>Ga0097621_100001371_pt1 | contig 16761 bp, 8 predicted proteins | sample KBSMisM72_FD_73165 | JGI IMG/M metagenome (GOLD analysis project Ga0097621, IMG submission 73165) | Miscanthus rhizosphere microbial communities from Kellogg Biological Station, Michigan, USA - KBS Miscanthus M7-2 (version 2) (version 2) | ecosystem: Host-associated > Plants > Roots >... | reverse complement strand
ATGGCAAAGTGTCAGGAGAAGCTGGGCGGCAAGTATCTTAGCGCCTTTCCGACAACGTGGTGGGACCGGCTCGAGAAGGGTGAGCGGGTCTGGGCTCCTTTCTATACGATTCACAAGATCACAGCCGGCTTGTTTGACATGTACCGGCTGGCCGGGAACAAGCAGGCGCTGCAAGTGCTCGAAGGCATGGCGGCCTGGGCGGACGAGTGGACGGCTTCAAAGACAGAAGCGCAAATGCAGGAGATCCTCAAGATTGAGTTTGGCGGCATCGCAGAGAGTTTCTATCACCTCGCCGCCGAAACGAACAACGATCGCTGGGCGAAGTTGGGCGACCGCTTCCAGAAGAAGAGTTTCATCAATCCGCTTGCAGCGCGCCGGGATGAATTGCAGGGATTGCACGTCAACACCCATATCCCGCAGGTGATTGCGGCGGCACGAAGATACGAGATCTCGAGCGACAGCCGGTTTCGCGACTTATCGGAGTACTTCCTTTACGAAGTCACGACCGCTCGTTCCTACGTCACGGGTGGGACCAGCAATGCGGAAGCATGGCTCGCTCCGCCCCGGCGTTTGGCTGCTGAGCTGAAGCAGAGCGTGAACACGGCTGAATGCTGCTGCGCATACAACATGCTGAAGCTGACGCGACAGCTTTATAGCTGGAACCCCTCGCCTGGCTTGTTTGATCACTATGAGCGCTTGCTGCTCAATCATCGCATCGGCACGATCCGGCCAAAGGTTGGATATACGCAGTATTACCTCTCGCTGACTCCGGGAGCCTGGAAGACCTTTAATACGGAAGATCAGACATTCTGGTGTTGCACAGGTTCGGGAATTGAGGAGTATTCGAAGCTGAACGACAGCATTTACTGGCGGGACGAAGAAGGTCTCTATGTGAACCTCTTCATTCCGTCGGAGCTGGATTGGGCGGAAAAAGGGTTCAAGATTCGTCAAGAAACTCAGTACCCCGAGTCGCAAGACGTGACATTGACTGTGACAGCGGCCGGGCCTGACAGCATGGCCTTGCGTCTGCGCATTCCAGGTTGGCTGCAATCGGCGCCGACCGTGAAATTGAACGGGAAGGCACTCGATGCGTCGGCAGCTCCGGGCTCGTACCTGACTCTCAGTCGAGTATGGAAGACCGGAGATAAGGTGGAGATGCGGCTTCCCATGCACCTACATGTGGAAGTCATGCCGGATGATTCTCACATGCAGGCGTTGCTGTATGGACCTCTGGTTCTGGCTGGAGATCTCGGCGCGGAGGGTCTGACCGAAGCCCACATCATTGGACCGAACCTGCGGGTGGGTGCGCCAATTCCCGAGCAGCACGGCTCGCCGCTGGGACCCGTGAATCGAACTCCTCCAGTGCCCGATCTCGAAATTCCGACTTTCAAGGCGGCGGGAGCCGATCCAAGTTCGTGGATCAAGGTGGCAGACAAGCCGCTGATATTCCGAACGTCGGGCCAACGGAAGGATGTGACGCTGGTTCCGCTGAACAGGCTCTATGACAGGCGTTACTCGGTATATTGGGAGGTCTCGTGAGGCACGGCCTTCTGAGTGGCGGCCTTTTGTTTGTTCACAAGCGCATCCTTAAATAAATTCTTCAACCGAAATCGCTAATTCGTCAAAGCAAACGCCACGACCTCGTCGGAAGTCTTTCCTCGAAAGTATCCTCCGCCTCCTGCTGCAATCACTACAAATTGTTTGCCGCTCTTACTTCCCATGTAGGTAACGGGTGCGGCGTACGCGCTGGCAGCCAACTCTGCCACCCACAATTGCTTTCCGGTTCGCGACTCAAACGCTCGAAAAGAACTGTCAGCCGTCGCTCCGATGAATATCAGCCCGCCCGCGGTCGCGAGGGAGCCTCCAAGATTTGGAGAGCCGGTTTGCCCATTCAGCCCAGCCACGACACCTAGCGGCACCTTCCAAGCGATCTCGCCGTTACTGACGTTAACCGCATTCAATGTTCCCCATGGCGGCTTCTGGCACGGCCACTGATTCTGGTCCCAGAAGCGGGCATATTCGCCTGCTTGGGAGCCACGCCGGTACGCCACGCGCGATCCCGCCGGCTGCGGCTCCATCGCGCCCATCGCGCCCAACTCATTGACATTCACGAATAAGTATCCCAACTCGGGATCGAACGATCCACCCGACCATGTGGCTCCCCCTAGCGTGCCTGGCACAACTAGGGTTTGCTTGCGTCCATAGGGCGTGTACATGCCTCGAGTCTCGAGCGAACGAAACAATTCCGCACAATAATCATGGGACTCGGGTGTGACCGCAGTGATGTCAGTTTCATTTAGCGCTTGTCGCACCAGCGCGGGCGGCTTGCTTGGAAATGGCTGCGTAGGCCAGGCCGCCTCGCCGGGTACATCGCTTTGGGGAACCGGTCGCTCCTCCACGGGAAACAGCGGCTTGCCCGTGAGTCGGTCGAAAATGAACACGAATCCCATCTTCGTCACCTGCGCAACCGCTGGCACTGATTTGCCATTGCGGCGCACAGTGATGAGCGCCGGTTGTGCCGGCATGTCGTAATCCCAAAGGTCGTGGTGGACCATTTGGAAGTACCAGGCGAGTTTACCGGTCGAGGCTTGCAATGCCACCAGCGAGTTCGCAAACAGGCCCTGGCCTTTGCGATCACCACCATAAAAGTCATACGAAGGTGAACCGACCGGCAAAAAGACCAAGTCGCGCTCCACGTCCACACTCATGGTCGACCAGACATTTGCGCCGGTTCTTTCCTTCCACGCCTCTTTTTCCCAAGTCTCGTGTCCTGCTTCTCCCGGTCCGGGAACGGTATGAAATGTCCAGACCAGCTTGCCGGTGCGAACATCAAATGCGCGAACAGCTCCGCTTGGTCCTATGGCGGGGTATTCCGGAACCGCAGCTCCCGTAATGACCAGGTCTTTGTAAATCGCGGGCGACGAGGTTACCGCGTACTCAGCGCCCGGGAATTTTTCTGCCACTCCCGCACGCAGATTGACCACACCATGGGTGCCAAAGTCCTTACAGGGCTTGCCCGTCATAGCATCCAGGCAGATCATGCGCCCGTCGAAGGTGCCGTATAGGATGCGCCGATCATCCCTAGTTGCGCTCTGCCAATAGGCAACGCCACGGTGCTGGAAGAATTGGCGCTCGGTGCGACCTGCTTGCGGATCGAACTGCCAGATTTCTCTCCCCGTTTCGGCATCCAGGGCGATCACCCGGTTCGATGGAGTTGAGAGATAAAGCATTCCATCCACGACGATCGGTGTCGTTTCAAATGGCGCGATATGATGGCGATCCGTTTCGTTAGCGCGATTCACTTCACCGGTGTGATAGGTCCATGCTCGCTTCAGCTCGCCGACATTTTTAGGATTGATCTGCTGCAGTGGAGAGAATCGCGTGGCCCCGGAACTGCCTCCATAAGAACGCCACTCCTGTGTCCACCCAACGTAGGGAGCCAGCAAAAGGAGGAATGCCGCTACTGTTTTAGCCGCCATTGTGGACGCGTATCTTGTCACAAGTTGAACGGGGCGCGCCTATGGAGTCTTCATGGGGATGCTCACCCGCGCCTTTCCCGCAAACTCCTTTGCCTCGTCATAGCCCGCATCCACGTGCCGCACAATCCCCATCCCCGGATCGGAGGTCAGCACGCGCTCGATGCGTTTGGCCATCATCTCGGTGCCGTCGGCGACGGTCACCTGGCCGGCATGCAGCGAGTAGCCGATGCCAACGCCTCCGCCGTTGTGAATCGAAACCCACGAAGCACCAGCGGCCGTGTTCAACAAGGCGTTCAGCAGAGGCCAGTCGCCAACAGCGTCGCTACCGTCTTTCATGGATTCAGTTTCGCGAAACGGCGAGGCAACCGACCCGCAGTCAAGATGGTCGCGGCCGATTACAATCGGAGCTTTAAGCTTCCCCTTCTTTACCAGATCGTTCATGGCCAGGCCGAACTGGGCGCGTTCGCCGTAGCCAAGCCAGCAGATGCGAGCGGGCAGACCTTGAAACTTTATCCGCTTGCGGGCCAAATCAATCCAGCGGCGAAGAATGCGATTTTCGGGAAAGAGTTCCAGCACCAGTTCGTCGGTCACGTGAATGTCTGACGCTTCACCGGACAACGCCACCCAACGGAAGGGCCCACGGCCTTCGCAGAACAGTGGCCGAATGTAGGCCGGAACAAATCCGGGAAAATCGTAGGCATTCTTTACCCCGCGTTGGAAGGCGAAGGTGCGGATGTTGTTGCCATAGTCGAATGTGACCGAGCCCATCTTTTTCAATCGGAGCATGCCTTCGACGTGCCGAGCCATCGCGTCTAGCGATTTCTCCTCATATTTCTTAGGATCGCTGCGCCGCAATTCCAAAGCTGTTTCATACGACATGCCGTTGGGGACATATCCATTCAGCGGATCGTGCGCGGAAGTCTGGTCGGTGAGGATATCGGGAACAACACCTCGCTCGGCTAACTCCGGAATGATATCGGCACAATTTCCCACCAGCCCGACCGACACATTTTCTTTCTTACGCACGGCGTTCTTGAGGATGCGCAACGCTTCGTCGAGGGTGTTGACCATGAAGTCGCAGTAGCCAGTCTTCAGGCGCTTCTTTATGCGTTCGGGATCGACATCAATTCCCAAGTATGCTGCCCCCGTCATGGTGGCCGCCAGAGGCTGCGCTCCGCCCATGCCGCCCATGCCGCCACTTACGATCAGCTTGCCCGCTAAATCTCCACCGAAATGCTTCTCTCCCGCTGCGGCAAAAGTTTCAAATGTTCCCTGCACAATGCCCTGTGAGCCAATGTAAATCCACGAGCCGGCGGTCATCTGGCCATACATCATTAGTCCGGCGCGCTCGAGTTCGTTGAACTTCTCCCAGTTCGACCAGTGCCCTACCAGATTTGAATTCGCGATCAACACTCGTGGCGCATAGTCATGCGTCTTGAAAACGCCCACCGGCTTGCCCGACTGCACCAGCAACGTCTCGTCACTCTCGAGGGATTTCAGCGTGGCAACGATGGCGTGGTACGCCTCCCAACTGCGGGCGGCGCGGCCCGTGCCGCCATAAACGACGAGATCGCGCGGGCGCTCCGCCACTTCCTCATCGAGGTTGTTCATCAACATACGCATGGCTGCTTCCTGCTGCCAGCCCTTGCACGAGATCGAAGTCCCGCGTGGCGCACGGATCGGTGTGTAGGTAGGCGCAGTGATTTCAGTTTCCACCGGCATGAGGTAATGGTACTACCTGCGCACGCCCGCGGGCGATGCGCTACAATCTCCGACCGTAGATTCTGGGCCCTCAGAAATCAACTTCGATTGGAGTCCGAATGAAAGCAGCTGCCGCTCTTTTGCTTCTTGCCACTTTATCGTTCGCCCAGGAAGCCAAGCGTCCAAAGATCACCGCTATCGACCATGTCGACTTCTACACCACCGACGCCGCCAAGAACGATCATCTATACAGTGAACTGCTAGGGCTGGCACATGCCAAGCCGATTGAGCCCGGGCAGACGCAGCGTTATCTAGTGGGTAGTTCGCAATGGGTCGGCTATAGCCCCGCGCCGGACACCAGCGTGAAAAACCGCATGGCCCATGTCGCTTTGACCACCGACGATGCGGAAACTATGAAGAAGTACCTTGCGGGAAAAGGAATCAACGTCCCGCAATCGCTGACCAAATGGCCCAACGGCAGCAAATCATTTTCGGTGAAGGACCCGGAGAACTACACCATCGAATTTGTGCAGCCGGCAAAATCGATAGCCGAGGCGGAGGGAAAGAGCGATCCAGTTACCCAGCGCATGATTCATGCGGGATTTGTAGTCCGCAGCCGAGAAGCGGAAAACAAGTTTTACATCGACACGCTCGGATTCCGTCCTTACTGGTATGGCGGCATGAAAGACGACAAGGCCGACTGGGTCGCGCTACAGGTGCCTGAGGGCCGTGACTGGGTCGAGTACATGCTCAACATCAAACCCGACGCCGACTTGCAAACCGTCGGGGTGATGAATCACATTTCGCTGGGCGTGCCGGACATGAAAGAGACCCAGGCCAAGATTGAGTCCCGGGGATGGAAAAGCAACAGCCGGGAGCACTACCAGTTGGGCCGGGACGGCAAGGTTCAGTTGAATATTTATGATCCCGATCTCACGCGGGTGGAGCTAATGGAATTCAAGCCCCGGGAAAAGCCGTGCTGTTCAGAATTCACAGCGCCGCACCCCGACGGACCGTAAATGGCCACCGTGTGGAGACGTAGCTCCGTTACGTCTCTGCTGGCAGCGTCTTTGCTCGTCAGAAGACTTGCCTCTGGCCGGGAAAGCAGATTCCTCCCTCCGGCCGGAATGACAAGGGCTTGGGAATGATAAGGAATGTTGGAAATGCCAAGGGACGGAGCAAAGCGAAGTGCCCGACTTTAGTCGGGCCACCGAGAACGATAGACTCCGCGCGCCTTAGCGGCCGAGGGAACTTTTGATCCGCCAAGACGCAGCTTCGCTGCGTCCCTAGACGTTGATGCTCTTGATGTAGTCCGCGTCCACCTTCAACGACTCGAACGGCGGCATGGTGAACTCTTCCTGCTCAACGAAATAGTGAGCTATCTTGGCTGCCTTCGCGGCCTCGAAGATCGGTTTGTAATCAATGCTTCCGCGGCCCAACTCGGTGCAAGGCGGGGGAGCGGTCACCGAATGTGATCCGTTCAGCTTGAAGTCCTTGATGTGCAGCATGGCGATACGGTTGGGATATTTCTTCAAATAGTCCACCGGACTTGCCCCCGCGACCGCCACCCATCCGCAATCCATCTCGGCCACGACATCCGCCGGATCGGTCAGCTTCATCATCTCGTCAAACGGCACTGCACCGTTCTCCGCTTTGAACTCCATGGTGTGGTTGTGATAGCCGAATTGCAATCCCTCTTGCTTGACCCGTTTGCCGATTTTATTGAACTGCTCGAAGTCCCACTTCCAGTCGTCCATGGTCATGGCATCGGCGACGCCTTTGAAATCCTTGGTACGCGAAGGATCTTTCAAGGCCGGAGACGAGCAGATGATGAACTTGGCGCCGATTGCCTTGCAGAACTTGATGGTGTCCTCCAGTCCTGATTGAAGCGCGGACAGCCCATAGTGAGCGCTGACGCAGCGCAGGCTGGCCATGGCCAAGGACTTCTTGAACTCGTCTGCCGTGTGTCCGTTATAACCGGCGGCTTCTACTTCGCGATAACCTAGCGCGCCGAGTTGCCTAAGTGTTCCGTCATAGTCTTGCTTAAGCTGGTCACGAACGGAATAAAGCTGCAACCCAAGCGGGAGGCCGAGCGGAGCCGCAAAGGCGGGAACGTTCTTGCAAAGGGTTCCCGTCACTACGGCCGCCGAGGTGGTCTGCAAAAAGCTTCTGCGCGAAATGGGAGACATACTTTTCTCCTTAGCCTTTAATCTTCTTGGATCCCGCGTCCCAGGTGGCGATCGTCTTGTTGAAGTAAGCGTGATTGGCCAGATGGCAGCCGATGGCAGCGTTATTTCCAAAATTCTCGTTCTCGACCACCTTCTTGCGGGTGCGTACGGCGTTAAAGAAATTCGCCTGGTGCTCGGAGAGATCGCTGTATCCCGGAGGCAGGGCAAAGCTCTCGCCGGTGTCATCCACCTTGAATTCTTTCACTCCCGGCAGCGGATGGTCAGCTGCGAACTGTTTCAGATACTCATCCCGCAGCTTCGCCGGCCAGCCGTAGATCGAGTACGCCTCAGGCTCGGGTCGTGTGTCCTCGGGCTTAAAGGTCAGGGTCGAGTCCTTAATGATCATCGTGCCCTTGCTGCCATAGAAGCCGATGAACTCGCCGCCGCCGTTCATCAGGTTGCAACGAATCGCGGTCTTGAAGTTGGGATAATCGTAATGAGTTTCAATCAGGTCAGGGAAGTCGCGACCATCTTTGAAATGATAAAGCCCACCGACCGATTGCGCCCGCTGCGCCACCGTGTCCGTGCCGGTGATGAAGTGAATTCCTGAAATCAGATGGACGAAGAGGTCGCCGGCCAAGCCTTCGCCGTAGTCGGTGAAGCAGCGCCAGCGGAAGAAGCGCACCGGGTCAAACGACTTCTTGGGCGCGCCGTCGAGGAAGGCATTCCAGTCGATGGTCTGCTCACTTGCATCGGGAGGAATGGGATAGACCCACGCGCCGCTCGGCGAGTTGCGGTCCCAATAGGCTTGGATATAGAAGACGTCTCCTAACTTGCCGGAATCCCAGATTTCCTTGGCTTTGGCATAAAGAATCGAACTGACGCGCTGGCTGCCTACCTGCACGATTCGGTTGTTCTTTTGCGCCGCCTCGATCATGGCAAAGCCGTCGTCTACGGTGTGCGACATCGGCTTTTCGCAATAAACATCCTTGCCCGCGTTGACCGCGTCGATAAACACTTTGCGATGCTGATGGTCGGTGACCGCGATGATGACCGCGTCAACGTCTTTGCGGTCAAGAATCTCTTTGTAGTTACGCGTGGTCGGAACTTGCTTCTGAACTGCCTCCTGCGCTGCAAGGTGGCGGGAGTCGTAGAGGTCGCAGGCCGCAACGCACTCCACACCCGGCACCCGCAAAGTCGCCGCGAGAAGTTCGCAGCCTCGTACCCCGGTTCCGATGGAGGCAAAGCGGACAGTGTCGCTGGCACCAACCGCACGGCCGTAGCCCCAAAGCGGGGTAGGTTGCAATAGGGTGACTTTCGCGGCCGCGCCGGCTGCAACAGCCGCGGTCCCCATCTGCATAAAGCGGCGACGACTCCAGATATTTTTGCTCATTTGAGATCACTCTCCGAGGGTATGAATTCAGTTGCTACTTGAGCCCTAGAAAATTAGCCGAGAGATTATCGCATAAGGACACAGCGCTACGCGGATGGAAAATCGATTTTTAATCAGCAATCGCATGGCAATTCCGCCAACGGGATTAGTTATGCGACTCGCGCTGTTTGCGTATCTCCTCCAGCCGCGTCTTCAAATACTCCTCGTATTCTTTCTTCAGTTTCGGATCTTTCGGCGAACCATAAATCTCGCTCGACTTATATTTCCCTTCATCGAATTTCTTCTTCGTCCATTCGTCGTGGACGTGGGTTTCGTCGGCGCGGTCCAGCACAGCCTTCACCGCCTGCGGAGGAATAAAGTACACCCCTTCCCGGTCGCCGACCGCAAGATCGCCGGGCATGACGGTGACGCCACGGATGCGGATGGGAACGTTGATCCCGGTCAGCATGACGTTCCCAATTGGTGTCGGGTCCACCGAGAGAAAATATCCCGGCATATCGATCTGCGAAATTCCGTCCAGATCGCGAATACTGCCATCGACCACCAGTCCGCCGCTGTGCGTTGCCCTCATTACGTAATAGAAGAGGTTGTCGCCCACGATCGTCCCATCGGCCTTCTTGCCGAACAGATCGACCACCAGCACGTCGCCCGGCTGAAGCATATCGATTGCAGTCTGGTTGTGCAGGTTTTCTAAGCCCTTGGCTTTTGCTTTCGCTTGCGCCACATCGTCGACATCCGAACGCAAGGGCATGAACTGCACGGTGAAGACGCGCCCCACCATGGTCTTGCCGGGATGCAGAATCTGAAATCCGTCGGCGTATTGGTTGTTCAACCCCTTGTACTCCTCCAACCCCGCCCATACTTCTTCCGAGGAAAGCCCGCGAGCCCGCTCGATCAGGTCATCAGGAATTTTCGGGCGGCCGTCGGGAAAGCGATCAAATGGGTTCTGGACGGTGTAATCGATCAGGTCCTGCCTGGAAAACGTGAGTAGTTGGGCTTGGCTCGGCAGGGTAAGCGACGAAACAAAGAGCGCTAAGGAGGTGGCTAGGAGGGTGGTCCAGGGGAGCATCGAGTTTTAACCTCAGCCAGCCAAAGTTTCAAATCCGATTGGCTTTGTCAAACGTGCCAAGGCTCAGCTTGGGGATGGAAGTGGTCACCCCCGCAATGATTTGCGCAGGAGGGCAAATTGGATGCGCATCTCGGGTGCAGCAATCGGTTCGGACTGGGCTTATTCCGTTGACAGCCGGAGGCGGTAAGTAGCAGAATTCTTGCACCTCAGGTGGGGTATTTTGTACGAGGGCTGGACCGCCTACGGCGGCAGGCGCCTCGAGGCTCGTTTTCGCCAGCCTGAAAATCTCCATTTCTGATTCCCCGGATTTGATTCGAATTCACGATGCTCAAGTCTCTGGAAAAAGACCGCTACAGCTGTTTGTGGTCCCTGCCCAGAGACATCGGAGTTTGTGGATGACAAAAATGACCCTGTCCGCTGGTAGGAGCTCCGTGCAAAAATCCAACTTCTTCAAGAAATTCGCAGTCATATCGGGCCAATTCCTCATCGCCTACTGCCTGATTCTTTTTAGCAGCAAAGTATCCTACGCGGATGTTATCTGCACAATGACCCCCAGCCCCGGGGCCGCCCAGCCGGATACTGTGTTGATGCTGGCGTCGACTCTGGCTGACTCATCTGGCAACCTGGCAGGTAGTGAGGTAGATCTTTGCACAAGCCTCGAAGCGACTCAGGCAATGGCCTTAAATTTTAACGTAGAAATCGACGACGCCGCCGCATGGGGCGCTAAGACACAAGCACAATTCGCAACTTACAGGGCGATTGTGTTGGGGGATGCTGACTGCCCAAGCGAAAAGGGCCCGGACTTCCCGCAGGGTGATGAACCGGTTCACCCCGCAGTGGCGAACCAGCCAACATGGTCAGCCGCAATCACCGGTCCGATTGCCATCGTTGGAACGGACCCGGTTTTTCATTACCTTAACGGGGTTACCGCCGGTGCCACCCTGACGAAAAATGCGATTGCGCTGGCTACCAGTGTTTCCGGTAGCCCCGGCGCCTACATCTGCCTTAGCTGCTATTACGAGACCATTACGGGCACCCAGACCGTAGACGTGCTCCAGTCCTTCGGCACCTTCACCGTCGCGGCTGGCCAAGGGTCGAATTCGGTCAGCATTCTGGCTGGGACTAATCCTCTGGTGACCACTCCGGATGGCCTGACTGACGATGACCTTTCCAATTGGGCAAATTCCGTCCACGAGGTCTTCACCGCCTTTCCCAATACATTTACGGCAGTCGTGCAGTCGAACGACCGGGAAAAACCTTACATTTTGGCCAGCAACGGCCAGACAGTCCCGTCGCAAACAAAAACAGTAGATTCGACCGACGAGACCCCGACTGAATTCGATTTCAATGGTGGACCGGGCGACGGCGGGGGTTACGCCTACACTGCCAAACTCAATGATGGAGCGGTAGCGATAAAGGTAACGCCGGTCTTAAAGACCCAGGCGGAATGCAATGCCCTGATTCAACTGAATCCGGCGTTTACCGGCGCCCAATGCATGGTTTACGAAAACGCAGACGGCGTGGGCGGAAGTTTTGCTGTCATGTTTGAAGTGACCTGCCCGGACCGCCCGAATAGTGAATGCGACAGCACTGACACATCAGCCTCCTTCGACGCAGCGCTGGGCTCGGAGTTCACCTTCGACCTAACCACCCACAACCCGGGCTTTGACAAGATCAACCCGCAGCCGGGCTGGCTCAAGGGTCATGGGCCCGACAGCGTTCATCCCTGTAGCGCGAACCCCGATGGTACGACAGCTCTGTTCCAGAGCAACCAGATTGAATCGTTCGTTTTTGTGGGTGATCCAAGGGCCACGACGAAAGGAACCAGCGGAGGCACCGGTTCTTGTTGGGTCGCCACCTACAACACGCCGAATGTCCTGCCAGCCGTGAGCGTAACCACGCCGTCTGAGGGCGCCGTGTACCAGCAGGGAGCTAACGTTCCGTCGAGTTTCCTCTGTACTCCGATAAATCATGGGACCGACCCAACTGGGCCTTATCTGACTGTCTCCTCATCGCCAACGCCGGGCTGCACTGCCGTCGTGGATGGGGTGGGCTCTCCAATGACGTCGGGATCTGCCGTCCCCACAACATTAGGGCCGCACACCTTTGTTGCTACCGTGCATGACTCCGGCTCCGATAACCAAACGGAAACCGTTCACTATACGGTGGTCGCGAGCGCCACGATTGGCTTTGCCCCCAACAGCGTCAACTTCGGCACCATCTTCATCGACAAGAACCCAAAGCAAACCATCACTGTCACCAATACCGGAGGCGTGGCCGTTAGGTTCACCAAGGTAGCAATCACTCCTGGAACTGGGCCCGATGCGAAAGGGTTCAAAACTCAGAACAATACTTGCTCGGGCACCTTGAATCCAGGGAAGACGTGCACCGTGTTAGTAGTGTTCAATGACGACCACGTAGGCCTTTCCACCGCTACGCTCTTCTTCTACGACAACGCTTCCGGAAGCCCGCAGGGAGTGAGCCTTAGCGGAAATGTCATCAACCCCAAAATCAGCTTGAGCCCGAGCACTTTGAGCTTCGGGACTCACAAGGTAAACAGCACCAGCAGCAAGACGGTTGTTCTGAAGAGCACCGGCACCTCAGCGCTGAACTTCACCAGTATCACACTCGGCGGCACCAACTCGGCGGACTTCACGAAGAGTGGCTGCACCAGCAGTTCGCTCGCGCCAGGCGCCAGCTGTACGCTGACTGTAACGTTTAAGCCGAAGGCCAAGGGCTCGCGGTCCGCCAACATCACCATCACGGACAACGCGTCGAACAGTCCGCAGAAGGTAACGCTAACTGGAACTGGGAATTGATGGAGAAGCGGTAGGCTCGGGTAACGCGGGCGATCCGCCCCGCAAGCAGCGTCCTGAAGGGAAAGCGGACGGGCGAGGGCGCCCGTCCGCCTCTCCCTAAATATATTGGGTAACCGGTTTTAACCCTTGGCGCTCTGCACCGCCTGGGTGGCTGCGCTGTACATGCTCTTAAGATCTTCCCGCTCCAGCAACTTTTCTGCTCCGGGATCTTTCTTCATTTCGTCCAGAAGCCGGACAACTTCACGATAATCATCCCGCGCTTCTGTCGCGTTGCCGGAAGCCTGTGCAATTTGCGCCAGCAGATAACGGGCCCTGGCGCTCAGCGGTTTTTGCCCGAGCTTGTCAGAAAGCAAGAGGGCCCGCTCGAGTTCCGTCCGTGCCTGCGCATTGTCGTGGTGCTGCATCATGGCTTCTGCCAGCGCGATGGATGACTCAACGGAAACATACTTCATCCCGAGCTCGTCAGCGCGTTGAATCAACGGCCGAAGGCTGGCGATCGCTTCCTGGCCTCGCTTTTGTTCTACCGAGACCTTCGCTAGGTCCGCTTTGGCGACGAGAATCGTATTGGGATCCTTACTGCGCGTGGCTGCCTGAAGGGCCTGCGCGTATGCGGCCTGTGCAGACTTGAAATCGCGGCGGTAGAATGCCGCATCACCCTGCACCCCCAGAGTCTCGGCAATCATGCTGTCGTTCTTCAGTTCGCGCGAGAGTGTGAGCGCTTCGTTCAGATCGTTCTTCGCTTCGTCGCCCCGCCCCGCCAGAATCAGCGACTGCGCTTCTCCTGTCAGCATCTTGGCCATCCAGAAAGTCTTGTCCTTGTTGTCGCGCAGGGTCTTCACCGCTTCCTGTTTCGATTGAATGGCCGCGCCGAACCGCCCCTGATAATCAAAAAGCTTGCCTAGGCTATAGGATTCGATCGCCGCCCCTTGCAGGTCACCCATGTTGCGGCGCAGATTCAGTGCCCTCAAATAGTACGAAATAGCCTGCTCATACTGGCCTAGCTCCGACCAGGTCTCGCCGAGGTTGTGGACCGCTTCCACGATGTCTTGCGGCACGTTCGACTTTTCGCGTAGCTGTAGCGCCTGCTGGAAGTAGGTAAGTGCGTCTTCGTATTGGCCTTTGTCGAGATAAACGCTGCCGATATTGTTCAAGCAGATGGCCTGCAAGCTCTCGTTGCTGGTGTCGCGCTGAATTTGCAGCGATTCTTTGTAAAGTTTCAGCGACTGCTCGTGATCTCCCCGCGAATCGACAAAATTGCCGAAGTCGAGCAGGGTAGCGCCAACGCCGCGCTTGTCGCCAATGTCTCTACGAATCTGCAACGCCTCACGAAAATTCGCCTCAGCCTCTTTATTTTTCCCGAGCATGGCCTGGGTCTGCGCCATTTCGTTGAGACTGAGCGCCAAACCCCGCTGCTGCCCGATGCGTCGCCAAATCGCGAGAGCATCCTGCTCATTGCGCATTACATCATCGGGCTTACTGAGCATTCGGTAGGCTACCGCTGTGAGGTGAAGGCTGGCAGCCTTAACTTCGTCATTATCCGATTGGGTTGCTAAACTGGAGGCTTGTGTTAAGGGGCCGAGGCTGGCTTGGGGGTCGCCGCCCTTAATCGTCACCCGCCCGAGTTCCAGAGTGGCCAGCAGATCTTTTGGATTTTCAGACACCAGCTTTTCGTACATGTCGCGTGCTTTGGCGAGGTTTCCGGACTCCTGGTAAAGGCCGGCAAGAGCGAATTGGACATCGAAGTTGTCAGGCGATGCCTTAGCCAACGTCTCGTAAGCCTTGATGGCCTCAGGATAGTTTCTTGTTACCTGCGAACGAATGGCGGCAATGAGATACTTCTCCGCCTGAGGTAGATTCGGGCTTAAATCCACAGCCTTGCGGGCGGAATCTTCCGCCTGACCATCGTAGCCAAGACCGTTATAGCTTTGCGCCAGTCGCGCAAGACCCAAGGCGAAATTGGGGTCTTCTTTAATGGCCGCCTCAAATTGCTTTTGGGCCTCGAGATTCCTCCCGTTTCGTTGAAGCCCGGTGCCCTGGTTGTAATCGCGTAGGGCAGCCACAGATTGCGAACTTGGCTGAAACGAACTAGCTTTCAGTTCCTTCAAGACGTCATCGGAAAGAGCAAGCTTCTGGCGGATCGAATCGGCCAGGCGGTCGATAGCTCCGGGGATTTCCTTTTCGCTGTGGACCTCAATGTTCAAGGGAACCGTGCGACCGTTCTTGATGTTCTGCAGACTGGCGTCAATACGGATCTGATCGCCCAGTTTGACGTACTGTCCCCAAACCACGGAGTCGGCCTTACTTGAATCCGCGACCCGGCTCACCGCCGCCGAATCGAGCACGGTGGACGACGAAATTCGCAGATCGGTAAAAATCTGATGCAGGCTATTTGCATTCACAGTGCGCAGCTGCGCTGACTGGCCAACGTCGGTAGTCAGCATGTCCGCCATGTAAGACCCCAGCCAGTCCATTGCGGGATCGCCTGACGCGTTGCGGAACGGTAAAATCGCCAAAGAAACAGACGGCCCCCCAGGCCCCGCGGTTGGACCAAATAACGTGTGGCGCAGCAGAAAACCTGTTACCGCCAAAATCAGCACTACCACGATTCCGCCGAGCCACTGCCAGGGAATGTCCTGCCCCCAGGGCTTTTCGCTGGGCTCGAATTTGATGGTGGCCGCAGCGCGTTTGCCCTGCCAGACTTCCAGATCTTGCAGAACTTCAGAAACATTCTGATAGCGCACAGCGGGGTCGCGCTCTAGACACTTGCTCACGATGCTCGATAGGGCGGGTGGAATCGTTGCGTCATGATTGGACACCGGAACGGCACGTTCCTGGGTTCGCTTCAGCAGGCTGGCTATTGCGCTCTCGGCGTGGAACGGCATCTTGCCGGTTAGCAACTCATAAAAAATCAGGCCCAGCGCAAAAAGATCAGAACGCTGATCGAGTTCCTGACCCAGAGCCTGCTCCGGAGACATGTATTCCATGGTGCCGACGAGCGCGCCGCTCTGGGTCATGCCGTCACCGCCGATGGTGCGGGCGAGACCGAAATCCATCACCAGCACGCGGCCATTGGTATCGCGGATAATGTTTTGCGGCTTCAGGTCGCGGTGGATGACTCCCACGCTGTGCGCGGCGTCAAGCGCCTGGCACACCTGGCGCATGGTCTCGACTGCCTCTTCGGGCGAAAACTTCTGCTTCTCGCGGATCAACGAGCGCAGGTCTTGCCCGTCGATGAATTCCATGGTGATGAACTTCACACCTTCGCCTTCACCCAGGTCGTAAATGCGGATGACATTCTTGTGCGTCACCTGGTGCGAGAGGCGGAGTTCATGTTTGAAGCGTTCGACAATGGCGGAATTGCGCGCCAACTCAGGCCGGATGACCTTCAGCGCGACCGTGCGGTTCAGTTCGCGGTCTTTGGCTTTGTAGACTGCTCCCATGCCGCCCTCGCCGAGCACTGAGAGAATTTCATAGCGCCCGGCCAGAACTGTGCCGTTTTTGAAGAAGTTTTCGTCTTCAGCTTGCGGCGGACGGACCGCTCCGGGGGGCGGCGTACCCTCATGCATGGTGGGGGCATCCGAGCCTAGATCAACGATGGTAGGAGAATCGGGAGGCGGGCTGGAACCTGCGTCGGAACTTCCGCTGGAAACGGCCGCAGACCCACCGACGAGCGTGGGAAAATCGTCGTCGGGATGGTTTCGGCCCTTGTCTCCCATGATGCGGTTGCCATTCCTAAGGAATCCACGATCCAGGCAACATGGAAAGAGCGGTTCAGACAGTGCAAGCCTGGTGCGGCATCCTGCAAGTGAGAGAAAGTATATAACGCGGAGCGAGCCCATCCAAGCTCTTGGTAAGACGGAAGTTTCGTCGGATTAATGGCCCGTTGAGGCAGAAGGGCGCTTAGTTCACGCTGGCGAGTCGGCGGCGGACCTTCCTTCAGCTCCCCAAAGGAATTTCACCGCCGAGGTCTTATGAAGCCCACAATGAACAGTCGCCATCGCGATGACTTGGCAAGACTTTGGTCGTCCGCCTGGATTCCCCGGCTGCCCCGGCTTGAAGCGAACGGCAAGCACTCTCCGTTTTGAATGGTTTCCCCGAGGCAGGGGCCCATTATTCGACAGCCGAGATTGGG
>Ga0097621_100001370_pt1 | contig 16764 bp, 18 predicted proteins | sample KBSMisM72_FD_73165 | JGI IMG/M metagenome (GOLD analysis project Ga0097621, IMG submission 73165) | Miscanthus rhizosphere microbial communities from Kellogg Biological Station, Michigan, USA - KBS Miscanthus M7-2 (version 2) (version 2) | ecosystem: Host-associated > Plants > Roots >... | reverse complement strand
AACTTGGTCCGAATCAGAAATCTGACCGAGGTTACCTGAACGAATGCCACCGCACGTCAGTAGTTGGTTAGCCAAGCGAACCCAAGTGGCAAATGAGCCACTCAAGGGAGCAACGATAGAAAGAAAATCGCACATTATCGATAAGCAAAACTAGTCAATGAAAACTGAAGCACCATCAACGCTCAATTTTTCAGCAGCCTGCTAGATTAATGCAGTGGAAGCGAGCCGCTTAGAGTAAGACGCAAACATCTGAGCATCGCAAATGACGAAACAAGCTCGGTGGCGTCCCGTACGGGAATCGAACCCGTGTCGCCGCCGTGAAAGAGAAGCAATTTACAGGAATTCAAAGGAAACCTGCGGCATGGATAGCACCGTAAGGTAGTCAAAGGTACAGTAAGGACTCATTATTGGACCCTTAACCCCGTCAAAGCGTCTCTTCCCATTCAAGACCAGGGACGTCACTTAAATCCTATTTGGAAGTTCCTCCACTTAGATCGTTCGCGAATGTTCTTCGCAATCGTTTCTTAAAGGCAACCACGCTGGTGAGGTGCGGATTGCAGTGCTTGAAGGGCAAGCTGTGCTTGACTGCCTGAGGAAGAGTTGTTACGAGCAACAACCCAATCCCAATAACTAACGCGGACTCTTGAACGTTATCGCTTTTTGGTATCTATGCGATACGTTACACCGCCGATGACCCTGCCGTTCACTTCATGTGTAACAGTGACCAGGTTTTCAGCATTGGCGCCGGGCGGCAAAATCCTTTTGTCAACTGGATAATAGAAATCCGAGTCATTGGCTTTAGCTGTTGTTCTCTTATCCCAGCGTTTCAGATTCGCAGCACTGGCAACTTTAAATCTGCCAAAAGCCAGATCGTCGGGGGAATCTAAAACGGTTTCGTTACGGCAGTCGCAAAAAGACAAATGGGGCTTGAGTGGTTTTACGATTTCGACGCGATTCGTTAAATCCAGATTGAATTGCGTTCCACGCGGGATGATCTGCACGTCATCGAAAATCCTGAATTTCAGATTCCTGAGTAAGATCGAAAAATCGATAAAATCACCATCAGGATCAGGAATGACGTTGCTGAAATTCCGAAACGCGATCTTGTTATCCACATTCGGGTCGCCCGCAACGGTAACTTCGACTTTGACGCACCAATGCTTGTGGTCTGTGCCGTCGTTATCAGGTGCCCAGTCAACCGTAAACCAATTTTCTGCTCCTGCGCTTAGGCTTGCGCCGGTGATCTCCTGCGTAACGTTGGCTAAGTTTTGGACCGGCATCCACCCTGCCGTCGTTAGATAAGGCGTCGCCTTCTGATACCAGAAGCGAATTTGAATACCTGCGGCATCAGCATTTCCACGATTGCGAAGTCGAACCTTCAACTTGTTGTTCACACCGAAGAATACTTCAGTGTCTTCAAGCAGATCATCATTGTTGTCAACCATGATATCGGGCGAAACCCAAGTCCACGCCCAGCCTTTTGGATTGACTTCGTATTCAGTTCCTACTGAGGAGTTCCATCGTGTCACCATCACATCAGTATTGCTTGCCACTTCAGTGAAAGTCAGACTGAAATCTCCGCCATTCTCACGGCTGGCGGCAATTATTATCAGCCTCGACAAGCCCTGCATGTTGATTGTTTTTGAATAAGTGGCTTTGTCCGAACGGTGAACGTCCACGATGGCGCCGCCCGCCCCCAAACGCACGATCTGGATGAGCGGATCGGTCATCCCATTAGTGGCACTGAAATCTATACGCACCATTCGTGGAACGGACGCGGCGTTTGGCAGAACTTCATAATAAAAGGCTGCGTAGGGCTTATGCCCGTTCCTGTTTCGGACAAAACTCTGTCCCTGTCCGATGGTGATGCTGTCGGCCACCTGGATGTTGGCGCGGAGAGTATTGAGCGTGACGTTGGCAAGCGTGTCTTCGTCTTCGAGATAATTAAACCGCTCATCGAAATCAGCGTCCCCGGCAAGAATCAGGTCATGGAGAATGTTAGCGAGCAGATAATTCCCCCAGGTAGTTTCATGAGAGTCCAACTCAGTTTTGGCAGCGTCGTAATAAAAGAACTGATCAAACGAGCCGTACCAGGGCATTTTCCCTCGCGCGTTTCTTAATCCCTGAACGGTATAGTCGGCAGTTGCCGTTGCTGTTTCTTCCAAAAGGATTCGATAGGTGTCTACACCGATTGCCGGCTCGTCGGCTGCGCTGGTTAGATTGCTGTGATGTTCGGCGAGATATTTCCAGAATAAGCCAGCAGCGTAGCGGATCGGCGTGCTGCTGCCACCCAAATCGAGCATTGTTTCTTGAGGAGAAGGAAACAAGTCGTTGGCCGCGCTTGAGGCATACCTGTTTGGGCGATCGAAGATGCAGTCTTCAGCAAGCCGCGCACCGCCTTCCCTCAGAATCCCGTAAATGCCTGACCTTGTCGTCGTACCGTTGTAACGATATTGGACTTGATGAAACATCTCGTGTGGGACTGTGCCGAAATTCTGAGCATCGGTATTGTCTATATCGACTTCGACGTGCGACCAACTGGCATTCGTCTGACCGGCAATTCCGGGGGCTTGTTTCAAGACTCGATATTCCAATCTCGTCGCGCCGTTACGCGGGTCGATGAATGAAGCAGGCGCGTTGATATATCTCGTCAGAGCAAACTCCGCGAGCAAACCTACTTTCTGAACATAGGTCGGAGCGACTTCTGTGTTACTCGGATGCAGATCAGCCAGATTTGCCCTGATGACGCCGATTGCAACGCCGTCTGGAAAATCAAAATTACTATCCGCTGCCGGAAGTGTTGCAAAGGCGCCGGTCAGCGCATTGACGTTCCCGGCGTCGAGCGTATATTTCACCAAAACATTCGTCGTAAAGAAGGTCTTAATCGTTGTGCCAGCGGGAAAATCGTCTGCGTCGGCAAGCATTTCTTCCGCGTCTCGTTCTCTGAGAAGCAGACGAATGCCCTCGGTGCGTCCCTCGCCGCATTCTTTGAGCGGGTCGTGTTTGCGGGCAAACCCTGGAAATGCTTTTCCAATCAACTCGAAATTTCTGACTTCCAATTGCGGATTACGAACCAGTTTGTAAGCGTCTACCAAATCTTCAACGGTTAGCTTTGGTAGGTATTTCAGGTCGACCGGCGTTCCCTGGACTGTTTGTATATCCCTTGAGACCGCGTTCTGGCGGAGAAATCTGATTGCCGCGTCTATCGTCGTATGTGCTTCGGCATTAACAATGACCGAGTTACTGGTTGAGTAAATCTCGTTGCCGTTGTCGTAAATGACGATAAAGATATCGGGGTGGCGTTCCAGCTTAATGAGAGGCCCTGAGAAATCATTGCGGCTGAACCGGATCTGATAATTTCCGTTTTCATCAGTCGCGCTTTCGCCCAGGACCTGTTCGCGAAAAAAGTCTTTGTCGTAGGCTCTTACTTTCAAGCCACTGAGAGGAGTGGCCGATTGATAATCCGTAATTCTGCCTCCTATAGAATAATTTGAATGTTCATCTCGTCTCATATTGATTCCTTTCACCAAATTGGGTAGTGAGTATTTTCAAGAGCGGAAGAGGAGTTGTAAGTGCCTGAGCCTGAGTGCTCATCTGCACTGCGTTAGGGGTTAAGGCTAACAAAGCATATTTTACAAAGAGCAACACTTATGCCAAGTACGCCTTCGTTTTTATGCGGTGTGTTTGCGGGGAGGAACGCGCTATCGTTTCGGGCAGGGTTACAAAGTGTGCACAAGAGAAGACAGATTGAGAAGGAGATGTGTACTTCTGTTGACCTTTACTTCTGATCAATGTCAATACGCGCAACAAGCGGTTGCGAATCGCTACTCTCATTGCGACTGCTGTCGTTTGTTCATAGTGCTGCCAGCAAGGACCCGGTGCAATAGAGATCTAGCGGCTCCCACGCAATCGATTTAAGTCCCCGGCTGTGAGCTAAAAATATTTAGGTGGGTGCGGTTCAATAACTGAGACGCTTGCGCCACTTTTGCGGATCTTGTGAGCAGTGGAAAACAGAATAGATAGTAATACTATTACCAGTCAGCTCGTAGAAAATCTCAAACGGAAAGCGGCGAATAGGCGCACGGCGAAACTCATCGATGGCCATCGGATACAGCTCGGGATGGCGCTGAATGCCTCTAACACAAGCCTCGATGGACCGAAGGAACTCTTCTCCCAAGCCAGGCTCTCGGCTCTCATACCAATCATAAGAGGCAGCCACATCATCGTCAGCTTCCGATGTGAAAATAACGCGCTCAATCATGCTGCGTTCGTGCGTGCTGCTTGACCTGCTCCCACGTGCGGCCCGACGACGGATGCTGTAAAAAACGCTCCTTGCGACGACGTAACTCATCCCGCTTCTCATTAGAAACAGGTAGTTCTTCATCCTCTTGGACGAGGCTATCCCAAAGGTCTTCAACAAGCTGAAGGCGTTCAGCGCGACTAAGCTTAAAAAGTGGCTCAAACTCTGTGTTCATATCTCGTCAGAATAAAGGTCTTCACCGCGTCATTCAAGCCAGTGAGCGTAACGCTGACTTTCAACGGCGACACGCGATATATATTTAAGCTGAAAGATTATTTGAGAATGCTATCCGCTCCGTCAGATGCGAAAGTTATCCGGGGCCGGCTACAGCGTCTCACAGAAGGGTCAAAGATACTCTAAGGAATCGTTATTGGACGCTTAATGGACGCGCGAAGATCCTACCATCTGGTTTGTGCATTCGATGCGGCTCCCGCTATAGATACTCTCGCTCAAATCGATCGGCGACGACAAGGCGGTCTTTATAAAACACTGTATGTTCTTCAACGAAGTCAGAAAAAGATCCACTGGAACTCCGTGTGTGGCCCTTCACATACCGCAAATGTTTTCAACGTCAACTTTGACCGATTCCAAAATCTCTCTTGAAATCAACTTCTGACTTCCAAACCATTGGACATAGGAGTCTCTGCCATAGGAACTCACGTATTTCTTTACTTCGGCCATGTCGCAATCGAGTAGCATCTTGCAAAAGAGTGAAACGAGCTTCAAACGGTCTTCCATCCTGCCGTAATCCCATCCGTCGCCAAACTCCACCGAGTCAACGCTCGTGTCGAGCATGACTTCTTGAATGTATTCGAGCATTTTGAACAGCGACTTCTGATATGCGATCCCGATCGTGTTGGTAACCAAATGGGCGTGACTATGTCCGACCAGATCTGCGGTATCAGAAAAGTCTTTAACCTCGTTGCACCAGATCATTCACTTCGAGGATGGCATTAATTCATTTAGCGCATCTTTAATGAGCGTAGTGTCGTAACCGAAGCCATTTAGGACTGTATGAACGGCCTGCACCTCATATCCTCTTCTCTATTAAGCGCTAGCATTCGCAGGATTCTCAGTTTCACCAGGTACCCGTTGTGGTTTGGCTGGTGGACTTCGAACAGATTGTCAATCAATCCCCGCTCGTGCCAATGAAATGTATTATCGGCGCCTACCATCAGCGCTCGCATGACATCGCTTTGTTTGAGGGAATTAGAGTCAGTCCGACCGATCTCGGAGAGGTCGTACACGCTGTTATCAATGAGATGCTGCGCAAGTGTAAGAGCTTTCCGCACGCTTCTGCCGGTAAATGACAGGAAGTAAGCTGAGAACCAGTCTCGTTTCATCTGATCTCCGAGTATGGAAACTCCCTTGACCAACGTCGGCAGTGCGGCTTTCGGATAAAACCTGGCGTGACCATCCGGATTTTCGATGAAATTCCTGATCCTCGAAAGAACTATATCCGAAGGGCTCACGCCGCAGTACGGCACCTCATCAATAACTTCGGAAGCATCATCATCAAGCGCTTGATAGTAAGTGGACTGACGAACATTGATGATGACCTTCGCGGTGCTAATTCTGGCGAAAGGCTTCAGTACCATCTTGATTCCGTGCTGAACCGCCGTCGGTTCACGGTCTATGTTGTCCACGACAATGATGAAGCAATGAGGATGATTTCCGTAGTATTTTGTCTTGATGTATTTAATCAGAGCGGCGACATAGAAGCGTCGATAAGTAGGATCTCCAACTACCCTTTTCCGAATCTCTGCTCTTTTCTCAATCGTTGCCTGGTAGTCGGTTTTCAGCCGCCCTGCACCGGCATTCTCGGTACGCAATTGAGCCGCTATAAACGATAACGCCGTGTTCTTGTCACGTTTGTTGCTGTCTTCCTCGAGCATGTCTTCCCAGACTTGGCCGATCTCCTCGTCTCGGCTCATATAATTCCGTACTTCCATTTCATGATCGATGCGATCACATAACAACTCCGAAAAAATGACCTGGGTCTTTTCGAAATCGGAGGCCGGTAAAGTCCCGGCACCGACGTCGACGAAGTTGAAATATATTGGGCAGGGGCAATGCGATCACGGAGGTAATTCGTGACGAAGCTTTTTCATGACCACATCCATGAAGTAGTAGGAGAACGTGGTCTTTCCTACGCCGATACCGCCGACTACACAGATTAGGTTGTAAGGAGAGAAAAGGATTTTGTTGATGAGGTACCGTTCATTGGGTCCATAATTACCCGGGAAGTCATCCAAGTGCTCGTTGGGGTATCGCAACATATTTTTATCGACCTTGATGCCGTACCTGCGCTAAGGCGATGTGGAGCTTTGAATATAGCTATCCTGGGCCGATTTAAAAATCTCGGTTGCCACATTATCCATTGGGCTTTGGTGGCGTGTTGCTTTCGGAAACGAGGCGCACAGATCTTTGAGTTTCTTTCTCATGGTGGGAGCTCCTTAAAGACTTAGGATTCGAGAAATGGAGTAGCCGATCCAAACTGTGACGAAATCGCGTCAGGTTATCTCGGCTGGGCTTTTTGGAATACAGCTCTATAGCACTTAGGATTTCACTGAAGAGACCAACGTGATCTTGAAAGTAACTGAGCACTTCCGGTTCTACCCTTGTCAGCAGTGATTGTCGTTCCCCAATCGATCGTCCAATCTCTACGACCTGATCGCGAATGCGATCATAAAATTCTGCGTTGATTCGAAGGTCCTCGAAAGGTTTGGTTACAGGATCAGGCACTGGTATTGAGTACAGGGCTTCTACTCGTTTCCGTTCAGTCGTCAGAAACGTATCGAGTGAATTTTGATGGCTTGTCACAGATTACCGAGATTTTGAAGATAAAGAGGAAAGTCGATGCGCAGGAAAACCATTGCTGATAAATATCACCTCACAACAAAGAGCTACTCACGGCTTCCCTTCGAGCGCAAATCTCGAGCCTTCAGTCTCCACTCGAATCGAGCCCAGGGTATTAGGTATTTAATAACATTACGTCATTGTGTCTTTCTTTCTTGCTCTCCTCGCGTTCCCTGAAACGACCAAACGATTATTAGATAAGCTACGGGAAGGAGCACAAGCAGAGAGACGGTGAATATTAAGAAAGCTGGTAGCGCGTTAGTTTAATGGACACTTATTTGGACCCTCGGCGAAGATGGGACTCTTTGTAAATGATTGACATATTGGCGTCCCGTACGGGAATCGAACCCGTGTCGCCGCCGTGAAAGAGAAGCGATTTACAGGAATTCAAAGGAAACTTGCGGCATGGATAGCACCGTAAGGTAGTCAAAGGTATTTTAAGGGATCGTTATTGGACGCCTAATGGACGCGCTTCAAGCGTCTCTTTCCATTCAAGACCGACACGCTTTTCGTCGCCTTATGTTGCTGCGACTCATGAACTTCGTCCCAGGCAATGGTTAAACTTGTCACGGATCGAAGAACGAATTTGAGTCACTCAGAGGGAATCCGCGAAACCACCCGTACACTGCTCAGATCTACTCTGTATAATCCCGCCATGAATAAACGAGCAAGAAAAAGATTGAAGGAAGCGATAGAGAAGAAAAACCTCGAGCGCCAAAAAATGCTTAAGGAGCAGAGTTCAGCCTCTTCGCAGACTAAAGAGCGACGTGGCTTTACAGTGAAGCCTGAGAAGAAGCGTGGTTAATTAAATGAAAGTTATCGCTGAAAGCGAGCGTAGAGACGATACGAGCAAAAGGTGTTGAGATAAGAAAAGTGAGAGCTAAAGGAGAATCTGATGTCCATCGATTTCCAAGACATCACAATTATTGCCAACCCAGAACAGGCCCAGGTGCGGGATGGCTCCAGAAGACATTCCAAAAAATTTCCCTTCCAACTTTCTGGCGCGCCCACTCCTGAGTGGGTGGCACTGTTCAATAGAGAATGGGCAATGAGGACGGTCTCGAATAGGGCGGCGAGCGTTCATGGGGACATCCTCGTACTAGAATGTGCCATTGAAGAACTGCCTTTGCTTGCCGAGAATTTAGAAGTTGACATGACAGCCGCCAATCAACAGTACCGCGAGCGAATGTTACGTCAGAAAGTAAAGGAACAGGAATCAGGTGACGAAGGTCAGGAGAGAGAGCGTACTGACGATAATGCTGCGATAATTGATGCTCTGGCCAAGCTTAAAGAAAGATGAAGAAGTAATGTCAACCTCTTAGCTCAGATAATCTAAGCTAATTAAATTGAAGTCACTGGCCTATGTTTAGAAGTTAGTTGATGGGTTCTATTGCGCCGGATCCGGTTTCGCTCGACATCGTTGAGCGATCCATACACTTCGCGCAGTTGGTCCAATTCGCTCGGAGAGTGCGGACAGAAACCGATTGCAGACATTCCGCGAACGTAGCGCGAGATTTTCGTTGGCAAACTAAACGTGGCGATGGTGGGGCCATTCGCAAAAAGCTCTCACTCTCAGCTTTTCCGGGTAGCCGTTTCGGAAAAGGCGGGAAGTTGTTAACGTCAACTTCTTCAGGCATTACTGTTTTCGGGGAGCTTCGTTACCAAGATGTTACCACTCAATAAAGCAATTGGGGCAGTGCGAATGTAACTTGTTGATGGTGTTTTTGGCGTCCCGTACGGAAATCGAACCCGTGTCGCCGCCGTGAAAGAGAAGCGATTTGTAGGAATTCAAAGGAAACCTGCGGCATGGATAGCACGGTGAGGTAGTCAAAGGTACTCTCAGGAATCATTATTGGACCCTTAATGGACCCGCACCGCGCGCTGCGAGTTTGATTCTTGCAGCCCGACGCCCGAGGTGGTAGTGTGACGACATGATTGAACCATCACAGATCGAGAGGATGTCAGTAACCGAACGGCTGCAAGCGATGGACCAGCTTTGGGACTCCCTCAATCGATCCGGTGACGAGATACCTTCACCGGATTGGCATCAAGACGTTTTGGCTGACCGGAAAGCGCGAGTCCAGAGCGGAGAAGCAAAGTTTCTGACTCTGGCAGAACTCAGATCCCGTCTACGAAGCTAAACCATGACCGTCGTAATACTCGAGGACGCGGCAGAAGACCTCGAGACGGGTGCACAATTCTATGAATCGTGCGCAACCGGCGTTGGCAATTACTTTCTCGATTCAATCCTCTCCGATCTTGACTCTCTAATTCTTTTTGTTGGTATTCATCCTATCTACTTTGGATTCCATCGAATGCTCTCGAAGCGATTCCCGTTCGGCATCTATTATGAGGTGGAAAACGACGTGGCGTACGTTTATGCCATTTTGGATTTGCGGCGCGATCCCCTCTGGATTCGGACACGTTTGCAAGAGAGAAGATAGATGGGCGTTATATCGTCAAGGAGTACCGCACACATGATTTCCTAGATGCTAAGCTGAAACATTCGGCGTCCCAAAGCATTCCGAGTTGGAACCGGATTGTTTGTTGGTAAGGAAATGGAAACGCACACCCTTTTTCACTCCTGAGCTTGCGCAGATGAAAGAAGTTGATGTTTAAGCGCAGTCGATTGCCTTTTTGCGGCCAAGTCAAGTTAATAGTTCTGAACATCCCAGGATTATGAAAAAAAATATTAGAACACGAATAATCGCGAAACTTCGAGATCCGATTTGGCAAGCTATTGGCGCTCTGATAGCGCTTATTGCGCTTGTGACATCTTTCTTCATTGGCAACCTAGTGTTTCACAGGCAGCAGTCAGGTCGGAATCGACTTATGATCTCTTCACAAACCTCTCAGGAATTGACGGATGTTCCTACGCCTGTAAACAAGCGTATGCAGGTGTTAATTGATGGAAAAGAAGAAAAGGGACTGCGGTTTTTTATCTTCCGACTTGAGTACAAAGGTCAGGAACCGATGCGGCCAAACGATTTCGAAATTCCGCTCAGGGGCCACATCCCGGATGGTCGGAAATTACTTGGAGTTCAAAGGTCTAGTACTTTGGAAGGACCATACAAGTTTGATCGAGACTCCGAAAAGATGGTTCGAGATGAACACGCTGCGTTGCACTTCGAGGTGACAAATCCAAATCGACTTCACTGGAAGAATGAATCCACCAGTATTTATTCAGAACAAAGACCTCACGAGCATATACCAGCGTTTATCTATTTTATTAAATAGGGATAACCGCTTAAGTTATCGTCAATCATCCGAAGTTTAAGTGTTGCAGGATAGCTCATGCTAGTGCGCATCGCTTGGCTCGAAATCTGGCAGAGCTTATTACCAATTCCTCCTGTTTGACCGGGGCGATCGACATTCACAAAAATCAAATCCGTAGGTTCGTAGATAAACATGAAGCCAGCGGGCACATGTAGAAGCCACATTCCAGGTCCCGCTCCTCCTGTCGTCCATACGTAATCGATGATGTTACTTCGGTCGAGCTGTATAAACTTATTTTGACACAAGCCGAGGTAGATCAGTTCGTCGAGATTTGCCAGGGCATTGTACAAGCAGAGTAATGCACCAACGTGTCGAAACACATCGAGGTTGTCAACCTTCAGCCGCTTCGCGTGATCAAATCTGCCCACCCAATCAGATTCCTCGCCGGGTCCAGCGTTTACGATCTCGATATCCAACTGCAAGACTGTGTGCTCGTAATCAAGATTGAGCTCTCTTACGGCTGGCGCCGTGGACAGCAGGATTTCAAAAGCAGGGTGGGTCTGAAAGCTGCTAATAACCTGTCGGGCCTCATCTGTTTGGAAGAAGAACTCGGTTCTCATACCATCGGCCGGATATCTTTTGTAGGGATTTGTCACATCGATACACTGCGGTAATTCAGCTCTTAGTGGTTCAAGACATCGTTCGTTGAAAAGTCGTATCTGATCGTGAAACCCAAACAGAATTTGCAACTCCCGCGAGGACCACGACGACAATTCATCGATGGGGGCTCTTCCATCAAACTTTCGCAGTACATCCTGATCGTAAAGGAGTAATCCTAAGACTGGCACCGGGTAGATTTTTTCTCCGTACCCTCTCGCTCCCGATTTTAGCTTTGTAATTAGCGCGGCTATCTCTTCTCGCTCAGTGAATTCCCAAATACTACGGTGAAATTCAAGGGCAAGGTCTTTTATGCTCATGGGTACCACTATACAATGCCACCACCATCATGGTAAGAAAACGGCGTGGCGCAATTCAACAATGAACAATTTGATAACGTTAATCTTGAAGCCGACGTGCACCGACACTCCAAAGTGATTACCGCGTTTCGAACACTCGATCAAAATCTCCATTGGCGTTTCGAAACTCGGAATGTTTCACCAGACGAAGAGGAGTCAATTGAGGTCCGCTTCTTCGTACTTCTGAAAGATAGTCCTGCACCTATGCAACCTGAGGCAATGAAGATATTGCTGAAGGAAATGGAAAGCGATCAGGCTACCTGGTTCTCTCCCGGCCGCAACGAATGGGTTTTCGATTTAGATCGTATGAAGGAGCAGTTTAAAGATTTGCAAGAGCTGGACTGGTGCAGAGGACGCGTCTATGTTGAGCCCGAGTTTCAAGTTGAGAAAGAACGACATGCTATTGGTAGAACCAACTACTATGAAACCTTCATCGTCTTCTATATCAATCGCCGAGTCTTAGGCATGACACCCATGCATGTACCACCAGAAATCCAACAGAGTATTAGGGACTTCCGGCTTGACCATCCAGATCCACGCAAAGTCGCTTTTCTGATGATGAAATATGGCAAAACCAAGGCGCATCTAAATATTGTTGGGAGTATAAAACAAGCGCTGGCCCCTCACGGAATCGCCGCTCTTAGAGCAGATGAGAAGGATTATCACGCTGATCTTTATCCGAACATTCTAACCTACCTTCACGGTTGCGGTTTTGGTATTGCGATCTTCGAGAGAATTGAGCAGGACGAGTTCAATCCAAATGTGTCTCTGGAAGTTGGGTATATGATTGCTCTTGGAAAGCGAGTATGCCTTCTGAAGGATCAAACTCTGCCGAAACTGCACACGGATCTTGTCAGCAAGCTTTACAAAGAATTCGATCCACAAGATCCAATTGGATCGATACCACCTGTTATGGAGAGATGGATGAAGGATTGGCATGTCATTTGACCAACAAAATCTAGCCAGTGCACTCGCAAAAGCCGATCCCGCTGAATGCGGAACTAGCAAAAGCGCTTCGCCTCTGGAAGATGAAACAACCTACAATCGGCCCGGCGATTGGGTCTATGCCAGTCCCGCCATGAAGGGTACGCAACCGTATTGGCCTAACTCGATCTTCCGCGTCTACATCAAACCAGCCGCGAAAAAGATTGGGCTTACCAAGCGTATCGGTTGGCATACGTTTCGTCACACGTTCGGTACGATCTTGATCGCCAATGGCGAGAACCCGAAAGTCATTCAGGAGTTGCTGCGTCATGCAAACCTCAAAGTCACGATGGACACTTACGTTCAAGCTGTGAGCGATGAGAAACGCAACGCGCAGAGCAAGGTTGTCAAGATGCTTCTGCCTGGTGTTCGTAAAAGGGAAACGGTCTAGCTTAATGGACCCTTATTGGACCCTCGGCGAAAATGGGACTCTTTGTAAATGATTGAAAGTATTGGCGTCCCGTACGGGAATCGAACCCGTGTCGCCGCCGTGAAAGGGCGGTGTCCTAGGCCGCTAGACGAACGGGACGCAGATGGTGGGAAGTTGCACGCTAGCGCAAGCGCGTTACGTTAGCGTATTGGATTTGACGCTGTCAAACGAGCACGCCCCGATCGCACTTTTATCCACAGATTACACAAATACAGACTATAATGCCTGTCGCGGTTTCCGCCGTCCCCATTCCGGTTGAGCACCAGGAGAATTTTAAATGTCGAGCCCCCGTTTAATAACTCTGTCCGCTGTCCTTATAATCTTCGCAGGCGCAAGCGTCGTGTGCGGGCAACACGATGCAGGTGGTGTCACCGGTGGCGGCATGATTGGAGGCAGCACCGGCCGTCCGACCACTAAGCCCACCACTACCAAACCGGCATCGACAACAAAACCGCCGGTCAGAAAACCAGTTCCACCAGTCAGGCGACCCACAACGACAAACAGCGGCGCCGATTCCTTTTACCAGCAGGGCGAAGCGCTCTATGCCGCGAAAAAATATCGCGAAGCTCTCGATATGTATTTAAAGGCCGTCGACCTCAATCCATCGATGACCTCGGCGCTCTATCGCATCGGCTGGATCTATAACGACCTCGAAGATTACAACTCAGCAGTCGATCCGCTAAAGCAAGTGGTCGCTGCACAACCCAACAACGCAGCCGCGAATTTCGAGTTGGGCTACGCTTACAAAAAACTCGAACAATACGCCGACGCGTTAAGGCTCTTTAACCAGACCGTCAGTATCAAACCCGACTACGCCGCAGCTCACTACGAGATCGGTTGGATTCAAAACGAGCAAAAGAACTACAGCGAAGCGATCAGGAATTTGCAGCGCGCACTCTCCTACCGTTCTACTTACCCCGAAGCACACAACGAACTCGGTTACGCACTCAGAAACCTCGGCCGTACTAGTGAGGCCATCCAGTCGTATCAGGAAGCGATTCGTCAAAAACCCGATATGGGTCTCGCGCATCTCGGGCTCGCCGACGTCTATTACTACAACACCAAGCAGTACGCGGAAGCTGCGAACGAATACAAAGAAGGCTTGAGGTTGCGGCCCGGCAACGCGACGGCGCAATACAATCTCGGCTGGTGTTACAACGATCTCCAGCGCTACACCGAAGCTGCCGATGCACTGCGCGAAGCAGTCCAGTTGCAACCCAACTATCCTGAAGCACACAACGAACTCGGTTATGCGTTACATCAACTCAGGCGATACGCCGAAGCGATCCAGCAGTATTTAATGGCAGTCCAGCAGAAGCCGAACTATCCTTCAGCGCACTACAACCTCGGGATGTCGTACATTGCGATGAACAATCGCCAGGGCGCACTCCAGCAGTATCGAATTCTGCAGCGCATCGACCAGGCGCGCGCTACCAAACTTTTCAACAACATGAAGTAAGCATCCTAAAGACGCAGCATCTCATCACAATTGCCGATTATCAGTCTCCTCAGAGCGTCACCTTTTCACTGGTTTCGGTAACAAAGCAATAGAGGCTCCCCGTAACACGGATTCATCCGTGTCCTGCCTTACAGGCTAGCGAGGTTCTGCGATGAATATTGCTCACTCTACTGAAAGATCATTCCGCGACTATCAACCCACGATAATTGAGACTCGACCGCTGATTACCCGGCTTGCAGTCCAGCTTGCATTCTGCAGAGAAGAACTAAAACGAAGCTGGCCCGAGTTCAAAAGGGATCCAGTTGCGTGTACGAAAGCAAAGACGCACGAGCTCCTGCACTCCCTACATTCATCTCCAAACGCAATACCCGCAACAGTCGCCGCGCTCGTTGCGATCACTTGTGGGATCGTCATGTTGTTGACGATCGAAAAGAACGCGCGTCCTGCCGACCGTGCACTGGTTGAAGTCAACCCGGAAATAGTTGTCATTAATCCGGACCTGCTCAAATCTAAGGATGGTCGGATCGGTCTTGATGGCTCAGGAGGAGTTGGTTTTCGGAACAAGACCGGCGAAGGTTCAGGGCCGACGCGTAAGCTTGCGCAAGGTGGCGGTGGCGGAGGCAATCATTCTCCGTTGCCCTCCCAAACAGGAAAGTTGCCGCCACCGTCAAACATACAAGCAGCAATTCCAACCTCTCCTCCGATTCACACGCCGGCACTTCCCGTTGCAGGGATGGATATCGATCCCGCGCTCTGGAAAGATCTCAAGGCGCCCGTTTTTGGCGATCCGCGATCGACATCAAAGACGGAATCAAAAGGTCCCGGTGCAGGTGAAGGAATCGGAACAGGTGATGGACTCGGAATAGGCAGCGGATCTGGACCAGGTTATGGGCCCGGCAATCACGGTAACACCGGTGACGGATCCAAAGAGATCGGCTGCTGCGGTGAAGGCGGCGGCACCGGCGCGGGAAGGCGAGCCGGCTTTTATCGAGCCACTGAAGTTGAGCAAAGGGCGCGTTTGTTATCGAAACCGGAACCACAATACACCGAAGAAGCACGTCTTAATCAGGTCACCGGAACAGTTGTGTTACGCGTGATCTTTTCGAGCTCTGGAGAGGTCGTGCAAATACGTGCGGTTCGCACGCTACCCTTTGGCCTAACCGAACGAGCGATTGCGGCGGCGCGCCGGATCCAGTTTGTGCCGGCCGTGAAAGGCGGACAGCCGGTATCGGTCGCTATGCAGCTCGAATACAACTTTAATCTGTATTGACGATCTGGTTTGTTCACAGATTACACAGATGCAAGTTAGAACACTCGTCCCGTTCTATCCTCAACACGTTCGGGAACTGATACGGACTCATCGGGTTCTAACTATCGAAACTGCGCTTCGGAGGAATTTATGAACAGACAACTCCTTCCCAAATCCTTGATGATACTCACCCTCGGAATCCTCGCTCTGCCACTCGCGATGTTCTTTCTTCCGGAGCGCACCGTGCTTGCTCAAGGAGGCTATACATCCGGCGCGCTGACGGTGACCGACTCGTCTGGCAAACCGAAGGCTTTGTGTCCGCTGAAGCACACTGACGTCAAAGCCGAGATCAGTGGTTTCATCTCGCGAGTCGTCGTTACGCAACAGTTTGAGAATCCTTTCAAAGAGAAGATCGAAGCAATTTACACGTTCCCGTTGCCGCAAAATGCTGCCGTTGACGACATGACGATGATGGTCGGTGAACGAACGATCCGCGGAAAGATTTTGCCTCGCGAGGAAGCACAGGCAGTCTACGATGCCGCGAAATCAAGCGGAAGAGTAGCGAGTCTGCTCGATCAGGAGCGTCCGAATATTTTCACGCAGTCAGTCGCCAACATTCTTCCGGGCGAGCAGATAAAGATCACGATCAGCTACGTCGAAACGCTGAACTACGTTAACGGTGCGTACGAGTTTGTGTTTCCGATGGTTGTTGGACCACGTTACATACCCGGTTCTCCTAGCGGAAAACAACAGGGCAATCGCTTTGCTCCCGACACCGATCGAGTTCCGGATGCGTCGCGCATCACTACCAACTCTCTGCCTCCGGGGATGAGAAGCGGTCACGACATATCACTCGATGTGTCACTCGATGCCGGCTTGATTCTTGACGACGTCAGTTCAAAAACACATGACGTTGATATTCAACGTACGGATTCTCACAGCGCGCGCCTGCGACTCCGCGAAGGCTCGACGATTCCCAACAAGGACTTCGTGCTTCGTTACGACGTCGCAGGCCGCGCGATCCAGGATGCGCTGATAACGCATCGCTCGGACAAGGGTGGTTATTTCACATTGATTCTTCAGCCACCCGACCGCGTTACGGCTGAAGATGTCAGGCCAAAGGAGCTCGTGTTTGTGCTCGACACGTCAGGTTCGATGGAGGGATTTCCGATCGAGAAGGCGAAAGAGACAATGAGGCTTGCGCTCGACAGTCTTTATCCGTCTGACACGTTCAACCTGATCACGTTTGCC
>Ga0097621_100001364_pt1 | contig 16798 bp, 8 predicted proteins | sample KBSMisM72_FD_73165 | JGI IMG/M metagenome (GOLD analysis project Ga0097621, IMG submission 73165) | Miscanthus rhizosphere microbial communities from Kellogg Biological Station, Michigan, USA - KBS Miscanthus M7-2 (version 2) (version 2) | ecosystem: Host-associated > Plants > Roots >... | reverse complement strand
CTTTCATAGAACCGCTCCCTGTACTGACCCGATCCAAGAAGCCGGTATGACTGAAAACTCGCGCAGACTATTTTTGAAAACCGGCCTGATGTCGCTCATGGCCATTCCGCTTTCGCGTCATTGGACGGGAGGCGATCGCGTGACGGTTACGCTAGAGGGTCGCGCTCAGGATCTGGGAAACGAAACCGTCAGTTTTGGATTACCACTGCCATTTGGGTTTCTTAACGATTCACGTGACGTCGGAGTAGTCGATGAACGTGGAAAAAAACTTTCAATTGCTGTTCGCTCGCTCGAATCATGGCGAACTGGCGGACGTGAAGGTTCAATCAGGTCTTTGCTGATTCAGTTCAAGGCTGAGTTCTCGAGTCAGAAAAAACAGCAAGTCACAGTTATCTTCAACGCAGGCCCTCGTGTTGGAGCGAAATTCGTTCCGGTCTCACAAACCTTGATTGATGCTGAAGGCTTACAAGGTCCTCGCGTCATGGCCGTTTTACCCGCCGATTGGTTATGTGCTTCAGGCATCGTGGGTCCTCAGGTTCCTGCCAGTCTATCGGGAGCTTATGCGAGTTACGACAGTTTCGTCGAAAAGAATTTCCCCAGGTCGCTGAAGTATCTCGATAGCAAGGTCTATTCAGAATGGTTGTTTGACCGGACGACCTGCTATTACAAGATGTACGTTCGCACAGGAGAGACGAAGTATCTCGACGCTGCGTACACGGCCGCAAACTTTCTGCGTCTACACACCAAATTGGACGCGCCAGACGCGGGAATCTTCACCTTGAAGGGGCCTGATCTGAAGTATGTCTATCCCAGAGCAATGCACCTTCATTATCTTCTAACAGGTGATGAGCGTGCCCAGGCATGTGGAAAGTTAATGGCAGAGTATTGCTTCAACCATCAAGATCCGGTTTATCGTCCTGACCACATCAAGCCCGTTCCACTCGGAGTCGATCCGGAACGCGGACGGAATTTTTGGACACTGCGGCATCAGGGTTACGGTTTGCTCGGCATTCTGCACGGGTGGGAGCTGACCGGAGATAAAAAGTATTGGACCAAAGCACGTGAGTGTGTCGATGCGTATTACAAACATCAGCGACACCCTCCCGACGGACGGCCGCCCGATGGATCGTTACGGCAAAACTGGGAGCTTTATGATCCTAACGAAGCAACATTTCCCGGTGCGACATCGGCGTGGATGATGGCGTTGCTACTCGATCCGCTCTTTCATTACTGGACGCTTACACGCGACCATCGCATCGCTGAGATCGTCGTAAAATGGTGCGACTTTCTTGATCGGCAAGGTATCGTGCCTGACGGATCGAAGGCGTACTACGTGATCAACTGTTTCGCAGCGAACGATCCGAACGCGTCGCCTGGTGAGATTGGACCCGACATGGAGATGCACAATACCGAGATGGCATACATGTTCGCGCTGGGGTTATTTTTTACGAAGGACGCGCGACGCCGAGAGATTTACAAGAAACGGTTCGACCGCTTTCTGAATCTGGCAGTCAAGCTTGACATGAACCGCCCCGCGCGTGCTTTTAATTGGGCGTTCCAGTTCACGAGTCAGCTGATCTATTTTGCACAACACCAGGGCGAAGGAGTCAAATGATTACTGTCCAAAGAAAGCAGGCGATTCTTTTAACTATTCTATGTCTGAGCTTCACCGCGGCGAGCGTCCGTTCTCAAACACCCTACCGGGTCAAAATTCAGCCGGGTGTCAGCGTGAAGATGCGAGACGGTGTGTCGCTTGTAGCGGATATCTATAGCCCGGTGAGTGACGAGAAGTTTCCGGTTCTCCTGACACGCACACCTTACAACCGGACCGGCGATCCACGATTCGCGAACGAGCTGGCGTCGCATGGTTATATCGTCATTTTGCAGGACACGCGTGGTCGCTTTGCATCTGGTGGAGAGTTTTATCCATTTCGCAATGAGAGTGCCGATGGTTTCGACACGGTTGAGTGGGCTGCAAAGTTGGAGCAGTCGAACGGAAAAGTCGGGATGTTTGGCGGTTCATATGTCGGAGCAACGCAGATGCTCGCGGCGATGGCAGTGCCTCCGCATCTCGTTTCAATCTTTCCTTATGTGACGGCGTCTGAGTACTACGACGGCTGGACCTATCAAAATGGTGCTTTGATGCAATGGTTCAGCAGTTCGTGGACCTCTGGTCTGGCGATCGATACGTTGCGCCGCTACGCGGATAGGGCACAGGCGCCGAAGGAATGGGTAAACACGCTTCCGCTCCAGGACTATCCTCTTCTTAAAACGCCTCAGACGTCTGAGCTTGCGCCGTATTTCCGCGACTGGTTGTCGCATGAGCGCGACGATGCGTATTGGGCGCAATGGCGCGTCTCCGATCATTACTCTCAAATGACGGTGATGGGTTTGCATGCGGGTGGTTGGCACGATCTATTTCTCAAAGGTTCGATCAAAAACTACACCGGCTTACGTCAGCAAGCGGCGACGGCCGAAGCTCGCGCCGGGCAACGATTGCTGGTTGGTCCATGGGCTCATGCTGGAACCTCGCCGGCAGGGAAGATTGGTGATGTCGTGTTTGGCAAAGATGCGGTGTTGGATAACACCAACACCACTTTGAAGTGGTTTGACTACTCGCTAAAGGGGATTAAGAACGAGTTTGCAAGCGGTGCGCCGGTTCGTCTTTTCATTATGGGCACCAACGTCTGGCGCGATGAGCAGGAGTTTCCACTCGCACGTACTCGTTACACTAAGTATTACCTGCACTCGAGCAAAGGCGCTAACGGCATCGCCGGCGATGGATCGCTCAGCGTGGCACTGCCGGGAGTTGAGAAACAAGATCAGTTTACTTATGACCCGCAGAATCCTGTGCCGACGATCGGTGGTCGTTTGTGTTGCGGCGGGGCAATTCCGCCCGGTCCTGCAGATCAGAGAGCCAATGAAACGCGGCCGGATGTTTTGGTGTTTTCGACGCCGGTGTTGACCGAAGATACAGAGGTTACCGGTTACGTTTCGGTTGAGTTGTATGCGTCGACGTCTGCAGTAGATACGGATTTCACTGCGTTGCTGGTCGATGTGGATGAGAGTGGGTATGCGCGGTTTCTTACAGATGGAATCGTGAGAGCGCGTTACCGTGAGAGCACAAAGGAGGCTTCGGCAATCACGCCTGAGAAGATTTATAAGTACACGATTGATCTGTGGGCGACCGCGAATGTGTTCAAGGCCGGACATCGAATCAGGTTGTACATTTCGAGTAGTAACTTTCCGCGGTTCAACCGGAATATGAATACGGGTGAGGACATCAGCAACGCCTCGAAATTCGTGCGCGCAACCCAAACCATCTACCACGACCGGGAGCACAGTTCAGCATTGATTCTGCCTGTAATCCCACGCACCAAACCTAATTGAGGGCCACAGCTCGTACTGTAGGGGCGGCCCTCCGTGGCCGCCCGTGGCTTTGATCGTGTTCGCCGAACCCGAGGTCGTTGCTTTCGTGAACTCTTACCAAAACCACGGGCGGCCACGGAGGGCCGCCCCTACAGTTCGTTCCGTGGTGCCTTTTATCACTTTGGTCTTGCAAACAATCAACGGCGAATGTTATAAGCGCGACAGAAATTTTCGACACCGACTAATTCGAGTCCAGCACAGCGAACAACTCAGGCGAGTTTAGAAAAACGGCAAGCGTTGAAAAGCAACAGGTTAGTTTTAGTTACGAACTAACCCGCATCCACCGCCTCAGTTCGATCGCAGTAATACAAGGTTCGTCTGAAACGTGAACAAACCTCCCGGATATGCACAGCTTCATTAAGGAGTCAGACATGAAAATCTTACGCACAGTCATGACGAGTGTTTTGGTGACCGGAGCTCTTCTGTGTTTTATGAGTACGGCTCTCTCGCAAGGCACAAACCTCGGAACGATTCGAGGCACCGTTACCGACGCCAATGGCGCCGTAATTCCTAACGCATCAGTCAAAATCACTGACAAGGTGACCGGCCTCTCACGAGACCTGACGACTAACGGCGAGGGAAACTATGAAGCTGCGGCACTAAAACCGGGGACTTATGAAGTGATGGTCACCGCAACCGGCTTCAAAAAGACCATCGTCGAGACTGTTCTTAGCGGCTCGGAAACAGTTCGCGCGGACGTCAAGGCCGAAGTCGGTACTCAAAACGAGACTGTAACCGTATCCGGTGGGGAGGCGGGACTGATTCAACGGGATCAGCCAGTCATTGCAGGCACGTTGAACAATCAACAGCTTCAGGAAGTACCACGTGATAGTCGTGAAATTCTGGAGTTTCTTTATCTGAATCCGGACATCACGCAGGGGCCCGGTGGCGACGGCACTTTCAAATTCCTTGGCGCCCAGAGCTACGGCGCTACCTTTTCGCTCGACGGCCAGCGAACGAATGGAGGAATTTTCGGCGAGCCCACGTCGAGTCAGCCCTCACTCGAAACCGTCGGCGAACTGATCGTCCTATCGAAAAATTTCACTGCAGAGTACTCGGGCGTCGCCAACATCCGCATTGAGACAAAACGAGGTGGGGCTGATTACCATGGGTCGCTCTTCTACAACAACAAGAACTCTGCGCTCGCCGCGCGATCGATTCAGGACAAGATCGACGAGGCTAACTTTTTGCCGACGAGCGCCGTGCCCAACTACGTCAAGCCATACTTCAACTTGAACGAACTCGGCGGATCCTTCAGTGGACCAGTTCCAATCAGCCGGGAAAGAACATTCTTCCTTATGTCATACGAGCGCCGTTGGGATTTTGCCCCCGTCCGAGTGAGATCCAGCAACATACCCAGTTCGCTCGTTCTGGCCGGCAACTTCACTCAGATCGTGAACGGGAGCAAGCCCGCGGTTCCGGCTTCAGTTATTCCACGACTCACTGCAGAAGAACTCGCAAACAATACGATTCTCGTGGGTACGACGCGTCGCTTTGTCACGATCCCTACGCGTCTGTTGAATCCGATAGCTCTCAATCTGCTAAATGCTTATTACCCGCACGCTAATCCCGCGGCGCCCTTGTTGAACGCAAACGCCAGTGGTCAAAACACCACCGGTCGTCTTCAGGATTTTGCGCAAAGCTTTGGTGGCTTGCTCACGCGCGATCTCGCTACTTTGCGTGTGGATCACAACTTTTCCGACAGAGATCAGTTCTATGCGGTTTACAACTTCCAGGTTCGCTCAGGTAATCGCAATCTGGTAGCGAGTCCTTTGCCGGCTTTCGGTTTACAGTCGCAGCACCAGAAAAACCACACCGTGTCGCTCTCGTACACGCGTCTCTTTTCGAACACTTTGATAAACGAAGCACGGGGTGGCATCAATTACCAATACCTGTATCGTCGCGCAAACATGACTACTGGTCAGTTTTTGTCCAGTATCGGTTTCAACGACCAGGAAATCACCGCTTACGGTTCTGTCGTCGGGGCCAGCCTGGTCGATAGTCCCGGGCAGGTTGCTTTTACATTCGCACCGTTCTCCGGCATTCCGAATGGCGGTCGCAACACCGACCGACCGATGGACCAGAAGCTCGCTACGTTTGGCGACACGGTGACGTGGACCAGAGGTAAACACTCCATCAAAGCGGGCGGCGACTTCGTTCGCAACCAGGCGGTTGATGGCTTTGCTCTAAACCGGAACAATCCGCGTGGCACGTTGTCGTGGGGCGCGAATTTTAACGGCTTCGCCACGTTCCTGCTGGGAATGCCATCCACGGTAAACAACTCGGCGCTTTTCGTGCGCGATGTTCGTCCTGCGCTCGATGTATCTAACAGCGAATCCGGCGTCTTCTTTCAGGATGACTTCAAAATTCACCCGCGACTCACGCTTAATCTCGGCCTCCGCTATGAACTAATCACCCCGTTCGTCGACGCACAAGACTTGATGGTCAATTTCGATCCGAACGGGCAAGGGAACGGCGGCAGGAAAGGAAGATTTGTTGTTCCAACCGAAGCCGTGAAAGCAAGAATTCATCCGTTCTTCATTAACTACGGAACCGTCACCGCAGACGAAGCAGGCGTGGGACGCGGTCTGGTCCGTACCGACAAAAACAACTTCGCGCCACGACTCGGCGCAGCATTTCGCTTAACCGACAAGAGCGTGATCCGCGGTGGTTATGGAATCGTCTATCCGACTTCGGCTGCTCAGGGAATGCGCGATGCTATCGCGACCAATACGTTCAATCAAAGCGTCAGAACAAATCAACGGGTGGGCCTGCCCCTCGGTATCAATCCTGCTGGTGGCAACTTCGGCCGCGGCTTAACTCCATTCAATAACGCGGTACTGGCATCAGTTCAGGGAATCGCCGCTAACGCCATTCCGTTTGATCTGCAAGCGCCGCGCATCGAACAGTTCAACGCGACATTCGAACAGGAGATTAAGAACAGTCTGGGAGTTCGCGTGTCGTATATCGGTTCACGCGCACATGGTCTAATCGCCGGGTTCGATCTGAACGAACTCGCGCCAAATAACACTCCTTTCGGCGTCACGGACGGCGAGGGAAATCCCTGTTACGATACGACGCCCGGCGTGATCACGGATGATCTCGGCAACTGCGTTGAGTCAGCGCAGGATGAAGCACGACGACCGTTTCCCGATGGGCTCGGCTCCTTCCTTGCAAGCTATGGGAATGTGGGTCGAGGTCACTCGCATGCGTTTCAAGTTGAAGTCAATCGCAGGTTTGCGCGAGGATTGATGTTCAACTTCTCATACACTTTGCTCGATCAGAAGTCGAGCGGACTCGACATTGGTAATTCGAGTTTAGGTGGGGCTCTCTACAACCAGTTCAACACGAACACGGATCTCTCTCGTGACTCGTTTGTCTCGCGTCATCGCTTCGTCTCCTATGGCACATACGACATTCCGTTTGGAAAAGGACGCCAGTTTGGCAATTCGATTTCCAAATGGGCGGACGCTGTCGCCGGTGGCTTCCAGGTAGCCTGGAACATGTTTGCCAAGAGTGGCACCGGGTTTACACCGTTTTGGACCTGTAATAACTGCGATCCAGTATTCCCGGGTAATATTGCCAGCGGCTTTGTCGACGCGGTCGGGGATTTCAGTGGTCCAAGTTTTCGTCCTCGTGTAGTTGGCGATCCGTACGCGGGTGTCGGTGGTGATCGCTTCTTCAATGCCGCCGCCTTCGCGCTTCCGACTACCGGAGCAGACGTTTTCGATAACCCGGCCGTAGCGAAGCGAAACTCTCTTGTTGGACCGGGCACGTGGGGCGTAAACCTTGGTGTACGCAAGTTCTTCAAGTTCAGCGAGAGCACAAAACTCGAGGTGGGGGTAGACTTCAATAACGTCTTCAACCATCCGTTACTTTCGCCACTCGATACGCAGTTCGGCAATCTCGGCGACTTTGACATCGGATTGAACTCGTCAGGTCAGCCGGTGATTACGAACGTGAATACCAACGACAATTTTGGGCGCAACAACTTCAGTTTCTCGCAGGAGGGAATTGATAATCGCCGCTCGATTCGCGCGAAACTACGGCTCACGTTCTAAATACGCCGAAGGCGTTCGTCGGGTAAGCCGAAGGCGTTTGGTCGGCTAATAAGCCAAAGTTGTTAGTTGGGTAATACGCCGAAGGCGTTCGCTAATTCGAGCCCAGGGTTCGAGCCTTGCGAGAACCCTGGGTTACTTCAAAAAAGAGGATTAAACCCCGAAGGGGTTCCTCACAAGGCGAACCCTTTCAGGGTTTAAAGAATATTTTTCATTACGAACCCAGGGTTGTCGCTACGCTCCAGCCCTGGGCTAGGGTTAGCGAACGCCTTCGGCGTTGTTTACGGCATGCCGTCGGGTTGTTTACGGAACGCCTTCGGCGTTGTTGGGTTAAGCCGGCGATATCATGAGCAGTGCTTCGCGTCACAACTTTACACGTAAACCCAACCTTGCCGACGTCACAGCCGCGGGACACGACATGCTGCGGCTCGTCAACCGCCGGATCTTGCTTAGTATCCTTTCAGATCGACAGCCAATCTCGCGTGCCGAAATCGCCAAGATTAGTGGTCTGAACAAAGCAACTATCTCCACGATCACAGGTGAACTACTCAAGGATGCCTGCATCATCGAAGAGGGCTCCGGGAGAACGACTCCGATCGGTGGCAAGCCTCCGACGCCGTTACGGCTCAATGCAAAACGTTTTGGCCTCTTTGGCGTAGACATTCGCGCGGACGAAACGATTCTTGCGCTGAGTGATTTCAATAATCGCATAGTCGCACGTGTCAGTTTCGAAACCGGCTCAGCAGCGCCTTCGTTTTTGACCAAGCTCGGTAAGGAGATTCGAAAACTCCGCGTGAAGCATGACTCCTTCATCGAGTTCCCCGGTATCGGCGTCAGCTTGCCGGGACTGGTCGATAATCAGAGTGGAAAGTTTCTTCTTTCAGTGGTCCTGCCCTGGCGTGACGTTCCGGTGGTGAACCTGCTCGAGAAAGCAACGTCGCTTCCCGTAATCATCGACAACTCGGCTCGCTGTTCCGCACTCGCAGAGATCTGGCACGGCAAAGCGCAATACGCACACGTTCGCGATTTACTTTACGTTGGTGTGAGTACTGGTTTGGCGTGCGGTGTTGTTATCGATGGTGGTCTTTATCGCGGTGGCAATAATACAGCCGGTCAATTCGGCCACATTCCGATAGATCTGAATGGTCCTGATTGCCGTTGCGGTCAGAGAGGTTGCTGGGATCTCTACGCGTCAGACAAGGCCACGCTGAAGCGCTATGCGGATCTGCGCGGCCCGAACGGCAAACGAGTCTCGACGATGCGGAAACTGGTCGAGCTGGTTGATTCCGGTGATTCTGCGGCGACAGAGGCAGTGCGTGAAACAGCGCGTTATCTGGGTATCGGAATCACTGGACTGATAAACGGGTTGGATCCGGAAGTTGTGGTTATCGGAGGTGAGATCACGAAAGTTTGGGGTTTGATTGAGCCGATCGTTGTGCATGAAACGAAACGCAATCTTTTGGCGCCTCGTTCCCATAACGTGGCGATTAGACCATCGGCGTTTGAAGTTCGGCCGAGTCTGAAAGGCGCTCTGACGTTGATTCAGAACAGTCTGTTGTCAGTGCCGCACATGGGATGAAGGGATTGCCAATTGCCGATTGCCAATTTCCAATTAATTGAAATGACGACTCGTGGAATTTAAACAAATTGGCAATCGGCAGTCGGCAATTGGCAATAAGACGATGAGCTACAGTCCCGAAGAACTCAAGGCAAAGCTCACAGGCGGTCTGATTCCGGCGACGCCTGTCATGTTCGATCGTGAACACCGTTTTCACGATCGAGCGCATGAAGCCTATGTTTCGTTCATGAGTTCACAATCGGTGGCAGGCGTTGCTGTCTGGGCGCATACGGGAAGGGGATTGCTGCTTGACGACGAGATCGCGCGACGTGTGTTGCAACAATGGCGACAGGAAATTGCAGATAAGCCGCTGATTGTTGGTGCTGGTGCTTTGTCGATGGCATCAGCCGCTGCCGCCGGCGGTGCAGACGCCCTGCTTGCGTATCCGCCAACGTGGTTAAAGCAACATGAACGAAGAGACTCACTGATAGTCGAACATCACGAGCGTCTTTCAAGCGTCGGTTTACCAATCATCCTTTTCTATCTTTACGAAGCTGCCGGTGGCGTCAGCTACAGCGCGACAGTGCTGGATGAGTTGCTCTCATTACCAAATGTGGTGGGCATCAAAATGGCGACGCTCGACAGCGTCATGACTTACCAGGATGTCTCCCGCCAAATTCAATCGCAACATCCCGACAAGCTGCTTATCACCGGTGAAGATCGTTTTCTCGGATATAGCTTGAGACGAGGTGCACAAGCGGCCCTGATTGGAATGGGTGCAGTCTGTTGCGACCTGCAGGCTGACTTAATTAAATCCCATCTGGCCGGACACGCAGAGAGATTTCTGGAATTGTCCGACCTCGTCGACCAGCTTGCTGAAGTGCTTTTCATTGAGCCAATGGAAGGCTACATCGGCCGCATTCTCTTTGCGCTGTCGAAGCTCGGGGTGATTCCTGAAGACGCGGCAAACGATCCGTGGGGACCACCGCTGGCTCAGCATGAGCTCGAGAGTATTACCAACGTCCTTAATAGTCTGAACGTGAAAGTTGAATAATGCTTTTTCTTAGCGGACATCCGGAAGTCGATTCTCAGGACCACGCGTCTTTGGTTCGTGACTACGAACGATTTCGAACTGGCTTACCTGAAGACCTGGAGACGTATGTTCACGAGCAGTACAAGCTGGATCTAAGCAGCGAATACGGCGAACACCGGATCAAGAACCCTTTCGGTAAAGCCTCAGGTCAGCTCTCTTTGAACCTTTCGCAAGTGCGTCGCGATTGTGAAGAGCAGCTTGGTTTCGTCGTCCTGAAGTCGATCATCGCTGAAGATGCTGCTGGCGCTCAGTCAATGAGCGAATGGGCGATCGAAGAAACACGGATGGTTGTCGAACGAATTGTTGGTAGAGACAACACGCCTGGTTGGACCGTGTCGTGGAAAGGACGAGGTTGGTACGACACGTTCGCGAAATATCTTGAATTCTTTGACGAAGCACTGACCTTGGCGCGCAGCTCTTCCGTGTTGGTTGTGCCCTCTTGCAAATACCACCTGCCTGGCGCCGCGGAAGGTGTTTGGAAGACAGGTGAGTACGAATACACGACGCGATGTTTGATCGATGTCTGGCAGCGTCACTATCCGGATACACCGATGTTGATTGAAAAGGATTTCAGTCCCACGTTGGCAGCCGACGATCGCGCCGCACAGGCCGAAATGATAATTGAATGGCTGACGTGCGTGACGTCGTTGATCAGGCAAGGCGCGACCCCGGCCCGGATCAAGATCGGGCTAAAAGTTTTCAACGCCATCCTCGATGATGCGTTTCAACTGGAGATGTTGCGTGCGATCAACGAGAAGTGTTCGGGTGACAGTATTCCTGATTTTCTTGTTTACGCGAATCGGCTGTTCGATCCTGAGCGTGAGTTTGATGGCGTGCGCGGCATCGCATATGGCGGCCCGGATCTCAGTACGCGAAATCTGAACGTGCTCGCGCAGTTGCGCTCACTTGAGCGACAGGAAGCCATTCCGTTTTGCAGTTTGCCGATCAGCGCCACCGGCAACATCGTCTCAGGACGTATAGCCGCCGAATACCTGTTGCGCGGCGCCAGCAGTTTTCAAATTCACACTTTCTTTCAGTTGCCGAGCGGTGAATACGCCATGAAGACCGGCGGTAAAACAGCGCGCGCGTTACACCAGCTCTATTTTCATCCCGAAGAGGGATTGCTGGCCTGGCTTCTACATTTGCGTCGCCTGTTTGACTGGCCGGTTGAATGGAACGTAAAGCAGATGGCTGAGTTCTGTATGGCGCCTGCGAACAATGTTTGGGCCGAGCACGCGCCGGCGCTGAGTTGAGTGATGTACGTAGAGATTCGCTTGTTGTTTGAATCGGATATCCCTGCCGCGATGCGACTAAAAGAGGCGGCCGGCTGGAACCAGACCGAAGCTGACTGGCGACGGTTGTTGATGCTCGAGCCAAACGGTTGTTTCGGCGCGATCAGGGATGGGCGTCTTGTAGGGACCACGACGACAACGACATACGGTGACGAGCTTGCCTGGGTTGGAATGGTGCTCGTTGATCCCGAACATCGGCGGCAGGGAATCGCGGCGAAGTTGATGAGTATCGCGCTCGATTATCTGAGTGGAAAAGTCGGCACAGTTAAGCTGGACGCGACGGCGTTGGGCCAGCCGGTCTACGAAAAGTTTGGTTTTCAGGTTGAATCGTTGATCGAGCGATGGAGTGGAACGGGGAGATTGCACGGTGAAGAGCAGGCGGGTTTCAGTCGTGATTCGTTAAGTGAGTTATTGGCGTTGGACCGGGACGCTTTCAATGCCGATCGTTCGAAGTTGGTTGAAGCGCTGATTGAAGGAGCCTCTGTTCCGCCGGTTCTGATAAGAGATGCGAATGGTACGTTAAGTGGCTACGCGTTGGCGAGACACGGCACGCGCGCAAATTATGTGGGACCAGTAGTCGCAAAGGATCCGCAGCAGGTGGAGTCGTTGATTGATCAAGTGCTACGTCAGGTGGGCGACAGCCGTGTCTACATCGATTTCAACAAAGAATGCAGCACCGGAACGGCTCTGCTGTCCGATCATGGTTTTGTCAAAGAGCGCGACCTGATTCGAATGAGTTCCGGTCGCCCAAGCGTCAAAACGTCACCGTTTGTCGTCGCAATCGCAGGTCCCGAAATTGGCTGAATTGGAGGCATATGGAATCAACCGCTACGGTGCAGGACGGATTAGAGAGAAACTTTCGCGCTGACAATCTCAACGTCTACGTTTATGAGTCTAGACCAGCTATGGGCCGTGCTGCTGCGTCGGTGATAGGGGCTGAGATCAGGCGCGCGATTCAGGAACGTGGCAAAGCGTCAATAATACTTGCCTCCGCGCCGTCGCAGAACGAGTTTCTCGCAATCCTGTCTGAAGCGCCCGACATCGACTGGTCCCGCGTCACCGCCTTTCACCTCGACGAATACCTCGGCATGGATGATCGAGCGTCGCAGTCATTTCGCCGTTTCTTAATTGATCGCCTGGTGAACAAAGTGCCACTCGGTCAATTCCATGGTTTGCGTGGCGATGCCCCGGATGGAAGCTCGGAAGCAAAACGCTATGCAGCACTTCTGAAAGAGAACCCGCCCGATTTCGCTGTGCTCGGAATCGGAGAGAACGGTCATCTTGCTTTCATCGATCCCCCATTCTGCGACTTCAACGACCCCGAATCCGTGAAGGTGGTCCAACTCGACGAAATTTGCCGGAACCAGCAAGTAAACGACGGCGCGTTCGCTTCACTCGACGAAGTTCCCCAAGACGCGCTCTCGTTGACGATCCCAACGTTAATGGCTCGACCGAAATTATTCGCTATCGCCCCCGGTCCCGCGAAGCGCGAGGCTATTAAGAAGACTGTCGAAGGGCCGGTAAGCACGAGCTGCCCGGCATCGATTCTGCGTACTCACAAAGACGCGCATTTATTCATCGACGTTGTCGCGGCGGAATACCTGGGCCGCGGATGAAACGGATTTATTGAAAGCGGATCAGCGCTGATCGAGGTTGTCTTCCATGCACAGTTCAGTTCACGTGATCGATTACGTTGTGCTTGTCTGTTACTTGTTGCTGATGGCCGGCATCGGGGCCTACTTCATGCGATTCATGCGCGTCGGAGCAGACTTTCTGAAAGGTGGTAATCGCGTCGAGTGGTGGGTAGCCGGGATGGCCTCGTTCATGTCCGGTTTTTCTGTTTGGACCTTCACAGGTGGAGCGGGTTTCGCATACCGGCAAGGCGTGATCGGTGTGTTCCTCATGTTTCTCGCGGTGCCTGCGTTTCTGTTCGGATACGTTTTCTTTGCACAGGCCTGGAGACGTTCGCGCGTAAGCACGGTAGTTGAATACATCCGCGGCCGTTTTGGCGAAGGCACGCACAAGACGTTCTCGTGGCTGACTGGTCCAAGCCAGCTGATGTTTGGCTCGGTTCGACTGTTTGCCTTATCGAGTTTTATGTCGATCGCGCTGGGCGTTCCGGTTGAATACCTCGTGATCGTTTGCGGCATAGTTGTTCTGGCGTACACGGTGCTTGGTGGTTACTGGGCGGTCTGCTTTACGGACATGTTCCAGTTCATGTTTTTGTTCCCGATTGCGTGTGTGTTGATGGTGCTATCGCTGGCGAACGTGGGTGGCTTGAGTAGTTTCGTTGCCCACGCGCCGGCTGGTTATTTCAACCCGTTTGCGGGTGATTATGGTTGGCTGTTTTTGATCGTCTACACGATTTCGCAAACAACCGGCTACAACAACTTCGGCAATGCGCAACGATATTTCTGTGCAGACACCGAACAGTCGGCAAAGCGGATCGCAGTTCTGTGCATGATTCTTTTCACGATCGGCAGCCTCATTTTTTATCTGCCGCCACTGATCGCTCGCGTTGCTTTACCGGATCTGGGCACAGCTCCGAACGGTCTCAAGCAGCCATCTGAAGCTGCGTACATTGCGATGGGGCTGCGCGTCTTGCCGCCGGGCATGGTCGGTGTGCTGCTGGCCGCAATGCTGGCGTCATCGATGGCTTCGCTGTCGGCTCATAACCACATCATCACCGGCATCTTTGCGAAGGACCTTTATCAGGGGTACCTGCGCAAGGATGCTTCGGATCGTCATATGTTGACTGCAAGTCGTTTGACGTCGCTGGGAGTCGGCGTGGTGATGATCTGTGTCGCGCTTCTTTTTGCACAAGGCGCCACCGGAATCTTCACTCTCCTGTTTATTCTCGAGTCGATGTTTCTTATTCCGCTTGGTCTGCCACTGCTCTACGGATTCGTTGCGAAAGGTGGGCCATGGTGGTCGGCTGTGTGCGCTTACGTTGTGGGCGCGATCACTTCGCTAATCGTCAATCTTTATTTGAATCGATACCTCGGGATGGGATTGAACGAAACGTATCTCATTGGCATTCCCGCGATCACGACGACGATCGCGTTCTTCGTTCCGGTGCTTTTGATCGCGCCGGAAGGAGAATTTGCCCGGCGTGTCGATTCGTTTTTCGCGAAGTTGAAGACGCCTGTGGATACCGCAACTGAGTTGGGGGCGACTGGCGTTTCGGGTCGGGGTCAACTCGCGCTCGTCGGCAAAGTGACGACGGGAATGGGTATCGCGTGTTTCGCTCTTGTCGCGGCAAGTGCGGCAGGACGCGATCGTTTGATTGTCGGAATTTATGCGGTGGTCACGACACTGATCGGACTTGTCTTCATCGGAGCAGGTCGCGTGCCGACTGAATCGGACAGGACACGCGCGCAGGCAATCGCAGCAGAACCAGTTTCGGATTGAGGGTTTTCTTAGCCTGCGAAGCAGGCGTACGCATAAAGCCTGGGGCGCGAGCCCCAGGATCAGGATCGTTAAATATCAATTGAGCCCGTGATAACGGGCGAAAGCGCGAGATGACGCCGAGAGCTGCCGCCCGTTTTCACGGGCTGGAATTGAGGTTCAATAATAACCTGGGGCTTGCGCCCCAGGCTTTATGCAGACGCCTGCTTCGCAGGCTAAGCAGTAGTGTCAGTTCCCCGATGTCACTGCAATCCTTCACCACGGGGCTGGTCGTTCTTTATATGCTTTGTTCTCAGGCTGTGTTCGGTTCCGTGCGCACAACCTGGGCCGTGAATGATGGTGAGAAGGTTGAGAGAGACGATCTCAACAACCCAAACAAGCATGCGAACTCAGCATGGGACGGTAGCAAGGTAAAGATCTTCGGGGCACGTAACGAAATCATCGCCTTTCAACTCATCGTCGAAGCGGATCAGGAGGGAATCAAAAAACTCGACGTAGAGTTACCTCAGTTAACACACGGCAAAGCGAAGATAACCTACGCCCCACCCGTTGCAGATCCGACAAACTACGCCGGTCGTCCTATTCAAATCTTCTCCGTCAATTACATGAACGTTGAAGTCGCGTCGCATGCCGAGTGGGTGTACAAGGTCGGTTCTCCTGCCGCTCCAAAAGATTCGACCGGATGGAAGCCTGTACAACTCATTCCGGAGAATGCGCGCGCAGGTCTTGGCGGATTTCCACTCCGTGTAGCAGCGAATCAAAATCAGGCCGTGTGGATAGAGATCTACACCGATCGAAATCTTCCCGCCGGCATCTATTCCGGGACCATCACCGTTGACGCGGATGGTCGAAAGCAGACGATACCCATCGAGTTGGAGCTGTTTGATTTCACTCTGCCGGATCAAAACAGCATGCACGTGATGGTCTACTACGAGAGTTTGCAACCGAAACTCTATCAGGGCCGCGATCTCGATTCGGAGTACCACCGCTTTGCACACCGCCAACGGATCGAGCTGGTTTACGCTTACGACATTAACTCGGCAACGGCTTCGGCAGGCCGCTTTGACGGCAGTGATTTCACAAAAGCAGAAGGTTATGAAGGGCCGGGCCTGGGTGTCGGAAATCAGATCATTCCGCGAACATTTTATGGTCCTGGCAAAACCTTCGATGAGCGTGCCGCGGCCTGGCGTGAAGCCGATAGCTGGATTACTTTTCTAAGAGCGAAGTTTCCGCACGCAATCACGTTTCTCTATCTGCCTGATGAACCTGGCCGCTCCGAGTACAACTACATCCGCCAGCTTGCGGAGAACCTTCATTCAAATCCAGGACCGGGCAAAGCGCTTCCGACGTTCGTGACTAAACACTACGTCAAGGAACTCGACGGAGCGATCGACATTTGGGACACAGGCCCGCTTGGTTACGACATCAAACGCGCAGATGAAGAACGACAACGCGGGCGCAAATACTGGATCTACAACGGCGGCCGTCCGGCTGCCGGAGCAATTGTCATCGACGCACCCGCCACCGATCCTCGCTCCACCATCTGGGCCTGCTTCAAACACGACATCGACAATTATTTTTACTGGCATGGCGTGCACTGGCAGCACAATCGCCAGAAAGTTGGCGAGCGGAAACAGAATGTGTGGGCCAATCCGATTACATTCGACAATCGTGGTCAGCCGAATAAACCAATCGACGATCAAGGGTACATAAATGGCGATGGTGTGTTGATCTATCCCGGTGAAGACAAACTTCATCCGGAACAGGACCGTGGCATCGCTGGGCCAATCTCAACGATTCAGCTCGCAAACTTCCGGCGCGGTCTGCAGGACCATCAATACCTGACCCTCGCGCGCAAATTAAAACTGGATGCAGTAGTTAACGACGTCCTCCAATCAGTGGTCCCCCGTGTGTTTTCCGACTCAGGTCCAGCGATCGGTTTCTCGGAAGCTGGAAATGA
>Ga0097621_100001360_pt1 | contig 16810 bp, 21 predicted proteins | sample KBSMisM72_FD_73165 | JGI IMG/M metagenome (GOLD analysis project Ga0097621, IMG submission 73165) | Miscanthus rhizosphere microbial communities from Kellogg Biological Station, Michigan, USA - KBS Miscanthus M7-2 (version 2) (version 2) | ecosystem: Host-associated > Plants > Roots >... | reverse complement strand
TTCCTGGAATGAAGCCTCCGCTGAAGGCCCTCACCGTCGTTCCTTTTGGCATGGAAGAAGGCGGAGGCCAGCAGATCGGCGACCGCCGGTTCGCCTTGCGAATCGGCGAGCGCGCGCAGTTCCGCCTGTTTCAATCCACTGAGCGCAAGCACGATCTATCGGGAGAGATGCTCGAAGAGATCACGCCGGAGATGGAGGAATTGACTCCCGTGGAAGTGTCACTGCCCGGCAACCCCGGTGAGACTGTTGCGGTGAAGCTGGAGAGCCTGGTTACAGAAACCGGCATGCTGGAGCTGTGGTTCGTGGCGGACGACGGGCGGCGCTGGAAACTCGAATTCAACGTGCGTCCCCGCCGCACGGCGACGAACTAAGCAGTCAAAAGCCTCTCGCTGCGCTTCCATCCGCGCTACAGTATGGTCTATGAGCGTTCGTCCTCGCGCCGTGTTCGCTGGCGCTGTTACGGCCTTCATTATTTTATCCTCTACGGGTCTTCCGATCGCGGCTCGGGCGCAAGAATACGGGGCGGCTTCTCCGCAGCACGGCGGCATCGTGTTCACCGGCAGCAGCATTTTCCAGTTCTGGACACACCTCACAGATCAAATGGCTCCGCTACCCGTGCTCAACCGGGCGATCGCTGGTACCGTCACCCAGGACATGCTGAACCGAATCTCACAACTGGTTTTGCCCTACCAGCCGCGCATCGTGGTCTATTACTGCGGTAGCAACGACATCAGCAGCGGTGAGGAAGCAGGTCCCATCGTCGAGCGTACCAAGCGGTTTATTCAGGTCCTTCACGAGAAGTCGCCGAATACGTACTTCTACTACACCTCGATCAATAAGGCGCCGGAGAAGCGGGCGCGCTGGGAGGTTGTGGACGCGGTGAACCGTGAGATGGAACGCTACAGTCGCGAGGCATCGAACGTGGGCTACATCGATCTAAATCCGGTCTTGTTTGACAGCCGCAACCACGTGCGAGAGAGCCTGTTTCTGCCCGATGGACTCCACTTCCGCCCCGACTCGACAGCCTATGCGGAGTTTTCTCAAATCGTCAAACCGCTGCTGACCAAGGCCTGGGAGAGCGGCGCCGGCTTAGCAAAATCGAAATAGCTCTACGCGAGCCCGAAATCTAAACGGCGGTTGTGTCCACGGGCTGGCTGCGTTCGCCGAAGGCTTCGTAGTTGACGATAAAATCTTCCGGCAACGGGGGGCCCCACAAATAAATGGAGTCCTCGGCGGGGTGGCGGCCCGCTTCCCAGTCGTGGGTTGCCGGGATGTAATCGATGTCGCAGGTGTATTCGAAGTAGCTGCCCCAAGGATCGCGCACATAGTGCGAATAGTTGGATCCCAGCACGTGCCGCAGCAATCCCCAACCTTTGTGAAAGCCCTTGTCGGCCATCTGCATGGCGCCCAGGCCCACCTCGTTGATGGATGGCACCGCCCAACTGGCGTGATGAAAGCCCGGCGCGGGGGACAGCGCCAAAGCCAGCATGTGATGGTCGCTGCCGTGAATCCCGTGCATGAAAGCAACCACGTCACCTCCGCGATCGGTGAGGCGCAAGCCGAGAACCTGCTGATAGAACTGGATGGTGCGGTCGATGCTGGGAGTGAAGATGGCAATATGCGCGAGCCGATGAGGCCGGACCGGTTCGCGGCTTGCGCGCCCCGCGACGCCGCGCTGGCCGCCCGGCACGGAGCCCATCGAAAACGGCGGTTTTTCGTTGGGCGAGGTCTTTTCGCCCACTTTAATTTCGATCAGATTGCCGTCCGGATCGCGGAACCACAACCCGTTTGAAGGATAACCGGGAGGTGGGTCCAGACGCGGAATCCTCAACTGTTCCAGGCGGCCGCGAAAGCGCGGGAAATCGTCTTCAAACGCTCCGAAGGAAAGGTAGCGGACGCCTTTGCGCGGGTCTTCATGGATGATGCTTGAAGGTTGCGATTTTCCGGCGGCGCGCAGAACCAGTTGGGCCGGCCCCGCTTCAACGTCGACGCCAAAGCTGCGGTAAAACTCCTCCGCGACCGCCAAATCCGGCAGGTTCAAACTGAAATGATCGATCGAATGAACACCCAGTTCGCCGGGTCTCCGGCTGGGTGGCACGTATCCTTTGATCTGCGTCATGGCACCTCCTGTTCCGCACCGACGACGGCTGGCTTAGTGTGCTTCGTCGCTGATGGGATTGCGCAGCAAACCGATGCCTTCCATTTCCACTTCGCACACGTCGCCGGGCTGCATAAACAGCTTCGGTTCGCGGAAAAATCCAATGCCGGCAGGGGTTCCGCTTACGATGACATCGCCCACCTCCAGGCGAACCGCTTCGGTGAGGCAGGCAATCAAGGTCGCTACATCGAAAATCAGGTCATCGGTGGTGGCGGATTGCACGGTTTGCCCGTTCAGCCGCGTAGACAACCGTAAACCTTTACCGCCGGGCGGAACTTCATCCGCAGTGACAAAGTCCGGGCCAAACGCACCCGTGTTGTCGAAATTTTTGCCAAGGGTCCATTGCTGGCCCTTACCCATCTGATAGCCACGGATGGAAGCTTCGTTGAACACCGAGTAGCCCGCGACGTGCTCCAGCGCTCTCCCGGCCGGAATGTGGCGGCCGGGCTTGCCGATGATGACCGCCATCTCGCCTTCGTAGTCGAGTGTGTTGGAGAGGAATGGCCGCAAGATCGGTTGCTGGTGTCCGATCAGCGTGCTGGTAAAGCGGGCGAAGAAAGTCGGGAACTCCTGTTTCTTAAGCTTGTTTTCATCGGCGTGGTCTTGATAATTCATCCCCACGCAAACGATCTTGGGAGGGTTTGGAATCACGGGCAAGTATTCGAGGCCCGCGGGATCGAGCGCCGCACCTTTGGTTGCCAGCGTCGCCGCCCGTTCTAATCCTTCTTTACCGGCTTGCAGGAGACTCAGCATATCCGTGCCTTCGAGGTTCACCAAATCCGAGCCGCGGCGGAGAGCTACACCCTGGGCTGAGCCTTTACGCCATGATACAAATCTCATCGTGTTTCAGTTTCCCCAGTATTTTTAAGATGCACAAAGTTTCAGCTTCTATTGTAGGTGAAGGCTCCCGAGCGGATGGCGCGATGTCGCTAGGGTTCGCGGTGGCTGTGGGTCTGGTATGATCACTTCCAAACACACATTGGGGAGGTTTATGCGCACACGGATACTGCTCTGCTCGATCCCGCTCGCGGCCCTATGGATGGTTGACGCCGCCGATGCGCCTATCACCAGCAACCCGATTGCAGAGCCAATCGTAAAGCGAGGACTCGCCGTCGAGGTTAAGGATCTCCTGCGCCTGCCCGATACGCGGGGGCTTCGTCCCGCCGATCAGGACGTCGCACCGGCCGGGTGGGCGCGTGTGAGTTACGTGCGCGATCTTCCCGATGGCCGCCGCTTCGCCAACGACTCGCGAGGGTTTCTGTATTTGATCGACGCGAACAATCAGCCACACGTGTATGCGGACGTGGCTGCCGCCTTTCCTCACGGGGTCTACACTCGCTTGGAAAGCGGCTTCATCGGCTTCGTCTTCCACCCTGCATTTGCGACGAATGGCCTGTTCTACACGGTGCATAGCGAGATGGGGCCGGGGAATCCCAAAACGCCTGACTTCATTCCGATTGGGTATGGCTTGAAGGACGTTACTTACCACAACGTCATCACGGAGTGGCATGCGACGAACCCGGCGGGCAATACTTTCGAGGGGACGCGGCGTGAAATCCTGCGCACGGCGCACGTCGTCGCCAACCTCACCCATCCGATGGGCGCGGTGGAATTCAACCCGACGGCGAAACCCGGCGATGCGGATTACGGTTTGCTCTACACAAGCGGCAGCGATTATGGGTTCAGCAATGGGGGCGGACCGAACGCGAGCAATCCCGCGCAGACGCAGCGGCTCGATTCGATGATCACTGCCATTCTGCGCATCGATCCGCGCAGCCCGTCGGTGACGCACGGGCAGAAAGGGCTGGGCGATTACACCCTTCCGATGGCGAACAAGTTTGCCGCGGACGGCGACCCGAAGACGCTCGGCGAAATCTACGCCTATGGGTTCCGCAACGCCCATCGGCTTTCCTGGGACAGCGACGGAACGATGTTCGCCTCTGACATCGGGATGGACAACATCGAAGAGATCAACATCGTCCGCAATGGCGAGAATTACGGCTGGATGAAACGCGAGGGTTACTTTGAGAACGGCCGGGCTCGTGGCGGTGCGTTGAACCAGTTGTATCCGCTCCCGCCAGAGATTTTGGACGGGCGAGTGAAGGACGGATTTACATATCCGGTTGTGGTCTACGATCACGACGAGGGGCGATCGGTGACCGACGGATTCGCTTATCACGGGCGAATCGCGGCGCTCAAGGAAAAGTTTGTCTTCGGCGACATCCAGAATGGACGCGTGTTTGCTTCCGACCTGGCCGCCATGAAAAAAGCCGACGACGGGATTCCGCGGACAGTCGCGCCGGTCGAAGAGGTCCAGCTTTATGTGCGCGACGCAAGCGGCAAGCGCATGGATGTGTCGTTTCGCGAACTGATCGAGAAGATCATGGGCAAGAGCGTGCCTCGGGCCGATCTGCACATAAGCCGGAGCCGCGACGGTGAATTGTTTCTCACCTCTAGACAGGATGGCATGATCCGCATGCTGGTTCCTGATAGTGGCGCCGCTGGCACTGCTCCCGCGAGCCGGTGATTCGGCATCGACTCTCTAATGGGCAGCTGGCATTGGCCGGGCTTCCAGCCATTGGTTGGGCGGCGGATAGCTCTGCCGTAGTGAACGGCGTTCATATTTCGAGTGCGGGATCTCCCCGCCCAGGATCCCGGTCACGAAAAAGTTCTCAGCCGGATGCTCGCGACCATGAGCGAACTCGGCATCCATGAGTGCGAACTCTGGGCGCCTCACGTCGCTCCTGGATCGAGGACCGGTATGTTGGTTTCGATCCGGGGCATGGACCCGGAGGGCGTTTACGGACCCAAGCCGGATCGCTCGATGAAAATGCTGGAAGAGGGGCGGAAATGGCACCCCGCCACGCCATTGGAGTATTTCACGAACATCCGGAAACGTTTCGACGCCGCCGGCGTTGCAATCAACGGCTACAACTGCGGGTGGTTCGGAACGCCGCAAGAGATCGATCGCTCGTTCGAGCAAGCGAAGGCACTTGGCGCTCGCTGCATCACTCTTTCCGGAACAGCGAGCTTGGCTCGAAAGCTGGCGCCGTACGCCGACCGGCAGCGCTTCATCGTAGCCATGCACCCGCATTCACAAATTAACGATCCGGACCCCGTTCGCCACACCGGAGAGCTTAGCCTCACCGCTCGAGATGTCGAAGTATATCTGGATCAACCTCGACATGCGCACTTTCACCGCGGGCGGCTATGATGCGGCCGCGTTCATCGCCAAATACCACGACCGCATCACGAACCTACACATCAAGGACCGGAAGGAGAACCAGGCAGCCAACGTCCCCTGGGGTCAGGGTGACACGCCGATCAAAGACGTGATGCAACTCCTGAAAAAGAAGAAATACCCGATCCCAGCGTATGTGGAGGTGGAGTATCCGATTCCTGCAGGCTCGAATTCAATTGCCGAGGTTAGTTCGTAGAATTTCCATAATTCTGTGTTAGTTCAATTGGACGCAACATCGGCAAACCGCTAAAGTGTTGTGGCGAGCGCCGCGCCAAGGCGCGCGAGCAACTCCTTCAGCGCGGAGCCACTTGGCTATTTACGTGCTCCAGCTTCCTCCGGAGGGAATGCCTACGATGTCGAAAGATGTGGAAATCCCTGGAAAAGAGCATTCCAGTGGGATGATGGAAGACTTCGGCCGCTTCAGCGCGGTAGAAACGCTAGACTGGGATACCGATATTACCGACGAGAGCTGCAATGAGGCCTATGGAGAGGAAAACGCCGGCGCCTAGCGCACCACAAAGCTCAGTGTCGAACCAATCTGTCGGTTCGGTTTAGGCGTTGCAATTGGCTCCTCCGTGACTCCAAGACATGAAAACGTTCGAACACGAATGGATTCTCGAGGCGTTTGCTGAGCACCCGACGTTCTTCACCAAGAGAATGTTCGGTGGGCTTGCCGCGTACCTCTTCGAGCGTCAGATGCTGTTACTGGTTGAGCCAACGAAATCTGGCCGCTGGAACTGGCATGGAGTTTTGGTCTGTACGGACTACGAATATCATGCTTCCATTCAAGCCGAGTTCCCGGGATTTATGCCGCATGAGGTTCTACGAAAATGGCTCTTCATCGATTCGACCCACGAAGATTTCGAATGCACCATGGAAGCAGTCGCGAAGCATGTGGCACGCAATGACCAGCGATTCGGCATCTTGCCCAAGAGTCCGAAGCCGAGGAGGCGAAAGCACATCGGCTAAAGGCGCCGGCCCGTCGGCGGGCGCTGCGGCTACGGAATGTTATCGCCCGTTGTACGGAAGATAGGACTTATCCACTCGATCCGCGTCGGCCCCGGCGATTTCGGATTCCGAATCCAGGAACTGGCGCACGCGAGAGGCCCATTCGTCGAATGCCTCGCGGGCCTTGCGAAACTTCTCTTCGCGTGGTGTCCGCAACGAGGCGGCTTCGGCGCCCGCACCCAGATTCGCGCGATCTACCATGGCGGCGATTTGCTCGTTCGTCTGCGAATCGATCAATTCCATCTCGACGGCCACTTTGTTGATGTTCAGGGCCCGCTTCACGGCTGCCTCGGGAGCAACTCCCTCCTCCGGCGTTACTTCCGAACCCGCGTCGACACCCACAAGTGCGGCGCGGAGGCGCAGCACGAGAGGCCCCTTCTCATAAACCACGGGAAAAGCATCGGAAACCCCCTGGACTAGCGCGGCCCGGAAGTATTCGACCGCGCTGACTCGCGCGTTTTCGTCGATTTTCGCCTGATCGGCATCCGAGGTGATATAGGTCTCCACCGGATCGACTATGATCGCCACATAGCGCCGAAGATTTTTTTCCGCATCGGGCTGGGCGAAGGTGAGAACTTGTCCCTCGAACCTGGGACTTAGTTTTAGATTTGCATAGCTGCTGAGAAATCCTGAGAATTCCTTGCCCGCGGGGATCTGCTTGAACGTTTGGGGAGGCCTGGAGCATCCAAACGTCAAAAGGAATGCGCAGAGACTGACAGCAGCAAGCCTCAAATATGGATTGGTTTTAAACATGAGATGGCGCTCCCTCACTTTCCCTTCCCGGTGACGCGCAGTAAATTGAAAACCTTGAACGCGCCTGGCACGGAATTGGCCTGGATGAAAGCAACATCGGAGTCTTCTTTGGTAGTGACCTGCCCCAGCAGGATGGTTTTCCCATTCTTGACGATGATCTTGATGTCGGATCCGCTGCCCCAGAAATAGCGCGACAGAAAGCGCTGGAGCTTCAGCCGGGTGTTTGCGCGAATCGTCATGTCCATGCTGCCGAGCGGGAGGACATCGATGTTGTTGGTGACGTGCTCAACACCCTTGACGCTTTTCGCGGCGTGTTCGGCGTCGCCACGATTGATGTCCCGCACGGTCCACCCGCTCAGGATGACCTCTCCGCCAAGAAACGCAAACGAAATGTAGTCATAGTCGGAGAAGTAAGGGAGCATCGCCAACTCGTGGCGGATCTTCTCGAAGATTTTGGCGTCCTCGCCCGTGACCTTGTACTGGCGGACGTCCAACATCTTATTCACAGATCCACTAGGAATCGAGCCGAGGTCGATGGATTTGATCGAATCCACCTTAATCCTGCCGTTCTTCTCTTTAACTTCACCCGTGACGCTCACAAAGTCTCCCACGCGCTCTTGGAGAAATTTCTGTTTATTGACGGAAAGCACAAGGTTGTCCCGCAGACGCACCAAGACACCCTCCGCACCATCCTTGTAGGTTGACCTCGAACATTGAGTCCGCGCGTCCGTGATGGGGCCAACCATCAGGCGGGCACAAATATCACTGTCAGCATAAGCCGGGAACGGCTCCAAGGGGGTGTCGCCCCTAACGAGAACCCCGGCGGCGGCGCCCAGAAGCGCAAGCCACGTTACGCCAGTTCTGCCCATTGCGATTCCTCCTTTTGATGAACTGCAGCGGCAAGAAGTCCGGACTCCTAAGTTGAGAATGCCTAACCCAGATGGGCCGTTCTCCCTTCACCGGGAAGATGCCGCGGTGCTCAGGGCAGAAGCAATTTTTTTGCGGAAGGCGTCCGTTGCTGGTATCCTCCCCCTGATTCCTTTTCTTGGGGTGCCAATGGTGCGGACGTCTGCAGGGTACGTGAAACACCTGGGCTGCGGTTTGGATCTAAACCCTGGGGAGGTTGTAACCCCATGCGTGACACTGTTCATATTCAGGAAGACGATCTCGAACTCTATAATGCCGGGCACTTGGAGCCGGAGCGCATTCCCGCGCTAGAAGCGCACCTGTCCGGATGCCAGGATTGCCAGGACAGAGTCCAGCAGTGCCTCGGACCGCAGTTAGAGGCCATGCGTAAGTCTCGCCACGGGCAGGGCGGCGTCCACAGCCTGGCAGCCCATTCCCAGCGGAGCAAACCGGGGTAGCCGCGGGATCGATCGTACACGGGATTGCGCGAGGACGAACCATGATTTATGGTCCACTCCCAGACAGACTGGAATACGCGATACTCAAAATCGTTGCCGGCTCGCTTGACGACCACCACCAGAATGATTGGGACGGATGGGAAAGCGAGATTGGCACATTGGTACCCGATGGCACACGTTCTGAGCTTTTAGCGGCCTTCCAGCGCCTGTGGAATGGTGGTAACGGTGCGCTGGATCTTACTAAGCCGGATACGGTACAGAGTCATGGGTTAAACTATTCCGGTGATCCAGCTGACGATGAGGCCTTCTTCTTTAGCGGACGGTTCCATGCGGCCCTGACCCCGGCAGGTCGAAGTTATTGGAGTCGTCTGCGAGTCGAGAAGAAAAAGGCGGCCATAGGTTTTTCCCAAGCTTAAACTACGTCGCCAGGATAACCGTACGCCCGTCTATTAGTTACCGGTCAACGCTGTGCGCCGGGGTTCCATGAAGCCGTGGACGAGCTGCGCTATCTGATCCGCTGCGGTATCGAGCGCGAAATGGCCGGCATCGAGGACGTGGACTTCGGCCTGCGGCACGTCGCTGCGATAGGCTTCCGGCTCGGAAAGGTCGAAAGACAGGTCGTAGTTGCCCCAGAGGACGAGAAGCCGAGGCTGCTTTTCGCGCATCCAGGCCTGCCATTTGGGATAAGCGTCTACGTTCGTGCGGTAGTCGTAAAACAAGTCGCTTTGAATGTCGGCCTGTCCGGGCTGGCTGAGAAAGGCGAATTCATCGGTCCAGAGATCCGGGTCATAGCGTTCCAGGTTGGGATCGTTCCCCACATGGCGCGTGCGCGTGGTGGGCAGCGACAGGAGATTTGTGCGCAGCGTGTTTTCGTGGGCCGCGCGATCGGCCCAGAAGGCCCGCCGCGGCTGCCAATTCGCCCCCAGGCCTTGGTTATGCGCCACAGCGTCCTGCACGATGAGAGCTTCGATCCGGTCGGGGTGGGCCAAGGCCATGCGAAAACCCACAGGGCCGCCGTAATCCTGCATGTAAAGCGTGTAACTCGACAGCCCCAGAGCTTCGGTGAAGTGATTCATGATCTCGGCGTAGTGATCGAAGGTATACGCGAATTGTTTGGGGTCCGGCCAATCGCTGTGTCCAAAGCCCGGGTAATCGGGCGCGACGAGGTGATAACGCTGGGAAAGCCGGGCGAAAAGAGGCTGGAACATCCGCGAGGAAGAGGGAAGTCCGTGGAGCAGGAGAAGCACCGGTGCATCTTTCGGGCCGGCCTCCCGGTAGAAGATGGAGAGCCCATCTATATGTGTCGTGCGATAAAAAGTCGGGTGTTCCACGGTTACTCCAGCACCTCGAAAATGACTTCCAATTCAACCGGCGTGCCCAGTGGAAGGCTAGCCACACCAAACACCAGGCGGCAAGGACTCTTATCTTTTCCGAAGACGTCCGCGAGCAACTCGGAAGCGGCGTCAGCTACTTTCGGCTGATCGCGGACATCTCCCGAGGTGGCCACCGACACGCCCAGGCGGACGATCCGCGCAACTTTGTCGAGCGACCCCAAATGCTGGCGCGCGACCGCCAGAACGTTGAGCGCAGCGAGGTGAGCCGCCCTGCGCCCTGCTTCCACATCGAGCTCCGCGCCGAGGCGTCCGATGTATTTCGCCGCGTGGCCTTCCGTGGGAAGCATCCCGCTCAGAAAGAGCAGATTGCCCGTCCGCACCGCTTCCACATATGCGCCGAAGGGCTCAGGTGGGAGCGGGAGCTGGATGCCAAGTTCCCCCAACCGCTGCTCGGCGCTGGCTGGCCGGGAGTCTTCGGGTTTTACCGTTGGTTCTTTCGCGCTTGCATTCATGTTGTCTTCCCGTTGGATTTAAGTCGATGTCGCCGCGTGCGACGGGGAAGACGGCACCCACGTTGTGCGCACCCCGCGCCTGCCTACCTGCATCGAGTGTTCCGCGCGGAACCGGGGATTGTCAATACTCTTCGTGCATGATGTGATCGGGCAGGGAGATAGGGAACACCAAAGTTTCCGGGCGCAAGCGAAGAAAAAAAAGAGCCGATGCCCGTCGGTAAGCATCCGTCTTGACGAACTGCGTAGCTGGGGCTTTCACCTGACTTTCCCCAGCCTGGCGGGAGCGTCGCCCATCACCCTCATCCAGACGCTCCCGCTATCTCCCCCAATGGCCCGCGCCGCAGCAGCGGGATTCTTGGTGCGGCCGGACGGCTCCTCTTGGTCATCGTCCTTTCAAATTCTGAACTACTTCCCCTTTGGTATTGAACCTATCCTACCGTTGCTATAGTCTGAAGGATTGCGTATGGCAAGTTGCGCTTTCTGTAAATCACAAGAAGCACAGTCATACGAGTATGGTGTTCCGATTTGCCCGGATTGCGTAGACATCGGTAAATCTAATCGCAACACGGACATACACTCCGCCTTAGTGCACGCTCTTAGGGAAGCGAGGTTGCGGGTTGAAGCCGCCTCCAGTGAGTTCAAATCGCTAGTTGAGAACATCCCCAGCGGCCTCCCTCACCCGGACGGTGCTCAGTGCATACAGAACGCCTCTCGCGAGTTGACCGCTGCCCGGAAAAGTATGGGACGCGCCTATGACAGGCTGGATGTCTATCTCAGCCAGGGGATCGTGCCGGAGGACCTGCCCTTTAGCGAGTGAAAGGCTGGTGTCGTGGAACGGTGCCTACGCGCCGACGGACTTGGTTCTTAGATGGTTTTGTTCATGCAAAGATAGGTCATCGATTGCAGCATTGCGGACCATCAACGCCTCATCAATCCGCTGGCGCAGCTCAAGGGCCCTGCCATCTTCATGGTTAATGTAAGCGGACTCCATTTCTAAAAGAAGCGCGTAATAAGACGCGGATGCGTGAAGAGCCACCGACCGAAGCCGTTCGCAGTTTTGACACTCTCGTACCACTCTTTTATGACCCTTTTCCAGCGGAACATGTTTCGCTAATCTAAATCCAAAAGTTAACCCTACTGGCGAACAGTGTCAACGACCGAATGGCGAAAATTAGCCGTGGTCTTTTGTATTCTCAAAACCTGAATACTAACGCACTTGTGTTGCGGAATCAGAAAGAGTCAAGCTGATCATACGATCCGTTAGGGGCGGAAGCTTTTCGCGGATCATCGTAGTAATCTGGTGACCGGCATGAAGATTCTTTTTGCTCTAGCGATTCTCTCCGTGGCGGTGCGGGCCGCCGATACTATTCAGACTGCGAATGGGGTGCTCGAAGGGGCGGTGAATCCGGCTTCGGGGATTCGCATGTTCAAGGGGATTCCCTACGCGCAGCCGCCGGTGGGCGATTTGCGCTGGAGGGAGCCGCAGCCTCCACGGAATTGGACGGGGGTGCGCAAGGCCGACCGCTTCGCGCCGCGCTGCGCGCAGCGTCCGGTGTTTGGCGACATGAACTTTCGCTCGAACGGCATGGGCGAGGATTGTCTGTATCTGAACATTTGGACCCCGGCAAAATCTGGTGATGCGAAACTGCCGGTGCTGGTGTATTTCTTCGGCGGCGGATTCATTGCAGGCGATGGTTCCGAGCCGCGTTACGACGGCGAGAGCCTGGCCACCAAGGGCATCGTCACGGTGACACTGAATTACCGGCTGGATGTGCTGGGATTTCTTTCGCATCCGGAACTCACGAAGGAATCGCCGCATCATGCTTCGGGGAATTACGGACTGCTGGATCAGTACGCGGCGCTGCTGTGGGTGAAGCGGAACATTGCTGCGTTTGGCGGGGATCCGAATCGCATCACGATCGGCGGGGAGTCGGCGGGGTCGATTGCGGTGAGTGCGCAGATGGCGTCTCCGCTTGCAAAGGACTTGATTGCGGGAGCGATTGGGGAGAGCGGGTCTTACATGGGCACTCTCAGTCCGGTGCCGCAGGCGGATGCGGAACAGGCCGGCGTTAAATTCGCTGGCGCCGTAGGGGCGAAATCACTCGCGGCGCTGCGGGCTATGACGGTGGAGCAGCTTTTCAAAGAGAGTGGCAAGGAGGGCGCCGATCGATTCCCGGCGGTGATTGACGGCTACTTTCTTCCACAGCCGCTGCGGCAGATCTACACGGAGGGCAAGCAGGCGCACGTGCCGTTACTGGTGGGCTGGAACTCGCAGGAGAATCCGGCGCGCCGGGTGCTGGGGGACGCGGAACCGACGCCGGACAATTACGCTAATGCGATTCGCAAACTGTATCCGGATCATGCGGAGGCCGCAGTGAGAGTCTATGGCGCGGCGACGGCGGAAGAGGTGACGGAAAATGCCACGGCTCTGGCAAGCGACCGCTTTATCGCTTACAGCACGTGGGTGTGGTCGAATCTCAGCGAGAAGACGGGTGGCAAGCCGGTATTCCGGTATTATTACGCGCGGCCACGGCCGCCGATGCGGCCGGAGATGGGAAATGCGGTAGCGGGTTTAGCGGGCGGCGTGATTCGCGGGACTGGCGCTGCGGCGAAGGCGGCTCCGCCGGCGCGCGGCGCAGTACACTCGGCGGAGATCGAATATGCGCTGGGGAATCTGGCAACGAATTTGGTGTATGCGTGGACGGATGACGATTACAGCGTCTCGCGCACGATGGAAGAATATTTCGCCAACTTTATTAAGACGGGTGATCCGAATGGAGCGAAGCTGCCCAAGTGGCCGGCGGCTAACAGCGACAAAAGCGTTCCGGTGATGACGATCGATGTAGAGAGCGCTGCTGCACCGGAAAAGCACCGCGAACGGTATGAATTTCTGGAGAGCTTGAATCGCTAACGCTGGTCGCGGGCTTGCTGCAAGCGTTGGATGTCGAGCTTGTCCATTTGCATCATCGCGCGCATGACGAGGTCGGCTTTCGCGGAATCCGGGTCTTGCAAGAACTCCAACAACATCGACGGGACGATTTGCCAGGAGAGACCGAACTTGTCTTTGAGCCATCCGCAGCGGTCCTTGTAACCACCGGCGGATAACTTGTCCCACAGAGCATCGATTTCTTCCTGCGTCTCGCAGCTCACGAATAGCGAGATGGCTTCGGTGAACTTGAACTTGGGGCCGCCGTTCAAGGCGAAGAATTGCTGGCCTTCCAGTTGGAAAGTGGCGCCGAGAACGGTTCCTTTGGGTCCGGGTCCGGCTTCTCCGTGGCGGATGACGCTGACCAGCTTGGAATTCTTGAAGATGGAAACGTAGAAGTCGATGGCTTCTTCGGCGTTGTTATCGAACCATAAGAACGTGGTGATTTTTTGAAGGGACGGCATTCGTTGGTTGTCCTCTATTGAAGTGGGCCTTTAGTTGCTGGATTGAGGGCATGATCGCACTACTTATATTGATTATCGCGGGCGTGCTGGTGGTGGGAGTTGTCGGGGCGTTCGTGCTTTACGTATCGGTGCTGTCGATCCTGACGGCTGTGGCGATCATCACGGGGCTACTCGGAACGTTGTTCTTTGGCTACTGGGCTGGGTACCGGGCTCGCGAGCTGCCACGGAGCGTGGCTGGGCCTGCACTCGACAGCGGCGCCGCGAGAACAGGCCCGGTTCGCATCTAGTGATGCAGCAGGAACCACGCGACCAGCAAGACTCCAGGAACTCCTAGTGCCCACGCAACGATATATCCCATAGTTACCTCCGCTTGATTGTTTGCAAGTAGGTGCCCAAAGCTAGTGTTACGAGTTTGCGTCTGAGTGAGCTCGCGTACCGGCAAAATTTCCTGGAATGGGTGCTATAAGATCTAAGGAGCTTGCAAGAGGTGCAGCTATGAAGATCTTAATTCGCATGGCGACGGCGCTCGTCCTATTTTCCGGTGGCGCGTTTTCGCAGACTGCGGCGGACGCGGTTGATGCACACTTGATCGCTGCGAGAAACGCGGCGGGGTTCGACTTCACGGGCACTTTGGCGCGATTGTGCATTGCGCCTCCGCTAGTGACTGGAGTGCGGGATGTGGCGCCGGGTCCGGCGCCGGCTCGGGAGACTTGGTTTGCGGAGCCGGCAAAGGTTTTTGACAACTTGTACTTTGTCGGGTCGAAGATTCATTCGTCGTGGGCGTTAACTAGCAGCGAGGGGATCATCCTGATCGACACGCTGTTCACTTATAACTCCGAGGAAGAGATTGTGGGGGGATTGAAGAAGCTGGGGCTCGATCCGGCGAAAGTTAAGTTTGTCATCATCACGCACGCGCATGGGGATCATGTCGGCGGGGCGAAGCTGCTGCAGGACAGGTTCGGGTCACATATTGTCATGGGCGGGCCGGATTGGGATTCGATCGAGAAGTCGGTCAACGGATATCCGCTGGGCAAACCGAAGCGGGATATCGTGGCTGACGACGGGCAGAAGATCACGCTGGGGGATACTGCGGTGACGATTGTTACTACGCCGGGGCATACGCCGGGGACGCTGTCGATGATCTTTACGGTGAAGGACAAGGGGAGGCCGCTCACGGTGGCGTATTCGGGCGGGACGGCGTTCAATTTCCCGAGCACAGTACCGAATTTCGATATCTACATAAATTCGCAGCGCAAGATGGCGGCTGCCGCGGCGGCGGCGAACGCGACGATCTTGATGTCGAATCATTCGGAGTTCGACGGGGCGGTTTCAAAGATTAAGATGCTGGCGGGGCGCAAGGCTGGGGAGCCGCATCCTTTTGAAGTGGGGGCGGAGGCGGTGGCGCGCTACTTCAAAGTTTCCGAGGAATGCGCGGAAGTTTCCCGGCTGAAGTTGAAGGCGCCATAGAGGAGAAAGGCCATGTCACGGGCGAGTCGAGTGATTGCGATGGTTGTGATGGGGGCGGTGGCTTGGGCTCAGCAGTATCCCAAGCCAACGGAACTCCCCAATCCTTATCGATTGGCGGATGGTTGGCCGACGCTCCCGAAGAGTATGAATGGCGGGCACTGGGGTGAGGTCATCCGCGTGCACGTCCATAGCGACGGCAACATTTGGGTGTTTCACCGCTGCTTCAACACGGTGCCACCGGGACACGCTACTTGTCTGGGGCGCGATGCTTCGAATCCGCCGATTTTGGAATTCGATCCGTCGGGGAAGCTGCTGAAGAGTTTTGGCGTGGGGTTGTTCGCTTATCCGCACGGCTTCACTGTCGATGAGAGCGGGAACGTGTGGGCAAGCGATGTGAACGATGAAGCAACGATTTTGGGCATGCCGGCGAAGAACGCGGAGGGTGTGATTCGAGGGCAGGAGGTTCTTAAGTTGAGTCCGTCAGGGAAGGTGCTGATGATGTTGGGCAAGGAGGGGGTGGCGGGGAACGGTCCGGATACCTTCGACCGGCCGACTGGGGTGGCGATTGGACGCAACGACGATATCTTCGTGACGGACGGGCACGCGCCTAACGCACACAACTCGGGTCGTGTGGTGAAGTTTTCGAAAGACGGCAAATTCATTAAGGCCTGGGGGCACCTGGGATCGGCGCCGGGGGATTTCGACGAGCCCCACGACATTTTTATCGGCGGTTCGCAGGAGCGGGTGTATGTGGCGGATCGGAAGAACAGCCGCATTCAAGTATTCGATCAGGACGGCAAGTTTATCGCGGCGTGGAAGCAGTTCGGGCAGCCCAGTTCGGTGTTCGTGAGTAAGGACGACACCATTTATATTGGCGCGGCGTTTCCCGATCCTTCCGTTAAGAAGGGTCAGTTGCGGGGGATTGTGGTGGGGAGTGCGAAGGACGGGTCGCTCAAAGCTTTCATTCCGGATCCGGCGGACCCGGACAAGTTGGATGTGGGGACGACGGCGTCGGGGATTGCCGCGGATGACGCTGGCAACATTTATGCGGCGGACGTGGCGGCGCATAGTTTGCGGAAGTACGTCAAGGTCAAGTGACGATCCGGTATTATGAAAAGCATCCATGAGTCTTGAGACCGGCTGGTCCGTGGGCGGCAAGCGACTGATCTTCACGGTGGGGACAGGCCGCAACGGCACCGGATACGTTAGCCATCTGCTTCACGGACTCCCGGACATCTGCTGCCTGCATGAGCCGGACCCGCAATTCTACACAGTGATGCGCGCGGTGCAATCCGATCCCGCGGTCGCCGAGCGGTTTCTTTGTGAGCAGAAACTTCCGGCCATCCGCGGCGTTCGTGAGCCGGTTTATTTTGAGACCAGTCATCTGGCTTGCAAAGGGTTTCTGGAACCCTTGATGGCGCGAGGCGTGCCTTTCGATCTGGTGATCCTGAGGCGCGATCCGGTGCTGGTGGCGACTAGCCTGTTCCTGTTAGGCACGGTGCCGGCGCGGACGCCGCTGGGCTTGCAATTCCTGCTGTCTCCGGCCGATCCGGGAGTGCTGCCGCTGGGGAACTGGCAGGAAC
>Ga0097621_100001355_pt1 | contig 16860 bp, 6 predicted proteins | sample KBSMisM72_FD_73165 | JGI IMG/M metagenome (GOLD analysis project Ga0097621, IMG submission 73165) | Miscanthus rhizosphere microbial communities from Kellogg Biological Station, Michigan, USA - KBS Miscanthus M7-2 (version 2) (version 2) | ecosystem: Host-associated > Plants > Roots >... | reverse complement strand
TCCAGAACAAAACCGGTGAGGAAATCCTCATATTCGCCGCTGGCTTTGCCGGTCTGATGTAGTGGTATGCGGATTACTTCGTAGCCGGCACGCGCCGCCTTGTTCCATGAGCCATGTTCAGACGCGAAAATATCTCCTTGATATTCGGCAGGGAATTGTTTGCCTTCGTAAAACGTGAACTGCAGGGACGCATTGTGCGGTTGTAACAGCACGTCAGGAACAATCGCCTTGTCTTTCAGCTCAGGATGTTTTCCCTTATGCCGCGGGTCCTGATGATCACCCATATACCACCAGGGCCAGCCATAAAATCCGCCATCCTGCACGTGGGTGATGTAATCGGGAACCAGGTTGTCCCCTAGTGCATCGCGCTCATTGACCGAGCACCATAGATCTCCGGTCTTCGGTTGGATCGCGATCCCCCCGCCGGCATTTCGGATTCCATATGCGAAGACTCGCTGGCCGGAGCCATCGGGATTGAACTCCAATATATCGGCGCGATTCTTCTCCCCGGGAGTCGTATCCGGATCGTCAACGTTTGAAGCCGATCCCACCGCAACGAAAAGCTTTTTACCATCAGGCCGGAACTGGAGACTCCGGGTGGTGTGTCCGCCGCCGTCAGGCAAATCCGCAATGTGTTCGGGAGATCCGGCGGCTTTCATATCGCCATCGTGGTACGGGAAACGGACAACCGCATTTACATTCCCAATGTAGAGCCACTGAGGATTGGGCCCCGGCGGGTAAAAGGCGATGCCGTAAGGCTGGTTCAATCCACTGGCATAGATTCCGATCTGCTCAGCCTTGCCATCACTGGTCAATCCGCGGAAGACCCGAATGCGTCCTGGCTCGGTTTCGGCCACGAAGATGTCGCCATTCGGGGCAGTGGTCAGCGTTCGCGGATTTTCCAGCCCGGTGGCGTACTGTTCTACCTTGAATCCCGCTGGCGCTTGCGGCCAGACGTTGGCTGGGCGGTCTACCACCTTTGGCGAATTCTCCGCTGACTTGGTGACGAAAGGCGCCGGAAGATCTTTGACCGTAATCTTGCGCATGGTTCCGGGCTTTTCCTTCCGGAAGTCGGTAAACGGAGGTTTGGTCGCTGGCAGGTTCAGCTTACCGGTCCCGGCAGTGGATGCGCTGGAAGCGGAGGCCGCAGGCGTCCCCATCGCCTTCACATAGGTGACGATTTTCCAGCGTTGCTCCTTGGGGAGCATTGCCCACGATGGCATTTCATGCTTCACGTCGCCCTTGGTAATGAACCAGAAAATCTCACCCGGTGTGGCGGCGCGGATCGCATCATCTTTTAGACGAGGAATATTGCCAGAGCCTTCCCCTCGTTCCCCGTGGCATCTGGCGCAGCGCAGGTGATAAAGAGGCTTGCCGGCCTGTATTCCTGCAGATCCGTCGAATGGGTTTTGCATTTGCTTTGCTGAGTCGGGTGCACCCCGAAAATTCTGGGAAGCGGCGCCAAACAGGTCGATCGGTAGGATCATTGCAACCACCAGGATGGCGAGCCCGCGGGCCGCCAACGGGAGCGACGATGAAGACACTGTGAATTCCTCCGCTGGGGAATTTAAGATATCAACGACTAATACAATAAATCAGAAACTCGGAGTATGGGGCGGCGTGCCTCAGGGAAGAATTTAGGAGGCGGCGGGAACGGGCTCTTCCTCGTCGTCCTTTTCGAACAAAACGCTAAACATCTTGAACGCAATGACCGGAATCGCGAAAACGCAACCGATTCCGCCGACAACGAAGAAAGCTCCGAGAATGTAAGCAGCGACTTTTAACGGGTCCATTTAGACGCTCCTAGCTGCGATTCTGCTAGAAAGCAGTCTAAACTACCCACCGGATACGGGGAAAGTTAATGCACTGCCACGGCGTGAGCAGCCGGCGCGTGTTCGGTAATACTGGGAACCTTTTCGTCCTTCTCGAAGAGCATTTTGGCGTCTTCTATTAAGGTGAGAAGCAGGACGACGCCTGAACCCAGCAAGCCTAGGGCAAAAAGAACTTCTAAAATGCGAATTAGAACAGCAACCATGAAGCCCCTTTCAGCGAACACTATGTTTATTGGAAATATCGGGGCATAAAAAAGTCATAAAAAAGAGATAAAAAGACCGTAAAGACGGGGCGGGTTGAACTATCGGCTGAAATTCCGCCCGGCTTAAGAAGACGTAACCGCTGCAGGGTCAGTACGATGGGGCCAGATCCGATGACATCAGATTGTTGATAGCACAATGGGACTCAAGCTGCCAGCCGGTGTTTTCAAAGCTTATTTATTCGACTGCGACGGAACCGTCGCCGACTCTATGCCCCTGCATTACGTGGCGTGGAGCAAAGCCCTTTCGGAATGGAATTGTGCATTCGATGAAGACCTGTTCTACGCGTGGGGTGGTATGCCCGTGGCCGAGATCATTGCGAGCCCCAACGTGAAGCACGGTTTGAAAATGCCAGTTGAGGAGGTGGCCACGAGAAAAGAACAGTTGTATTTCAACATTCTTCCCGAACTCCAAGCCGTGCCAGAAGTAATGGAGCACATTGAGTCGAGCTTTGGTCGAATCCCATTTGCAGTCGTTTCCGGCAGCACGCGAGGGTCGGTAACGGCCTCACTTAAGTCACTGAAGCTCCTGGACCGCTTCGAGACGCTGGTCTGTGCCGGGGACTATCAGAGGAGCAAGCCCGATCCCGAAGCCTTCCTGCTGGCCGCTAGCAGATTGGACGTTGCGCCCGACTCATGCCTGGTCTTCGAAGATACGGACATGGGAATTCAGGCAGCCAATGCTGCCGGGATGGCCTGGGTTCGGGTGCCCCCGCCGAGAGAGCGGTCGCTGGACATCTAAGGCGGAACAAATAGGCAAACAAACGCGATTTGTTCTGGAGTGCTGGATCGCGCTTTTACCGAACGCTCGCTCTTAGTTTTCTATTTTCTGAACCACGGAAACGATCCTCCACCCCTGTGTTTCTTTCGACAGGGTCATGTAGTCGACCCAGCCGGGAGTGACCAACTTGGCGGAAGCGATGTTCCCGGACACATCAAGAACGCTGACTTGTTCGGTTCGCTCGGATTGAGGAATGTCTGGAGGTCCGTTCCGCACTGCTGAGACCATATCGGGCCCCGTCATTTCCCGCATGGCAATGTTCCCGTGAATAACATGCTTCAGGTAATGCGGGTGCAACGTCTGTTGCATACGGCCAGCATCGCCAAGGTAGTAGGCTTCGATGTAGTTCGTCACCGTGGCTCGCACAGCGGACGATTCATCGACAGCCAGCTTGGCATGTTGCCCATCGGACGTCATCGTGGAAAGACAAAGTGCGAATAGCGCAAATCCCAACAAGAGGCGATTCATATTCAGTCTCCAACGGTCGGCTCGGACCGAAGGATTATGGCTCATTTTGAAATCCGCGTGAACGCCACCAAAGGTCATGCCGTCCCGCCGGCCTCAAGACTGGCCGGATTGGAAGCTGCTGGCGTGCTTTAGTCCAACTGCACCCTGAATCTTTGATAATCTTTGTGACTGATCCAGTCTGCGCATGGCCCCGTAGCTCAGATGGATAGAGCAGCGGTTTCCTAAACCGTTGGTCGGCGGTTCGACTCCGCCCGGGGCCCCCATTTCCTTGAGAACACGTGCGCTATGTGGTGGTTGCATAGTTATAAACAGAGGGTAACCTTCAAAGGTTTTAAGCCGTAACCGCTGCTTCAAACCAGCGGCCCTAGTCCCCGCTAGCCTAGCCATGGCGCGAATTTGGCCGTATATTTCGATGACCTTAAGTAATTAGGCCTCTCCCTTTTTGAACGCGATTTCTCAGTCCCTCCCTTTCAAAGCAGCTTAGCTCCATCGTTGTTCGCGAAATGCCCCCGAAATTCGCAATCTTTGTTTCGAGGTTTTCATGAAGCAGCTTGCCCGGCCCACGCGCAGTATCAGCTTTGCCTTCGCCCTCTTCGTGTTGTTCCTGGCCGTTCCGAAGACACATGCGCAGAGCCTCTCGCCTTCCTTGCTGTCGTTTCCAAGCACCGCCGTGACCAATAACAGCGCGGTCAAGCCGGCCACCCTAACCAATACTGGCAACTCAGCGATCGGCGTTAGTGTTTCCATCATTGGCGGCGACTTTGACCAGACCAACAACTGTGGTTCGTCGCTGGCAGGGAAGAAGAGCTGCACGATCAATGTGGTGTTCAACCCCACAGGGGTCGGCGGCAGGGCCGCTATTTTGAGCGTTCGTGCAGGGTCGAACATTCAATTAGCTCTACTTACGGGCTCAGCCATTCCGCAGGTCACGCTTTCCGCGACCTCAATGACATTTGCTTCCCAGATAGTCGGGACTTCGAGTGCGGCCAAGACCGTGACGCTTAAGAACAACCAGAACGTCGCGATGCCGATCCAGGGCGTGACCATCAACGGCGACTACACGCAGACCAACAACTGCGGATCACAGCTCGGGGCCGGCGTCACCTGCACCTTCAACGTGGTGTTCAATCCGACTGCGGCGGGCACGCGAACTGGGACTCTCTCCATCCGCGATACCGCAGTGACCAATCCAGAAGACATCGCTCTTTCCGGACCAGCTACAGCACCGGCGGTAAAGTCGATTGCAATCAGTCCTGCGACAGTTTCCATCGTCAAGGGCAAGACGCAACAACTCGCCGCCATCGCTACCTATACCAACAACACTACCGGCGATGTAACCGCGACTGCCACCTGGACCACCTCCAGCGCCACGATTGCCACCGTCTCTAAAGGTTTGACGACAGGCATGGCGGCAGGTAGTGCAACCATCTCGGCTTCCATGACCGGTGCCATCGCAGGTGCGGCAAAGTTAACCGTTACCGCTCCGACGTTGGTTTCTATCGCAGTAACACCCAACCCAGTATCAGTCGTCAAAGGCAAGACGCAGCAATTCGCCGCTACCGGCACCTATAGCGACGGAACCACCCAAGCTTTGACCTCGGTGACCTGGAGCTCCACTACCGGCGCCACCATCACCAGCGGCGGATTGGCATCAGCTACCGCCGTCGGTGTGCCCAGCATTAAGGCTACCAGCGGCGCCATCAGCGGCACGGCCGCCATGACGGTGACTCCTGCAACTTTGGTTTCGATCGCTGTAACTCCGGCGACGGCGACCATCGTGAAAGGCAAGACGCAACAGTTCACTGCGACCGGCACTTACACCGACAACACCACGCAGAATTTGACTGCGACTGCAACCTGGACTTCCGCAACCGGCGCCACCGTTTCTGGTGGTCTGGCTACCGGTACAGCGGTGGGCAATTCGTCGATCACCGCCTCCAGCGGCGTAGTCAGCGGCAGCGCGACTCTTACCGTGCAAGCCGCAACCCTCGTTTCCATCTCTGTAAGCCCGGCAAGCGCGACCATCAACAAAGGTCTGACAGAGCAATACGCCGCAACCGGAACTTACACCGATGGCAGCACGCAGCCGTTGACAACGGTTACCTGGTCTTCGACCACCGGAGCGAGCATCGCTTCCACTGGCCTGGCAACAGGCACTGCGGTCGGCAACCCCACCATCACCGCGACCAGCGGCGCAATCAATGGAAGTGCAGCCCTCACCGTCAACCCCGCTGCGCTGGTTTCGATTGCTGTTACTCCGGCGAACACCTCCGTCGCCAAAGGCTTGACCCAGCAATTCTCGGCGACCGGCACTTATACTGACGCTACCACCCAGAACCTGACTGGCACCGTGGTCTGGTCTTCCACCGCCGAGGCGTCTATAGCTTCCGGTGGAATGGCCACAGCTGTCGCAGTTGGAACCCCGACCATCACCGCCACCAGCGGCGCGATCAGCGGCGCGGCGATGATGACCGTTCAGCCCGCGGCTTTGGTCTCTATCGCGGTTTCGCCTTCAGCGGCTTCGATTGCCAAGGGCTCGACCCAAGCGTTTACCGCGACCGGCACCTACAGCGACGCTACCTCTCAGGACATCACCAACACGGTGGCCTGGACGGCGACCGCTGGCGCAACCATGGCTTCGAACGGCCTAGCCACTGCCACCGCGACCGGCAACACCACGGTGACGGCGGCATTGAACTCCATCAGCAGCTCGGCTTCATTGAGCATCGTTCCTCCGGCGCTGGTGTCCATCACCATAAACCCGAACAGCGTGTCATTGGGCTTGCACGGGCAACAGCAGTTCAACGCTATCGGCACCTTCGCCGACAACTCCACTCAAGACCTGACCAACACTGTTCTCTGGACGACTGGTAACAGTTCGCTGGTGAACATCAGCTCCACCGGGTTTGCCAAGATTCTGGGAACCAGCTCTAACGCGATTCCGGTTACGGCCAGCTCGGGCAGTATCGTTTCCAACCCGGCTTGGTTGAGCGCAGTGGCCGCATTACCTCCGGTCTGCTCTTCGCCGACCATCGACATGAAGCTGCTGGTCATTACCAAGAGCCAGTCGGAAGCTGACTACACGGCCATCACGCAAGCGCTTGATTATCTGGGCACGCCTTATGACGTGTTCGATATGGACGTCACTACCACCGGCATCACTCCGGCGATGTTGTCCGACGGCAACTGCCACGGCTACTACCAGGGCATCATTTTCACCTTCGGAAACTGGATGTACGTACTGCCAGGCTATGGGGACATGATGACCTACGAGCAGACCTACCACGTTCGCCAGTTGAACTGGTTCGTCTACCCCGGCACCGACTACGGATTGAACACCTTCAACAACCAGGTGGCGACCTCGGACACCTACACCGCGAACTTCACTCCGGCGGCTGATCAGGTTTTCTCTTACTTGAACACCGCGACCCCGCTGCAGTTCGCCCACGCTTCGATCTATCTCTCGTCGCCGATCGATCCTTCAAATCTGCCGGCCGGCGCTTCGCTTACTCCGCTTCTCACCGACTCCTTGGGGAACGTCCTCTCCGTCATCTACAACCCGGGCGATGGTCGGGAGTATCTGTCCCAGACCTTTGACAGTAACCCGTATCTGATGCACGACTTGCTCACCTCGTATGGCCTGATCAACTGGGTCACACGCGGCGTGTTCCTCGGTGAGTTCCACGTCTATGCCATCCCCCAGGTGGACGACGTGTTCATCAACGACCACGAGTGGCAGAGCAACACCCAATGCTTCGACGCCGCACACGACCGTACGGATTCCGACGCCGACTCTTTGAACTCGGTCCGCATGGTGGGCAGTGACGTTGATGCTCTGCTGGCCTGGCAGAAACAAACGCAGCAGAATCCGCTGTTCTCCAACTTTGTGTTGCATATGGCCTTCAACGGCGTGGGCACCACCGGCAACCCCAACCTCGGCGGATACGCACCTGATACCTTGACTCCGGAATTCCTTAAGCACCAGTCGGAGTTCAAGTGGATCAGCCATACCTACGACCATCCCGACACGCTGAACGGCCAGACAGCACAGTTCATCGATGACGAGATCCTGAAGAATAACCAGCAGGCGCAGATCCTTGGCCTGACCTATTACAACCCGGCCAACATGGTCACCCCTGGCATTACTGGCCTGAACGATGCCAGCTACGTCAATCGGGCAGTTGCCGATGGCGTGAAGTACGTCGTGACCGACACCTCGGTGCTCAACACGTTGAACAACGGTCCGAATCCTTCGCCCAACGTCGGCATGCCGGACACCATCAATGACGCTCTCTATCTGGTTCCCCGCCACGCCAACAACCTGTACTTCAACGTGGCCACGCCGGATGGATGGACTTCCGAATACCAATGCATCTACAACGGAACGGAATACGCCAACTACAACTACCAGAACATTGTGGACAACATCAGCCAGAGCTTCGTAGCCAACATGTTAAAGGGCGACATGGATCCCCAAATGTTCCACCAGCCCAACCTGGTCGCCTACGACGGAACGCACTCGCTGCTCGGGGACCTCTACGATGCCACCTTCAATCTGTACCAGAGCTTGTTCAAGCTGCCGGTACTCAGCCCTACCCTTGATCAAGTCGGTCAGAGCATGCAGCGGCGCAACAACTACAACCTTTCAGGCGCGAAAGCCAGCCTGACCAACTTCGGTTCCGTCGATGCCGCGGTCAGCATCACGGTGCCGCCGGGAACTGTGACTTCGGCCACGGTTCCGGTAACCGGCCTGAGCAGCAACGGTTCAGAACTTTACGGCGGACAGAACATTTCGCACATCAATGTGAACGCCGGCGATACCGTGGCTTTGCCCCTTCAATAGCCGGAAGGTAACCAGAGAGGGGAACGAAAGAACTTTCGTTCCCCTCTCTTTTCTTTATCTTGCAGATCAACACAAGGGTACTCAAGGGATTCTTCCCAACCCATCCCCCACCTATTACAGGCAAGTGCTAACACGGAACTCCCATAGGCAAAAAATTTGCGGCCCCTTACTATTCAATTCGTTGAAGAAGTATTCCCCTAATAAAAGCTCTTTAGGAAAGTTTTCCTCCCCGAACAAGCAAGACGGCTGGTCTCACCGCCTCCCCAAAACTGGATGTCTCATTTCAACACTGAGGGTTTCTCAATGATGCGCCGTTCTCTTATCTGGCCCACTCGGCTCCTGGTGCCGCTGGCCATGAGTTTACTGGTGGCTTGCGGTGGTGGGGGCAGTTCCAGCCCGGAACCAACTCCGAAAGCGAAGTTGGTCGCAATCACAGTTACGCCAAGCGCACCTTCTTTTGCCAAAGGCCTGCAACAACAACTCACCGCCACCGGCTCCTATTCTGACGGGACTACCAAGGACCTGACGGCTTCTGCCAGCTGGAATTCGTCGACGGCGAGCGTTGCCAGCGTCAACAAGGGCAAGGTTTCCGCGTTGGCCACCGGAAGCTCGACGATTTTAGCGTCGGCTTCCGATTCTGTTACCGGTGCGACCGTAAGCGGCAACACCGCAGTAACAATCACGGCCGCGACCCTGGTTTCAATCGCAGTGACCCCGGGCAGTCCTTCCGTTGCCCTCGGCTTGCACCAGCAGTTCGTGGCGACGGGGACCTTCACGGACCACACTACGCAGGATATTTCTGCGACCGCGACCTGGATTTCATCGGACGCAACGGTTGCTTCCGTCAGCGTTGGACAAGTCACGACCATCAAGCAAGGATCGGCCAATGTTTCGGCTTCATTGAATTCAGTAAGTGGCTCGACGATTCTGACCGTGGCTCCCGCAGCGCTGGTTTCGGTTGCAGTAACTCCAGCCAGTGCCTCGGTAGCAAAAGGCAACAAGCAGCAATTCACTGCCACCGGCACCTATACCGATAACAGCACACAGAATTTGAGCTCCACGGTTACCTGGACTGCGACCTCGGGCGTGACCATTTCCAACACCGGTCTTGCCACCGGCTCGGCGATGGGCAGCGCTACCGTTAAGGCGGCGGCTGGCTCGATGAACTCCAACAACGCATCTCTCACCGTCACCGCGCCCGTACTGGCCTCTATTACAGTTGCACCGGCCAGCATCGTGGTACCAAAGGGATTGACGCAGAGCTACACCGCAACCGGCGTCTATAGTGACGGCACTACTCAGAACCTCACTTCTACGGTTTCGTGGACTTCGACTTCCGGCGTTTCCATTAATAGCGCAGGCTTGGCGACAGCCCACGTTCTCGGCCAGAACACAATCACTGCGACCTCTAGTTCCATCAATGGCACGGCCGATCTGACGGTGGCGACCGGCGCGTTGATGTCGCTGGCGGTCTCGCCTTCCTCAGTCACGATTCCGAAGGGCACCACGCAAGCCTTCACGGTTATCGGAACTTTCAGCGATGCAACCACGCAGGATATGACGACCGCAGTAGCCTGGACCGCGAGCACCGGCGCTTCCATCACCAACACTGGTATTGCAACGGGCACTGGAGTTGGCGCCGTTACCATCACCGCCACTTCGAATGCAACCCATGGCAATGCTGCTTTGACCGTTGCGCCTCCGGCATTGGTTTCCATCGCCGTAACGCCTGCCACGGTTTCGGTGGTCCGAAGTTCCAACCAGCAGTTCACCGCGATTGGGACCTACACCGATGCCAGCACGCTTGATCTGAGCGCCACTGCAACCTGGTCGGCTTCAGTCAACGCCACAGTTGGTTCGACGGGTCTGGCTCATGCAACCGCGGTAGGCACTTCAAACATCACCGCCACTTCCGGCGTCGTCACCAGCAACAGCGCGGTTATGACAGTGACTCTGCCGGCGCTTGCCTCGATCGCGATTACTCCGGGTAGCGTTTCACTCGGAATCGGCGCCGTACAGCAATACGTTGCGATGGGAACCTACGCTGATGCGATTACCTCGGACATCACCGGTCTAGTGACCTGGAATTCCAATAACCCTTCGGTGGCAGCGTTTGGCGCCAACGGAGCTGCAACTGTAGTCAGCACCAGTTCGACCGCAGTTTCCATCACCGCTACCTCGGGAGCGGTTACCTCCAACGTTGCATTCCTCAGCGCGCTGGCCAGTTTGCCTCGCGTTTGCTACACCCCGACCATCGACATGAAGCTGCTGGTCGTCACCAACGGGAAGACCGAAGCCGATTACCCGGCGATCACGCAGATTCTTGACTATGTCGGAACGCCTTACGATGTGCTCGATATGACAGTCACCACTGGTGGCGTTACCTCTGCCATGTTGTCGGACGGAACCTGCCACGGCTACTACCAGGGTGTGATCATGGCGAGCGGCGGCTATATCTATACGCTGCCTGGAATGTCCACTCTGACTTCCTACGAGATCACTTTCAAAGCGCGTCAAGTGAACTGGTTTACCTTCCCGGGTTCGGATTTCGGGATGGGCGCCGCTACTTCCACCATCAACCCCGGCAGCAACGTCACGGGCAACTTTACTCCCGCCGCGGCAGCTATTTTCCCGCAAGTGAATACGGCTACGCCGCTGACGATCAGCCATGCGACCGTTTACCCTGCGGCCGCTGGCGGCACTGGTATTCCGCTAATCACTGATGGTTCTGGCAACGTGCTTTCCGCCATCAACGATTTTGGTGATGGACGCCAGTATCTGACCCAGACCTTCGACAGCAATCAGTACCTCACGCACAACCTGGTTCTGGCTTACGGATTGTTGAACTGGGTCACCAAGGGCATCTTTCTTGGTGAATATCACGTGTACCTCACGCCACAGATTGATGACGTCTTCATCGCCGACGCGATGTGGGAAGGAACGACGCCTTGCGTCGATCCGGCCAGCCCCTCGGGCGACCATACCGACGCCGACGCAGCCTCGTTGAACCAGGTCCGGATGGCTAAGGCCGATGTAGATGCGCTGGTGGCGTGGCAGACCTTAACCCAGCAGAATCCGCTGTTTTCCAACTTCGTACTGCACATGGCGTTCAACGGAGCGGGTACTACCGGCAGAACTTCCACCGGTGGCTACCGCAACGACACGTTGACCCCGGAGTTCAAACTTTACCAGGACAAGTTTAAGTGGTTGAGCCATACCTGGGACCATCCGGACAGCTTGGACGCACAAACCGCAAATTTCATCGATGACGAAATCACCAAGAACAACGCTCAAGCTCTGGTGCTTGGTCTGACCACTAACGATCCAGCTGGAATGGTTACGCCGGGCATCACTGGCTTGAACGATTCGACGTACGTAAACGAAGCCGTGGCTAGCGGCATCAGGTACGTGGTCACGGACACTTCGGTCCTGAACACTCCGAACAACGGTCCGAATCCTTCACCGAACGTCGGCATTGTGAACAGCATTAACTCAAGTCTGTACATGGTTCCTCGTCACGCCAACAACCTGTTCTTCAACGTCGCTGATCCGGATGGTTGGGCTGCAGAGTACGACTGCATCTACACCGGGCAGGCGCCTTATGCGACTTACACGGCCGAAGATATCAAAGCCAACATCAGCCAGAGCTTCATCGTCAACATGCTTAAAGGTGACATGGATCCTCAAATGTTCCACCAGCCGAACCTGGTGGCTTATGACGGAACCCATTCACTGCTCAGCGACCTGGTTGATGAAACTTTCACCACTTATGCGAGCTTGTACAAATTGCCGGTGCTGAGCCCGACGCTGCAGGAGTTGGCGGCGAGCATGCAGGCCCGGAACAACTACAACCTGTCCGGCGTGACCGCCAGCATTGACAATGCAAACACTGCAAGCGCCACGGTCAGCGTCACGATTCCGTCGAACTCACCAGTCACCTCGGCTACGATCCCGGTCACGGGGCTCAACAGCACGGGTGCAGAAGTCTACGGTGGACAGAACATCTCGCACATTCAGATCAACGTGGGGCAGACACAAACGCTACCACTTCAGTAGAGAACCGAGAGACCCTCTCGCGGAGGAGCCGAAAGCGGCTCTTCCGCTTTTTTGTGCCTGGAACAAATCCCAGTTGGTTCAGGATGACTTAGTCTTTGCAATAGAGTATGCACTTACTTGCACTTGCACTTGAGTGCTATCCTCCAGAAGCCTTACTACACAAGGGTTCTAGGCCCTATAGCAGCGAGATGGCTTACTGCCCGCGAGTTTCGGAGCAAGCTTTTCTTTCAGTTATATTCAGAGAGCTTAAACTCCCTAAGGTCAAACCCCCAGGAATACCCCCATCTCCTGACCTTTCCTCCCCGTACGACTCTGTTCCGTTTTTGATTCCCCCCCAGTTTCCAGGTTCTAGCTCTATCGCCGGTTCTGAGGAGAGGTATGCGTACACTTCGTTTATTAAGTCTTAGCCACCCGTCTGTCTATGCCATTCTTATTTTGGTTGCGTCCGTGTACTCCTTTGGGCAGACCGCGACGCTTTCCACTGTGCGCAACTTCGGCAGCGTTGGGATGGGTAGCACTAGCGCAGCCTCGACTGTAACTCTCAAAAACGGCAGTACCACAGTGGCGCTTTTGGTAAGCAACATTGCCACCGCCGGAGATTTTGCCCAGACAAACAATTGCGGCAGCTCGGTGCCAGCAAGAGGAAGCTGCATAATCACGCTGACCTTTACGCCGACGGCGATAGGAGCGAGAACCGGGACACTTACAGTAACGGATAATGCCACTCCGGTAACACAAACCGCAGCGCTTGCTGGAACTGGAGTCGCACCCGTAACAATCACTCCCGCGAGCCGCGCATTCGGAAACGTCGCAATCGGGTCCACCAGCGTAGCCAGGATATTTACCGTCACTAACAACAGCAGTGGATCCATAGCCTTCAGCGTTACGCCGAGCGCCAATTTCACTAAAACAGACAATTGTGCTTCGGTAGCGGCCCATGGTTCTTGCACGATCAACGTTGCATTCGCTCCAACCGCACCTGGCACCGTTAGCGGTACGGTCGGTGTCAACTACAGCGGAACTGGAAGTCCACTCTCTGTCGCTGTGACTGGAACCGGAATCGCTCCCGTCAGCGTCAATCCCACGAGCCGTGCTTTAGGCAGTGTGGCGGTTGGATCGGTAAGCCCCGCCAAGACTTTTACCGTGGTCAATAGTAGTTCTGCAGCAATGGCCTTCACCATCACGCCGAGCGCGAACTTTACCGAAACCGACAACTGCTCGTCAGTAGCCGCCGGCGCCAGTTGCACCATCAATGCCGTGTTTGCTCCGACGACCACCGGCGCCGCGACCGGCACGATCGCAATAAGCTATACCGGCTTCGGAAGTCCCCTATCTGTTAGCCTGACCGGAACCGGGATTGCTCCATTGGCCCTGAATCCGACCTCCCAGGCGTTCGGTAACGTCGCCTTAGGGACCACCAGCGCAACCAGGGCTTTCGTCCTTACCAATCGTGGAACCACAGCCCAGCCGCTAACAATTACACTTGCCAGTCCCTTTACTCAAACCAACACCTGCGGTAGTTCGCTGGCAGGCGGCGCGTCGTGCACCATCAACGTGGCCTTTGCTCCAACCACTGCGGCGGCGGTAAGCGGTACTGTCAGCGTCACCTATCCTGGCTTAGCGACTCCGGTAACCGGCGCTGTAACCGGAACCGGAATAGCTCCGGTGACAATCAACCCAGTTTCGCTGGCCTTTAACACGACGCAACGCGTCGGCGTTGCTACAGCGGCACAAACTGTCACCATTCGAAATCGAGCAACCACGGCCCTAGCCATTCAGAGCATCGTCACTAGTCCAGCCGACTACACGCAAACCAACAATTGCGGCGCATCGCTGGCCGCCAATGCAAGCTGTACCGTAAACGTAATTTTCAATCCTCACGTGACTGGAAGCATTCCGGGCACGCTGACCATCAGCGATAGTGCATTAGGAAGCCCGCAGACTGTCGCCCTGACCGGTGCTGGAGTCCTGACTACTATCCGATCTCTTGCGATTACCCCAGCAACAGCGAGTGTCCCCAAGGGAAGCCCGCTCCAGTTCCAGGCGACAGCGACCTACAACAATGGCACCACCGGCGATGTAACTGCGATTTCGACCTGGACATCTCTCAATCCCGCCGTTCTCTCTATCGTCGGCACGACCGGATTGGCGACAGGTGTAACCACCGGCAGCACAAGCGTTACCGCCGCCGTGACCGGCACGACGGCTACCGCTACTAAGGCTGTATCCGTATTGCCCCCAGCAATCGCCTCGCTCACTCTTTCGCCGGTGACAGCGAGCGTGGCGCCGGGCGGCACCATGGCCTATACGGCTAGCGCAACCTACACCGACGCCACCACCGGCACGCCGGCAATGAGCGCGCTGGTATTAAGCTCCGACAACACTGGAGTTGCCAGCATCAACAACAGCGGCGTGGCCACCGGAATCAACGGTGGTGTAGCGAATCTGAAAGCGGCCGCGGGTGCGGTCGTTTCAGCTCCGGTACAACTCACCGTGACCGGACCGACACTACAATCGATTTCCATCCTGCCCAGTGCGCCATCGATCATAAAAGGATCGACGTTGCAGTTCAGCGCCACCGGCCACTACAGTGACAGCACCACCAAAGATCTGACCACAACTGTGGTGTGGAGTTCGAACAGCGCAAACCTATCCATCAGCAACACGGCCGGAACCCAAGGACTCGCGTCTGGCGCCGTGGTTGGGCCGGCTACCGTCACTGCCAGTTGGAGTGGCGGAGTCGTGGTGGGCACGATGACCGCGACAGTGACGGCAGCGTCGCTGGTTTCAATCGACGTGACCCCGGCAAGTATCAACGTCGGCATAGGCGCGCAGCAACAGTACGCCGCCCTGGGCCATTACAACGACAACAGCACGCAGGACATCACCAACCAGGTTACTTGGGTTTCCGGGAATCCTGCGGTCGTAGGAATTACATCTGCAGGATTCGCCACTGTACTCGGCACCAGCAGCACGGCAATTCCAATTTCCGCAACCCTGAACGCTGTCACTTCCAATCCGCCAGCGTTTTTGAGTGCGCTTTCAACCTTGCCTCGGGTTTGTCCCGACGCGAGCGTCGATATGAAGGTGCTGGTCATCGACAATCTGGCTGCTGGCTATGCGGATCTGCCGGCGATCAAGCAGGTTCTGGATTTCGTCGGTACACCTTACACCGTGATGAATTACACGGATGTTACCCCGGCGGTGCTGTCAGATGGTACCTGCCACGGATACTTCCAAGGCGTGATCATGGCGTTCGGCGACGATATCTACAGCGGCAACGCGAACCTCTACACCACATTGAACTCATATGAGACAACTTTCCACGTACGTCAGGTGAATTGGTTCTTCAATCCGACTCCGGATTACGGATTCAATTACTCGGCGAGCACAGTTCCGTCCACTGCTACCTACAATGCTAGCTTCACAGCTGCAGCCGCCTCGGTGTTTCCGATGGTCAACACGGCTACACCGTTGAGCTTCAGTGGCGCATTCATATTCCTCTCGCCACAATACACTCCGGCAAGTGGTACGGTTACACCGCTGTTGGTCGATGCATCGGGTAATGTGCTCTCCGCGATTTATACGCCGGGCAACGGCCAGGAGATCCTGAGCCAGACCTTCGACAGCAACCAATATCTAAAACACAACCTGGTTCTTGCCTACGGCCTGCTCAACTGGGTGACCAAGGGTGTCTTCCTGGGCGACTACCATGTCTACGCCGCGGCGCAGGTCGACGACTTCTTCATCAACGATGCTGAGTGGGTGCCGGGAACTTCGTGTACCAATCCCACGACGCATGACCGGACCGTGTCCGACGATCCTTCGTTGCCGACGTTCCGCCTGAAGGCGGCGGACATGACCGCTCTAGTCGCCTGGCAGAACAGCTTGCAGAGCGATCCGCTCTTGCAAGGTTTCAAGCTGACCATGGCATTCAACGGCGTCGGCACGGTGGGCAACAAAGACTGGACTGGACTGCCGCAGTCCGGAGTTGCGAATGATGATCTGACGTCCAGCGTTCATGAGTATGAACAGTTCTTCCACTGGGTAACCCATACTTACGACCATCCCAACACGTTGAACGGGCTCCACAAGTCCGACGTTCTTGGGGATACCGACAATCCGCAGGTCGATTCAATCGACTTGGAAATCTTGACCAATCTCTTCGTCGCCTCGGGCACGACTTACGGCGGCGTAAACCTGGACGTCGACAGTACGGACAATCCGCCGCTAGGCGCGGTAACTCCGTTGAACTTCACTGATTTCAATCCGGCGAATATGGTCAGCCCCGGCGTCACAGGCCTGAATGATCCGGTTGTGCCGCAGTACTTGTATGCCAACGGTATTCGCTATGTTGTCAGCGATACTTCGGTGATTGGCCAGCCCAACAATGGACCGAATCCTTCGCCTAACGTTGGCATCGTCAACAGCTACGCGACTGGGATCTACGAAGTGCCACGCTATCCCAACAGTATTTATTACAACGCCGCCAACTGGGCGGACGATGAAGCCGAGTTCCACTGCATCTACGGTCCTGATCCGGGTCCGGCGACTCCGGTCTACACGGACTACAAAGCAGCGGACATCCTCAATTACACCACCGACACTTTCGTGGTGAAC
>Ga0097621_100001352_pt1 | contig 16880 bp, 15 predicted proteins | sample KBSMisM72_FD_73165 | JGI IMG/M metagenome (GOLD analysis project Ga0097621, IMG submission 73165) | Miscanthus rhizosphere microbial communities from Kellogg Biological Station, Michigan, USA - KBS Miscanthus M7-2 (version 2) (version 2) | ecosystem: Host-associated > Plants > Roots >... | reverse complement strand
CGTCATGATGGGCGCCGCGATCGGTTCCTCGCCGGCCGGCAAGGACCTCTATGAGGCGCTCGATCGCTGGCTGTACCGCCTGCCCGGCGGGCTCGTCATCTCCAACCTCGGCGCCTGCGCGATCTTCGCCGCGCTCACCGGCTCCTCGCCCGCTTGCTGCGCGGCCATCGGCAAGATGGGCATCCCGGAGATGAGGAAGCGCGGCTACCCGGACGAGATCGCCACGGGCTCGATCTGCGCCGGCGGCACGCTCGGCATCCTGATTCCGCCCTCGATCACCTTCATCCTCTACGGCATCGCCACCGAGACCTCGATCGGGCGGCTGTTCCTCGCCGGCGTGATGCCGGGGCTGATGCTGACCGGGCTGTTCATGCTGTGGACTTTGTTCGCGATCTGGAAACGCGGTTTCCGCTCCCACGCCGCCGATTTCCGCTACACCTGGAAGGAGAAATTCCAGTCGATTCCCAAGGTGGCGCCGTTCGTCGCCATCATCATCGGCGTGATGTACGTGCTGTACGGCGGCGTGGCGACGCCCTCGGAGGCAGCGGGCGTCGGCGCGGCGCTGTGCGTGGTGCTCGCGCTCATCATCTACCGCATGTGGCGGCCGCGCGACTGGTGGCAGATCCTGCGCGACACGACGCGCGAGTCGGTGATGATCCTGATGATCATCGGCGCGGCGGTGCTGTTCGGCTACATGCTGACCTCGCTCTACCTGACGCAGACGCTCGCGCAGGCGATCGCCGACATGCACGTCAACCGCTGGGTGCTGATGGGGCTCATCAACGTGTTCCTGCTGGTGTGCGGCTTCTTCATCCCGCCGGCGGCGATCATCCTGATGACCGCGCCGATCCTGCTGCCGATCATCCGTACCGCCGGCTTCGACCCCGTGTGGTTCGGCGTGATCCTGACCATCAACATGGAGATCGGCCTGATCCATCCGCCGGTCGGCCTCAACATCTACATCGTGAAGTCGATCGCGCCCGACGTACCGCTGATGAAGGTGATCTGGGGCACGGTGCCGTACGTGCTTTGCATGTTCCTCGCGATCTTCATCCTGTGCATCTTCCCGGAGATCGCGACCTGGCTTCCCGACACCATGATGGGTACCGTCCGCACCCGCTAGCGCGGCGATCGCCGGTTACTCGGCCCGTACGTCGGCGTCCTTCACCAGCTTCCCCATTTTTGCGTACTGATCGCGGATGTAAGCGGCGAACTGCTCCGGCGGATAGCCGCCAGGTTCGCCCGCGAGGCCGGCCACTCGCTCCTTGATGTCGGGCAGCGCGAGGGCGCGCGCGACATCCTGTTGCCATTTCTCCGTCAGGGGACGGGGCATATTCGCCGGTCCGAATAATCCGTACCACGTGATCATCTCCACGCCCGGGTAGCCGGCTTCCGCGGTGGTTGGCACGTCCGGCAGCGCCGGCGCGCGCTTGGGGGCGGCCACCGCGAGCGCCTTCAGCTTTCCCGCGCGGATGTTGCCGATCGAGGAGGCGGTGGTATCGAAACTCATGCTGACCGCGCCCGCGATAAGATCGCCCATCGCCGCCGCGCTGCCCTTGTAGGGCACATGCACAGTCTTGACCCCGGTCACCAGGTTGAACAACTCGCCCGCGAGGTGCTGGGTCGCGCCGACGCCCGAGGAGGAAAAATTGAGCTTGCCGGGATTCGCCCTCGCCAGCTCGACCAGCTCACGCATGCTGTTGGCGGGTGAATTCTGGCTCACGACCAGCACGTGCGGAACCTGCACCGCGAGGGTGATGGGCGTGAAATCGCGCAGCGGATCGTAGGGCAGCTTGATGAGGTGCGGCGCAATGGTGTGCGAGTTCGGCACCGCCATCACCACCGTATGGCCGTCCGGCGCGCTCTTCGCCACGAAATCTGCCGCGATCGAAGCGCTGGCTCCGGTGCGGTTCTCGACGATGACCGGCTGGCCCCAGAATTCCTGCAGCTTGGCGGCGAGCAGCCGCGAGATGATGTCGGTTCCGCCGCCGGCCGCCGAGCCGACCATGATGCGCACGGGCCGCACCGGGAAGGTCTGCGCTTGCGCGGCGAGCGACGCGAAAGCGAGCAAAAGCGCCCAAACTCTCATCATCTTCATCTCCTAGAGGGAAGCCATTCGCACGGCGAGCTCGAACGCGTTGACGAGCGGTACAGGGTTGGCGCAATTGCGCCCGACGATGTCGTAAGCCGTGCCGTGCGCGCAGGTCGCGATCGGCACGGGAAGCCCGCCAAGAACCGTGACGCCACGATCAAAGCCCATCAGCTTCATGGCGATCTGGCCCTGGTCGTGATACATCGTGACGACAGCATCGAAGTCCCCGCGCCGCGCGGCGACGAATATCGTGTCGGCCGGCAGGGGGCCGCTCACGTGCATGCCGCTATGGCGCGCTTCCTCGACCGCGGGCGCAATGATGTCGATCTCTTCGCTTCCCATGGTGCCGCCCTCGCCTGCATGCGGATTGAGCCCTGCAACCGCGATGCGCGGACGCGCATTGCCTCCGCGCCGCAGCGCGTCGTGAATGATGCGCACTGCGTCGAGGACACCTTTGCGCGAGATCGCACCCGCGACATCCTTGAGGGGGATGTGCGAGGTGACCCGCGAAGTCCACAGGCCGTCGATCACGTTGAACTCGACGCTATAGCCTTCCGCCTGGAGCAGTTCGGCGAACAGGTGCTGCTCATCGTTGTACGGCAACCCGCCGAGCTTCATGGCCTGCTTGTTGAGCGGCGCGAAGACGATACCGTCGACCTCGCGCCTGCGCGCCGCATGCGCCATGGCGGTGAGCGCTTCGACCACCCAACGGCCGGCGGCAGGATTCGCTTTCCCGGGAGTCAGCGCGGCGGGGTCGAGCCCCGGCACAACTTCCGTAACGCTGTCCAGCAGGCGTCGATCGCCGAACACGCGCACATCCGCGGCTGCGGAAGTTTCCGGGCGCGCGAGAAGCTTCGCGGAAAGCTCGGGACCGACGCCGTTCGGATCCCCGACGAAGAAAGCGAGCCGCGGCTTCATTTGCCCTTGAATTGCGGACGCCGCTTGGCGAGGAATGCCGCCACGCCTTCGCGGAAGTCCTCGGTGTCGAAGCAGGCGTAGCTCTCGTCGAATTCCCTGCGCGAAAGCGGCTTGGGATTGGCGAGGCGCCGCACGAACTTCTTGTGCCAGCGGGCCGCGAGGGGCGCACCCTCAGCGATTCGCCGCGCGGTGGCGTAGGCTTCCTCGACCACTTTGTCGTCGGGGACCACGCGGTTGACGAGGCCCTTCTCATAGGCTTCGCGCGCGCCCCAGATGCGGCCCTCGAGAAGGATCTCGAGGCTCGCGGCGCGTCCGGCGACGCGCAGCATGCCCTGCAGCTCGTCGTAAGCTTCCACCAGGCCGAGGTTCTTGACTGGCACGCCGAAGCGGGAGGACTCGCCGCAGATGCGGATGTCGGCCTGCGAGGCGACCAGCAGGCCGCCGCCTACGCAGGCGCCCTGGATCAGCGCCACAACCGGATGGCGGCAGGCAGCGAAGGCCTGCATCGCGGCGCCGATGCGAGCGCCGTACTTCTTCGCCTGACGGGAGTTGGCGCGCTCCTTCTGGAAGGCGGCGATGTCGGCGCCGGCGGCGAAGGCCTTGTCGCCGGCGCCACGGACCACGATGCAGCGAAGCGACACGTCCTTGTCCAGCTTCCTGGCATGGGCGCCGAGCTGCTCCCACATTGCGAGCGAAAGTGCGTTGAGCCGCTCCGGGTGGCTGAGGGTGACTGTGGCGATGTCGCCGTCGCGCTCGAGCAGGATCTCGCCGCTCATCGGCGTTGCACTCGCGCCAGCGCGGCGGAGATCAGCGGCCAGAAGAGCAGGACCAGGGCGAGCGTGGTGATGGAACCGACCAAGCCATTCGACCAGAACACGCGGAGGTCGCCCCCTGCGCCGATCATGGACAGCCGGAAGGAATCCTCGGCGCGATTGCCGAGCACCAGGGCGAGGGTAAACGGCGCGAGCGGAATGCCGATCTTCTTGAACACATAGCCGACCACGCCGAAGAGCAGCATCAGCCAGATGTCGAACATCGCGTTCTGAATGGCAAAGGCTCCGATCGCGCACGACACGACGATCATCGGCGCGATCGCGGCGAACGGAACGCGCAGGACCGCGGCGAAGAGCGGCACCGTGCTGAGCACGAGCACCAGTCCCACGACGTTGCCCAGATACATCGATGCGATCAGGCCCCAGACGAAGCTCTTGTGCTCGACGAAGAGCAGCGGTCCCGGATTGAGCCCCCATACCATCAGGCCGCCGAGCAGGATTGCCGCGGTGCCGGATCCCGGAATGCCGAGCGCGAGCATCGGCAGCAGCGCCGCGGTGCCCGAGGCGTGCGCCGCGGTTTCCGGCGCGAACACGCCCTCGATGCGGCCCTTTCCGAACGATTCCTTATCCTTGGAGAAGCGCTTGGCGAGGTTGTAGCCCATGAAGGACGCGGCGATCGCGCCGCCGGGCGTGATCCCCAGCCAGCAGCCTATCGCCGAGGAGCGCAGCAGCGTCACCCAGTAGCGCGGCATCTCTTTCCACACCTTGAGCACCACGCGCGGGCTGATGGCCGCGGCGTGCCCGCGCAACGAAAGGCTCTCTTCCATCGTGAGGAGGATCTCGCTGATGCCGAAGAGGCCGATGACGGCCACCAGGAAGTTGATGCCGCGCATGAGATCGTTGAGGCCGAAGGTCATGCGCAGCTGCCCCGATACCGTGTCCATGCCCACTCCCGCGAGCAGCAGGCCGAGGCTCATGGAGATGATGGTCTTGTGCTTCTCCTCCTTGCCGAGGCCGACGAATGAGCAGAACGTGAGGAAGTAGACCGCGAAGAATTCCGGCGGCCCGAATTTCAGGGCGAAGGACGCGATGCCGGGCGCGAGGAAGGTGATCAGCAGAACGGCGACCAGCGAGCCGATGAACGACGAGGTGAAGGCCGCCGTAAGCGCCTCGGCCGCCTTGCCCTGCTGCGCCATCGGGTAGCCGTCGAAGGTGGTCGCGACCGACCAGGCCTCCCCCGGGATATTGAACAGGATCGAGGTGATCGCGCCGCCGAAGAGCGCGCCCCAGTAGATGCACGACAGCATGACGATGGCCGAGGTCGGGTCCATCGTGAACGTGAGCGGCAGCAGGATCGCCACGCCGTTCGGCCCGCCCAGGCCGGGCAGGACGCCGACGAAAATGCCGAGCACGAGGCCGAGCATCATCAGCGCGAGGATCTTCCAGGTCATCAGGACCTTGAAGCCGTAGAGGAGGAGCCCGATCGCTTCCACGCTGTCCTATCGGCCGATGAGGGCCTCGAGCGGCCCCTTCGGCATGATCACGTCGAAGGCGACATCGAACGTGGCGAACATCGCGACGACAAAGAGCGCTGCGGTGAGCAGCGACTTCCATGCCGCGATCTTGCCGACGTACATCATGAAGCCGGCCACCAGGAGAAAGCTGGCCACGTAAAGGCCGAGCCACTCGGTGACCAGGCAGAAAGCGAGCGTCGGCAGGAACACCTGCAGCACGCGCCGGAACTGCTCGCGCGTGACGAAGACCTCATCCTCTTGCCGGCGGGCGAGGATTTCCTTTACCAGGCCGTAGATCGCGGCGCCGGCGAGAAGGATGGAGAGATAGAACGGGAAGTAGCCCGCCTGCGGGCCGGTCGCATCCCAGGACCGGCCCGTGCGCCAGTTGTCGTACGCGAGCAGCGCCGCGAACGCCAGCAGGAGCAGCGAGACGACGACGTCGACTACGCGACGCGACACCACCGGCGTCTCGCCTGCGCCTTTAGTTCGCTACGAACCCGGCCTCGGTCATCAGGCCCTTGTTGAGCGCGTCGTCTTCCTCGAGGAACTTCAGCATGTCCTTGCCGGTCAGGAAAATCGGCTTGAGGGCCTGCTTCTCCATGTATTCCTTGTACTCCGCGGTCTGCGTGAGCTTCTTGAAGAGGTCCACGTAGAACGCGCTCTGCTCGGCGGTTACCTTGCCCGGCAGGAACATGGCGCGCAGCATCAGGTACTGCACGTCGACGCCCTGCTCTTTGCAGGTGGGAATGTCGTTCCACGACTGGGTCTCGGTAACCTTGGTCTTGTACTGGATGCGCTCCTTGTCGAACACGCACAGTGCGCGCACCTGGTTGGCGCGCCACACCTCGAGGTTCTCCGAAGGATTGTTGACGTTCGACTGGGTGTGGTTGCCGACGAGCTGCGTCGCCGCCTCGCCGCCCGACTTGTAGGGCAGGTAGGCGAATTTGGCGCCGGTCTTCTTCTCCAGGAAAACCGTGAGGACGTGGTCCTCGCGCTTCGAGCCCGTGCCGCCCATCTTGAATGGCGGGTTGGCGTTCTTCGCCGCGTCGGCGAACTCCTTGACGCTCTTGTACGGCAGCTGCGTGTTGGTCCAGAGCACGAACTGGTCGAGGGCGATGACCGACACCGGGGAGAGCTCGCGCCAGTTGAACGGGATCTTCGCCGAGAGCGGCAGCATGTAGATCAGCGAATAGGCGATCAGCACCTTGTGCGGGTCGCCGGTGCTGCCCTTCATGTACATCAGCGCCTCGCCGCCGGAAGCGCCGCCCTTGAGCGACACCACCATAGGCTGCTTCATCAGGTTGTTCTTCTGGATGGCCGCCTGCATCATGCGCGCCATCTGGTCGGACGCGCCGCCCGCGCCCGCGGCGACCACGATCTCGACGGGCTTGGTCGGCTCCCAGGCGGCAAACGACGATGTGGCCGCGAACGCGAGGCCGGTGAATGCAGCGGCAAAGATGCCGGACTTTGTCCTCATGTCACTCCTCCTAGTATTGACTGCGATTGCCTAGGCTGCCTGTCGTGCAGGCGCTCTGGCGCATTCCGAAAGATATTCCATCGCCGCTCGCACGCCTTCCTTCTTCACCGGAACGCCGGCGAGCGCGAGGCCCATTTCCACGCCGGCGAGCGTGCCCATCAGCGTGAGATCGTTGAAGTCGCCGAGATGGCCGATGCGGAAAACTTTGCCGGCGAGCTTGCCCAGGCCGGTGCCGAGCGACATGTCGAACGCTTCGAGGATCACCTTGCGTACGCGGTCGGCGTCCTGGCCTGCCGGCACCAGCACGGCGGTGAGCGATCCCGAGTACTCGCGCGGATCCGCCGCCAGCACCTCGAGGCCCCACGCGCGCACCGCGCGCCGGGTCGCCTCGCCGTGGCGCTGGTGCCGCGCGAAGACGGCGTCGAGACCTTCCTCGTCGAGGAGCATGGTCAGCGCCTCGCGCAGACCGTAGAGGAGGTTGGTGGCCGGCGTATACGGGAAATAGCCGCTCTTGCCGTTGGACAGCATTTCGTCCCACGCCCAGTAGCTGCGCGGCAGCTTCGCGCCTTTCGACGCCGCCAGCGCCTTTGCCGAGATGCAATTGAAGGAGAGGCCCGGCGGCAGCATCAAGCCCTTCTGCGAGCCGGCGACCGTGACGTCGACGCCCCACTCGTCGTGGCGATAGTCGAGCGAGGCGAGCGAAGAGATTGTGTCGACCATGTACAGCGCCGGATGACCCGCCGCGTCGATGGCTTTCCTCACCTCGCCGATGCGCGAGACGACGCCGGTCGAGGTTTCGTTGTGCACCACGCACACCGCCTTGATCTGCTTTCCCGCATCGGCGCGCAAGCGCTTCTCGATCGCATCGGGATCGGCGCCGTGACGCCAGTCGCCCGGCAGAAATTCGACTTCCAGTCCGAGGCGGGCGGCGAGCTTCTGCCACAGCGTCGCGAAGTGCCCGGTCTCGGCCATCAGCACGCGGTCGCCGCTCGAAAGCGTGTTGACCAGCGCGGCTTCCCAAGCACCGGTGCCCGATGCGGGATAGATGACCACTTCGCCCTGCGTCGACTTGAATACCCGCTTCATGCCGGCGAGGCAGCCCTTGCCGAGGGCGGCGAAGTCCGGGCTGCGGTGGTCCATCGTCGGCAGATCGATGGCGCGCAGCACGCGGTCGGGGACGTTGGTCGGTCCCGGAATCTGCAGGAAGTGGCGGCCGGCCCGCCGCGGGGAAGTTGGGGGCATTGGGGTATTCTAACTGTCGGTTTCATGAATGCCCCCTTGATTCCAGTCAAGTTCGTGCGCGCGAACGCGTCGTCGCTCGCGGAGCGGCTGCGCAGGGAGATCGACGGCGAGGTGCTGTTTGACGCCGGCAGCCGGGGCCGGTATTCGACCGACGCTTCGATCTATCAGGTCGAGCCCATCGGCATCGTGCTGCCCCGCAGCGAAGAGGCCGCGCGCGCGGCGATCGCGATTGCCGCCGACGAGGGCGTCCCCATCCTGCCGCGCGGCGCGGGCAGCTCGCAGTGCGGGCAGGCGGTCGGGGCCGCGCTGATGATTGACCACACCAAGTACCTCAACAAGATGCTCGAGGTCGATCCGGCCGGCATGCGCGCGGTGGTGCAGCCCGGAATCGTGCTCGACGCCTTGAACGCGCAGCTGCGCCCGCACGGCGTCTGGTTCGCGGTCGACGTCTCCACGAGCGCGCAGGCCACCATCGGCGGCATGGCGGGCAACAACTCCTGCGGCTCGCGCTCGATTGCCTACGGCAACATGGTTCACAACGTTCTCGCCATCGAAGCGGTCACGGTTGCAGGCCGGCAGTGGCGATTCGGACCGATGAACGAGGCCTCAGGGTCCGGCGACTATGCGCAGTTCGTAGGCAAGCTGAAGTCTCTCTACGAACGGGACAAGGCCGAGATCGAAGCGCGATTCCCCAAGGTGCTGCGCAAGGTCGCCGGCTACAACCTCGACCACCTCGGCCCGCCGCACGCGAACGCCGCGCATTTGCTGGTGGGCTCCGAAGGCACGCTCGCCTATTCGGAGCGCCTGCACCTCAAGCTGACCAGGATTCCGCCGCAGCGCGCGCTCGGCGTGTGCCATTTCCCGAAGTTCTACACCGCGATGGAGCTCACGCAGCACATCGTCAAGCTCGGGCCGTCGGCGGTGGAGCTCGTCGACCGCACGATGATCGGGCTCGCGCGCGACATCGGCGCATTCCGCAAGACAGTCGACGCCTTCATCAAGGGCGAGCCCGACGCGATCCTGCTGGTGGAGTTCTCCGGCGAAGCGAGCCAGGCGCACAAGCTGAAGGAGCTCGGGCAGCTGATGGCGGACCTCGGCCTGCCAGGCAGCGTGGTCGAGATCACCGACGCGAAGCAGCAGAAGGATCTGTGGGACGTGCGCAAAGCGGGCCTGAACATCATGATGTCCATGAAAGGCGACGGCAAGCCGGTCTCCTTCATCGAGGATTGCGCGGTGCCGCTCGAGCACCTCGCCGAGTACACCGAGCGCCTGACGCGCGTCTTCGAGAAGCACGGCACCCGTGGCACGTGGTACGCGCATGCTTCAGTAGGGACGCTGCACGTGCGCCCGGTACTAGACATGCGGCGCGACGGCGCCGAGAAGATGCGCGCCATCGCCGAGGAAGCCTGCGCGATGGTGAAGGAATACAAGGGGGCTTACTCGGGCGAGCATGGCGACGGGCTGGTGCGCTCCGAATGGATCGCGCCTTTTTTCGGCCCGCGGCTCACCGCCGACCTCGCCGAGATCAAATCCTGGCTCGATCCGCGCGGGCTGATGAATCCCGGCAAGATCGTCGCGCCCTCGCGCATGGACGACAAGTCGCTGTTCCGCTTCAAGCCGGGATACCGCACGGACGTGTCGTCGCCCGCGCTGGATTGGAGCGAATGGGGCGGCTATGACAAGGCCGTCGAGATGTGCAACAACAACGGCCACTGCCGCAAGTTCGATGCGGGCACGATGTGCCCGTCCTATCGCGCGACGCTGGACGAAGCGCACCTCACCCGCGGCCGCGCCAATACGCTGCGCCTCGCGCTCTCGAACCAGCTGCCGTTCGACGAGGCAAAGGAAGCGCTCGACCTTTGCGTTTCATGCAAGGGATGCAAGCGCGAGTGCCCCACCGGCGTCGACATGGCGCGCATGAAAATCGAATATCTGGCGCGCTACAAGGCGAAGCACGGCCATACGCTGCGTGATCGGGCGATCGCCTATCTGCCGCGCTATGCGCCTTGGGCCGCGGCGCTTGCCCCGCTCGCAAACCTGTTTACGACCCTCTTCAAGAGCAGCCTCGGTTTTACGGCAAAGCGCGACCTACCCAAGTGGCGGACCGACCCGTTCCCCAGCGTGGAAGCACCGCAAGCCGACGTCGTGCTGCTCGTCGACACCTTCAACCGGTACTTCGAGCCTGAAAACGCGCGCGCGGCGCTCAAGGTGCTCAAGGCTGCGGGTTACCGGGTGCACGCGCCGAGCGGGCTCTGCTGCGGCCGGACGTTTCTCACCGCGGGCATGGTCCACGAGGCGAGGCGCGAGGCGGCCAAGATGCAGGAAGCGCTCGCGCCATATGCGGAGCGCGGCGTGCCGATCGTGGGCCTGGAACCCTCGTGTCTCTTTTCGTTGCGCGACGAATTTCCCGTCATGGGGTTCGACAAGCTCGCGCGGCACGCCCTGCTCTTCGAAGAGTTCCTTGCCCGCGAGCCGGGGCGGCTCAAGCTCAAGGAACTGCATAGGGACGTGCTGCTGCACGGCCACTGCCATCAAAAGGCGTTCGACGTCATGCCGGCGGTGCAGAAAGTGCTCCAGCTGATCCCGAATCTGAAGATGCAGACGGTTGAGACGAGCTGTTGCGGCATGGCCGGCAGCTTCGGCTATGAAGCCGAGCACTACGACGTCTCGATGAAGATGGCGGAGCTTGCGCTGCTACCTGCAGTGAGGAAGTCGCCCGGCGCACTGGTCGTCGCCGACGGCACGAGCTGCCGCCACCAGATCGCCGGCGGCTCCGGGCGCGAAGCGGTCCATGTCGCGCGGGTACTGGCGCAGGCCCTGTAGGCAGGCTTGCGGGGTTCAATCCGTCGTAGGCTTAGGGCGCGCTCTCTACGGCACCAGCAACATGACGATTGACACCGTGAAAACGGATATTCCGGTGGAAATCACTGCGCCGGTGGAAGTCTCCGCTTCGAGTAGCTTGTAACGCTGCGCCAACACGAAGGCTGTGGCGCCAAGCGGCAGACTGGCGCACACCACCGCGACCTTGGCCCAGAAGGCGTCGACCGGCAGGGCGTGGAACACCAGCAGCGCCGTCAGGGTCGGATGCAGCGCGAGCTTGAGTACGGTGCTGGGCCAAGCTGCGGCCGCCCCGGCACGAATCGAGAGCTGCGATACGAAAAGACCGATGGCAAAAAGCGCGCACGGCCCGGCCGCGGCAGCGAGCAGCGAGGCGAACTTCTCCACCGGCACCGGCACCTTGACGCGCAAGGCGACGAGCAAGACGGCGAGACCGATCGGCCAGATGAGCGGGCTGCGCGCCACTCCACCCAAAGCCTTCAGCGCGTGGCCGCCGCGCTGCTTACTCGCCAACTCTAGACAGACGATGGCTACCGCGAACGAGAACAGATTTGTGGCGACCGTGGCGAGGGCTGCCGGAAGGATTGCTTTCTCGCCGTAAGCGACGGTGACAAGTGGAATGCCGAGGAACCCCGTGTTGGCGAAGGATCCGTTGAGCCCGCGGAGGATGCTCTCCGGCCGATCACCGCCTTGGATGCGGCGCGAGATGAAGTAGCCGGCGAGCGCAGTGGCGAGCGTCGCGATGATGACCGCGGCAAGGAAGTAACCGCTCAGGATCTCGGCGAGCGAGCCGCGATACACCGCGACGAACAGCATGGCCGGCAGGGCGAATGCATAAACGAACTGGTTGAGAGCTTCGCTGGAGGCCTGTGGCACAAGCCGGAAGCGTCCGGCGAGCAAGCCGCAGCCAACCAGCCCGAAGACCGGCAGCACCGCGTCCAAGACCGGGGCTAGCGCCGACTCCACGCCATCAAGGCGATGCCCCCGGCTATCATCGGCACGCAGAGCCATTGCCCCATCGTCATGCCGAGCGCGAGGAAACCGAGGAACGAATCGGGCTCGCGGGCGAACTCCGCAAGGAAGCGCAAGACGCCGTAGCCGAGGAGAAACAGCCCGCACACCTGGCCGCGCGGGCGCGGCTTGGACGAGAACCACCAGAGCAGAACGAAGAGGGTTAAGCCTTCGAGGGCGAGCTGGTAGATCTGCGACGGATGGCGCGGCGCGTCGCCGGCGCCGCGGAACACCATCCCCCAGGGAACGTCGGTCAAGCGTCCGGGTAGCTCGCCGTTGATGAAATTCCCCAGGCGGCCTGCCGCGATCGCGGGAGGAACGAGGGGCGCGACGAAATCCATGAGGCGCAGGTAGTCGATCCGGTGCCGCCACGCGATGACGGCCATCGCGATCATCACGCCGAGCAGCCCGCCGTGGAACGACATGCCGCCCTGCCAGATGTAGAAGATTTCGAGCGGGTGCGACAGGTAATACCCCGGCTTGTAGAACAGCACATATCCCAGCCGGCCGCCAAGAATCACGCCGAGCAGCGCGTAGAAAATCATGTCGTCCATTTGCCGGCGCGTCACCGGCGCCATGCCGCGATCGATGCGCCGCACGCCGAGCCACCAGCCGATGGCGAAGCCCAGGAGGTACATGAGGCCGTACCAGCGCACCGCCAGCGGGCCAATGGAGAAGGCGATGGGGTCGATGTTGGGATGGTGGAGCATGGCGCTAGCGGGCGTGCTGCCGCGCGGCGGCGAGAAAATCGCGAGCGCGGGGGCCGAGGCTGCCTCGACGCCACGCGAGCCACACGTCGAGCCGCGGATGCGCGTCGGCTATCTCTCGGTAGGCTACGCCGCGCCGGCCGAGGTTGGCTATGGAGGCCGGCACGATCGCCACGCCCAGTCCGCTCGACACCAGGCTCACCACTGTCTGCATCTGAATCGCCTCTTGCGCAATTTTGGGTAGGAAGCCCGCGCGGGCCGCGAGCCCGGCGACTATATCGTAGAGCCCGGGGGCGATCTCGCGCGGCACCATCACGAAGGCCTCGCCCGCCAGCTCGCGCATCGTGACACGCCCCCGCCGCCGGGCGGCCGCGTGGCGCGCGGGGAGCGCAGCGACGAACCGCTCGCTCTGCACAACGAGGTGCTCCAGATCGCCCGCCACCGGCGGCAGGAGCAGGCCGAAGTCGAGCTCGCCCGCCGAGAGCGCCGCGGCCTGCTCCGGCGAGAGCATCTCGCGCAGGGCGAGAGACACGCCGGGCCGTGCCGCCTTGAAAGCCTTCAGCAGCCCGGGTAGCACGCCGTAGTCCGCGAGCGAGACGAAACCCAGTCGCAGGCGGCCGCTCTCGCCGGCTGCCATGGCGCTGACCTCGCGTGCCGCGCGCTCGAGCTGGCCTAGCAGCCGCTTTGCCTCCTCGTACAGGCGCGCGCCCTCCGGCGTCAGCTCGACTTTGCGCTTGGAGCGCGCGAGCAGGCGCGCGCCGAGCTGCTGCTCGAGACCCTGGATTGCGCGCGACAGGGGCGGCTGCGAGATATGCAGGGCCGCGGCGGCGCGGCCGAAATGCAGGTGCTCGGCGAGGGCGACGAAGTAGCGCAACTGGCGCGTGTCGGGGAGGTCCATACCTGCCAGGTATTACTGACGCCCAATATTGTATTGGATAAGTATTTCACACCGGACGTAGACTTGCCGCCTCCAACGGGAGGAAGACCATGGCAGAGCCGCTCAACCGCCGTTCCAAGCTGATCACCGCCGGCGTCGCCCGCTCGCCCAACCGCGCCATGCTGCGCGCGGTCGGCTTCGGCGACGGCGACTTCGAAAAACCCATCGTCGGCGTAGCCAATGGGCATTCGACGATGAATCCCTGCAACGCCGGCATCCAGCCGCTGATCGATCGCGCCATGCAGGCCCTCGAGAGCGCGGGCGCGAAGCCGCAGGTGTTCGGCGTGCCCACGGTGACCGACGGCATCGGCATGGGCACCGAGGCGATGAAGTACTCGCTCGTCTCGCGCGAAGTGATCGCCGACGCGATCGAGACCAGCGTCAACGGCCAGGCGATGGACGGCGCGCTGGTGATCGGCGGCTGCGACAAGAACATGCCCGGCGGGATGATGGCGATCGCCCGCATGAACGTGCCGGCGATCTATGTCTACGGCGGTACGATCAGACCCGGCAAGTGGAAAGGCAAGGACCTCACCATCGTCTCCGCGTTCGAGGCGGTCGGCTCCTTCAGCGCCGGCAAAATGAGCGCGGAGGACTTCACCGGCATCGAGAAGAACGCCTGCCCGAGCGTGGGCGCCTGCGGCGGCATGTACACCGCCAACACCATGAGCTCGTCCTTCGAGGCGCTTGGCATGAGCCTGCTCGGCTCCTCGCAGATGGCTTCGCCCGATGCGGAGAAGGCGGATTCCGCGGCGGAATCGGCCACGGTTCTGGTTCAAGCGATAAAGAACAATCTGTGCCCGCGCGACATCATCACCCGCAAGTCGATCGAGAACGCGGTCGCGCTCGTCATGGCGACCGGCGGCTCGACCAACGCGGTGCTGCACTTCCTCGCCATCGCCTCGGCGGCGGGCGTGAAGTGGACCATCGACGATTTCGAGCGCGTGCGGCGAAAAGTCCCGGTGCTCTGCGACCTCAAGCCTTCGGGACGCTACGTCGCGGTCGATTTCCACCGCGCCGGCGGCGTGCCGCAAGTGCTCAAGATCCTGCTCGAGAACGGCGTCCTGCACGGCGAGTGCATGACCATCCACGGCAGGACCATGGCGCAGATGCTGAAGGACGTTCCGGCGGAGCCGCGCGCCAACCAGGACGTGATCCGGCCGTGGTCGAAGCCGATGTACAGGGAAGGCCACCTGGCGATCCTGCGCGGCAACCTGGCGACGGAAGGCTGCGTCGCCAAGATCACCGGCCTGAAGAATCCGTCGATCACCGGGCCGGCGCGCGTGTTCGATTCGGAGAACGACTGCATGAAGGCGATCATGGCGAAGAGAATCAAGGCGGGCGACGTGCTCGTGATCCGCTACGAGGGCCCGAAGGGCGGACCCGGCATGCAGGAGATGCTCGCGCCGACCTCCGCGCTGATCGGCCAGGGGCTCGGCGAATCCGTAGGGCTGCTGACCGACGGCCGCTTCTCGGGCGGCACGTGGGGCATGGTGGTAGGCCACGTAGCTCCGGAGGCCTATGTCGGCGGCACGATCGCGCTGGTGAAGGAAGGCGACTCCATTACCATCGACGCGAAGAAGCGGCTGATCCAGCTGAACGTCCCGGCGAAGGAGCTGGCCGCGCGCCGCCGCAAGTGGAAGGCGCCCAAGCCGCGCTATACGCGAGGCTTGCTGGCCAAGTACATGAAGCTCGTTTCGACTGCTTCCCTGGGCGCGATCACCGACGCGGACTGAGCACCCCCCTCCGAACGGGCCGGTGCGCCAGCCCCTTCGGACGGTCCGCGTATAACAATGCGCAGGCAAAGTTCGCGGCATGAGAATTCATGCCGCCCTTGGTCTGCTGCTGCTCGCCGCCAACGCCTTCGCCGGGGATCCGGCCGGCACGGTGCGCGGTGTCTATTACGAAGCGGCGCGCGGCGTCATGGTCGATGCCCGCATGGCGCGCCGTCCCGGCGCAGTGCGCTGGCTGGACGTGGAACTGGCGGACGGGCGCCGCGTACTCGCGCAGCTTCCCGAGCAGCTCGAGGCGCAGGCCGGCGACGAGGTCACCGTGCACCTCGGCGAGCCGAAGACCACCCGCATCGCGAACGTCCTGCCTTACGATCGCGTGATGGCCGTGGGCGGCCGCGAGCCAGAATCGGCCGGCGTCGGCCGCTGAACTAGAAACTCGAGCCAGGCTGCTTGAGGAACTCGCGTTCCTCCGGCGTGCTTTCGCGCCCGAGGATCGCGTTGCGGTGAGGAAAGCGCCCGAAGCGCCGGATGATCTCCCGGTGGCGCTCGGCATAGCGCAGCAGTTCCGCCCCGAGCGGCGCGATCAGCTCGCACGCGAGGCGCTGGTCTTCGATCGACTCGCTGTGCTCGAACGGCAGGAACGCAAACAACCGCTCCTCGGCTGCAAGCTCGCCGGCGCGCGGCAGGAGCGCATGGGCCGCGTCACGTGCCAGCGGATCGGCCGCGAAGGCGCGTACTTCGCCGCGGAACATGTTTCTCGGCAGCTGGTCGAGCAGGATGACGAGGGCCAGGCATTCGCGCGTGGAATTCTTCCAGGCTGCAAGGCGACCGGCTGCACCCTCTTCGTAGAGCGCGAGGAAGCGGCCTCGCACCCCGGCATCGAAGGCCGGGTCCTTGGTGAACCAGCGCCGGTTACGCTGCTCGGCGTCGAGCGCCGCATCGAACCAGAAATGCAGCAACTCTTGCGCGCGGTGGTCGCCCATGGGTGTCAATGCTAAGCTCGACCGACCTTTTCCAGGAGACGCCGGGATGATCGCTCTACGCCGCCTTGTCGCAAGCCTCTTGATCCTCGCCATCGGCCTGGCGGCCGCGCCGGCCAGGGCCGTCATGCTGGCCGCCGAGCCGGGGCCGCAGCAGCAGCGCGTTCTCGGGTTTCTCGAGCGTGCGGACGTGCGCTCCGAGCTTGCCGCCCGGGGTGTGGACCTCGCCGAGGCGCGCTCGCGCGTCGCTGCGCTGACCGATGCCGAGGCAGCCGAACTCGCCGGCCGGATCGACTCGCTGCCGGCCGGCGGGATCGACGTGCTGGGCGTCGCCCTGGTCGTGTTCCTCGTCCTGCTGCTGACGGACATCCTCGGCTATACGCATATCTTTCCCTTTACCAAGCCGGCTCGCAGCTGAGCCCGGGTGGAACGGGCAAACCGATCTAGTAAACTAGGGCAAACCATTCCACAGGAGCATCAATGAAGGCTGCTGCACTGATTCTGGGTCTGACGGGCGCGCTCGCGGCGCTGCCCGCGTCGGCCAACGAGGAGCTCGCCAAGAAGCAAGGCTGCTTCGCCTGCCACGCGCTCGACAAGAAGCTCGTCGGGCCCGCCTACAAGGACGTCGCGGCTAAATACCGCGGCGACAAGGGAGCGG
>Ga0097621_100001351_pt1 | contig 16880 bp, 20 predicted proteins | sample KBSMisM72_FD_73165 | JGI IMG/M metagenome (GOLD analysis project Ga0097621, IMG submission 73165) | Miscanthus rhizosphere microbial communities from Kellogg Biological Station, Michigan, USA - KBS Miscanthus M7-2 (version 2) (version 2) | ecosystem: Host-associated > Plants > Roots >... | reverse complement strand
AATGCAGCCGCGGTGATCTTCGCGCATAACCATCCCAGCGGCGCCGCGCAGCCCAGCCAGGCCGATGAGCTGCTGACGCGCAACCTGAAGGAAGCCCTGGCCCTTGTCGACATCAAGGTCCTCGATCACTTTGTCGTAGCCGGTGCCCAGGCGATCTCCTTCGCCGAACGCGGATTGTTGTAGTAAAATCCGCGCCTTCCGTGAATTCCGGAGTAAGCAGATGTCCCGCGTTTGCGAAGTAACCGGCAAGAAGCCGATGAAGGGCCACCTCGTCTCGCACGCCAACAACAAGACGCGGCGGCTGTTCCAGCCCAACCTCCACTACCGTCGCTTCTGGGTAGAGAGCCAGAACCGCTGGGTTCGCCTGCGCGTCTCCACGGCCGGCCTGCGCCGCATCGACAAGGTGGGCGTCGAGGCCGTGCTGGCGGAAATCAAAGCCAAGGCAAAGATCTAGGAATCCGCCATGCGCGAGAAGATCAAGCTCGAATCCTCGGCCGGCACCGGCCACTTCTATACCACCACCAAGAACAAGCGCACCACGCCCGACAAGCTGGAGATCAAGAAGTACGATCCCAAGGCGCGGAAGCACGTCATCTACAAGGAAGGCAAGCTGAAGTAGGCGACGAAACGCCACAAACAAAAAGCCCGCTCGCGCGGGCTTTTTGCTTTGGAACTGCTTTATCGGCTAGCGGAAGCTGTATTGGACCCCGAGCATCCAGACGTCCACGTCCTCTTCACGTCCGGGGAAGCTGACGTTCTGGTAGCGGTCCCAGTCCGCCCGCAGCGCCCAGTTCTGCGTGAGGCCGATTTGCCCGCCGACGCCGTAACGCGGCGACCAGTCCTTCTTCTTCCCCGACTCCAGACCGAGCGCGGTGCCTCCAACCTCGGTTTGCGTGTACGCAGCACCGGCCTTGGCGAAGACGGACGAGTTATGGGGAAGATCGACGCCGGCCGTCGCCGCAATGTCCGCTGCCCAGGCCTTGGTCTGGCCGCCGGCGCGGTCCCACTTGCCGAAGTCGGTCGCGCCGATCTCGGCGCCGAGCCACCGGTTGAACTTGGTGCCCGCGAACAAGCGATAGGAGGTGTCCTTGCTGTCGCAGGAAAACCCGTTCACGCACGCGTTATCGAGCTTGCTCTCGCCGACGCCAAAGCCGGCATACCAGGACTGACGCGCCGAGTTGTATGCCGAGGTCATCGGCGACTGGGGATTGTTCGCCTGCTGCGCTACAGAGGGAAGTGAAAATGCGAGCGTGGCAACTGCTGCCGAAAAGGTGACGACCGATTTCATAGATCTCCGATGGAAAAGTTGTACAGCACCAACGGAGACTAAGAGGGCCGCTTCGGCGCGCGCTATCGCCGATCAGGCCAAATTACTGTGGTCGAACCCCCTACTAGGCGTAGGAGCGCAGCCGATGCGAAAAATCGACGAGCGGCGCGATGCCGCTGGACTCCGCGCGATGGCACCAGTCTTGCAAGTGTCGCAGCAGCTGTTCCTTCGACGCCGTCGAGCGCTCCCACAAAGCGGCGAGTTCGTCGCGCATTGCGATCGCTGTAGCGAGCGCGCGCGAGTGCTTCAGCGCCTCGCCCAGCTTCGTGCTCTCAGCTCCGGCGAGCGCCTGGCCGCGCAGCAGCGCGCGCTTCAGCGAGCGCAGCACCTCTGCGTCGCGCGGCGACCATTGGGCGAGGCGCGCCAGCTCCTCGGCGTACGTCTTCTTGATGGACTTCGCGTAGCGGGAAAGCACGTCGTAGCGATTGGTGATGACGGCGTGCAGCGTGTCGAAATCCGCGGCAGCCTTCGGCTGGAAGCGCGGCTTGGGCGCCACCTTCTTCACCGTGGCGAGACCGAAGGTCTCCATGATGCGGATATACATCCAGCCGATGTCGAACTCATACCACTTCGAGGACAGCTTCGCCGACGTGGCGAAAGCGTGGTGGTTGTTGTGCAGCTCCTCGCCGCCGATGAGGATTCCCCACGGAACGATGTTGGTGCTGGCATCGGCGACACCGTAGCTGCGATAGCCGAAATAATGGCCGATGCCGTTGATTACGCCGGCGGCCCAGAACGGGATCCAGATGATCTGCACCACGAGGATCGCCAGGCCCGGGATCAAGCCGAACAGGGCGACGTTGATCGCGCCCGTCAGGAACAGGCCGAGAATCGAATGGCTCGAATAGACGTTGCGCTCGACCCAGTCGTCGGGCGTGCCATGGCCATATCGCTCCATGGTTTCCTTGTTGAACGCTTCCTTCACGTACAGGAATACGCCGCCCCAAAGCACGCGGTTGATGCCGTAGATCTGCGGGCTATGCGGGTCGTCGACCGTTTCGCACTTGGCGTGGTGCTTGCGGTGAATGGCGGCCCATTCCTTGGTGACCATGCCGGTGGTCAGCCAAAGCCAGAGGCGGAAGAAGTGCGATACGACCGGGTGCAGCTCAAGCGCACGGTGCGCCTGGCAGCGATGCAGGTAGATGGTCACGGCCGCGATGGTGATGTGCGTCAGTCCAAGCGCGACGAGAACATAGCCCCACCAGGGGAGGTCTACCAAGCCTGAAAATAGCATCGGTCGGGTGCCTTAGTCGTAGTCGTTAAAGAGGCCGGGGCATTTTACGCGAAATGCCGCGACGCAGACGCGGGATTTTGCCTAGCCATTGTTAAAAAAGGAGATTTCTACGACAGTGGCGAAGCGCATTCGTTCACGAACGCGCAAACGCGGCGGCAAAAAACGCGTCCGTGCCGTGCTTGTGAGTCCAGAGCCGCAGATGGTCTCCGCCGAGCGTAATGCGCTGTGCCGCAAGGAGCTCACCGCAGCCGAGCGGAACAAAGTCCGGGTGCTCGGCGGCAAAGGCCTCCGCGATCGCCTCGTTTTCCTGGCGCAGGAGGCTGCAGGTTGCGTAAACCAGGCGCCCGCCTTTCTTCACCAGTCGCGACGCTGCGCGCAGAATGCGCGCCTGCTTGGCGGCGAGCTCGTCGATCGCCTGCGGCGCCTGGCGCCACTTGAAGTCCGGGTTGCGCCGTAACGTGCCGAACCCGCTGCAGGGCGCGTCGACCAGGACGCGATCGAGTTTCCCTGCGAGGCGCCTGGCCCGCGCGTCGTTCTCGCCGGCAAGTACGATCGAATGGACGTTGGTAATTCCGGCGCGCGCCGCGCGCGGCCCGAGGGCGGCAAGCCGCTTTGGCGATATGTCGAGCGCATAGATGCGGCCCGTGCCGCGCATCATCATCCCGAGCGCCAGCGTTTTGCCGCCGGCGCCCGCGCAATAGTCGGCGATCATCTCGCCGCGCCGGGGCGCCACCAGCCACGCCAGGATCTGGCTTCCCTCGTCCTGCACCTCGACCAGGCCCTCGCGGAACAGCTCATGGCGGTTGATCGCCGGCTTGCCTGCCAATCGCACACCGCTTGGCGACAAGGGAGTCGGTGCCGCCTCGATCCCATCCGCAGCGAAACGCTCCAGCACTGCTTCGCGGCTTGTGCGCGCGAGATTGACGCGAAGATCCAGCGAGGCCGGATTCAGCATGGCTTGGGCGATGCGCATTGCCTCGTCTTCCCCGTTTTCCGACGCCAGGCGTTCCCACAGCCAGTCCGGCAGGTCGGCGCGCACCGCTGGGGGCAACGCCTCCGGGCGCGGCGCGCGGATTTTCGCCGACAGCGCCGGCTCGACCAGCCCGTCCAGCGCCCGCGCGGAAAGCCCCTGGATGCGCATGAGTGCAGCGGCGACGAGGGCGGCCGGCTCCGTGGAGCCGGCCGCTGCTTCCAGCGAGCGCTTGCGGCGCAGTACGCCGAACACCGTCTCGGCGACGAATCCACGCTCCTGCTGCCCGAGAGCCCGGTGCTCGCGAAAATAGCGCGACAGGATTTCATCGGCCGGCCCGGAAAACTGCAGCAATCCTGTCAGGGCCGCCTCCGCGTGCGCGAGCAAACCGCGGGTGAGCCTCACGGATTCGAGGTGGAAACGCGGACCGCGGTCTGCTCGAGGCGCTTGCCGTCCTTGTAGACGACGACGGCACGCACCGGAAAGTTGCCCAGTTCCTCGGCGAGCCAGATCTCGGCGAACTCGTTGTTGCGGCTGCGCACGAGCTTTACGGTCTGGAATTCGCCCGCGGGAATCTTCAATTTCTCGCGGCCCACGACTTGGTAGACCTGCTCGGAGAGGCCTTTGCTGTCGGCGATGTTGTAGGTGACCGAGTTCTCCTTGGGCGGGAACATCGAGAACGACAGCAGGAACGACAAGCGGTCCTGCGCGCCCGGGGGCATCGGCAGCGTCTTCTGCACCTGCTTGTGGTTGGTGGTGATGGTTCGCGCCTGCCAGTCGAAGGAAGCGCGGGAGCCGCGCCAGCCCGGCCGCTCGTCGATGTACTCGAGGGGACGCACCCCGGAACGATCCAGGAGCCCGCGGCTGACCCGCTTCATGCCGCCCAGCAGGCCGTAGATGCCCCTGCCCTTCGAGGTTTCCGTAATCTCGTAGCGCCCGCCCCCATGCTCGAGGACCTCTACCACGTCGGCGAGCACGGAACCGTCCTTCGTCATTTCGTAGGCGACCTCTACATGACCCGGCGGGGCGGCCTGAGCCAGCCCCGCGACGCTAATCAGCAGATACAACCAGTTGCGCATTCTTTCCCGCCTTCTCATCCTTAACGCGCACCTTGCCGCCTTCGATGACCAGCTTGCCATCGAGAAACCAGCGCACCGCCCGCGGATAGATCACGTGCTCCTGCCGCAAAACGCGCGCAGCCAGCGTCTGCGCCGTGTCGCCCTCCCGCACCGGCACCGCGGCCTGGATGACGATCGGGCCGTGGTCCAGGTCGGCCGTGACGAAATGGACGGTGCATCCGTGCTGCTTCAAGCCGGCCTCGAGCGCCCGCTCATGCGTATTCAGGCCAGGGAGCGCGGGCAGGAGCGACGGGTGGATGTTGAGCAGCCTCCCCGTGTAGCGCTCGACGAAGCCCGGCGTGAGCACACGCATGAAGCCCGCGAGCGCCACCAGCCGGGGACGGTACTCGTCGATCGCCGAGGCGAGCGCGGCGTCGAAAGCATCCCGCGTCGGAAAGCGCCGATGCTCGACCACGCGCGTCGCGATGCCGCGCGCGGCCGCGACATCCAGGCCTTTTGCCCCCGCCACGTTGCTGATCACCGCGCGCACGGGCAGGCCGGCATCGATCAGCGCCTGCATGTTGCTGCCGCGCCCGGAGATGAGGACGACGATCAAATCATGGCCCCGGGCTTGACCCAGCGATCGAAGTCCTCGGCCTTTACATACCCCAGCGCCAGCGCCGCTTCTTTCAGCGTGCTCCCCTCGCGGTGCGCCTTCTTGGCGATCTCGGCGGCGCGGTCATAGCCTATGTGCGGGGACAGGGCGGTGACGAGCATAAGAGACCGTTCGAGCAGCTCGCTGATCCGCTCCGTGTTGGGCTCGATGCCGCGCGCGCAGTGCTCTTCGAACGATCGGCATCCGTCGGCGAGCAGGCGGACGCTCTGCAGGAAGGCATGGATGATCATCGGCTTGTACACGTTCAGCTCGAGGTGGCCGGAAGCGCCTCCGAAATTGATCGCCACATCGTTGCCCAGCACCTGCGCCGACAGCATGGTGAGCGCCTCGGCCTGCGTGGGATTGACCTTGCCGGGCATGATCGAGCTGCCGGGCTCATTCTCGGGAATGCGCAGCTCGCCCAGGCCCGAGCGCGGCCCGGAGGAAAGCAGGCGTATGTCGTTGGCAAGCTTCGTCAGGGCGACCGCAAGCGTCTTGGCCGCGCCATGCGCGAACACGAGCGCCTCGTGCCCGCCGAGCGCGGCGAATTTGTTCTTCGCCGGAGCGAACGGCAGGCCAGTCTCGTGTGCGATGTGCGCGCATGCCTTCTTTGAAAAATCCGGATGCGTATTGAGCCCGGTGCCGACTGCAGTACCGCCAAGCGCCAGTTGGTGGAGGCCGGGCAGCACTGCGCGCAGCGCGTCGAGCGCCTGGTCAAGCTGCGCGACGTAGCCGGAGAACTCCTGGCCGAGCGTGAGCGGGGTCGCGTCCTGCAGGTGCGTGCGGCCGATTTTCACCACCGCTGAAAACGACCGGCTTTTTTCCGCCAGCGTTTCGCGCAGCGCTTCGACCGCGGGAATCAGGGCTTCCTTCACCGCGCGCGCCGCAGCAACATGCATCGCGGTCGGAAAGACGTCGTTCGACGACTGGCCGAGGTTTACGTCGTCGTTGGGATGCACCAGACGCTTCTGACCGCGCTCCCCACCGAGCAGCTCGGAGGCGCGGTTGGCCACCACCTCGTTGACGTTCATGTTGCTTTGCGTGCCGGAGCCGGTCTGCCAGACCACCAGCGGAAATTCTTCGTCCAGCCGGCCGGCGATCACTTCGTCGGCCGCCCTGCCGATCGCGTCCGCCTTGCGCTTGTCGAGCAGTCCGAGCTCGCAATTGACCGCCGCGGCGGCCTTCTTGACCAGGGCAAGGGCATGGATCACCGCGAGCGGCATGCGCTCGCCCGAGATGCGGAAGAAGCGCCGGCTGCGCTCGGTCTGCGCGCCCCAAAGGCGCTCGGCCGGCACTTCGATCGGCCCGAAGCTGTCCTTTTCGGTTCGCATGCCGCTCATGCGGCGACCATGTTACGTCAGCCGCTCACTTCTTGAGCAGGCTCCTCAGCATCCAGGCGTTCTTCTCATGGATGTCGAGCCTCTGCGTAAGGAGGTCGAGGGTCGGCTGGTCATTCGCCTTGTCGGCGACCGGCAGCACGGACCGCGCGGTACGCGTCACCGTCTCCTGGCCGCTGATCAGCTCCTGCACCATCTTCTCGGCTTTCGGCACACCCGCCGTCTCCTTCACCGACGCGAGCTTGATGTACTGCTGGTAGCTGCCCGGCGCGTAGTGCCCGAGAGCCCGAATGCGCTCCGCGATGGGATCGATCGCATTCCAGGTCTCGGTGTACTGGGTCATGAACATCTGGTGCAGCGTCTGGAACATCGGGCCTTCGACGTTCCAGTGGAAGCCGTGCGTCTTCAGGTACAGGAGGTAGGTGTCGGCGAGCAGCCTGGAAAGGCCCGCGGCGATGGCGGCGCGGTCCTTCGCGGAAATTCCGGTGTCGATGGGCATGGGAGAACTCCTTGTGCGGCCAGTGTAAAGAAGCCGCAACGGCCCTATCCACTACTTTGTTTCAATCGGCCCCATAGGGAAGGTCGAAAACCAGCACTTCGGCCTGTACGCCGCCTTCCAGGCGGATGTCGCTCGAGTCGGTCTTCAAGGCATCTCCCGCCTCGAGGCGCTCGCCATTGGCGCTAATCCGCCCTCTGGCCACATGCACATAGCCCAACCGCCCTTTGGCGAGCGGTTGGATGGCGCGCTCGACGTCGTCGAACAGCCCCGCATACACGCGGGCATCCTGGTGGATCTTCACCGAGCCTTCGGCGCCGTCGGGGGAAGCGATGAGACGCAAGCGGCCGCGCTTTTCGGCCTCGCCGAAATGCTTCTGTTCATAGGAGGGCGGGATGCCGCGCACCGCGGGCTCGATCCAGATCTGCAGGAAGTGCGTGACGCCCGACTGGTCGTGGTTGTACTCGCTGTGCCGCACGCCGTTGCCCGCGCTCATGCGCTGCACGTCGCCCGGCACGATGGTCGAGCCGGTGCCCATCGAGTCCTTGTGCGCGAGCGCACCCTCGAGCACGTAGCTGATGATTTCCATGTCGCGGTGGCCATGCGTGCCGAAGCCCGTGCCGGGCTGGACGCGATCTTCGTTGATGACGCGCAGCGGGCCGTAGCCCATGTGCCGCGGATCGTAATAATCCGCGAAGGAGAAGCTGTGGTACGACTCCAACCAGCCGTGGCTGGCGTGGCCGCGCTCGCCGCTACGCCGGATTTGTTCCATTCTTGGAGTTCACTTCCTGGTGCACTTTCGTCATATCCAGGCTCTTCGCCTGGCTGATCACCTGCTCGAGCGCGCTTCCCGGCAGCGCGCCCGCCTGCTGGAAAAGGATCACTTTCTCGCGGAACACCATGAGCGTGGGAATCGAGCGGATGCCGAAGGCGCCCGCGAGCTCCTGCTGCTCGTCGGTATTTACCTTGGCGAAGACTACGTCGGGGTGGCCTTCCGCGGCCTTCTCGTAGACCGGCGCGAACCCCTTGCACGGCCCGCACCACGGCGCCCAGAAGTCCACGATGACCATCGGGTTGTCGTTGACGGTCTTCTCGAAATTGTCTTTCGTCAGCTCTACGGTAGCCACGAGCGGGATCCTTTCAAAAGTTCTGCGCAGTGTACTCTAGACAACCATGTACGTAGGCCGGTTCGCCCCCTCGCCGACGGGGCCTTTGCACTTCGGTTCGCTGGTCGCCGCGCTCGCCAGCTACATGGAGGCTAGAAGCGCGAAAGGCAAGTGGCTGGTGCGCATGGAAGACCTCGACAAGCCTCGCGAGCAGCCGGGCGCGGCCGACGCGATCCTGCGCTCGCTCGAGGCTCTCGGCCTGCACTGGGACGGCGCGGTCGAGTACCAGGGCCGCCGACTCGGACTGTATCGCGATGCACTTTCGAGACTGAAGCCGCACACTTATCCCTGCGGCTGCGCGCGCAGTGAAATCTCCGATTCCGCTCTGGCGATCGATGGCGCCCGCGTCTATGGCGGCACCTGCCGCGCCGGCCTGGCCCCAGGCAAGACTGCGCGCGCGCTCAGGATCAGGGCCGAGGGAGAAATCCGCTTTTCGGATCGGGTGCAGGGACCGCAGGCCCAGCTGCTCGAGCGCGATGTCGGCGATTTCGTGCTGTGGCGGTCGGACGGACAATTCGCGTATCAGCTCGCGGTCGTCGTCGACGATGCCGCCCAAGGCGTGACGCACGTGGTGCGCGGCGCGGACCTGCTCGATTCCACCGGGCGCCAGATCTTCCTGCAGCAGCGGCTGGGATATCCGACCCCGCGGTATCTCCACGTGCCCGTCGCGGTGAACGAGGCGGGGCAGAAGCTATCGAAGCAGACCGGCGCGCCGGCGGTCGATGCGACGGAGCCAGGCGAAGCGCTCGAGCGCGCGTTCGCATTTCTCGGCCAGCCGCGCACCCGCGATCTCGCCGAAGGGCTGCGCAACTGGGACGCCAGAGGCATTCCGGCGCAACGCTTCGTACGATGAAGATCACGAGCATCGAGCCGGTTCCGCTCTCGATCCCGTTCGAGCATGGGCTTGGCGCGGGACGCAAGCTCGATTTCTGCCTCGTCCGCGTGCAAACGGACGCCGGCATCATCGGCTGGGGCGATGCCTTCGCATACAACTGCCGCAGCACGGTCGCAAACGCGTTGAAGGACATGATTGCCCCCATCGCCGTGGGTCACGATGCAGGCGACATCGCCGGCCTGCACTACCTCCTGCAAAAGAAGCTGCACATCTTCGGGCGCTTCGGGATCCAGGCGTATGCGATTTCGGGACTCGACATCGCCCTGTGGGATATCGCAGGCAAGGCGGCGGGCGAGCCGCTGCACCGCATGCTCGGAGGCGCCAAGCGCACGTCGATTCCGTGCTACGCAAGCCTGCTGCGGTACGGCGACGCCGCGCTGGTGGCGAAGTATTGCGAACGTGCCCTCGACGCAGGCTACACGTCGATCAAGCTGCACGAGGTTGCAGATGCGCCGATCGCGTCCGGGCGCGCGGCAGTGCCGAGCGATGTTCCGCTCACGCTCGACGTCAATTGCGAATGGTCGCCCGCCGACGCGATCGCGGCAGCCTTGCGGCTGCGCGAGCATCGCCTGCATTGGCTGGAAGAGCCCGTTTTCCCGCCGGAGGATTTCGCGGCGCTGCGCGCCGTCGGCGAAGCGAGCGGCACGCCGATCGCCGCCGGCGAGAATCTGTGCTTCGCCACCCAGTTCAAGGCGGCCTTCGATGCGGGTGCCCTCGCCTATGCGCAGCCTTCCGTCATCAAGGTGGGCGGCATCACCGAGTTCGCGAGGGTGGTGCAACTCGCGAATGAACGCGGGGTCGAGGTTGCGCCGCACTCGCCTTACTTCGGCCCCGGCGCCCTCGCTACCCTGCATCTGCTGGCGGCGCTCATCCCGTCCGCTCGATTCGAGTATTACTACCTGAACCCGGAGGCCTGGCTGTACCCGGGGCTCTTTGGCGGCAACACAGTGGAAGTACCGCATGGTGCCGGGCTCGGGCTGGAGCCGGATCCCAGAGCGCTGGAGCGCTACCGCGCCTGAGGGCGAATCACCGTAGCCAGCGCGCTCAGGATGAGCAGCAGCGCGGCGTATTCCGACCACTTCGGCCGTTCTCCGAGGAAGAGCATGCCGCTCAGCACGCCGACCACTGGAATGATCAGCATGCTGATGGAAAACACCGCCACGGGGACGGAGGTGGCTATCTTGATCCACGCCCAGTGGGCAAAGGCAAACGCGACGACCACGTTGTACGCAACGCCGAGCGCCGGCCATGCGCCGATTTCGCGCAAAGCGCCGAAGTCATCGAACAGGAGCGCACAAAGGAAGATGGGCACGCCTCCAAGCAGCATGATCCAGGCGGTGTACGCGCCATTGGGCATGGCCATCGGATAGCGCTTTTGCAGCACCGTGCCCACCGCCCAGGAGAGGGCCGCGCCCAGGGCCATTGCCGTCCCCGCGCTTGCGAACACATCCCCCGCAAGCAGAGCGAGCCCCGCGCCCCCGAGGACAAGCCCCAGGATTTTCCGGCGGGTGAGCTTCTCGCCGAGAACCCAGATGGAGAGCGGCACCGCCCACACGGGCATGGTGTAGGCGAGGATCGCGGCGCGACCGGACGGGATCATGGTCAGGCCGAACGCAACCAGCACGTTCCACAGCGTGATGTTGAAGAAAGCGAGAAGCCACAGTCGCGCCCACTGCCCTTTCGGCACCGCGAGGCGGTGACCGCCGCTCCTGAGGACCGCGAACAGCACCGCCGAGCCCAGCCCCAGGCAGAGCGTGCGGAAGGTCCACGGCGGCACGCCCTGGAGCGCCACCTTCATCGCGGTCCAGTTAAAGCCCCAGGCAAGCGTCAGGCCGGCGAGCAGCCACCAGAGCCGCTGCGGAAGGTGGTCGGGCTCCGTGCTCAACGGCGCACGCGCAGGGCCATCGTCTGCATGCCGCGCAGCACCATCGAATCGATCCAGCCATGCTCGGCGTCCGCCTGCTCGATGCTGCGCCAGCGCCTCAACACGGCGGGCAGGGCAACCTGGCCCTCGAGCCTGGCGAGCGGAAAGCCGAGGCAGATGTGCATGCCGAAGCCGAAGGTGAGGTGCGGCACCCCGCTTCGGGCGAGATCGACGCGATCGGGGTCCGGAAAGGCGCGCTCGTCGCGGTTGGCGGCGTTCATGAGCAGGAACACTCGCTCTCCCGCGCGCAGCGCCTTGCCGTGGAATTCCTGCGCCTCCTGGACGATGCGCACCTGCGCTCCGATCGGGCCGTCATAGCGCAGCAGCTCCTCCACTGCGGCAGGCGCGAGCGACGCGTCGCCGCGCAGGCGTTCCATCTCACCGGGGAATCGCAGTAACGCGGCAAGGCCGTTCGCGAGGTGATGGGTCGTGGTTTCATGGCCGGCGAAGAGGAGCAGGATGCACGTGGCGACCAGCTCGTCGTCGCTCAAACGGTCACCGGCGTCCTCCAGCGAAACCAGCTCGCTCAGCAGGTCCGGCCGCGGCGTGGCGCGGCGGGCCGCGATCAGATCCCGGAACAGGCCGGCCATCTCGTGCGTCGCCGCTTCGGCGCGCGCATATTTCTCCGGGGAATCGCGCGCGCTGCCGATGAACAGGGCCATCTCGTCGGACAGGCGCTTGAGGCGCGGCAGCTCGCTCCGCGGCGCACCCAGCATGTCCATGATGACCAGCGCCGGCAGCGGCCCCGCGAACTCCCGAATGAAGTCGAATTCCTCGCGCTCGCCGATGGCGTCGAGGAGATGCTCGGTCAGCGCCGCCACGTTCGGCCGAAGGGCGTGCATCGAGCGCACGTTGAAGACCTTGGAGGCAAGACGGCGCAGCCGCGTGTGCTCGGGAGGATCGCGGAACACCATCCACAAGGTGAGGTAGCGGATCAGCTCGGCAATGCGCGACGCCTCGGCCGTGGGCAGCGTGGCGAAGAACGGCCGCAGGCGATCGGAGGACATGCGCGTGTCCAGGCACACGCGCTTGACGTCTTCATAGCGGGTCAGCACCCATGCCTTGAGCAGCGGACTCCAGTGCGCCGGATCCTCGTCGCGCATGCGGCGGTAGAGCGGGAACGGGTCCGCCAGAACGTCCGGGTCGTTTGGGCGGTATTGCAAGGTCATGGTTTGGTCACCAGCCAAACAGCGAGCATACCCAGTCCCATTCCCACCGCAGCGAGCGCGCTGTACGACTCTGCGAACAGCGGCCAGGCGAGCAGCGCGGTAGTGGGCGGCACCAGGTAAAAGAGGCTCGCCACGCGAGTCGCCGCGCCTTGCCGGATGAGATGGAACAGCAGGAACACCGCGCCGAACGAGAGAACCAGCACCAGCCATGCGAGCGCGAAGATGAATTCTCCGGTCCACGCGATCTTGCGGGTCTCGAAGAGGAACGCGAAGGGTGCCAGCACCACGGCGGCCGCGGCGAATTGGATCGCCGCCCCGGTTCTCAGGTCGATGGCGCCGCCGTGCCGCTTCTGCCAGATGGTGCCCAGCGTGATGCTGGCGAGCGCCAACACCGAGAGCAAAATCGCCGCGAGTCCCAGCTTGTCCACGGCGATGCGGTCGCCGACGACCAACGCTACGCCGAGGAGTCCCAAGGCGAGGCCGGCCCACTGTTTCGGCGTCGTGCGCTCATGGAGCAGCAGTCCACCTAGGACCGCCGTGCACACCGGCTGAAGCCCAGTGATGAGCGCGGACACCGCGGCCGGCATTCCGTGGTGCATCGAAGCAAAAACACCCCCCAGATAACCCGCCTGCATGAGCGCCCCGGCAATCGCCATATGGGCCGCCCCTTGGCGGCTGGGCCATCGCGCCCTCAGCAGCCAGCAGATTGGCAGCAGGATGGCCAGGACGAACAAAAAACGCAGCGTAAGGAAAGTAAAGGGTTCCGCGTAAGGGAGCCCTAACTTCGCTCCGATGAAGCCAGTGCTCCAGAGGACTACAAAAAGGGCGGGAAATACCCATGTAACTTGCATCGGGCAGCATTGTAGTGTCCTTGGGGATAGGCGAATCGCGAATGCTGCTACGCACAAATTTCTTGACTTCCTACATGATCGGCCTAGAATCCTATTTTGTTGCACTGCACCAAACGCACTAACCCTTATATCAGGAGCTGACGAAAATGTACGTGACCCCGGAACAGATTCAAGCGGCCGGCAAGGCCAACATGGAAGCCCTGCTTTCCGTGGCGAACGCGCAGTTCGCGGCGTTCGAAAAGCTGGCGACGATCAATGCCACCGCGGTAAAGAGCGCGTTCGAGGACTCGATCGCCAACACCCGCGCCCTGATCGGCGCGAAGGACGTCCAGGAAGCCGTGAGCATGCAAAGCGCGTTTGCCCAGCCCGCCATCGAGAAGGCGATCGCCTACTCGAAGAGCGTGTACGAAGTGGCGACGGAAGCGGGCGGCGAGCTGTCGAAGGTCGCCGAGCGCCGCGTGGCGGAGTGGAACGAGAACTTCGTGACGCTGCTCGACAAGGTTTCGAAGAACGCGCCGGCCGGTTCGGACGTCGCGGTCGCCGCGGTGAAGTCGATGCTGGCCGCCGGCAATGCTGCCTATGACAACCTGAACAAGGTTGCCAAGCAGGCGACCGAAATCGCGGAAGCCAACGTTGCTGCCGCCACCGAGACCGTGAAAGGCCTCGCCAAAGCAAAAAAGGCGGCCTAAGCGCCAAACCGGCCGCGGCGAAAGCCGCGGTCCGATCTAGCGCCAAGAAGCCAGTAAAGAAAGCAGCAAAGAAAGCCCGCCGCTAGGCGGGCTTTTTATTTGTACGGGAATCCCAGCTCGCGCATGGCGGCGCGCAAGGATTCGATCGCCTCGCCCACTTGCCCGGGATCGCCCCGCACACCGAGCTCGACGTGCAAGCGCTCCCCCTTTGGACCCATGGAAGGGAGGCTGAACACCTTTACTCCCTGGTATTGGGCGCCCGTGGCCTGCATGGCCTCGATGAGCTGGCTTTCGCCCGCCTCGAAGACAAGAATCGAGGCTTCGCTCCAACGGTCGCGATCGAACAGGCGGCGGTACTTGGTATCGAGTACCCACTCGACCATCGGCCATGCCATCTGCGGAAAGCCCGGCACGAAGTGGTGATCGCGAAGCGAGAATCCGGGGATGCGGTTGACCGGATTGGGGATGATGCCGGAGCCCTCCGGGAATTCGCCCATCATCAACCGCTGCGGCGTGGTCTCGCCGCCGAACCGCCCGCGAATCTCGCGCTCGGCATCCGGATGCAGCCGCAAGGACACTCCGGCGGCGGCCGCCGCGCACTGCCGCGTATGGTCGTCCGGCGTCGCGCCGATGCCGCCGAAGCTGAACACGACGTCCTTCGACGCAAGGCTCAGCCGCAAGCTTGCCGTGATTCGCTCCGGCTCGTCGCCCAGATAGTGGGCCCAGGAAAGGCGAAGCCCTCGCTTGGCGAGGGCTTCGATGATGAACGGCAGGTGCTTGTCCTGGCGCTTCCCTACGAGGAGCTCATCCCCGATGATGAAAGCTCCGAACGACAAGCGTCAGGCCGCTTTCTTCGACCACCTCTGCAGGTCTTCCAGGCCGCCGATGTGCTGGCCGTTGACGAAGACTTGCGGAACGGTGCCGCGGCCGGTGATCGCGCCGACGACACGCGAGCGGTCGCTGTGGTCGAGTTTCACTTCCGAGTAAGCATAGCCGAGCTCCTTGAGGAGCGCTTTCGCCTTGGCGCAGAAGCCGCAGCCGTCGCGCGTCAGGATGGCGACCTGGTCCGGCTTCTTCGCCTTGGGATTGATGTAGTCGAGCATGGTGTCCGCGTCCGACACCTCGAACGGGTCACCAGCCTTCTCGGGCTCGATGTACATCTTGTCGATCACGCCGTCCTTAACCAGCATCGAATAGCGCCACGAGCGCTTGCCGAAGCCGAGGTCGGACTTGTCGACGAGCATGCCCATCTTCTCGGTGAACTCGCCATTGCCGTCGGGCAGCAGCGTCACGTTGCCGCACTCCTGGGTGCGCGCCCACTCGTTCATGACGAAAGCGTCGTTCACGGATATGCAGACCACGCGGTCCACGCCGTTTGCCAGGAAGGCCGGCGCGAGCTCGTTGTAGCGCGGTACGTGGGTAGACGAGCAGGTCGGAGTGAACGCCCCCGGGAGCGAGAACACCACTACGGTCTTGCCCTTGAAAATTTCGTCCGTGGTCACCGGCTTCCAGTCGCTCTCGGTGCGCGCGCGGAAGGTGACCTGCGGGACCCTTTGGCCTTCACGGTTCGTAAACACGGTCTTCACTCCCATCCAAAATGGACAATGACCGAGTTTAGGCGGTGGTGTTCCTGCGGACCAATTCTTTGTTCGGATGGCGCCGATAGGCGGCGTCAATCCGCGGGCACGCGCCTTTCCCGGGCGAGCGCGGCGAGAAGATAGTGGATGAACGCGAGGCCGAAGACGACGGGCGCGATCAATCCGACAAACGGGACGTACGCAGCCAGAGCAAGGAGCACGCCCAATACAAAGAGCGGCGCGCGCCGGCTGCGCAGCACGCGCGGGATCTCGGTAGCGTCGGCATGCTCGGCGAGCGCGTCGTAGCGCAGCAGGCGCTGGTTCCCCCAGCCGAGGATCGCAACCACGATAAGCGGCCACAGCGGCGGCGCGAGCCAGAGCGGCAGGCTGAGGACGGCGAGCCCGGCCATGCCCAGGAGCGCGACGCACGCGTTCCAGATGCTGCCCAGGGCGCTGCCTCCATGCCGCGGCTCCAGGCCCGGATAGGAACGCTGCGCGACATGCGCCACCATCGCCTGCATGCCGAAGATTCCGAGGATAAAGAGCGCCGTGAGGTAGACGAGCGGCACGAAGAGCAGGAAGAGGAGCACGTGCGCCGCGATGAGGGTCGCGTCGCCAAGATCGAAGCGCGCGACGAAGGGCGCCGCGTCGAGCCATCCCTTCAGCAGGTTGGCGAGCCAGACCGCCGCGCGAACCCACACCACGATGGCCGCCGTGCCCCAGATGGCGAGCGATACGAGCATCGGCCACACCATCAGCCAGAGCATGCGTGGATGGAGCACGTTGGCAAGGCCATAAAGCAGCGAGCGGGCGATGCTCATGCAAGGGTGGCGGTCATTTCCGCATACTCTGCCAGAGCTTGGCGAGCCGCTTGGGCGAGACGGGGACCGGAGTCTTGAGCTCCTGGGCGTAGAGCGAAACGCGCAGCTCCTCGAGCAGCCAGCCGAACTGCTCCAGCTCCGCGGGGATCGCGCCATGCCGCGCGCGCGAAGCAACCTCGCGCGACCAGGCGGTCTGGAGCGCGGAAATGTCCGCGGCGAGCCGTGCGTCGCGCGCGGGATCGGCGCGCAGCTTGTCGAGCCGCAGGGAAGCCGCCTTGAGGTAGCGGGCGAAATGCTGGAGCCGCGGCCACGGCGTGCGCGCAAGCCAGCCGGGCGCCAGAAGGCGCGCTGTCTGTGCCTTCACTTCTTCCGCCTCCCGGGGAAACGTCTTGCCGGCGGCCGCTATCTTCTTCTGCAGAGCCGCGTGCTCGGCCAGGATGGCCGATGCGGCGCGCGCCATTTCCTGGGCGATGAGCATGAAGCGGCTGCGGCCAGCTTCAACCGCGGCGGCGAACTCCTGCGCTCGCATGGGAGCCGCATCCCCGAGGAAGGCACGGTCGAGCGAAGCCGCCTCGAGCTCGGCCTGGAGCGGACCGAGCACCGGATCCCGAGCCCACGCCCGCTCGAGGTCGCGCACCCGGTCGCGGAAAGCGATCGCGAGCAGCCGGCGCACCCCCGCGCGATGCAGCTCCTTCGCCTTCTCAGGCGAAT
>Ga0097621_100001343_pt1 | contig 16907 bp, 18 predicted proteins | sample KBSMisM72_FD_73165 | JGI IMG/M metagenome (GOLD analysis project Ga0097621, IMG submission 73165) | Miscanthus rhizosphere microbial communities from Kellogg Biological Station, Michigan, USA - KBS Miscanthus M7-2 (version 2) (version 2) | ecosystem: Host-associated > Plants > Roots >... | reverse complement strand
TTGGACGTCGGCATGCAGGCGAAGTTGTTGCGTGCACTTCAGGAGCGAAAGATCCGGCGTGTCGGCGGCACGCATGAGCTCAGTGTCGACGTGCGCGTGATTGCGGCGACGAATCGTGACCTGCGTGCGATGGTTGCCGATGGTCGCTTCCGGGACGATCTCTATTACCGCATCAACGTCCTATCGATCGATGTGCCGCCACTTCGCGAGCGACGCGAAGACATTCCGGTCCTGATCGAGTACTTCCTCAAGAAGCACACAAGGAACACGTCGCGCCTAGTGACTGGTCTGACACCGGAAACAAAGAAGCTGATGAATGACTACAGTTGGCCCGGAAATGTCAGACAGTTGGAATCGGCGATTGAGCGCGCGATTCTTCTTAGTGAAGGTGATCTGATCGTTCCCGAAGATTTGCCGACCGAAGTTCGACAGGATGTTGGGCCAACGGCGGACGGGGCGTTCAAGTTGCCGGCTGAAGGGATCAACTTCGAAGACGTCGAGCGCAATTTGATTACGCAGGCGATGGAACAGACGGATTACAACATCACCAAGGCCGCCAAGCTCCTGGGCCTCACCTTCCGCACGCTGCAGTATCGTCTGGAAAAGTTCGGCATCAAGAAGCCCGACGGTAAGGATCCGGACGACGGCGAGTAAGAATCACTCAGGTTGCAGTAGTTCCTATTCTCTCGAGGAGGCTGCATGTCAAAAACCTTTTGGAGTTGTCTCAACTGCAACGAAGAAGTTGAAAGCCAGTTCGAGGTCTGCTGGAACTGCCAGCGCGATCGAACAGGTCTTGTGCCTCCAAACTTCTCTGATCTGGAAATCGAAGATCGCGCCGAAAAAACATTTCTAAACGCTAAGACGAGCGATAAGTATTGTTTGGCCTGCCAAGCCATCCTCACCTACGCCGGCACAACGAGAATTCAACAGGGCCCAACCGGAGAATTGGTCAGCGACATAGTCGAGTTGCTTTTGGGTCTGCCAACACCGGTAGAGATGTACTGCTGCCCCGCCTGCGGTCGCGTCGAACTCTTCATGCAGGGGACCAATTAATACGCACATGGCTAAGAAAAGTACAAAGTCTGCGCTTAAATTAACGAATTCTGCACCTAAGCTAAAGGCCGATATCACATGGGCAATAAGTCGAGCGCACGAACGTCAACCTGGTTTGAGGGTGAAAAATGAGGGGCCTTAGTTGTCGTATTTATCACATCATCGTTGATAGCAAACACTTCGTTCGTAACTACTGCGCCGTCTCCGAGCAGCCCGTTCGACCAGTACGGCGCAATCGCGGCCATCGTTCACGGCAAGCGTTTATTGAATATTCAGTAACCTTCATCATATCGGTAGAAAACCCACATAGAACAAGGGAACCCCTATGCAAGTCTTGACGGGCCCGCGCGTTCAAGGGCTGTAATCCCTAGACTGTATGGAGGCCGATCATGAAATCTCCCATCATTCTATTGCTCGCTTTGTTGAGTTTTTCACTTTCGTGTGGCGGAAGCAGTCCTTCTGAAAGAGCACAGAACGTATCTTCAAAGACTGATACAGCAAGGAATGTCGCCGAGCACGTCGAAGCGCCGGCCAAAGAATCTGAAAAAAACCTACTCTACGACAGCGTCCAGCAACAAAGAGTTTCACTCAACGATGTCGATAAAGTTGGTGCAACGGCCGAGGCGGTTGAACGCAAAATCATCCGTAACGCCGAAATCACAATGGAGGTCCCCTCAACCACCGACACGCAACACAAGGTCACTTCAATAGCCGAGGCGAACGGCGGCTTTGTCGTTACTTCAGAAGCAAAACAACGCGAAAACGTCGATCCGGCGCAACGAACTCTCGACATCAAGCTGGTGGTCCGAGTTCCCTCCACCCAGTTCGGCGTCACATTCGACGAAATCAAGAAACTGGCCAGCAACATGCCTCAGGAAAACGTGAGCGGCCAGGACGTCACCGAGGAATTCATCGATCTTGAAGCACGAATCAAGACTCAGAAAGCGCTTGAACTCCAGTTTATCGAGATCATGCGCCAGGCAAACAAAGTAGCCGACGCACTCGAAGTGCAACGCCAGATCGCTGACGTTCGAACCGACATCGAGAAGCTCGAGGGCCGCAAACGTTTCCTCGAAAATCGCGCCAGCCTTTCAACTATCACCGTCAACATTCAAACACCTAAACCGGCTATCGCGGTCACAGTGCCCGGCTTTGGTCAGAACCTGCGCGACGCAGTTTCCGACAGCGTTGGGATCGCATCAGAGCTGGTGCTCTTCTTTACTCGGTTCGTAATCCTGATGATTCCCATCCTGATATTTGTGGTGCTGCCTTCAGGATTGGTCGCACGTTATCTGGTGCGACGCGCGAAGAGAGTTCGCCTGGCCCAGGCACTAGCGACACCCGCCGCGGATTAGGCAACTCTTGCGGCCCTTCTGCGTATCTCTGCGCTCTTGCGTTAAACTGAGGCGCGTAACGTAGAACGCAGATATATCGCAAAGGGCCGCGGAGAAAATGAAAACATGCTTAGCGTTGCTGCTCCTTAGTCTAATCTTGATTGGTTGTAGCAAGGCTCCAACAAACAACAGCGCTACCACAAGTTCAAACGATCCACCGGCGATCAATTCAGTTGACGTGGTGAAAGCACAACCACAGGAAGCCACACTCACTCCTGGCGGCTCGGGCGAGACGGTAGTGCTGATTCAGATCTCAAACGGCTATCACGTAAATGCGAATCCCCCCAGCCAGCCGTACCTGAAACCTACTCAACTCGAACTAACACCAGCCGAAGGCATTTCAGTCGGTTTCATCGTTTACCCCGATCCACTTGTTAAGAACTTCTCCTTCTCGGAAACGCCGCTAAAAGTTTACGAAGGAAATACTCAACTGAAGGTCAATCTGAAAGCCGACAAGAAAGCCGCGCCGGGTAAACACAACCTTTCCGCTAAATTGCGCGTACAGGCGTGTGACGACAAAGTTTGTTACGCGCCCGGCGCTCTCGATTTAGTCGTGCCGGTGAATATCAAGTGAAAGCACTCTGGATGACTCTGGCCGCGATCGGTGGCGTACTCGCGGCCGTGTTTGTCTTTCGCGGAGATTACGAGAAGGCGTTTGTGGCTGCGGTCGGCGGCGCCATTTGTTGGTTTCTGAACTATCGGGTGCAACTAAAGGAGCGACTCGCCAGTCGAAGTGACGAGAACGAGGAGAATGAGGAGTCTGATGAAGAAAGTTCTTAGTGTTGCGGTTTTGGTTTTAGCGACATCGTATTTATCGACGGTGGTTCAGGCGTCCGATCAGTCGGACGTACGCGCCACAGTTCAGAGCGTCTTCGATCAATTGAAGTCACACGATTACAGCAGTCTCTACGATCTGTTACCCGGCTCGGCTCGCAGTCGCATGTCACGCGAACGTTTTGTGAGCGCACTCCAACGCGCGCAGGATTTTTATCAGCTCGATCGCATGGAGATCGGAGCGACAAAAGTGATGGGCAATCTCGCGGTGGTTGACACAGTGCTTTACGGGCGTGTCGTCACTCCGGTTCAGGCGGAAGGAAAGATCGTGGTCCAGCAATACCTGCTGCGCGAAGACGGAAAGTGGCGCGTGGCTACCGGCGATCAGTCAACTGTGAGAAAGGTTCTGGCGGCAAATCCGGGTTTCAGTAAGGGTTTTAAGATCAGGCAGCCACAGGTCTATATCAAGCAGAACAATCAGTGGGTGGAGTTTAATCCCGGGCGCAGATAAAACGGATCGTAAAAAACGATTTGCACGGATCAGCTTAAGAGTAAGAGATCTTCGAAAGACATCTGAGCGTCGTCGACTTTTTCGGTGTACTCGCCGTGACGAATGCGATAGCGAGGCACCTCGAGCGCTTCGCGAACTGCGTCCAGATGGAAGCGGATGATTCGTGGCGTGAGTCTTACCGATGGGATGCGACGCTTTGCGGCCAATCGCCGGACGGTCGATTCGCTGACCTGCAGGTGTGCAGCAAGCTGTTTGGCGGTTAGGAACTCTTCACGCTGTTCAGTCATTCAGGCTTGGCAGGTAGGTTGAGAGCTACACGATAAACTGCAGCGCCATCTATCTCGACGTCCTTAGTCACAGGTTCTACGCCCTCAGCCTTAACACTCACACGATACTTCCCTGGGTCCGGTGAAAGTCGAAACTTGAATGAACCGGTTTCTGTCGTGACGCGGCTGTCGATCTTTTTGGTGTTTCCGTCTTCGAGTATTCGCAACAACTCAACTTTCACGTTTGCGACGCTTCGTCCGGTAGCACCGAAGACGCTGCCACTGAGAAAAGCAATCGAGCCCTCGTCAATTGTCAGAATCAGGCGGTCGCCGAGCGAACGCGTCTTACCGGCTTTGACCTCGATGTCCTCCAGGGAGCCGATGCTCAATCCCGGTTTGCGGAAAGTGACGCCGTAAATCCCTGGCTTCAACCGCGAAACAAGAAAGTCTCCATTTTTATCGGTGGTCGAACGCGTCACTTCCGTTTCTCCGTGTCTCACGACGACCGTAACTCCGGACGGTGACCCTGTTTCGACCCGAACTTTGCCTTTAATCGCGCCGAGGGATTTGTCCTGACCCACCGCCACCGCGGCAAATGCGAGTGTGACAGCAAACAAAAAAAGAGTTTTCCTGAATCTCATGATCAATCCTTAACGTAATACGTCTGACTATACGGACTTAAGACGCTCGGGATGATATCACCGTTTGCTTCCGCAGGTCGCGCCCGTATAATTCTGAGCACGTCCACTGGAAAGAGTATTAATGCCAAAGAGACCCGCGGCTTTTTTAGCGCAACTATCCCTTCCTCTCCTGCTGCTCGTCGCCCTTGCCACGCCCAGCGTGCCGCAGAACCAGGACCCTGCAACTCCGACGCAGCGACCTCGCAAAGTGTTTCCCAAAGAGCAGGAACCCGAAGACGTAGTGCGTGTCGATACCGATCTGGTTTCAGTGGACGTAACCGCCATGGACGTCGACGGACGTCCCGTGCGAAGCCTTCGTCAGGAAGATTTCAAAGTCTATTCGGACGGTGTCGAACAGCCAATCTCGTTCTTTCAAATCGAGAAGCGGCAGGGTGAATCCCGGCCCCTCGCGGTTGTTTTCGCCCTCGATGTTTCAGGCAGCATGACGTCCGACGAGCTCATGCGTCTGCGGAACGCGCTGCAGTCGTTTTCGAATCAACTGGCCAGCCATCCGGTTGTCTACGCAGTCATGACCTTCGGCATGCGCGTCAAGACGATCCAAAAGTTCACATCTGATCCGGGCAAGCTTGATGAGTCGCTGGAGAAACTCTCACGTGATGCGCCTAATGGGTTGTCCACACATACTTACGATGCAGTTGACGATGCGATTCGAATGCTCGTGAGAAGCGCACCGCGTACGCGTGAGAAGCGTTTGATGAAACGAACGGTGATGGTTGTAACAGACGGTTTTCCCGTGGGCGATACAGTTTCATCGAAGACAGTGATCGAGCGTGCGAATGCTGCTGACGTGAGTGTGTTTGTAGTCACGCTGCCGTCGTACTCGCGCGTGATCGCGTCGTCGGAGCAGACACCGCTGCCGACTCCACTCGACGTCAGCGGGTTAGCGGAGTCGACGGGTGGTCGCAATGTCTACGCTAACGAGAAAGACTACGCGCCACTGTTTCGTGCACTCGCGGAGGAAGTTAGTTCCGCGTATGTCCTGGCTTTTTATCCACCCGAAGAAAAGAGGCGCGATGGGCAGGTGCACACGATTAGAGTCGAGGGACCGCGGGGGTTGTCTTTAAGACAGAGCCGCTCTGAGTATCGAGCAGCTAGTAGATAAGGGAGCAGAGGCAGACAGCAGAAGCAGGATGGTTTGCCCCTGGTGTGCTCCTGCTTCCCGGTTTTCAATATTCGTCCTCGTCCTCGTCTTCGTCGTAGCTTTCTTCTTCTACAATGTCTAACTCGACGGGATCAAGTCCCACGACTTCAAGATCCGTTCCACACTCCTCACAAGACACTATTTCGCCCTTATCCGTGTCCAGATCAACGTGGACATCGGCATCACATTCCGGGCAAGTTCCGGTCGGCACAGTTTCTTCCTCCCCGCAGCATTGAGTGAAAGGCAGGGATACATCCCGGTTCGGGAGAGGCATCGCCACCTTGTAAGCAACCAAATCAATCTACCCGTGAGCGCTGGAATTTGCAACAGTCTTTTTCCATGATCGTTGGGCCACGCATCGTTACATTTCTATGCCGAAACTTTGTGCTTGTTCGTCACCTTATTTACGTGGGACGTACTGTAGGGGCGGCCCTCCGTGGCCGCCCGTGGTTTGTGTAAGGATTCAAGAAGCGACGGGCCGTGGCCTCGGCGAACTCGATCAAAACCACGGGCGGCCACGGAGGGCCGCCCCTACAGTACGTTCTTTAGGATCAAATTTAATTCACGGTGTGGGTTTCCACATTTTGATGCGGGGCTAACCTGACCTCACGCTGAGACCAAGCGCCTGTTTGTGCAACAGTGGTCCACGACACCATCTCGAGATCTATGTCAATGGAGAAACTGTCCTTACCGAACATGTAAGCGAGGCCCAGAGTACGCAAGTATGAGTTCAAGAGAAAGGGAGGTTCGATCGCTGAGACGAATCAGATCCGTGTGGTGAAACGTGGCAAGGCACACTCTACTTCTCGAGCACCTGAAATTGGCCACAACGCTGCTGACTGGAGAGATTCAATCAGGCGATCTGATCGTCGTGAAACTTCGTATAACCGGAAAAGCTGCTCGCCATCTGATGCTGGAAGACCCGATTCCGTCAGGAGCGGAACAAATTGAAGCGGTTGGGAATCTAAATCTGAGATATGGGCGAGTCGAATTGGACCGATTGGTACAGTGCGCGGGAGTTTCGCGACCGGCGCACAGTTTTTTTCCTCGACCGCTTTGATGGTGATGCAACTTTTCAGTATGCGATGCGTGTGCACATACCTGGGGAGTTTGTTGTCCCGCCGGCACGTGCAGAACTGATGTATCGACCGGCGACTCACTCAAATACAAGTAGTAACCAGTTCGTATTCCTGGAGCGCCATTAACCGCAGACGATGCGGATCAAAAAGCCACGGATTTCTAATCTTTGCCGTGGCCCCGTACTTGCTATTGCCGAATCGCTCTCGCGCACATTGGTGCGCACAACCTTCCGGGAAGGAGTGAGGGCTACGCTCACCCGGAACTGCGTCGACGCGGTGATGAGGGGAGATCCACCGCGTCGACGCTTCGCGTTCGTCTTAATATTCATAAGTCAGTTAGAGCAGAATTATTGCACCAGGATAGCGAATCGTGCGTTAATCACTTGAAGGTTTTTTTGACAGTAGAAGGCAGACTCCCATGAACGTTATCAAACGTACGGCAGCGCCTGTGTTGCTGCTTCTGCTCGCCCTCACAACGCCTGTTATAGCCCAGCAAAAACGGCCAACTCCGAAGCCGCCACCGCGAGCGACTCCAGCACCGACACCGCCGCCGACATTCGACACTTTAGTGCCGGCTGATTCATACACGATATACGGCGAGGTAAGAGGTGCAGGACAAGTCATCCGATCGAGTGCCCTGACTGATCTGCTCGAACCCATTCTAAAACTTTCCGGACCACCGAAAGAATTCAAAACTGTAGTGAAGTGGCTGAATGCGCATTCTGAAGAAGTGATGACTTCTCGTTTGCTGGTTGCCGCCTGGCCCACAGTCAACGCCAAGCAAGCGCCGCAGACACTCATCGCGATCGAGTTTGCTTCTGCCGACGAGGCAACAAAGTTCGCTGGAACATTGAATGACTTCCTGCCGGCGATAATGCCCGCACCGACGCCGGAGCCTTCTCCAAAATCGGCTGACACCACCGCAACAGACAAACCAAAACCGGCGACGCCTCCCGACCCTGGCTTTCACCTGCAACGCATGGGCTCGCTCATCGTAATCACGCAGCGTCCATGGACCATGAAGCAGTTGAAACCGGCTGGCAGCAAATTACTCGCGGAAGATCCGAGCTTCCGCGCCGCCCGCAATCGCTTCGCCACTGAGCCACTCTTTCTCTACCTTGATACGAAAGCAATAGAACGAGAAGAGACGGAACAACAAAAGCATTTCGAGGAAATGAGACGAGCTGAGGAAGAACGAATAAAACGCGAGCAGGTCGAGGCTAAGATAGAACCAAAGAAATCTGAAGAGCGTGAAGAGCCCTCGTTCGTACCGAAGAAAGATGTCCAACCACAACTAAGCGCGACGATCGAGGCTGTTCCTTCTGAAGAAACCAAAGAAGGCCAGGAACCAGATCCCATCTCTACGGCTTTGACGACGATCGGGTCATCGTTCTTCCAGGGCGAGACAAGCTACCCTGAAGGTGTCGCTTTCGCACTCTCGTTTGAAGGCGATTCTTTTGATCTGCGGGCGTTGCTCGTTAATCAGTCCGGAACGAAGACTGATGCGCTGCCGTTTGTCCCACTGCTGATCACCGGCCCCGCTTTATCGCCCGAGACGCCAAATATTTTTCCGGCTGACACGGAATTACTCGCGACGATGTCGCTCGATCTACCGCAGATCTATGCAGCGATGTCGAAGCCGCAACCAAAACAAGTCTTTACCAGGTCTCAAGGTCCGGCCGTGGAGACAAAAGAAGTACAGCCTGAGTCGCCTTTTGTGGCAATCGAACAAAAATTGAAGATCAGTTTGAAGGACGATCTGTTGCCGTTGCTTGGATCGGAAGTCGCTCTTCGCCTGCCAATGAAGGACGCAAACATTATCGGAATGCCAGGAGTCATAACCGGCATGCCCGCAACAACAGATCCAAAACTTAACAATGCCGCTCCGGTACTGGCGATAGCCGTCAAAGATAAAGAAGGCTTGCGGGCGCTCATGCCTAAACTTATCGACGGTTTGGGATTCAAGGGCGCAAGTTCATTAATGCAAACGGAACGACGCGAAGACACCGAACTCGTCTCGTTTGGGAATGTTGTGGCCTACGCGTTTGTCGGTAACTTTATCGTGCTTTCTTCGGACGTGGCCGCGACGCGTTATGTGGTCGATTCGTACCTGAAACACGAAACACTTTCCAGCGATATTCAGTTCAAAAACTCCACACGCTGGCAACCGAGACCTTTACACGGCCTGCTGTATATCTCGCCTGTGTTGATGGAAGGACTCAAAACCTGGACACAACAATCGAGTGCTCTCGTCACAGAGCAAGTAAGGTCGTTCTTAACACGCGCTAGCACAGTCTCACTGCCAATCACCTACTCGCTGTCCAACGAAGGACTCGGACCATTACACGAAGTACACATACCGAGAAATCTGATCCTGATGGCTGTCGCGGGGATTTCGGGAGAAGTCAATCCAACGCCCGTTGTCCAAAACGAACGAATGGCTATCGGTATGATGTATACGATTCTGAGCGCCGAAGAGCAGTACAAACAGAAAAATGCCGGCGCCTACGGGACGCTCGAGGAATTGATGGCCGCAGATCTCGTTCCCAAAGACATGATTGCAAGATCCGGCTATAGATTTGATTTGACTGTCAGTGGAGATAAATTCGAAGTGTCAGCAATGCCACTGGAATATGGAAAGAGCGGAAGGCTGTCTCTGTTCCTGGACCAGACTCACATCTTGCGTGGTGGCGATAAGAGTGGCGTCGCGGCCTCGTCATCCGATCCACCAATCAATTAGCCACGGAATCTGCGTCCTAAATTCTCTATCTCCACGGGCTCGACCGGTTCAGCGAGCTCGAATCGAAACACTCGCGAGTAAAAATAAAGCTCACCATCAAGTGCACGCTTGATGTTCTTCGCCTGTCTGAAGCCGTGCTGCTCGCCGGCAAAGGCGACATACGAAACGGGAATTCCCTTCCCTCTGATCGCGTCGACCATCGTCTCCGCCTGATCCGGCGGGACCACCTTGTCTTCGAGCCCCTGGAAAAAGATCACCGGACAAGAAAGCCGCTCGGGAAAGTTGATCGGGGAACGATCGTAGTAAATATCTTTTCGCTGGGGGTACGGGCCGAGTAACACCGTCAAATACTGCGACTCGTACTTGTGCGTGTCGCGCGCCATCGACTCCAGGTTACTGATTCCAAAGTGACTGGCGCCCGCTTTGAAGACTTTTCGAAAAGTGAGCGCACCGAGAGTTGTGTATCCGCCGGCGCTGCCGCCAGTAATTATCAACCGGTTACCATCGACTTCACCACGTTCGGCAAGATAACGTGCCCCATTCACACAATCGTCAACGTCGACGATTCCCCATTTTCTGTTAAGTCTTTCACGATACTGGCGACCATAGCCAGTACTGCCGCCGTAGTTCACATCGAGCACTGCAAATCCCCTGCTCGTCCAATACTGAATCGAGAGACTCAACGCGGTGGAAGCAGCAGAGGTTGGCCCACCATGACTCTTCACGATCAGCGGTGGCTTTTCGTTATCCGGAGCGCGGTAATCAGGGTTCTGTGGCGGATAAAAGAAACCATGTGCGGTCAGTCCACCTTCGGTCGGAAACTCAATCGCACGTGGTACTGAAAAATACCGTGGATAAACCTCGAGATCATTTGATTTTCGCAGTGTTTCAAACTGACGCGTTCCCAGATCGAACTTCACAATCGCACCGACGTCAGTAGGCGAGCCTCCTCGAAACACGGCCTGACCATTCGCGGCACGCAGAAACTGAATGTCAGTGTAAGGACAATCGATTGGCGTCAGTTTTCCCGTGCTCGTATCGATTGTGGCGAAAGTCGAAACTCCCTGATCGACGTGGCTACAGACGAGGGTTTCGTTTGAGGCAAAAGCGTAGGCCGACATAGCGAAAACCCATTGCGGCATGCCCAACTCGGCCTTTGACTGGCAAACTCGTTCGATTCCGCCGTCGGCCGTAATCCGTTCAAGATTCCACCAGCCACTGCGATCGGAAGCGAAATACAGGACACCATCAGGCGACCATTCCGGTTGAAAGATCGATTCCGCGGCGCCGCCGGCCACCCACCGGGTTGATGACAAGGCGCCGTCTTCGGCAAACTCGCCGACCCATAATTCACAGCCATCCCACGGCATATTCGGATGATTCCAGGTGAGCCAGGCCAGTTGTGAGCCGTCCGGACTTATTCTGGGAGTCGAATAAAAATCATTGCCCTCCACGAGGACGGTTCCGTGGTCATTACCCGGTTCGAGGTTTACGCTGACGATTGAGTTGACGGCTTCGGTGTCTTTCGGCGTGTGATCTTCGCGAACGCAGATGAGGCGGCCTCGCGTCTGGTCCAAACAGCTATCGGCATAACGCATCTCGCCCGGCGCTGTGAGTGCCTGAGGCGTTGCTTCCGGCGCGTCCTGACGATAAAGCCTCTGATCCGAAAAGTTCGAAAAACAGACTATTCCTTTGTTGACCAAATAATCCCCACCACCGTATTCGTGAACCCGCGTGCGAGCGTTGAAGGGAGGTGGGTTCACATCAACCGAAGTTCCTGTCGGGCTTCTCTTTATTATGACGTTGCGTCCGGCTTCCTTCGGACGCATTTCCATCCAGTAAATATCGTCGCCATCAAATAGAGGCTGGCTAAGACCGACTGACCCTTCCACGATCAGGTCTGAGGTGATCGGCGACTTCCAGGAGCCGTATGGTGCAATCTTTGGTGAATTCAACAAGGTCTATCCTCGCTTATTTAATCTACGAACAAAGCTAGTTGTACGTTTGTGTGACTTCTGCGGCAAACTTTTGTCACAACCTCGCAAAGCCATCACAAGCTAGCTGCAACCTACCTCGGCCATTTGACAGTTAGTATCTTGCCCGTCGTTAATTCTCCATGGGAGAACTGAGATAAAGGCAAGGGTGCTGGTCTTGGGGGAGGTCAGCACCCTCTCTTTTTGTCTACTCGCCATCTTACCAGTTCAGCCACCAAGAAGCACAAAACGTACTTAAAAGATTTTCATTAAGCATTTTAGTGTTTATTTGCGGCTTTTCTTTTGTGCCTTTTGTGCTTCTTTGTGGCACAATTCGCCAGTCAAAATCGAAAGAGGTGCCCGCCCATGTTCATTCGCAAACGAAACCTGATCGTTTTCTGTCTGATCACGTCTTTCATCCTTGCTGGTTTGCCTTCAACAACAGTAGATGCTGATACGTTCAGACCGGTCGTTCGCGGAAAACGTGGTGCTGTAGCCGGCGGCTCGCCTTTGTCAGTCGAAGCCGGATTGCGAATTCTCCAAAAGGGCGGTAATGCAGTTGACGCGGGCGTGGCAACAATCCTCGCCGCCTCGGTAATTGAGTTTTCACACTTTTCGTTTGGTGGCGAAGTGCCGATTCTGATCAAGTTGAAGGGTCAGAAGGTTGCCGTGATTGAAGGCATGGGCCAGGCGCCGATGAAAGCGACCCGTGAATTCTTTGTCAACCGAACCCAGTCAGACGCAACCGGAACTACACAGCCGGGCGCCAGAAAAGGCGGGCTGATCCCGTCCACTGGTCCCCTTTCCGCCACCGTACCTGCAATTCTCGATGCGTGTGTAACTGCTCTCGATCAATTCGGCACGAAGACACTTTCCGAAGTAATGGAACCGGCCATTCAGCTCGCTGACGGCTTTCCGATCGATGAACTGAGAGTGCAGTACATCAAGACCCGCGCGCCGATCTTTTCGCAATGGCCCGACGCAAAACGAGTCTTTCTACCCGGCGGAGAGATTCCGAAACCCGGCGACATCTTTGTGCAAGCGGATCTGGCCCGCACACTCCGTGAGATCGTTCGCGCTGAGCGGCTTGCCTCAAAAGGCTCACGCAACAACCGCCATGCAGGCTTAATGGCCGCACGCGACTACTTCTATCGTGGCCCGATCGCGCGCCGTATCGGCGATTACATGCAGGCGAATGGCGGATTGATCACGGCCGATGATTTTGCACGCTTTGCGGCGAAGGTAGGCGAACCCGTAGAGGCCGACTATCACGGATATCAGGTGTACAAAGCCGGATTCTGGACGCAGGGTCCGGCCATGGTCGAAACACTCAACATGCTCGAGGGCTTCGATTTAAAGAAGATGGGCCACAACTCGCCCGCCTACATTCATACACTCGCTGAAGCACTCAAGCTCGCGCTCGCAGATCGCGATCGCTACTACGGTGATCCAAACTTTGTAAAGATTCCCTCCACCGAGTTGTTATCAAAGAATTATGCAGCCTTGCGACGCCCGTTGATTGATGAACGTCATGCGTCGCTCGCACAACAGCCGGGTGATCCAATGAACATGAAGGCGATTCTCGCCAGCGCCGTGCAGACGATCGGCAAAGCTTCCGCAGTACCCGAGATCGAGCGTGCGAACGACACGACGTGCGTTAACGTTGTCGACAAAGACGGCAATATGTTTAGCGCGACGCCGAGCGGCGCCTGGCTGCCCGCTGTTGTGGCGGGAGATACGGGTGTGTTGATGGGCCAGAGACTGCAGTCGTCGTTGACAGATCCAGGTAGTCCGAACGTCGTGGCGCCGGGTAAGCGTCCTCGAATCACTTTAACGCCGACACTTGTACTCAAAGCCGGCGAACCATTCATGGTTCTCAGCACGCCTGGCGGCGACAATCAGGATCAGGCTTTGCTTCAGGTGTTGTTGAATATTATCGAGTTTGGAATGAACCCACAGGAGGCAGTCGAAGCTCCCCGCTTTGACACGCAGCATTACGTCAGTTCGTTCGACGATCACGAGTTCCTTCCCGGTTCTCTGAACGTTGAATCACGAGTGAGCTTGAAGACGATCCAGGAGCTTTCAAACAAAGGGCACAAGGTCAGGGTACAGGGTGAATGGGGCACGCTGTCAGCGCCCACAGTGATTATGTTCGATCCAAAAACCGGTGTTGCGTCGGCAGGCGCCGATCCCAGGCGCACTCGTTATGCCGTCGCATGGTAACAAACTTCTTCCTAAACAAAGGAGTCCCCCATGTTCACACGAAAGCACGCCGTGTTGTCTGTATTTGCGCTCGTACTTGTTTTCGCAACACAAACGATAGCTTCTGCGCCGGTGCTCCCGAATCCGGTGCTCTATCTACTCGGTCAGGAGTATTTCGCAACGGGTGGCAAGAACTATGTGCGCTACCGTTTCGATGTGCTTAATAAAGACGTGTACCCCGATGATCTTTTTGCTAAATCTCCGGCGTTGCCGCCGTGCGGAAGCAACACACAATCAGCGCGTACGTGGGTCGATGTCTATGATCAGGCTGGAAAGAGGTTACAGGGCTTCTGCGCTTTAGGAAAATCTTCGGATCTGGGTACTATCTGGTTCGCGCTGGAAGAAGGAACGATTCCCCCAAGTTGGGTATACATCGAGATGAACGATCGTAAAACCAACACAAAATACAAATCGAATCTGGCTGATACAACGCTCTAAAAATCAAATGACAGGGGAACAAACATGGGACTGGAAGAAGGCAAACGCTTCATAGATTTCAACCTCAAAAACCAGGACGGCGAGACCGTGAAGCTTGATGACTTCAAAGGCAAATGGCTCGTCGTCTATGTGTATCCAAAGGACGACACGCCCGGCTGTACGATTCAGGGAAAGTCATTCACGGCAACCAAGCAGGACTTTGACGACGCAAACATCGCGGTTGTCGGAGTCAGTGAAGACGATGTCGCGTCGCACAAAAGCTTCTGCAACAAATTTGGCTTCACGATCGATCTGCTTGCCGATCCGAATCACGACTTCCTGAATGCCTCAGGCGTGGGCCAAAGCGAATACAAGGGAACGATGTACTGGAACCGCACGAGCTTCGTAGTCGATCCGGAAGGCAACCTACGGAAGACGTATCTGAAGGTGAGTCCTGACGGTCACGAACAAGTGCTGCTCAACGATATCAAAGCGATGCAGAACGCCTGACAGGAATGCTTGCTTACGTCTTCTGGCACTGGCCACAACCCGTAATAGCGCGCGGTGCGTACGAAGACCACCTGCGCGAGTTTCAGCAAACACTCGCGGCTAATAAGTCGAATGGTTTTCAGCAGTCGGTGGTCTTCCGCATTCGCGGCGCCGGCTGGCTGAACACCAGCGACGAAGCTTACGAAGAGTGGTATCTACTCGACGACTCGGCCGCAATGGACCGGCTAAACGAAGCAGCAGTCTCGGGTGCCTGTGAAGAGCCGCATAATCGAGTGGCGCGAGAGGCCGCAGATGGCACTGGCGGTCTGTATCGTCTGCGCGCAGGTACTGAAAACCTGGACCAGGCGAAGTTTGCAATCTGGTTGAGCAAACCCACCGGAGTTTCTTACAAAAACTTCTACGCCGATCTGCAACCCCTAACCTCTCGGCCCGGCGTCGCCTTGTGGGGTCGCCAAATGACACTCGGTCCAACGACCGAATTCTGTATCCACAGTCAAAATCCGATCGAGCTGCCTCCCGGCTACAACGGTCACAGTATTAGTCTTGAGCGCGTATATCCCTGAGTCATTCTTAGACAGGATTAACAAGATGATCAGGATTACAAGATTCATCAGGTAAATCCTGATCATCTTGTAATCCTGTCTAAACTCCCAATTCAGCAATCAGTGGACAATGATCCGAGGCTGCGCGTACACGCTCCTTAGGCTCTGTGATCACTTCGCATTTCTGCAGACGATTAGCAAAAACCTTCGGCACAAACACGTAATCGAGTCGCACATGCGGATCCCACGTCGGAAACGTATATCCCTTGTCGTCTGCATGCAGCATCCGAAACGCGTCGCCATAACCGGCATCAAGCATCAACTGGATCGTCTCACGTTGCAGCTTACGGCCACTGATCCAAATCAACGCGCGAATCCATGCCGGCATCCTATCGAGTTCCAGAACTTCTCCCGGCGCAAGCGTGTTGAAATCACCGACCAGCGCGTGGAAGCCGTTTTGATGACGCTTGATTCCGTCCAGCAGCGATCGAATCTCACGCGCCCGCCTGCGCTCATCCCACCGGGAAAATCGCGCGCTGAGATGTAAACCAAAAATCCGCGCGTTACTTCCCGCCGGAACAATCTCCAGAAACGAATGCCGTGCGCCCGCCGGATAATGCCACTCGTGATACTCCACCTCTTCACGACTCAGGAAACCGATCGAGTGGTTTCGGCGCGCTGCCCAGAACGGAAACTTAGTGGCCTCGGATATACGCGCAATCACCGCAGGGTCAGTCGCTTCCTGGAATACGACCAAATCAGGAGCGGCTGCGAGGATCGTCTCCGCGAGCGCTTGCTCACGGCCGTGACCACCAAAGCGGATGTTGTAACTCAGCAGCCGCAACGTCACGCATTTTCACCGGATGGAACGACCACAAAATATGGTTCACCAAACAAAACATCGCGGCCATAAAGTACGAGACTCGAGGTCGCCTGCATGTTCACCGGACGTCCCACCATCTTCTGCAACGATTCGCGCAGTGGATTCAAATTTGGTGCGATGTCCGGATCTGCATCGCACAGTGGTTTGGTGTGCAGTCCGGGAATGTAAAACGCACCCGAATCCCACATTTCCATGACCTTGCTTCCGACCACCGTCACATCAAGATCACTTGTTCCAACGCCCTGCGAATCGAAAGGATTGCCATCCTCGTGCCGTTTGTTTGTAACGACACTGCCGCGCAACACAATGCCCGTTCCTTCAGGCAGGCCTTGCTGTAGCTTTTTGTAAAAGCCGATGAAGAGGCGTTCGTCACCACCAAACCCAAGCGTGATGATCCGCGAGCGGACCTCGGTCTCGTCCATTTCATGAGCATCTTTAGGCATAGAATTCCATCTGAACTATCCACAGATTACACAGAACAGAAGGGGGCTTTGGGGAAGATACCGATTCGTGAGCTTTTATATTAACATGCGATCCTTGTGCTTTGAGCTTCGTACTTTGTACTTTGTATTTGTTTCTAACCAAGCACAAAGGACCAAGTACAAAGAATAAACAAAGATGCGTCTCTTCCCCTCGCTTGTCATGTTGTGCGCCGCGTTCG
>Ga0097621_100001340_pt1 | contig 16944 bp, 10 predicted proteins | sample KBSMisM72_FD_73165 | JGI IMG/M metagenome (GOLD analysis project Ga0097621, IMG submission 73165) | Miscanthus rhizosphere microbial communities from Kellogg Biological Station, Michigan, USA - KBS Miscanthus M7-2 (version 2) (version 2) | ecosystem: Host-associated > Plants > Roots >... | reverse complement strand
AACATGTCCCCCAGCCCAACGGCGAGTCCGTGCGTGTTTGCCGGAAACCTGTTGTACTGTTCCGCAAAGAGCGGCTTTATCCCGGGAGCGCACGGCGGCGTGTACGCCTCCACCACAGCGCATCAGCTCAGGCAAACCATGCGGAACCTGCTCGACAATCTCGAGGAGGCAAACATGACGTTCTCTGACATTGTCGCCACGAATATTTACTTGGACCGCATGGGGGATCTCGCGGAGTTTGACGAGGTCTACGGCCAATACATCGGGCCCTTGCTTCCGGCGCGAACCGTAGTCGAGCAGATTGCCCCGGCGGATCGCAACCCCGACAAAGAGGGCCACTACCCCGACCTTGAGCAGGTGTCGTTTGTCGCCGTCAGGGCGGCCTCACGCGGTCAATAAGTGGGAAAAATCGTTCTTGTATTAAAACGTTTGATTTGAGGGAAAATCGCAAGTATTTGCTTGATTTAGCTCGTGCTTTTGTGAGATGGTTTTGCGAATTCGCGCCGGTTCGTGGGAGGAATTATGAAACGCCTGTTCCGAGTGGTGCCGTCCGCTCTGCTGGTTCTTCTCGCCACACTTTTCAGTTCAACCATGCTTATGGCCGATGTCACCGGCGCTATCTCAGGTGTCGTAAGGGACAGCTCGCAGGCAGTCCTTGCCGGCGCCCGGGTGCAAGTCACCAAGGCGGACACCAACCTCAGCCAGGAGACTACTTCGGGCTCGGACGGTTCATTCCACATCCTCGCCTTACCTGTCGGCACCTATAAGCTTACCGCCACGGCTAAAGGGTTCCGCACCTACACCACGACCGAGATCGACGTCAAGGTGAACGACCAATTGCACTTCGATATCACGCTGCAGGTCGGCACCACGCAAGAGAGTGTCAATGTAGAGGCCAACAGCGTGCAGGTGGAGACCGAAAGCACGCAGCTCGGCGATGTGATCGAATCGCAAAAAATGCTTTCACTGCCGCTCAATGGGCGGAGTTATCTGGACCTGCTCGGATTGCAAGCCGGAGTTGTGCCCGTCACATCTGGATCGATTCAGCAGGACCGTCCAGTGTCCGGATACATTGATTCTCCCGGCAACCTCTCCGTAAATGGACAGCGCGAAACCGCAAACGCATTTCTAGTCAATGGGGGCGACGTTAGCGAAGGACGCAACATGGGCGCTGGGTTGATCCCGAATCTCGATTCCGTTGAGGAATTCCGGCTCATTACGAACAGCTTTGACGCCGAATATGGAAAGTTCAGCGGTAGCGTAATGAACGCCATTACCAAGTCCGGTACCAACAGCATTCATGGAACCGCGTTTGAATTCCTCCGCAACGACAAGTTCGACTCCACCCGGTACTTTGACGACAGCATCGCCGAATTGCGCCAAAACCAGTTCGGTTACGCCGTCGGAGGTCCGCTATGGAAGAATAAAATTTTCTGGTTTACGGACTACCAAGGAACGCGAATCGTTCGGGGGGCCAGCACCGGAGCCGTCCAAGTCCCGACGGTTGCAGAGCGAGGTGGCGTATTCGACCCCAGCATTTTCGTCGATTCCAACGGGCAACCAACAACCGTACAATCGCTAACCACGGGAACCTCACCCAATCCTTCTTGGTCACAGGTTCTGAGCGCCCGCCTTGGCTACACGGTCAATGACAACGAGGTTTACTCAACTCCCAGTTGCACTAACACTAGCCAGTGCGTGTTCCCCGGCGGGATCATTCCCCAATCGGCCTTTGCCGCTCCCGCTGTAGGAATTCTTCCTTACATCCCCACCCCAAACGTCAATGGAAATACGTTCTCTGACAACAGCCAAAAGGACCGCATTCGAGATGATAAGGCGGCGCAGCGCATCGATATCGTTAATCAAACGACCGGGAATTGGTACTTCTACTATCACTTCGACGACTCAACCGTGACCAGCGCGTTTGGTCACAATGCGAGCGTGCCTGGTTTCGAGACGGTGACTCCCTCCCGCGCGCAGCAATTTGTAGTAAGCAATACCAAGTCTTTCGGGCCGACCGCGGTCAATGAATTTCGCGCCAGCTTTTTCCGGGTCTCGACCCTCACCGACAAACCGCAGCAGAGCTTTGCCCAACTCTCCGATCTTGGGTTTCAGACGGGCACTCCGACCGGCATAAACCCCTCTGGCCCGGCGGGATTTCCCCAAACCGTTCCGCCCCTGTTCTTCAATAACTTCAACATCGGCGTCAACACGCTGACTACCTTTCAGCCGAACAACACCTTCCAATTTTCCGATGGCTTCTCTAAAGCGATGGGGGCGCACACACTGAAGTTCGGAGGCGAGTTCCGTTATCTCCAGATCAACGAACGGAACACCTGCGCGCCGAACGGGGACTTCACCTTCAATGGAGCCGAAACCGGCTCAGATTTCGCGGACTTCCTCATCGGAGCCCCCAACGAATTCAACCAATGCAGTCGGCAACTCCTGGATTCCCGCACGCGCTATGGCGGCGCGTACGTTCAAGACACCTACAAGGTAAGGCCGAATGTGACCTTGAACCTCGGCCTGCGCTGGGAAGTCAGCATGCCCTGGTATGACACGCAGGGAAAGATTGAGACCATCGTGCCCGGTCTGCAGTCCACCCAATTCCCGACCGCACCACTCGGGTGGGTCGTCCCCGGCGATCCCGGGATTCCCAGCACGTTGGCGCCAACCCGCTACAACAATTTTGCGCCCCGGGTCGGCATTGCGTATTCGCCCGGGTTTAGTGATGGACTCGCAGGGAAGATATTCGGTGGCCCTGGCAAGACCAGTATCCGTGCTGCCTACGGTGTCTATTACACCTCGATCGAGGACCTGAACCTTTTCTACGAGGTTGGGGACGCGCCGTTCGGCCTTTATTGGGTTTCGCCGCAACCGACGCTCTTCGACCAGCCTTTTGTCACCCGTTCCGATGGCACTCTCCAGACGCCGGGTGGCAGCACCACAAAGGGACGGTTCCCATTCACCTTCCCAAAACCAGGCGATCCGGCAAATGCAACCCTTGACTATTCGACCTACACACCCCTGTCCTATTCGCCCGGCTACGACATCCACAACCGGCTTCCGTACGCAGAGCATTACGATCTATCGATTGAACGGCAACTGTCCCGGGATACGGTGCTGACACTCTCGTATGTGGGCACTCAAGGACACCGCCTGATTTCGCAATATGACGCCAATCCAGGTGACAGGCGCCTTTGTCAGACGCTCAACAATCTAGGGGCGGTCGATACGAGCAGTGGAGGAAATTGCGCGCCTTTCGGCGAACAGGATATCTACGCCTTACCCGTCGGAACGGCTGCTCCGGCAAAAGCCTTCACCACTGCCTGTCCGACCGGGACGCCCGCCGGTAGCGTTTGCGTAAATGGCACACGCGATTTCCTTGGTCCCAATTTCAGCCAGAACAACAGCTTCACCGTGAATCTCGCAAATTCCAACTACAACTCCGGACAGGTGCAGGTGGAGCACAAAACGGGAACGATGACTTTCCTGGCAGCCTACACCTACTCCAAAGCCATCGACAATTCCTCGGGGTTCGGGCAATGGGTCAATTGGGAGAATCCGCGGCTCACCCGGTCCCTGTCCTCGTTCGACACCACGCATAACTTCGTATTCAGCTATGCTTGGATGCTTCCATTCGACAAAGCCTTCGCGAACGCACCCAAGCGTCTCACGCAAGGATGGAATTTCTCTGGCATCGTTCGCTTCACCGGAGGATTCCCCATCCCGATCAGCGAGAGCTCCGATGATTTTTCGCTGACAGGAAGCTCGAATACGGACGAACCTAATCTCGTAGGAAAGGTAGTCAAATACGACCCGCGGCACCAGGTAAACGCTAACGGCGACCACTTGTTCTTCGATCCAAATGCGTTCGCTCCGGGCCCACTCGGCGGCTTCGGCAATGCGAATCGCCAGTTCTTCCACGGCCCCGGGATCAACAACTTTGACGTAAGTCTGATGAAGACAACCAAGATTACCGAATCAAAGTCGTTCGAGATTCGTGCCGAATTCTTCAACGTGTTCAACCATACGCAGTTCAACAACCCGGACGGTGATCTCAATGGCAACATGGGAGTGGTGAGCTCGGCGAGGGATCCTCGCATCGGCCAGTTCAGCGCCAAGTTCATCTTCTGAGTTGTTTCCTCTTCGGGGGACAGGCCTTTACGCCTGTCCCCTTTTCTTATTGCAAGCCCGTTTCCCGCCGAGCTCTGTTACCCTCTTTGTTAATGATGTTCCGCCTGTTTGTGGTCCTTCTTCTGGCCGTGCCCGCGATCGGGCAGAATGCGGCGAGTTACCGCCAGCGCGCGATTGAGTTCTCGAATAAGAAGGCTTGGGACGAGGCGATTGCAAACTACCGGCAAGCCGCTGCTCTAGAGCCCAACGATGCGGCCACCCACTACAATCTGGCGCTTGCCCTCAAGTACAAAGGAGCCGCCGCCCAAGCGACTGAAGAGTTTCAGACTGCGCTGAAGCTCAAGCCCAGGTGGGCCGATGCCCACTACAGCCTGGGAGCGACCTGGTACGATCTTCAAGATCTACCGGCCGCCCTCAAAGAACTGCGCGTTGCCGTGGAACTGGATCCGCAGAACGCCGCAGCGCATAGATTCCTGGCGCGGGTCTATGCCCAGCAGAACGATTCCTCTGGTGCCGAGCGCGAACTCTTGCGTGCACTCCAGCTGAAGCCGTCGGCAGAAATGTATTTTGAATTGGGGTTGGTGAGGGGACAGCTGGGGAATTTGACTGCTGCCGTTTCCGCCTTGCGACAATCCATTCAGCTGAATCCGAACTCCGCTCTGGCGCACCTGATGCTGGGAGTGAGCTTGCGCCGGTTGGGAAATCACGATGGCGCGCTCGCTCAGTTCCGGAAGGCCGTGGAGCTCAACCCCAAAGATCCTGAGGCGCAATACAACCTCGGCATGGAGCTCAAGTCTGGCGGAGACCTGCCAGGCGCAATCGCGGCGCTTCGCACCGCCATTGAACTGAAGCCGGATTTCGAGAAAGCACACTACAACCTAGGCATCGCCTTGCGCAGCCAGGGGCAAAGAACCGCTGCCGAGAAAGAATTGGGCGAGCTCAAGGCCTTGCACGATTCACGTTCGCGCCTGGCGCAGGCAAAGCTTCTCACTTTGCAGGGGGTGGACGCTTTGAAACAGCAGAGCCTCGATGCGGCGCTCGAGCTCTTCACTCAGGCCATTGAGCAAAGTCCAGATCTGCCTACCGGTCATTACTACTTGGGCCTGACCTGGCAGCGCAAGCAGGATGCGGAGCGTGCGAAGGCGGCGTTTGAGAAAGCCCTAAGCTTGAAGCCAGACTATGCTCAGGCGCACGCAAGCCTCGGCCTTCTTGATTGGAGCCAAAATGACCAGGCACAGGCAATTGAACAGTTCCGGCAAGCCGTGATGTCCGATCCCGATCTGGCAGAGGCCCACTACGATCTTGGGCTTGCCCTGGCCCAAACGGGACAGCCGGAGGAAGCGGTTTCTGAATTCAAAGAAGCCATCGGTCTCAATCCCAAATACAACGACGCCCGTGTGCAACTGGGCCTGGCCCTCTATAACAAGGGTGACGTCCAGGGGGCCGCCAACGTATTTCGGGAGCTCATCCGCAGGGAGCCTAACTTTGCCGAGGCTCACAACAATCTGGGGTTGGTTCAGTTGCGTGCGGGAGACCTGCACGGCGCACAGGCGGAGTTTAGCGAGGCTGTGCGCCTGAAGCCGGACTATGCGGAGGCACACTATAACTTGGCGTTGGTGTTCCACCAGGACGGAAAAGAGGCGGAGTCCGGAGCTGAGTTCGAGAAGGCATTCGCGATCTCCCCCGAACTGCGGAATCTTCCTCGCCAATGATCTTCCCCTGCCTAGGACAGGTTGGCCATTTTTTCTACCGATTTCCCTCCGCCGAGGTAATGGCGCGCCCGGGGTGCAGATTCGGAGTGAGGGTCCCGTTGTCGATCACGAGCATCCCGCCTACCAATAGGTAACGAACCCCGGCGCTTGGCTGGTTGGGAGTTTTATAAGTAGACCGGTCGTGAATTTCGGCGGGGTCAAACACCACGATGTCAGCCACGGCTTCCTGCTGCAGCCGCCCGAGCCTGCGGGCCTGGCTCGTCGCTTTTTCCAGGCGCTGCGCGGGCATCAGCGTCATCTTGCGAATGGCATCCATCAGGGTCAAGGAATGCTGCGAAGCGACGTAGCGTGCCAACACCCGCGAATACGTTCCCGCGTTCCGAGGATGTCCGGCCAGGCCATCGCTCGCAATCATAACCAACGGATTCACGATGGCGGCGTCATCCATCTCTTCGGTGTTGTTGAAGATGACCACTTCGTGCTGCTCGGTGGAATTATGCAGTTGCTCAAAACGCTCTTTTGTCAGCCGCTCGCCAGTCGTTGGCAGCATGAGCTGCCCGTAGCTGATCTCGAGCTTCTCTTGCCATCCGGGGTTAAACACGGCTGAATTGATGAACGTCATACCTGCGGCGTAAGGGTATGCCTCAGTCGAGACATCCAATCCACGCGCACGCGCCCCGGCGACCATATCCAGGCACTCGACCGTATCCCTGAGGCAGGTGCTGTTGATGTGAACGATGTGCAATGGCGCGCCGGTGATCGCCGCTGCCGCGATGACTTCACTGACAGACTCTACCGAGGAACCGGGCTCGGTTCTTCCGCCGCTGCGTACATGGACATAAATCGGCAGGTGATACCGAGCTGCTACGCGAAAAACATGGATGACCTCTGAGCGCGTCGAGCCCGGCGTGTATTGCAAGCCCACGCCGATGCCCAGAGCGCCCGCGGCAATTTCCTTCTCCAAGCGTGCCTGGATGGAACCTATTTGCCCTGGATTCGCCACCGAATTAGTTGCAGGTCCAGACTTCGGAAAGATCTCCTCCCCTGGCAAGGGCGCATTGAATGCGGCAGCTCGAGCCCCTACATAGCTTGCCGACGACCCGTAATTGATGAGCGATCGACCCTCGTGTTTATGCAGAAAAGCTGCTACGTCAGGTGAGCCGATCTCCAGTTCGAGCGCCGTCGTTACCCCGTCAAAGGCCTTTAGACGTTGGCTGTCCTCGTCCTGGGCATGCTGGTGCAGGTCGATAAACCCCGGCGCAACGACTAGACCATGGGCATCGATGATGCGCGCACCCGCAAGCGGTTCCGCCGAGACCGCGGCAATTTTCGACCCGCTTATGCCAACATCGCGAATGCCATCCAAGCCTGTCTCCGGGTCGAGCACACGCCCGCCCCGAATCACAAGGTCGTAAGTCTGACCGAACGCCGGAAATGCCAGGAGAAAAATGGCAAGGCTTGCGTAAAGGCCTTTCATGGCCCGCTCCCAATATCCTCGAAACACACGTCCGCGGTTGAGGTGACTCATTCGTTTCTCCACAAGGCTGTCGTGATCGAAATTGCTGGCAGCTTCAGGCTTGCTTGGTGTCCATGCCAGGAGACATTCACCCGCGCTTCATCCTTCCCGCTGTTCATCAGTTGGAGCGTCATCCCACCATCCGGTGCCCGAAACGCCATGGCGCGCACGCCCGGTTGCGAACCCGAGGTCCCGACTCGAACCGCTCCCGGACGTACGAACTTGCTGAAGTGCGCCAAGTAGTAATAGAGCCCGGTGTAGGTGACCTTCTTCGTCTCCCGATCGATAATAACGACTGGGTGCTGGACATTTGGGTCAGGATTGCCGTGGACATAAGAGACCGACCAGGGTCCGCCGCGCTCGTCTAAGACCATGTTCCAGTAAATCCAGGCAGACGCGAAATTCTCGAGATCATCGAAGATCTGCTTGCCCCAGAAGTCGCCATCCTCAAAGTCATAACGCGGGAGAGACATGGATTTGGGAGTTCCCGCCTCGTAGGCGTAACAGACTTCCGTCATCCACAGAGGTATGTCAGCGTACTTGTCATGTAACTTGGCAATGTCGGAGTAGTCTTTGAAATCATATCCGTGATAAGGCGCCACCGAGACGAACTTGCGGGCGGTCGGATCATCGAGGATTACGGGATAGTTCCTGTAGGCATCGTCACGGTCGGGGGCCTCGCTCAACATGATTTTCGTGCGCACACCTGATTGCGCCAGCAAAGGGCCAAGATGGTCCCGAAGAAGGTCGCGAATCGCAGTGTAGGGAATCTTGGTGTAAATGCCCGGTTCATTAAACAAGCTGAGATAGTCGATTGTGATTCCGTTCTTCTCGTACTCCCGCAAATATCGGAGGTAATAGCGCGAGAGAGCGTCATAATATTTGGGGTTCACGTTCTGGTTCGTGTCTGGATCGAACAGCATCCAATCGGGCGGATAATCCATCGGGGCCTGAAGCACAAAGTCGCCGTATCGGCGAGCCCGCTTGATAAACGTAATCAGGCCATTCGGTTCGAGGTCGCGCGCAATTGAAAAGTGCGCCATCTCGACATCTCCGGGTACCGGGTCGTAGCTGTAGAACGGGCCGGCGGACATGAAATCTGTCGAAGCGATCACCGTCTTCATCGCGGAAAACCCGGCGCCCTGCTTGGGATCAAACAAGGCACGGAACACATTCTCCTGTTCCTCCGGTGGCAAGCGGTTGATAGACATCAGGCCTGCTTCCAGTAACGACGCCCCAAAACCATCAATTCTTTGATAGGTCACCTTGTCATCGATCGCAAACGTCGTCGACCTCGAGTCCGGCCGCTGCTCAAAATGGAGCACGGGTTGAGGCTTGAGCCGGTCGCCAGCCTGCGAAGAAATGTAAAGCCGGATTTCTTGCGCTGCCGCGGGTGACAAAAACAGAATGAGCCATCCCCACAGGCAGGCAGCAACATGAATTGTGGAGGCATTCGAGCGTGTCTGCTTCCCCATAACCGGGTCCCTCCCCGTGGACTCAGGCCGTAACAAGGTCTCTTGCATGTTCTTGAATCTTCCTCAGAGCCGCTGCAATCTCGAGCATGTCTTCCTCGTCACCGAGCAACGCCGTTTGCGGAATCCATACCGTCTGCCATGCGGCACGTTGCGTCTGGGGAAAACCTTCCTCCAGGAATGCATGCGGCCCTTGTGCCTGGCTATCGCAAAGCCTTTTGCGGTACTCCCCACTCTTAAACACGTCGAGATCGTGCAGTGGAGGGTAACTCGCTTGATGAGGAATGCCTTCCGCATTCATCGCGGCAATGAATGTTTCCATCGCGATACCCGCAAAGCCACTCCGATCAACATGAAAGATGTAGGCGTACTGCCCATTGCGCGTGCATCGAGAGTCCAGCTTCTGTGGCGTGATCCCATCTATGTCTCCGAGAAGGCGATCGAGCAGGCGCGCGTTTTTATGCCGAAGTGCAGTCTGCGCATTCAGCCGTGTGAGTTGCACGTTGAGCAGGGCTCCCTGCCACTCGCTGAGACGATAATTGGAACCGTAAATATAGTGGCTGTAGAACCACTCGCCAGGCATGCGTCCGCAATCGTGCACCGAACGCGCTAATCGTTCCACTTGGTCGTCGTTGGTGATGATAATGCCGCCTTCGCCGGCAGTTATCAGCTTGCTCGCTTGAAAGCTGAACGTACCGGCGGCTCCCAACGTTCCAATTCGTTGCCCGCGCCATTCGCTGGCGTGGGCATGGGAACTGTCCTCAATGAGGGGGATGCCATGGTCGCGCGCGATCTTGCTCAGGCGATCGAGATCGGCCGGATGCCCTCCCATATGGACGGCGATGATGGCTTTCGTTCGAGGCGTAATGGCAGCTTCAACTAGGTCGGGATCAATGCAGAAATTCTCAGGCAGGACATCCACCATTACCGGAAGCGCTCCGGCGAACAGCACGGCGCTTGCGGTCGCAACGAAAGTGAAGTCCGGGACAATCACTTCGTCGCCCGGACCGACGCCAAGGGCAGCCATGATCACTTCGAGCGCGGCAGTACCGTTTGTCACCGCCACAGCGTGCCTGGCTCCATGAAAGGCGGCAAAGGCCCGCTCGAACTCCAAAGTCTTGGTTCCTGGCGTCCGCCACCAGATCCTACTTTCGAGCACTTCTGTCAATGCCCGACGCTCCTGCTCGTCGTACATGGGCCAAGGGGGGAACGCCTTGGTTTTCGCCTTCTGACCTCCCAATAAAGCTAGTCGTGACACGCTGCGCCTCCAAGGAACAAGGCACTTTATCCCCCCGCCAGTCTCCAGTCAATCTTGAATCGGGCAGCGCCTTTGAGCGACCTGGCAGTCGAGCGGAGCAGTATACTTTTGCGATCATGAGAAGAACGACATGCATGGCTAGCCGAAACCTCCCCAGTTCGGTGGTGTTGCTGCTGCTTCTGTTTTTCGGCTTTGCCGAGGCAGGGCGGGCGCAAGGCACCGACAGCTTCGGAACTCAAACCATGCGTCCCGTAATTCGAGGGCGCCAAGCAGCCGTCTCGTCAATGCGGGCCCAGGCAACCGAAGCAGCCCGCAGAATCCTCGCCGCCGGCGGGAATGCTTTCGACGCCGCAGTAGCCGGACAGGCAGCGCTTGGGATGGCAGACTTCGCCGACAACGGTGTGGGGAGCGATGCCGTCGTCCTCGTCTATTCGGCAAAAGAGAAAAAAGTGTACTCGGTCAATGCTGAGCCCCGGGCTCCCAAGCTGGCTACCATCGAGTGGTATGAAAAGAACAATGGCGGCAAGATTCCGGAGAGCGACGGACTCTTGTCCGGTGGCCTGCCGTGCGTAGTGGACGCCTGGTATGTCTTGCTGGATCGGTGGGGCACGATGAGCTTCGAGCAAGTGCTCCAACCGGCAATCGATCTGGCAGAAAAAGGGTTTCCGCTTGGCGAATCGAGTGCCGAGGATATCTCGAGCACCGAAAAGATCCGCAAATATCCAACCACGGCCAAGATCTACCTTCCGGGCGGGAAAGCACCCAAGGCCGGGGACATTTTCCGCAATCCCGATTTGGCGCACACCCTCAGACAGCTGGTTGAAGCAGAGAAGGCGAACAAAGCCAAAGGAAGACACGCAGCGCTCAAGGCGGCTCGCGACCGCTTCTACAAAGGAGATATTGCGAGGGAACTCGCGGCTTTCTCAGAGGCTAACGGCGGATTGTTTCGCTATGAGGATTTTGCTGAGTATTCAGCGGAGATTGAGACACCAGTCTCGATCGATTATCGTGGGTTTCGGATCTACAAGAACCCCTCTGCCAGCCAGGGTCCTGCTGAACTTATCGCACTCAATCTGCTTGAAGGATTCGATCTAAGAGCTCTCGGGCACAATTCAGCAGACTTTCTACACACCAACGCTGAGGCCATCAAATTGGCGATGGCGGACCGGGAAAAATATCTGGCCGACCAGGACTTCGTAAGAATTCCCTATAACGGGTTGCTCTCCAAGGAATATGCGCGGGAACGCCGCAGCCTGATTGATCCTGAAAAAGCTTCGCTCGAACTTCGGGCGGGCACTCCGGAGAAGTTTGAGAAGAGCTACTCTCCAGGAAACCAGCCGGTGCAGCCTGTGCTGAGTGGTGGCGCAAAACACGACGGAGACACCAGCTACATTGCCGTGGTGGATGAACAACGGAATATGGTGAGCTTTGAGCCCAGCCTCCACAGTTCATTCGGCACAGGAGTAGTGATGGGAAGGACGGGATTCATTCTCAATTGCCGGGGCGACTACTACTCCTTGGTGAAAGGCGAGGCGAACGCTCTTGAGCCCGGCAAGAGGCCGCGCAGCACGCTGCAAAGTACCCTCATACTGAAGGATGGAGAGCCCTTCGCCGTGCTTGGCAGTCCGGGAGGAGATGACCAAGTAATGCGCACCATGCAGACGCTGATTAATATGGTGGATTTTGGGATGAATATCCAACAAGCCATCGAAGCTCCACGCTGGTCGAGCCGGAGCTTTCCGGCTTCTCCCTTTCCGCACACCATGTATCCAGGGGACTTGGCGGTCGAGGCGCGAATCTCAGAATCTACTCGCCAGGCTCTGATCGCGCGCGGCCACAAACTTCGAGTCGTGCCCGCCTGGTCTTTAGGCTCAAGTGCGGGTATCGTTATCGACCCAAGTACTGGAGTCTTGAGCGCTGGAGCTGATCCTCGGGTGGAGGCATATGCCTGGGCTTGGTAACGATTTCCTTACCGTACCCGCGCGGAATCGATCGATGGCCTTCGGTTTTGCGCGACGATCCCGCACCGCGCATTACAAGAAAACGCGATTAGCTTAAGTCACATTGAATCATTGCCACAGCCTGCTTCGCAAGAGTTAATTCCAGCGCGTCGGCGCTCGTGCTGACCGCAAGCGGAACCGGCTTGACTTCCTCCGGGCCGGCGAAGGTATTGCTGGCCCGCATGTCGTCATGGGTGATCACCATTCCCCGTGCTTCTTTCGGGCGTGCACCGCCCGCCAAACGGAGCCTGGTTTTAAGCGGTGACTGTGTAGAAGGATTGGTGAGGGTTACCGTCATCCTTCGCTCTGAAATCGAAGCCGATGCTGAGAGGCCCGGCAGTCGCGCTTGTCCGGCCAGCACCGGCACATTCAGCTCGGCTACGGGGTTGGCGACGGACACCTGCCGCCCTCCCATGTGCGCGCGATACATCTCGAAGACGTAATACACGGGAGTACGCACGAAATGCTCGCCTTGCGCCAAAAACAGAGAGTGAATGCAGTTGACGGTCTGGGCGACGTTGGCCATGGCAATCTTTTCAGCATGACGATTAAAGATGTCGAAAGTGAGGCTTGTATGGATAGCGTCGCGGAGCGTGATGGGCTGGCTCAAGATGTAAGCCGGGGCAAGTTCCTCGCCAGGCTTGTACCAGACGCCCCACTCATCTACCACCAGCTTGGTGCGGCGTTTGCTATCGAACTTGCCCATTTCCTGCCAGTGAGTCTCGATGATTTTGTCGATGCGAACTCCTCGCAGCAGCACCTCGTACCATTCCGCCTGGTTGAAATCCGCAGCTTTCAGGGGGGTGGGACGAAGGTCGGTGTAGAAGTGGATGGAGAAGCCATTGGGGGGCTCGAAGCCGCGCATGCCTTCGAAAAAGCCCGTGGTCCAGCCAATGTCACCATCGGCGGAATGACCGCGCGGACCGGTCGCGATAAGAAAGGGTTCTTTGTAGTTGGGAAACTGCGTGACAAACTGCCGGTACTTGGCGGCGTACTCTTCAGGCCGCATCATGCCACCACATCCCCAGGACTCGTTCCCCACACCCCAGTAACGGATGCCGAAGGGCTCGGGATCTCCATTCGCAGTCCGCTCATCGGCAAGGCTGAGCGTTCCCGCCGGTGCATTGCAATAAGAAACCCAGTCGTGGAACTCAGCGGGAGTGCCAGAGCCGACATTTGCCGCGACGTACGGCTCGGCGCCAATCAGGCGGCAAAGCCGAATGAATTCGTGAATACCGAACTGATTTGTTTCTGTCGCGTCGGTGCCCGCCGGCATGCGGCGTTGCCAAAAATTGTAGGTGCGCGGACGCCCGGAGCCCTTCCCGATTCCGTCGCGCCAGTGATAGCCATCTGCAAAGCACCCTCCCGGCCAACGTAAGTTAGGCGCTGCAATGCGCTTCATGTCGTCCACAAACTGCTTACGAATTCCCTCTATATTGGGAATGCGAGAGCCCGGGCCGACCCAGACACCGTCATAAATGACCCCTCCAAGATGCTCAATGAAGTGCCCATAAAGATGCGGGCTGATTAATTCTCCGGGCTCGCCTGGTGACAGCACAATTTCCGCGTCAGAGCCGAAGGCCAGACGGGTGAAGGCAAGGGCGCCGATAGCCAGAGAAGTTCCAGCTTGAAGAAACTTTCGACGATTCATCGGACTGGATTGTAGCCTACGCCAGCTCTGGACGATTACAAAAACCGCATTCCATGTACTGCAACAACTGCCAGATGCGAGGACCAATCCCCTGCGCTAGTTTTTCCGCAAGGTGTCGACTGCGGGCAAAACTGCCATGTTACATGGCAGATTTTGTATTCTATTCATGGTTCGGATATCAAGACTGCTGACGCTTTAAGTTGCCGCCGCCGCCCCCGTTTCTGGCAGAGCCGGAAGGGCATGTCTGAGGAGGAAAGCATGGCCACCCACACCGCTTCCGAGGCTCTCGCGAGCAGGGTTCATCTGACTTCCGCGTTCGCCCGTGAACTTGAAGAACGCTTCATCCGATACGCTCGCATTGATACCCAGAGCGATGAGAAATCCAGCACGTCCCCTAGTACCGAGAAGCAGTACGAGTTGCTCCGGCTGCTCGTAAACGAGCTGAAATCTAGCGGCGCAGAGGACGTCAAACTGACCGACTACGGCGCGGTTTTAGCCACCATTCCGGCCACCACGAATAGTAAAGATGCGCCAACGGTTGCGCTTCTGGCTCACGTGGACACGGCACCGCAGTTCAGTGGCACTGGCGTTCAACCGATCGTGCATCGCAAGTATTCCGGTGGCGAGATCGCTCTACCCGACGACCCTGCCGTGGTGCTATCGCCGGCTGAGTTCCCCTACCTTGGGACAAAGTTGGGGGATGACATCATCACCGCAAGCGGGACCACGCTGCTCGGCGCCGACGACAAGGCGGGCGTCGCCATTGTGATGACTGTGGCTCGGCACCTTTTGCTGAATCCAGACCTGCCCCACGGGCGCATTCGGATCTGTTTCACTCCCGATGAAGAAGTCGGTCGAGGAATTCATGAGGATCTCCCCAAAGATCTGGATGCCGACGTCGCGTATACGCTTGACGGGGCGGAACTGGGCGAAATCGTCTATGAGACGTTTTCTGCCGATAAGGCGGATGTGCACGTACAAGGCGTGTCGATTCATCCTGGGCACGCCAAAGACAAACTCGTGAATGCGATCCATTTGGCTGCAAAAATCGTCGATACCTTGCCTCACGCCAGGCTGACCCCAGAGACAACAGCGGGCCGGGACGGGTTTATCCATATTTATGAGATGAGCGGCACGGCGGCTTCCGCTCACCTGCAATTCATACTCCGCGACTTCGAATTGGACGGTTTGCACAAACATGGAGAACTGTTGCGGCAGGTTTGCTCTGCTATTCAAGCCGTCGAGCCCCGAGCGCTGATCACGTGCACCATCACCCAGCAGTACCGCAATATGCGCTACTGGCTGGAGAAAGACATGCGCCCGGTGGAATTAGCTCGGGAGGCGTGTCGGGCCTTGGGCATTGAACCTATTTCCCAACCGACCCGGGGAGGCACGGACGGCTCTCGTCTTACGGAGCGCGGGGTGCCGACACCGAATTTGTTCACTGGCATGCAAAACATTCACGGACCGCAAGAGTGGATCAGCGTGCAAGATATGGCCTGCGCCACTGAAATGTGCGTTGCCCTGACGAAGCTCTGGAGCACGCCCAAGGCTTTATCAGGAGTCAAACGGAATGGCGACGCTCGCCAAACGACCCAAGAAGATTTCGTGGACTGGGCTGGTTAAAGTTAAGATGCGAAATCCACCTGACGTGGGCCCTGGTTTTATCCCTGCCAGCAATATCACTTGCAACCACATGCGTTGTTGTCATGCACTTTGCAGACTGGCCAGGAGCTTTCTGAAAGCAACCTGACGCGGTCTCTCGCACCTTGAGCGGGAGCTAGAATGATCAGTTCACGTATTTGGGACTTGCGCCGCGGCGATGACGAGGATAATCGCACCAGCCCTGTAGGTGGGGGCTTTCGAAGCTTGGTCCTTCCAACACTTCTCGAATTCAACTATCTCAAGGCCCCGCTAACCTTAGCGATCACAATTATCATTCCGGCAATCTTGGTTGGCATTGCGCCGTCAGTGATCATCACCTATGGGCAGCTTTTGTTTCATACCGCGATGTATGCCAGGTCGAGTCTGATCTTTGGTCTTTTGTCCTTGATCGTTCTTCTTGGAATCGCCACCTGGACGGGGCGACGATTTCTCACGGTGGCCTTCGTCCGGGCTCGCCAGTTGCACTATGCATTGATTTTCCCGACCTTTGTTACGGTGCGCGAGGTTCTGCGCACCATTGGGGAGCGGTTTGGGGGACACTCACTTTCTCCCGAACGACTCTGGCATAGACGCAGAGTAGCAACGATCTTGGCGGCGCTACTGTTCTGCTTCGCCGGAATAACATTGGCCCTCAAGGTTGAAGTTTCTTTCGGTTTACAGCTAGTTAATGTTGAACGGGTAAGTGCTTGGGCCACGTTCAAGGCAGCCATGGGCAATGCTGCCGTAGTCCTCGGCCTGTCGACCGTGGTTGAGAGTCTGTATTGGCTGCGGCGAGAACTCAAGCTTAGAAACCCTGTTCTTAACTGGGTTCGTCGCCCGGCGCCTGCCAATGCATCCACTCTGCGGGTGGCTCATCTCTCAGACCTGCATGTTGTCGGAGATCGTTATGGCTGCCGGATGGAAACCGGGATCCACGGCCCTCGAGGCAACCGTCGGCTTCGTAATGCGTTGCGTAGACTTGCATCGATTGACGCTCAAGCTCCCCTGGATCACATTTTTCTCACCGGAGATATCACCGATGCGGGGACGCGCGCTGAATGGACTGCATTCATCGATCTGGTTCGCCAATGTCATGGATTGCGAACGCGGCTCTCGCTGGTGCCCGGGAACCATGATGTAAACATTGTTGACCGGACGAATCCGGGACGGCTCGATTTCCCATGGAGCAAGGGTCCCGCGTTGCGTAAACTGCGCTTCATCCTAGCTCTCGATGCCATTCAAGGCGAGCGCACCTTTGTGGTTGACCGATTGTCCTCCCAACTAGGACCGACGTTTAGCAATTACATTCGTGAGGGCAATCGTGCAGAACTGTTGCACCAGCTAGCAAAATGTGGGACGGCTCGCGGAAGACTGGAGATTGCGAAGATCTGGGAGGGCATGTTTCCACTCGTTGAACCGCCATCCACAGATCGCGGATGGGGTCTCATCCTGCTCAACTCGAACGCTGTCAGCCATTTCTCGCTCACGAACGCTATCGGAGTTGTCGATCCCGCGCAGATGAAGGCGCTCAAAGCCATCTTGCAAACATCCCCC
>Ga0097621_100001337_pt1 | contig 16957 bp, 16 predicted proteins | sample KBSMisM72_FD_73165 | JGI IMG/M metagenome (GOLD analysis project Ga0097621, IMG submission 73165) | Miscanthus rhizosphere microbial communities from Kellogg Biological Station, Michigan, USA - KBS Miscanthus M7-2 (version 2) (version 2) | ecosystem: Host-associated > Plants > Roots >... | reverse complement strand
GTGCCCGCGGGCATGTCCTTGAAGGCGTAATGCCCGTTCAGGTCCGTCTGAGTGACGGCGATCGGCACGAGGCCGTACGTGCCGTAGGCGCGGTACACGACGTACGCGCCCGGAATCGGCGCGAAGTCGTCAGCCTCGCGGCGCACGGTGCCGTCGATGCTGAACGCGTCGCTGTCGATCGTGACGTTCACCGTCGTCGTGGTGCCCGCGCGGTCGAGACGGCCCACGGTGTGTCCGACGCCGAGTCCCTGCGCCGCGCTGACGGTCAGCGCGCCGACGCCGATGCCATACACGATGTATTTCCCGTCGCCGTCGGTCTTCGTCGCGCCGCTGAGCTGCGGGTCGACCTGGCTGATCACGGCGACGCGCGCGTCGCCGACCACCTTGCCGGCCAGATCGCGCACGACACCGGTCACAGTGCCGCGGCCGATCATCACGATGTCCGCGAGGACTTGCTCGCCTCCGAACCGGACGTACCCGTTCACGTACCGGACGTCGCCTGTCGACGGATCCTGGCCGATGACGAACCAGGGCGATCTTGTGTCGGGGTTGTCGATGACGTAGTGGAAGCCGAACTGCCCTCGCGCGTCGGTCTTGACCAGCGCAAACGCGCTGTCGTCAGGTATCGTCGTATCTGAATACACGACGGACGCGTTCTGAATCGGCGAGCCATCGGCGTTCATGACGTGGCCATTGATGACCACGCCCGGCTCGGCGAGCCGCGCCTGCAACGGGAGCGTCGCTGCCGGACCACGAGTGCCGCGCAGGTCCGCGATGCCGTCGACGGCCGCTGTCGTCGCCACGTACGGCCCTTCCGGCTGCGCGAGCGTCGCGAACACCAGACGCCCCGACAATTGGGCCGTCGCGTTGATGACTGCGTTTGACGGAATCGTGTAGTGCGCGACGGCAGCGGCCTGATCGTCTTCGACCTTCACTTGACGATCGAAGAGCAACGCGACGCTGAATCCGCGGGCGCTGGCGCCGGCGACGATCTCCGGACCGACAACGGTCGCCGACACGAGCGAGGCGCCCTCGGGCGTCAGTGTCTGCGACGTCAACGTGGCGGTCGCCGTGAACTCGCCGTCACCGGCCAAATCCTGTTCGACGCGCAACGTGTCGGACTGGGCCGTGTCGAGCACGACTCGCGTCGTCCTGCCGGCGGGAATTTGCAGCGCTCCAGTGTCGGCGCGTGCGACGCTGCCGTCGGGCCGCGGAAGTGCCACGACGAGATCGATCGTCGTGTCGGCGGTCGGCTGCAGCGTGACGGTGTATGGACCGGCCGTCGGATCCGTCACGAAGCCGAGCAGGTCCGATCCAATGGTCACCAGCTCGGCGCTGCGTGTGGCGTTCGTAGACGACGCGGTCGGACCCGTCGTGATCGAGGTCGCATGTCCCGCCGCGTCCGTCACGGACACCAGCGTCGGTACGCCTGCGGTGACGGCGAACGAAATCTGGTCGCCGTTTGATGCGGCAAGACGGGCGAGCGACTGTTGATAGTTGAGGATGCCGCCGGCAGCGGCAACCGGCGCTGCCAACTCGACGCCAAGCGCCGACGCGAACGCCTGACCGGCATCGGTCGTGCGAATCAACTGATCGAATCCTTCGTCGACGCCGCTCGCGCCGAAGTAATCCAGTCCGAGATCGCGCACCGCGTGGTCGACCGATTCGCCGAGGGTGACGCGCAGGCCGGCTTCGGCCAGACCTTGAGCCATCCGCGTGACGGCCTTCTTGGTGATCGGGAAGACACCAGGGGGAAGCGGACGCGCGTTCGCGACGCTCCAGGCCTGGCCGAGCACGCGAAGCGCCGCATCGACGAGATTGGGCGGCAACGCATCGGCGACGGCCGGCAGGACGAACGTGTCGGGCGACAACGCGACGCCGCGGTCGCCGACTCCGAGCGTGAACGAGACCGATCCGCTCGCGTTCGTACCGGGATCGAAATGGAGATAACTGGCGACGACCTGGCCCGTACGCTCGGCGACGAAGTCGAAGCTCAGTGTCTTGGCGTCGCCGGTCTTGAGCGTGTCGATCAGCTTCGACGCGTCGCCCTGCAGCGTCACTCCACTCATCCGGCTGGAGTCGAGCGCGACCGTGACGTTGTTGCCTGCTCCCTGGCCGATGTTGTGGACGGTGATCCCCAGCTTGAAATGCTGGCCTTTGCGCACGACCGACGGCACGGCGAACGTCAGGTCGAAGAATGGATTGCGAACGAGTACGCCGCCGCTGGCCTTGCCGGTGATGTGCGTCGGACCGACGGGCAACCCCTCGAGAATCGCGTCGATCGCGAAGTTGATGGTGTGGAAGCCTTCCTTCTCTCCACGCAGCAGGAACTCGGCCTGCCCCTGTTCGCCCGGGTTGAACGACCCGACGTCGTCGGCCGTCGCCGGCTCGCCGTCAGGCCCGAGGCCGCGCACGGGCATCGTCTTGGGCTGCGGGCCGCTCTGCAGCGTCGGCAGCGCCAGCGGATCGTCGTCGGTGCCGAGGACGCCGTCCGCGCCCGGAGGCATTTGAATCGTGCCGGTGACGTCGTGCACCGAGAGACCGCTGCCGCCCGGTGCGCCGTTGGCCACGAACAACTGTGCGGAGAAGAACTGCTTGAGATAGCCAACGTTGCCGGGAATGACGAGCAGCGCCGGGATCTTGACGTCGGGCGCCGTATCTCCGAGTTTCAGCTTCAACGCCGCCTGTACTTCGGGCGCCATGTCGAGCATGGTCGGAATCATCGGCGGCAGTTCCGGAATCGAGACGCCCTGGCGATCGAGACTGTCGACGCCGGTCAGCGGAATCGGAACCGCGACGTTATTGCGGTCGAACACCACCGGTAGTTGAACGGTGATGGCCTTCGACTCGAGCTTCACGCCGAGCGTGAACTCGAAGCCGATGTAGTCCTTCTTGTCGAGGACGATGCCCTTGTCCTGAATTTCCTGGAGCGTCAAGGGACGCGTTTTCACCGACGTGATGAGCACCTGGTCGATGACCTTGAGCGGCACGCGCGACGGCGTCACGTCGAGGACGACGTGGCCGGCCGACACCAGGCGGACGTTGCTCAGCGCGTAATCGCCGGACGTCGTGAGCGCAGGGATCGGCAGCAGCAGCGGGTCGGTGGAAATCGGGACTCCGTTCGCGACGCCCAGCGTGACGCTGCCACCAAGCCCCGGGCCTGACAACTCCGCTTCCACATGGAGGCCAGCGCCGAGAAGTCTGCCGAGATCAGCAATTGATACGGCACTGTTTCCTGCGAGCACGTCGACGCGAAGTCCCGTCGGAATGTTCTTCGGGACTACGGGATTGGCCTGATCAGGAACCGCGGTGAGACCCAGGATGGCGAGATCGAGCTGGCCGATTTTGCGGAGCGGTGCCTGCGCGGCAGCGTTGCGCGCACCGAGCACGGACGCCAGCGCCAGGAGCAGGAAGGCCTGCGCCAGGTTTTTTCGCAAAAGTGGAAGCAGAGCCCGGATTCTTTATGCGAGACTGACGCGCGTCAACAGCAAACATTGATCAAGGGCCGGTTCGCGACACGCTTTCGCGTTCCTGTACTGACGCGATCGGACAATTGAGATGCGCATCGGGAACAAAGCGATCGAATTTGATTTCTTCACGGGACGCGACGACTGGATGGACGCCGCCATCGCGCGCTGCCAGCGATTCGCCGGAGAAATCGCGGTCGCGGACCACGACGAAGGACGCGCGCGCGTGCAGGCGCTCGCGAGATCGATCGCGCAGCCGCCAAGCCGCGCGCACAACCTGATTCTCGCGCCGCTGCTGCTCGACACCGCGCTTCGCATCGCCGAGTACTGGCATCGAGAGGCCGCAGGGAGCGAGTGCGCGTGCCGGACCGTCAGTCCGGCGACGATTCGCGCCTTTCTCAATTGGAAGGAACAGAATTCGATCCACGTGTTCTCGACATGGACGAAGGAGTTTTTCGACGCGTACGATCGCCATCATCCCGCCACGGCGTCGGATCGTCTCGCCAATCTCCTCCGCAAACAGCCTGCGCGGCCGTGGACGATGGCGACGCTCGCACGGACCGCCGGCGTCTCGACGCGCGGGCTCGCACGCGCGTTTCGGCGCAGCTACGGCGAGACCCTCCGCGCCTACCTGCATCTGTGCCGGATGCACGCGATGCTGGCGGCCTGGTCGTCGAACGTCAAAATCGAGGCGTTGGCGCTTGAAGTGGGCTATCGGAGCCGCAAGGACTTTTATCGCGTCCTCAGGCAAACGATGCAGATGACGCCCGCCCTGCTCCGCCGGCTGTCGCCCGACGAGCGCGCGCACTGGCAGCGCCATCTGAAGGCGCGGCTGAAGTCGGGACGCCGTATCGAAAAGCCGTGACGCACATAAAATAGCGCCGCATGGGCCGCCGCAATCGCCTGGCGCTTCTGTTTGTCCTGCTCGCGGGTTCCATTGCCCTGATAGCGCTGGGTGTACTGGACCTGTCTCACTACCCCGATCGCCAGGCCGCGCGTCTGCGACAACAACTGGCCGGGGCTGCTGACCTGCCCTTCGAAAAGCGGGCGCCTCTGGAAACAGCGCTGCTGCAGTACGAAACCGACAACCGCATCAAGATCTGGACGGCCGTCGTGCAAGCGGCAGGTGGCGCCGCGTTGCTCATCGGCCTCTTATTCTCGGCGCGTAACCTGCGAGCCACCCAGGACAAGTTGGATATCGACCGGCAGGGCCAGCTCACCAACCGCTTCATTCTGGCGGCGGGCCAGCTCGGAGCGGATTTGAAGGACGGCGCGCCCAACGTGGCGGTCCGCTTGGGCGGGATCTACGCGCTGAACCGCATCTCGCGCGACTGGCCCAAAGATTACTGGCCGATCGCGGAAGTCCTCACCGCGTATGTGCGGCACAACGCGCGTTGGGATCCGGCGACAGCTGCTGCGGCGGGAAAAAAACCGCAAACGGATGTTCAGGCAATTCTCACGGTTCTTGGCCGCGATGACCCGCCGGACGCATTCAGCGAGCGCCATAAGCTCGATCTTCGCCACACGGATCTCCGCGGCGCCGAATTCTGGGATGCCCATCTCGAATGGACGGACTTCTGGGGCGCTCACCTAGAAGGCGCGCAGTTCTGGGGCGCCTATCTGCGCCATGCCAAGTTCGACCACGCCTATCTGGCCGGCGCTAATTTACGGGGCGCCAAGCTGGAACACGCCACGCTGGACGGCGCCGATCTGACAGGCGCTATCTTCGACGCCGGCACGATCTGGCCGCAGGGATTCAACCCGCTCACCCATGGGGCAACGCACGCTCTCGCCCCCGACCCTCCAGCTGCTGGCTGAACATCTGAACGCTGTTGCGACCGCTCTCCTTGGCGCGGTACATGGCCGCGTCGGCGTGCCCGAGTAACGTCACAGCGTCGCTGGCATCGTCAGGATAGACGCTGATGCCGATGCTCGCGGAGACGCACAGATCGTGGACATCGATCCGATAGGGGCCCGCCAGTGCGGCATGCACCTTGGCGGCTGTGGTCACGGCGCTGTCTGCACTCTCGAGACCAGATAGCACGACGACAAATTCATCGCCGCTCTGCCGGCCTACGGTATCCGACTCGCGCACGCTGGTTGTCAGTCTGACGGCGATGTCCTTCAGCAGCTGATCGCCGACGAGGTGCCCCAGCGAATCGTTCACGTGCTTGAACCGATCGAGATCGATGAACAGCACCGCGGCGCGCCGCGCTTGGCGCCGCGCGAGCGAGATCGCCTGCTGGAGGCGATCTCTGACCAGTAATCGGTTCGGCAGGTCTGTGAGAGAGTCGTACTGCGCCAGACGTGAGAGCCGCAGCGACGTCCGCCGCGCCGCGCTGACGTCGCGAAACGCGATGACGGCGCCGGTTGTTCGCCCTGCACGGTCGTGAATGGGAGCGGCCGAGTCTTCGATGGCGGACTCATCCCCGTCCAGGCGTACCAAGACGCAGTTTGCCGTCAGAGCCACAGTCTTGTTCTGCTCGATTGCCAGGTCCGCCGGATTCGGACAACGGGCTCTCGAGGACCCGTCGATGATGTTGAAGACGTCCTCGAGCGGCCGGCCCGATGCGGCCGCACGCGACCATCCCGTCATGGCTTCGGCGACCGCGTTCAGATACGTCACGGCTCCGGACAGGTCCGTGCACAGCACGGCGTCGCCGATCGAATTGAGCGTCACCTCGGCCCAGTCGTTTTCGTCGACCAGCGCGTTGTCGGCGACCCAATGCTCGCGCAACGACGCCACGGCGCGCGTCAGCGAGTACCGATCGAAATGATCCGCCAGCAGATAGTCGTCCGCGCCGCGCTCGACGGCCAAACGGCCAAGACGCTCATCGTCGACGCCGCACAAGACGAGGATCGGAATCGTCTCTGCCGCCGCCGCGATCCTGTCGAACGAATCAATTCCTCCGCTGTCGGGCAGCGCCAGCGACAGGAGAATCGAGTTCACGCCGGGTTGCCGTAACCGCGACAGCCCCTCGGCCAGGCTCCGGGCCTGTTCGACGCGCCATGGTCCGTCGGCCAAGGCATCGAGAATTCTGGTCGTCTCTGCCGAATTGCCGCCGACGAAAAGCACGCCCTCGGAAACGTCGTCACGACGACGAGCGCGATTCGGCATGTTGCATTGCATCACAACACACCTGCGAGGACCTGTCTGTCCAAAATGAGACTGGCCCATGACCACTGCGACTGCTCTGCCCGTCGCTCTGCAGTGCGGTTGCGGGTCGACACCAAGAGGTCTTGATCACGCGGCTCGTTTTACGGCAACGCCGCCGCGGACCACAATCAGCCGCGCCGATCGGTGCCGTACAGCACGTCTGCAGCTGTCTTGGATCGGATGCCTGGCATGAGCAAAAGCACGATCGCGAGCGGGATCAGGCTCAGCACGAAGAGCATGACTCCCGTACCCACCGTGACTGACACTCCCAACGCCGCGCCGGCGACCACGATGAGGGCGATCGTTGCGAACCATACTTGAATCGGTTTCGATCGAGTGAGAGCTTTCAGCATCGTCTTCACCTCTGATGGAGGATCACCAGACGATCAGCGTACCGCGAGCCTCCTACGCGCCTATGTTCCCGATTGCACAGCGTCGGCCGCACGCTGGCGCGCATAGTGACCTGGGTGGCTGAATTACCAAGTCCCACGACGCGAACAACCATCGTGCGCCGACGCGACCCTGACGGCCGCAAGGGCGCGATGGAGCACGGGCGTCCATGGGTCACGACAAATGCACCCGGGTTAGACGACGATGGGCTGCCGAACGGCGAGATTTATGGCCGACGATGTTCTTCGAGCCACCGGTGACTGACGAATCCCAACCCCGATGCCCCGGCGTGTTCAAACCGCCATGTAATCCATTTCGCGAGGGCGGCGAAGATTCCGATGGCGACGACGATCCAGAGAGCGTTCATAGACAGGTCTCGTCCTTCTTTATCCTTGGCACGACACGACGTCACTCGGTTTGGCGGGCGACGACGATGAACCGCTTCGGTGCGGGTCCGACGTAATAGAACGGAAAGCACGTGATGAGCGTCAGCGTATGACCTCCTGACGGCTCGATCACTCCAACATCAGTCGGCGTTACGATCGACGTCGACTCCACCACGTACTCGAACTCGCGTTCAGCTGTCTGGAGCGTGATCCGGTCGCCCTCGAGAATGTCTTTCAGGGGCCGGAAAAGTGTGTCGCGATGGCCAGCCAGCACCACGTTCCCTTCGTTTCCAGGTAGCGCCGTGCGGACAAGGTGCCCGACGGCACGTTGAAGAATCGCCTCGGACTCACCCTGGACCACGACGGCTGAGAGACCGAGCCGGCCGATGCGGATCGCGCCAATCCCTGCACCTTCCACGGGCTGAGGCACAGCCACGCGCGCGGATCTGTCCTGCGCCAGGCGTCTCAGGACGCGCGCCTCATAGATCCGCGCGTCGATGACAACATAGGCGGCGTAAACGAGAAGGAGTATTCCCACGCCGAGCAGCACCCACGACGCACGGCGAGCCGTCTCGCGAATGAGGCTCACGGCTTCACCCGCTCGGGAGCGATCACGTAGCCGGACCGTGTCCGGACGTGGAGACGACCCCGCCCTTCAGCCGTCACGGTCACTTCGATCTTTCGGAAGGCGCGAGTATCGGTCCGAACACCGGGGATGAAGCCGAGCGTGTACTGTTCGCGGAGCTCGGCGGCCACTTTCGCCGACACCTCGGCAATCTCGTCGGGCGTCCGCGGAAAATACGCGACTCCGCCTGTGTCTTTGCAGAGCCGCTTGAGCGGTTCCGCATCCTGGTCTTCCTGTTCGGACGCGGCCAGCAGTCCGATCGCATAAATGACGCCGTCGGACTGGCGCGCAAGCGCCACCACGTCGGCATACTGTCGCTTGCTCGCGTTGTCGCCGCCGTCGCTGATGACGATCAATGCACGTCGTTCGCCCCGTCCGGCACGGAGTTGCTGTAGTCCTGCGGAGACGCCGTCGTAGAGCGCCGTCCGCCCTTCGGCACGGCTGGTCATCAACGTCGCTTCGATCGCCTTGGGATCGTTCGTAAACGGACGATCGTCCGGCAGCTCGAACGACACGTGGTCATTGAAATCCACCGCGAACAGCTCGTCGTCTTCGCGAATCGAGTGCAGGACGGCGGACACGGCGGTCAGAACGGCCGCCGTTTTCTGACGCATGCTCTGGCTACGATCCACGATCAGGCCCAGCGTCATTGGCGCTTCACCGCGGTGAAACACCGCCGTCGGCCGGAGGTGGCCATCCTCGTACACATGAAAGCTGTGCTCGTTCAAATCGCTCACATGGCGGCCCCGGCTGTCAGTCACGGCGACGGGGACGACGACGAGCTCAGTGCGAACGGTGATGACGGGTTGAAGCAGCAGGAAAAAAGCGGGCAGCAGAAACAGCACGGGCAGCCTCGTACCGCCGCGGGACCGCCGGTCCCGCGGCCATTGCACACAAGGTGGTTACTTAACAGGTACTGTCGCGGCGCGCTTGACGAAGGCGGCGAGGCCGAACGCCAGTCCGACCGCCGCGATACCGAGCGCCATGAAGAGCGGCAGGGTGCTGGCCGTCTTCGGCAGTTGTGCGGGCTCGTCTCTGGCGATCGGGGCCTCATTCCTCGCGACGGTTGCCACCGCGGCGGGGGTCGTCTGGAAGACCGCCGTCACGGGCACTTCCTTTTCGTCCGGCGTGACCGCGACAATCTGGGCCGTCTTCAGCCCGGCGACGTCGACCGCGTCCACTGCGAGCGCGGGCACGGGCACCTTCGACGCCTTGGCGAGCTCAATCGCTCGCTGCTTCGGATAGACGAACTCTTCGCCGAGTGTTCGGCCGGGATAAAACCACGCGCGAACCGCTTCAGGGGAGCCGGCCGGCACTTCGCGGAACTTGATGACCGTATCGTTGGTCGGCGTCAGGCGGTAATCCGGAATCGTCATGACCGTGGCGATGATCGTCTTCCCGTCGGCGCTGGAAATCTGCACGATGTGGCGATCGTTGACATCGGCGATCTTGAACAAATAGGTCCCGGCGACGAGCACGTGTCCGGCGACATCCACCGGGTGGCTGAAGGTGATCTTTGTTTCCCTGTTCCACTCGTCCGCGCCGGCGCTTCGCGGTGGCGACACGAGTCCGAATACCGTGAGCGCGATTCCAATCCAGAGGGCTTTCTTGATCATGCTGTCCGTCTCTTTCCGAAGAACGTGAGGAACGCTGTCTCTCGAACGATTCGATGATTCGCTGCGGGAGGATGGCTGAGGAGACGATCGTAGGGCGACGCGCGAAAGCGGCGTGTGCCCGATTGCACAGCCGCAAAACACCTGACGTCAAAAGCAGGCGCGCACATGCTCCGCGACGAGCGCCGGCAGATGGACCGTGTCCGTGGTAAAGGACACGAAATGTCGGCCAAATGGCCCGCGCACGCCGAGATCCCACTCGCCGCGGATTTCAGAGGGCGACACGAGCACGCGCCATTCGCCGGGGCGGCCGCTGTCCTTGCAGACGCGGCGAAGTGCGCGCTTGATCTGCTTGGTCACGATGTCTGAGACGCCCTCGATGACGACTTCCATGTCCACGGCTCGAGCCTACTGCGAGGCCGACCAACCGGTTGTGCGCTTCAGCACAGCGGCGCGCGTCCGAGGCTATGCGCTGTATTGAACAGGCCGCACGACCGACATCCCGCACACTGGCAGTGATGAACTCAACGATTCGAACGGCGTGCCTGGCCGGTCTCCTCGTGTTCGGGACGGTGACAGCGCTGTCGGTGTCGGCGCACGCGCAGTCGGCAAAGAAATCGATGCTCTCCGAGGACAGCCAGGTCGACACCACCTGGGGCGCTCAGGTGGAATCGCTCGAGCATTCGGTGATTCGCTTGCCGTTGGCCGCGCTCTTGAGCGCGATGCTGGCGTTCCGGCCGCGGCGCCGCGGAACGCCAAAGCGGCAGGCGTCCGTGATTCAAACGCAGATCATCCTCGCCCTCGTCGGCGCCTGCGTGATGCTGGTCGTCGGGGCAAGCCTGGCTCGCGCATTCGGCATCGTGGGCGCCGCGGGGCTCATTCGCTATCGCGCCAAGGTGGACGACCTCAAAGACGCCGGTGTCATGTTGGCGACGCTTGCGATCGGTCTCGCGGCGGGCGTCGGCTTGTACTTGTTTGCCATCTTCGCCTCCATCTTTGTTCTGGGCGTGCTGCTCGTCATCGAGTCGATCGACCCGGCGCCGTATTCGCTCTTCGATCTCGCGATCACGGCAGACCATTCGAAGGGCCTGAAGAAGGCCATCGAACGGATGCTGCGCCACCGCGAGATACCCTACGAACTCAGCAGCACGGCCGAGGGAAAGCTCACGTATGAAGTGAAGATGCCCCCCGACCTGCACACCGACGTCATCTCCGAGGCGCTGGTGCGTCTGGAGCCAAAGCAGCACCTCAACGTGAAATGGGATCACAGGAAGGACACGAAATAGCACTGAGCCGCCGACCTGCTACGCCGCTGTGACTCCATTGGTGATCAGACGCGTCAGCTGATCGGCATCGACGGGCTTCACGAGGTGGTAGTCGAATCCGCACTCGGTCGAGTGCTGAAGGTCGTTCGTCGTGCCGTATCCCGTCAGCGCGAGCAGGAGCATGTGGCGGCCGTGCGGCTCTTCCCGAATCCGCTTGGCGACCTCGTAGCCATCCATCACGGGCAAACCAATGTCGATGATGCCGACGTCAGGACGCACGACGTTTACGAGCTTCACACCGGCGGTGCCGTCGGGTGTGTCGTAGACAATGTGCCCTGCGAGCTCGAGCATCATGCGCAGCATCTCTCGGGCGTCCGCGCTGTCCTCGATGAGGAGGACGCGCCGTGGCCGCGCCCGACGTTCGCGAGGCACTGCGTCGATGGCATGCACGTCCACTGGAGGAACCTGTTTCAACCTGACCGTGAACGTACTCCCATGGCCTTCTCCCGCACTCGAAGCGGTCACGGTCCCTCCGTGCAGTTCGACCAGGCGCCGCACGAGCGTCAGGCCGATCCCGAGCCCTCCCCGCGCGCGATCCAACGTGCGATCGGCCTGCACATACATGTCGAAGATATATGGAAGCAGGAGCGGCGAGATGCCAAAACCCATATCCTCGACACTGAGCACCGCGTCGGCGCCGTCGGCGCGCAATCTGACCGTAATCCGCCCGCCTGACGGCGTGTACTTCACGGCGTTCGCCATCAAGTTGATCACCACCTGATCGAGCCGAACCGCATCGCAGTTCGCCCACACCGACTCGACATCGATCTCGATTGTGCGGTTCTTTCCCGCTTCGCCAAACGTCGCGACGATGTGCCGAATGGTCTCTGCCAGGTCGATCGGTTGGCGGTTCAACCGGACTTTTCCTGAGACGACACGCTCGACGTCGAGCAGGTCGTCGACGAGATGTGAGATGTGCCGGACCTGGCGTTCGATGAAGAGATGTGTGCGCGTCGACATCTCGGCTGCGAACTCCGGCGACTCGAGGGCGCGCACGGCGCTCCCGATGGCGCCAAGCGGCGTGCGCAGTTCGTGCGCCAATGTCGCCAGGAAGTCGTCCTTGCTGCGGCTGTCGCGCTCTGCGCGGTCGCGGTTGGTGTTGGCCGACAGGAGCTCGCTCAGATCGGTCACGATGAGGTTCAGCCGCTCGCCGCCGACCGATGCCGTGGTCGTGAGCGACAGGCTGACCTCGAGAGTGTCTGATCCTGCACCGATCAAACGGCTGCGGCACCTGCCGCTGCCCGCGTCGAGCAGCCGATCGAAGTCGTCTCTGTTGGAGGCGTTGACGAACCGATCGACTCGGCTGCCGACCACGGATTCGAGCGGCTCGTCGACGAGCGCCGCAAACCGCGCGTTGGCGTAGAGAATAGTCCCCGCCGTCGTCAGCACGGCCGCGCCTTCCTGCATCTGCTCGACGAGGGTGCGGTACGGCTCCTCGGCACTGTGCAGCGTGTACACCCGGCTCCCGTCCTCGCCGTCGACGACCAGCGCATCAATCTCTCCGTGCCTGATCGCGTGCAGCATCTCTTCGGCTTCCTCCAGCCGGCGCCGCAACGTCTCAGTCTGGCCCTCGGGATCGGTGGTGGTAACTGTCATGGCCTCACCTCACTCATCGTTCATCTCCGTGAGCGGCCCAGATGCCGTAAGTGCGTGCTCGAGATCGAGCCCCACGAGCACGCGATCGCGATCTGACATGTCGCCGATGATCCGGCGCATCGGCAGAGGAAGCTTCTTGACGAGGGTCGGAGCGGCGACGATCTGCTCGCCTTTGGTGAGGACGGGCTGCTGGTAGATGTCGATGACCTCGAGATCGTAGCGGCCCTTCAGATATTCGTCGCAGATCGTCTGCAGGTTCTTCAGCGCGCGCAGCGATCGCGGCGTCATGCCCGTGACATACAGACGAAGGATGTACCGCTCGCCTTCCGGCGTCCGGGCAGCTTCCTCGAACCTCGCGCGCAGATCGCGCGGGCGGACGCCCTCGGCGTCGACGCCGCTATTCTCTGGCACGGAGATCCAGCCCCACGAGGACGCGATCCGTGTTGGACAAATCGCCGATGATCTTCTTGATTGGTTCGGGCAGGCGCCGCACGAGCGTCGGCACGGCCAGGATCTGATCGCCGGCGGCCAGTTGCGGGTTGAGAAGCAGATCGATCATCTCGATCTCGTAGCGCCCCTGCAGATGCTCCTCGCAGATGTGCTTCAGGTTTTTGAAGGCAAGTATCGATTTTGGCGTCTGGCCGGCGACATACAGACGGAGCCGGTACGTCTCACCGACCGCCTGCAGCGGCAGGGCGACGTTGTTAGACGTGTGCATGGCGCGCCTCATCTTCCCCGACGCGCCGGACTCTGAATGAATCCGCGGGAATGTCGGGCCCGTTGCGCATGTTCAGCCCGTGATCGGTGATGGCGAATTCGCGAAGCTCATTCGAATGCGCCATGCCTCGTGACTTCAGGACGTACAGTCCGCGGCGGTGATGGCCGCGAATGTCCTCGTTCGCGAGCACGAGCCAGGTGTCCATCAGCGACGAAATCGCCGTCTCTGTCCGCTCGATCGCTATCGCGCCCGGCATCAGGCTCGTCAGCATCGCCGTGATGTTTTCGGTTTTCAGATGATCGATCATCCGGGTCAGCATCGCCTGGACGTCGGCGTATGTGCCCACCGTCATCAGATTGGTGACCGGATCGATGACAGCCACGGTTGGCTTGAAGTCGGCGACCGCCTGATGCATCGTCACGAGATGCGTTTCGAGGCCGTAGCGCGACGGCCGGTCGGCGTGGAACTGCAGGAGCCCGGCAGCGACCCAGGGCTCCAGGTCGACGCCGATCGAGCGCATGTTTCGGATCAGTTGCGCCGGCGATTCTTCGAAGAGGAAGCAGAGGCAGCGCTCGCCTCGGCGGCACGCCGCGTCGATGAAGTGCGCGGCCAGGCTCGTCTTGCCGGTGCCCGCTGTTCCTGAGACAAGCACGGTGCTGCCCCGGTAGTAGCCCTTGCCGCTGAGCATCTCGTCGAGGGCGTCGAGGCCAGACGACACGCGTTCGAGCGGTGCGCGATGCTCGAGCCCCATGGACGACACTGGCAGCACGCTGAAGCCGTCCTGCGTGATCAGAAATGGGTACTCATTGGTGCCGTGGTAGGAGCCGCGATATTTCACGACCCGCAGCCGGCGTGTCGACACCTGATCGTGGACCCGGTGATCGAGCAGGATGACCGCATCGGAGACGTACTCCTCGAGGCCATGCCGCGTCAGCGTCCCTTCGCCGCGCTCGCCGGTGATGACGGCAGTGACACCCTGATCCTTCAGCCAGCGGAAAAGGCGCCGCAGCTCCGATCGGAGAATCGCGTCGTTGCTCAGCCCCGCGAACAGCGACTCGATGGTGTCGAGTACCACGCGCTTCGCACCGACCGCGCGGATTGCGTACGCAAGCCGGACAAAGAGCCCTTCGAGGTCGTACTCACCGGTCTCTTCGATCTCGCTCCGCTCGACGCGCACGTAATCGATTGCAAGCTTGTTCGCTTTGACGAGCTCCTGCGTGTCGAACCCCAGGGACGCGACGTCGCTGCAAATCTCGTCGGCGTTTTCCTCGAACGTCATCAGCACGCCGGGTTCGTCGAAGATCAGCGCGCCGTTCACCAGAAACGTGAGCGCCAGTAGTGTCTTGCCCGAGCCTGGCCCGCCGCAGACCAGCGTCGGCCTGCCGCGCGGAAAGCCACCGCGCGTGATTTCGTCGAGCCCTCGAATGCCTGTCGCTGCCTTCAGCAGCTCAGGCCCGCGCGCCAACGGCGGCGCCGCGTCGACGTCGATCTTCGTGATGTCCATAGCGCCTCGAACAGGCACTGTGACACCTCATCCGAGTGCAGGCTGTTAAAAAGTGGACATGCCCATTTCCACGTGCATGAGATAATCCGACCATTCATGGCACCAAGGGTACGGGCCGCGGTGGTGAAGCCCCGACGGCAATTCGATGTCGAGGTCTATCTCGAATCGGCCGGGCCGGCACGAAAGGTCGTGAAGTATCGCGCGGGACAGCCAATTTTCTCGCAGGGCGAGCCTGCGAGTGACATCCGGTATCTGCAGAAGGGCGCGATCAAGCTTTCCGTGCTGTCGCAGATCGGGAAAGAAGCCGTCATCGCCATGCTCGGGCCCGGCGACTTCTTCGGCGAGGGCGCCCTGGCGGGACAACCACTCCGCATCGGCACGGCGACCGCGATAGCCGCGTGCAGTGTGTTGGTCATCGACAAAGACGCCGTCATTCGGCTCCTCCGTGAGGAGCCCACGTTCTCGAACCGCTTCCTCTCGTACATGCTCACGCGAAACATTCGGATCGAAGCCGACCTGGTCGATCAGCTGTTCAATTCGAGTGAGAAGCGGCTCGCCCGGACGCTGCTGCTGATGGCGCGGTACGGCGACTCGAACCCGCACCGCCTCCTACCGAAGATCTCACAGGAGACGCTGGCGGAAATGATTGGCTCCACGCGCACCCGCGTCAACTACTTCATGAACAAGTTCCGCAAGCTCGGATTCATCGAGTACAACGGCGGACTCAAGGTCAACAGCTCCCTCCTCACGGTCGTTCTCCACGACTGAGAACTGCAGTCGAGGATAGATCGCACCCAGTACACGCGCCGAAGGGCGACGTTCGCACGGCTCTTCGACGTCCACGTCGAGGTGACGCCGCTGCAACCATGCCATAAGAATGGCGGGAAGGCGCGTGGCGCGCCGTTCCGGCTCGCCGCCGCACGAGTACACGTGCGCCCTGCGGGGCATTTCCGGCGGATCGGGTTGGGCGAGCAGCCGCTCGAAGGCCTTGAAACACTCCGGATCGCACGCGTACATCGCGGCATCCCTGTCACGTTGTAGTCCCACGCTCAGAGCGTGTCACACGGGGCACGCTGAGCGATGTCCAGAAGGGCACAACCGATCGCCGCCGCGGATCCTATGATGGCAACGATCTAAAGAAAGAGAAACTCATGCTGCCTGCCATCGTCGTCGTGCTTCTTCTCGTGTGGCTGCTCGGCGTCGCAACCTCGTACACGATGGGCGGCATCCTCGATCTCCTCCTCGTCGTCGCACTCGCGGTCGCGCTGCTTCGCGTCATACAAGGCCGCAGTCCTCTCCGCGGATAACAGCGCCGCCGCAAAATGCTCCGCGGCTTTCCGGTTACATCTCCTCATCGAATCGGCTGCAGACCGAGCAGCTTCGACAGGTTGATGTCGAGCATGACGTAGACGCCGTTGTTGTTCCGGCCGTACTGCGAGCGGCTGTAGTAGCCGTCGTCATAGCCGCGATGGAACCCTTCACGAAAGTAGTAGTTGTAGTCGTCACGATCGACGTAGTAGCCGTTGTACCCGTAATTGGCGTCCTGATACGCGTACGAGTCCTCGTAACTGAACCGCCAGTGATCCTCGCGATCGGCCGCTCCGGCCCGGAAGCCCTCGTTGTACCCGTTGTTCACCGCCTCGCGGAGCCGATCCGCACCGTACTGATTCGTCTCGTAGAAGCGGCCGCCACGGTTGTAGCGATAGGTAAACACCGAGAAGAAGAACGGATCGTGGTCGTAGTCGGGGCGATGGTCGTTGAGGTACACCTGCTGCTGGCGCAGGTGCGTCAGGTACTCCTGCTGGAAGCGATACTGCGCCGAACGCTTTTGTTGCTGCAGCTGCGCCGACTGCTGTTGCAGCACACGCTGCTGCTGATCGAGATGCTGGCGATACTGCGTCAGGCGCTGCTGCTGCTGGTCGACCAACTGTTTCTGGCGCTGCTGTGACAGACGCGCTGCCTGCTGTTGCTGCAGCTGCTTGTTCCGGTCCTGCTGCTGTTGCTGCTGCTGGGCGCGTTCTCGTTGCGGCTGCGTGCTCCGGTCCGGCTGTTGCAGCTGTTGCTTCTGTTGCTCAGGGCGCGTTTGAGGCTGCGCCTGGGGTTTCGCTTCCTGCACAGGCTGAGGCTTGTCCGGCCTGACCTGCTTGCCTGGCTTGCCTGACTTCTCGTCCTTCTT
>Ga0097621_100001332_pt1 | contig 16995 bp, 11 predicted proteins | sample KBSMisM72_FD_73165 | JGI IMG/M metagenome (GOLD analysis project Ga0097621, IMG submission 73165) | Miscanthus rhizosphere microbial communities from Kellogg Biological Station, Michigan, USA - KBS Miscanthus M7-2 (version 2) (version 2) | ecosystem: Host-associated > Plants > Roots >... | reverse complement strand
CACATTGCCCCCTGCGTCCGCCGCACGCCGCTCACCGCCAGCGTCGCCCTAAGCGAGCGCCTGAAGACCAACGTCTACGTGAAGCTCGAGCTATTCCAGAAGACCGGCTCTTTCAAAGTGCGCGGCGCGTTCAACAAAGCTCTGGCTCTCACGCCCGAAGAGCGCGGCCAAGGATTAGTCGCGGTCAGCGGCGGAAATCACGCGCAGGCTGTGGCCTACGCCGCCCGCACTCTAGCTTTGAAATCCGTGATTCTGATGCCCGAATCGACGCCCTTGAACTACGTCAACGCCACGCGCGGCTACGGCGCCGAGATCAAGTTCGCCGCCAGCGTCGGCGCGGCCTTCGCTGAAGTCGCCGAATATGAGCGCCAGGGTTGGGCCTACATCCACCCCTTTGACGATCCCGTGGTGATGGCCGGCCAGGGAACCATCGGCCTGGAAATTCTGGACGACGTGCCGCAAGTCACCGACATCATCGTCAGCATCGGCGGCGGTGGCTTGATCGGCGGCATCGCCACCGCGGTCAAGTCTCTCAAGCCCTCGGTGCGCATGTGGGGCGTCGAGACCGAAGGCGCTGATTGCATGGCGAAGTCGCTGGCCGCCGGCCAGGTCGTGACCTTGGGCGCGATCACGTCCATCGCCCGCACGCTAGGCGCACCGGCGCCGTCCGAATTCACGCTGCAACTGGCGCGCGATTTACTCGAGAGCGTCACCGTCGTCAGCGACATCGAAGCGCTCGCCGCACTGCGTTTTTTGCTGGAGCGTTTGAAGGTGCTGACCGAGCCCGCCGCCTCCTGCACGCTGGCCGCGGCCGATCGCTTGAAGGATCAGTTCTCGAAAGAACGCCACGTCGTGTTGGTCTTGTGCGGCGGCAACATGCCGTTCGAGGATCTAGCCCGGCTGCCGGGTCCCCAGGCCTAAGAGCACGCAGCCAACCAGGATCAGCGCCAGGCCCGCAAACTTCCCGCGCGTAAAAGGCTCGTGGAAGAACACCCGTGCCCAGATCATGGTCCAGATGTAGCCGCTCGATACCATCGGGAACAAGATGCTTAACTCGCCGCTCTTTAAGCCGAGAATGAAGAACACCGACGACAGCAAATAGCCCGCGACTCCGGCCGCCAGCGGCCAATTCGTGTAGAGCGACCGCAGGTTCCGCTCCAGCCGTTTGGAGCCGGCTTTGAATCCCAGCGAGCTAACGCTGCCGATGAACGATCCGAACGTCACCAGCGCGATGGAGGATAGTGGGGTGGTCATTTATGAGCCCCTAACCCCAATACGCCGACGCCGGCCATGATCGCGCAAATGCCGCCAATCTTAAAAGGATTCATGACCTCGCCGAAGACTGCCACCGACAAAATCGCCACCCACACGTAACTGAGCGAGATCAGCGGATACAGCACTGAAAGTTCCCCATGCCGCAGCGCCACCACCATCAACGCGGCGCCGATGCCGTACAGCGCCATGCCGCCAATCAACGGAAAATTGGTTAACAAGCCGAGCAGAGAAGGGTGCAGCTTGAGTTGTACGGTGCCAAATTTCAGCAGCACCTGCGCCGCTGACGACAGGAGCGTGAACAACAGGATCATCAGCAGCGAGCGGCGCTTTTGCCCAGTGGTGGAAGCAGTCACGGAGACCTTATCTAGGATAACGGAATCCGGCGGTGGAGGAGTTGTTGTGATGGCCACGGTCTTGGTTGGAGATGCATCCAACAGATCGGAAAGAATCGCCATTTTCTTTATTCGCCGCTTTGTTGCAGTAGCTTAGCCACCAGCGCGGTCCAGCCGGTCTGGTGGCTGGCGCCGATGCCCGCGCCGTTGTCGCCGTGGAAATACTCATAAAACAGGGGATACTCGCGAAAATGCGGATCCGTCTGGTACTTTTCGGTTCCGCCGAATACTGGACGCCGCCCCTCATCGTCGCGCAGGAACAGCCGCGACAAGCGGCGCGATAGCTGCGCCGCCACTTCGCCCAAATGCATGCGCACGCCGGAACCAGTGGGGAATTCCACCGTGAATTCTTCTCCAAAATAGAAGTGGAAGCGCTGCAGGGATTCGATCAGTAAATAGTTGACCGGGAACCACACCGGACCGCGCCAGTTCGAATTGCCTCCGAACAGCCCCGTGCTCGATTCGGCAGGCTCATAACCTACGCGATATTGGTTCCCGTCCACTTGCAGCGTGTACGGATGGGCCTCGTGATATTTCGAAACCGAGCGGATGCCGTGCGGCGACAGAAACTCATTTTCATCCAGCAGTTTTTCGAGCACGCGCACCAGCCGTCCACGCGAGAGCAAACTCAGTAAGTGCCGCTGTTCGACGCCGTGACGCATCAGCGGAGCCAGATTAAGGCACAGATCCGGCCGGTTGGCGATGAACCAGTTCATGCGCTTCTCAAAGCCCGGCAGCGATTCGATGAGGCCGGATTCCATGGTATCGACGGCAAACAGTGGAATCACGCCCACCATGGAGCGCACGCGCATGGGGATCGTTCGCTGATCCGGCAGACTCAGACGGTCATAGAAAAAGCCGTCTTCTTCGTGCCACAAGCCATGGCCGCCCATGCCGTTGATGGCGTGCGCGATGTACAGGAAGTGCTCGAAGAACTTGTTCGCGATGTCTTCATACAGAGGATCGGCGTTCACCGCCAGTTCCTGCGAAATGCGCAGCATGTTCAGGCAGTACATGGCCATCCAACTGGTGCCGTCGGATTGCTCGATGACGCCTCCCCCGGGCAGCGGCCGGGAGCGATCGAACACGCCGATATTGTCCAGCCCCAGAAAGCCGCCTTCAAAAATATTGTTGCCTCCGGAGTCCTTACGGTTCACCCACCAGGTGAAGTTCATCAACAGTTTATGAAACACCGTTTCGAGAAACGCGTAGTCGGGCTTGCCAGTGAGCTTTTTGTCGATTTGAAATACGCGCCAGCAAGCCCAGGCGTGCACCGGCGGGTTCACGTCTCCGAAAGCCCACTCGTACGCCGGGATCTGCCCGTTGGGATGCATGTACCATTCGCGCAGAAACAGTTTGAGCTGCGACTTGGCGTTGTCCGGATCCACCAGCGCCAGCGGGATCATATGAAACGCCAGGTCCCAAGCCGCGTACCACGGGTATTCCCACTTGTCCGGCATGGTGAGCACGTCTTCGTTATAAATGTGCACCCAGTTGGAATCGCGCCCGTCGAGGCGTGATGCCGGAGGCTTAGGCTGGCCGTGATCACCTTTCAGCCAGTCCGCCACCACGAAGTGATAATACTGCTTGGACCACAACAGTCCCGCGAGCGCCTGCCGCTGTACGCGCTTGCCGTCGTCCGATAGCGTGGGGTTTGCGAAGGAATAGAATTCGTCGGCCTCAGCCATGCGTTCGGCAAACACACCGTCGATGTCGTGAATCAAGCGCGAGGGCTCAGTGCGCAGCGTCAACCGTAAGCGAATGGTCTGGGTCTGCCCCGCCGCGAGATTGAATTTGTACCAGGCGCAGGCCTTGGTGCCGCGCAGCGCTGGATTCACCGCACCTTCGTTGCCATGAATGACGCGCTGATGGAAGGCGTCTTTCACGTAAGGGTTGGCCGTGAGTCCGCCGTCCCAATTCCACAGGGCTTTGGTGTTGCTTTCGTTTTCCGTGAACAGGAGTTGGGGAACACCCTCCATCGTTAGCTGATACCCACCCAGTTCCGGCTCGTTGATCTCGATCAGGGAGCCGCTCGCCTGCGCGAGCAGCGGCTTTTCCTCGCTGCCGCCCCAGGACCACTGGTTGCGGAACCACAGATGCGGCAAGACATGCAGCGGCGCGGCGGCGGGTCCGCGATTTGTAATCGAAATGCGTACCAGAATATCGTTAACCTCGGCCTTGGCGTATTCGACGAACACATCGAAGTAGCGGTCTTCCGCAAAAATGCCGGTATCGATCAATTCGAACTCAGGATCGTTGCGGCCGCGCTTCCGGTTTTCGTCGATCAGGCGCGCATACGGAAACTCGGCCTGCGGATACTTGTACAGGCACTTCATGTAGGTGTGGGTGGGAGTGGAATCCAGGTAGTAATAGCACTCCTTCACGTCTTCGCCGTGGTTCCCCTGCTCACCGCTAAGTCCGAAGAGGCGTTCTTTGAGGATAGGGTCGCGTTCGTTCCAGAGTGCGATCGCGAAACACAGGCGCTGATGGTTATCGCAGATCCCGGCGATGCCGTCCTCGCCCCAGCGGTACGCCCGCAAATGCGAATGCTCGAACGGGAAGTATTCCCAGGCGTTTCCGCCCGCGCTATAGTCTTCGCGGACCGTCCCCCAAGCGCGCTCCGCTAGATATGGACCCCAGCGCCGCCAATACTGCTCCTTTCGGGCGGCAGCGATGAGGCGAAGTTGCTCGGCGTTCATAGGTTTGATTTTAGCGGGAAAGCCTGTAGATTCCTCACTTGGCGATTTAGCGCTGGGTTCGTTTGGTAATTCTGGTGGGATAAAGGTCGCGTGATGACGCGATTCGCTGTTGTTTTCTGGCTCCTGATGACGGTTGGAGTTTGGGCGCAAGCCCCACCGGTGGCTGTCGCCAGAGTGATGGTCGGCCTGGAGCAAACCGCCGCCGGCTCTGCCGCCCCCGTGCAAAAGGCCGCCATCGGATTGTTTTTCAGCGAGCCTTTGTGCCCTCGCCTCGCGACCTGGGGCGACCTGCGCCTGAGTTCCATTGCAGTGGACGTGCAATCGACTCTGGCCACTCTACCCGCGGACGCCGCCAAGACCGCAACCACGCTTCCGTTGAATCAACTGGTGCGTTCCGGCGAATTTCTGGTGGGGGTCAGCTATCAGTTGGTAGGCGGCGCTAGCCCATGGTCCTCCCTTTCGCTGATCGCCAGCGAAGGCGCCGCGATGCCGCTGACACCGGCCGGTAACCGTTTTTACCGACAATACTATGGCGGAGTCCGCGTGCAATCCACGCAGCAGAAGCATGTTGTGGATGTCACGCTAGGTCAAAATGAAGCGATTACCGGAGGCAGTCTGCGCGGGACGGTGCTGCGCGTCGACACCTTCTACGCGCTGCCGGTGACCGGAGGCAACTTCCTCTACTTGTTCGGAACCGCCATGCTGCGAGCTTCACCGCGCCCCGTTCGCGGCGATGGGGGTGCTGACACATACCGCATCGGCGTCGGCGTCGACGTCATTCAGATGTTGAAAGCATTACGCACCAATTGAAGCTGTGGCCCACCTTCGAACACTATCGTCACCACATCGCAGCGAACCTGTGCCCAAGGCGTGTCAGTCTTGCGCGCGTAAGCGCGGGCCAGCCGCCGCAAGTGAGCGCGCTTGTCATCGCCCACCGCGCGATCCGGAGGTCCATACTCGTCGCTCTGCCGCGCTTTCACTTCGACGATGACCAGCGTGTCGCCGTCCCAAGCGATCAGGTCCGCCTCGCCATCGCCCGCGGGAAGACGGTAGTTGCGAGCCACAATGGTGTAGCCCTGCCGCCGCAGAAAGCGGTGCGCCAGATCCTCACCGCGCCGGCCCAAAGCTAGGGTAGGCGTCCAGCGCCGCCGCCGCGCGAGGTGCCGGAGCCAATCTGAGAATACGCCCAGCATCGTAGTGTAGTGGGCATTGAGGATAGAAACTCTCTAAGGGAGAGCCTTGAGACGCCACTCGATGAGCTTCCCGCGCACGACGTAGCACAGGTAGTATTCCCAGAAGCGCCGGAAGCGTGGCGAGGCGTTGACGGCCAGCTCAAAACCCAAGTAGCGCCACAGGGCGAGCAGCCTGACGTGTACCGAAACCTCCGCGAAGCGCGCGTGGGAGTAGTAGCCGAAGCCGAATTCCTTCTCGGTGAAGTAACGCAGCGAGAAACTGGTCAGGTGCCAGCGGTGTGTAGGGTCGCAGAAGGAGCTGAAGTCGGTGTAATGCGGCGTGGCGATGAAGACTTCACCGCCAGGGCGCAGCAGGCGGTGGAACTCTTCCATGGTCTTGATGACGTCGGAGACGTGTTCGATCACATGGCTCGCATGCACCTTGTCGAAGGAGGCGTCGCGGAAGGGGTAGGGAAGACGGTCGAGGTCACAAAGGACGTCGGCGCGCGTAGCCGGGTTGCGGTCTATGCCGATCGCACCGGGAAGTTTGTTGATGCCGCAGCCGACGTCGAGTGTGCGCACAAACTCAGATTGTAACGGTTAGCAGGCACTCGGCGAGGATGTCGACGGCGCAATCCGCTTGTTCGCGTGTGAGGATCAGCGGCGGGGAGATACGAATCGTGTTGGGGCCGGCGCCCAGCACTAACAATCCGCGCTCGAAGCACATCTGGACGATGCGGTCGCGCAGGGCGGGAGCTCGCTCCTTAGTGGCCTGGTCCTTTACCAGCTCGATACCGATCATCAGCCCCAGCCCGCGCACGTCGCCGACGTTGGGAAAGCGTTGCGGGAATTCGCTGAGGCGCGCTTTCATGTGCGCGCCGACGGTGGCGGCGTTGTCAATCAGTCCTTGTTCCAGGAGTTCGATAGTCGCCAGCGACGAGGCGACGGATACCGGGTTTCCCCCGAACGTGGACGCGTGCGAGCCGGGCGGCCAATCCATAATATCCGCGCGCGCAATCGTCGCGCTGAGCGGCATGCCGCTGGCGATGCCCTTGGCTAAGGCGACAATGTCGGGGACGGCGTCAAAGTTTTCCGAAGCGAACATCTTGCCGGTACGCCCCATGCCGCATTGGACTTCATCGAAGATCAGCAGGATGCCGTGGCGATCGGCAATGCGGCGCAGCTCGTCGAAGAACTTCTTGGGCGGGACGAGGTACCCTCCTTCGCCCTGGACGGGCTCAACTACGATGGCGGCGACTTCCTCGGGTGGAAGCACGGTGCGGAACAGCGGATCTTCTATGGCCTGCGCGCACTCGACCGCGCAGGTGTCGACGGTCTTGCCGTAGGCGCAGCGGTAGCAATCCGCGTAGGGGACGTGGTGGACTCCGGGCATCACCGGGAAGAAGTTCTTGCGCTGGCCGCTGCGGCTGCCGGTGAGCGCCAGCGACCCCATGGTGCGGCCGTGGAAGGCTCCGTAGAACGCCACAAACTGCTTGCGGCCGGTATGGTAACGGGCGAGTTTGATCGCGGCCTCGATGGCCTCGGTGCCGGAGTTGCCGAAGTAGATGCGCCGGGGCACGCCACCGGGGGTCAGAGCCGCCAGCTTCTGCGCCAGATCCACCATGTTCTCGTAGTAGAAGTCCGTGCCCGACATGTGGATCAGCTTGGCGGCCTGGCGCTGAATGGCTTCGACCACTTGGGGGTGGCAGTGGCCGGTGGCGACTACGGCGATGCCGGCGCTACAGTCCAGAAAGCTATTACCATCAACGTCTTGGACGATCGAACCCTGCCCGCTCGCGACCACCAACGGGTAGGAACGGGTGTAGGAGGGCGAGATGAACTGGGCGTCGCGCTCGATGACGGCTTGGGCCTTAGGGCCGGGAAGGGGCGTCACTAGGTTTGGCAGTCCACTTGCCATAGCTAAATGCATGATATCACTGAATCTTGCGACGGAACCACGAAAACATTGATAGTTTTACACTAAGATTATTGCACTATATTGGAATCATGTGTTATAGTTCTTAACAGATATGGACTTCAATCGGTTCACTGAAAAGCTGCAAGAGGGCATGCGCTCGGCCCAAGGCATCGCGTCCAAACGGGGGCAGCAACAGATCGACGTGGAGCATTTGTTGCTCGCGCTGCTGGGCCAGGACGGCGGGCTGACGCAATCGCTGTTTGCCAAGGCCGAGGTGGATCGGGCCCTCGTCCATCAAAAGCTGGTAGAGGAGTTGGACAAGCTGCCGCGGGTCTCCGGGTCGGCGCCCGGGATCGACCAGTTGTATGTGACCAAGCGTCTGCAGGACTTGCTCGATCGCGCCGAGAAAGAGGCGCAGCATCTTAAGGACGACTACATTTCGGTGGAACACGTCCTACTGGCCGCGACCACTGAGAAGGTTTTCCGCGATCTGGGCATCACCTATCAGCGGATCATGCGGACGCTACAGGCGATCCGCAGGGGGCAACGCGTGACCTCACAAAATCCGGAAGCGACGTATGAGTCGCTCGAAAAGTATGGCAGCGATTTGACCAAGCTCGCGGCGATCGGGAAGCTGGATCCGGTGATCGGGCGTGACGAAGAGATCCGGCGTGTGATCCAGGTCTTATCGCGGCGCACCAAGAACAATCCGGTGTTGATCGGCGAGCCGGGCGTGGGGAAGACGGCTATCGTCGAGGGCTTAGCCCGGCGCATTGTGCGCGGGGACGTCCCGGAGGGGCTGAAGAACAAGAAGATCGTTTCGCTCGACATGGGCGCGTTAGTCGCGGGCGCCAAGTTCCGCGGCGAGTTCGAAGAGCGCCTGAAAGCCGTGTTGAAGGAAATACAGTCGGCAGAAGGCAACATCATTCTGTTTATCGATGAGCTGCATACGGTGGTCGGGGCAGGGAAGGCCGAAGGGTCCATGGACGCGGGCAATCTACTGAAGCCCATGCTTGCGCGCGGTGAACTGCACTGTATCGGGGCGACTACGCTCGATGAGTATCGCAAGCATATCGAGAAGGACAAAGCCTTGGAACGCCGTTTCCAAACCGTGCTGGTAGATCAGCCGTCGGTCGAGGACACGATTTCAATCCTACGCGGGTTGCGGGAACGTTATGAACTGCACCACGGTGTACGCATCAAAGATTCCGCGATGGTCGCGGCGGCGGTGCTGAGCAATCGCTATATTGCGGATCGCTTTCTGCCGGATAAAGCGATTGATTTGATCGACGAAGCGGCGGCTAAGACACGCACGGAGATTGACTCCATGCCGGCGGAACTCGACGAAATCACGCGGCGGCAGATGCAGCTTGAAATTGAGCGCGAGGCGCTTAAGAAGGAAACCGATAAGGCGTCGCGCGACCGCTTGTCCAAGCTCGAAAAGGAATTGGCGGATCTTAAAACCAATTCGTCCAGCTTGCGGGCGCAGTGGCAGGCAGATCAGGAAGCGCTGAAGCATCAGCGCGAGATCCGCGAGCAGATCGAGCAGACTAAGGTCGATATCGAACAGGCGGAACGGGCTTACGATCTGAACAAGGCCGCGGAGCTGAAGTACGGCAAGCTGACGGGGCTCGAAAAACAGCTGGAAGCCGGTCAGAGTTCGACGGCGCTGCTGAAAGAAGAAGTGGACGAGGAAGATATCGCCCAGGTGGTGAGCCGCTGGACCGGCATTCCTTTATCGAAATTACTCGAAGGCGAAATCCAGAAGCTGACGCACTTGCCGGACGAACTGCACCAGCGCATTGTGGGACAGGACGAAGCCGTCGAGGCGGTTTCCGATGCGGTTCTGCGCGCGCGCGGGGGATTAAAGGATCCCAAGCGGCCGGTGGGCAGCTTCCTGTTCCTGGGGCCGACGGGCGTGGGCAAAACCGAACTGGCGCGGGCTCTAGCGCAATTTCTGTTCGACGACGAGCACGCCATGATTCGCATCGACATGTCGGAGTATCAGGAGAAGCACACGGTCGCGCGGCTGGTGGGCGCGCCTCCCGGATACGTGGGCTATGACGAAGGCGGGCAGTTGACGGAAGCGGTCCGGCGGCGACCGTATTCGGTGGTGCTGCTGGATGAAATCGAAAAGGCGCATCCGGATGTGTTCCATGTGCTGCTGCAAGTGCTCGACGACGGGCGACTGACGGATGGGCAGGGGCGCACGGTGGATTTCAAGAACACCATTGTGATCATGACGTCCAACGCGCCTAAGGACGAATTGCGCAACATCTTCCGGCCGGAATTCTTAAACCGGGTGGACGAGATTATCACGTTCCAGAGCTTGACGGACGCACAGCTCAAGAAGATTGTGCTGATTCAACTGTCGGGACTGCGGGCAAGGCTCGCCGAGCGGCATATCGGCATCGAACTGTCGGATGCGGCTGTGGAGTATCTGGTGAGGGTCGGCTACGATCCGACGTTTGGCGCGCGGCCCTTGAAGCGAGCCATCCAGAAAGAAGTGGAGACGCCGCTGGCGCGGCGGCTGGTGGGTGGCGAAGTTCGCGACGGGCAAAACGTGCGGGTGGATCTGGGGGCGGATCATGAACTTACCTTCGAAGTAGAATCGGCGGCGCGGGCAGAAGCATCTTAAGTAGAGAAAAGAGGAAACCCAAAATGAGCGACCTGGAAAAAATCCGCATCCTGCCGTTGCTACCCTTGAAGAACTCGGTGTTGTTTCCCGGGTTGCTGATGCCGCTGTCGGTGGGCCGCCCTTCGTCGCTCGCCGCGGTGGAGGCTGCAGTGGCGACCGAGGACAAGGAAATTATCGTCGTGGCACAGCGCGATGCTTCCGCCGATATGCCGGTGGCAGCCGACCTGTTCACCATCGGTACGCGCGCGGTGATCCGCAAAGTGGCGCGGCCCAAGGAAGACCACATCGACATCCTGGCATTTGGCTTGGAGCGCGTGGTCATCGTCAAAGTAAACGAAGAAGCCGGACATTTTTCGGCGCGCTATCATCCGCTGCCGGCGCCTGACGATTCCAGCCGCGAGACCGAAGCTCTGACGCTGTCCATCATCGAGATGGGCACCAAGTTTATGGGGCTGATCCAATCGCCGCAGGCTACTCCGCAGGAACTGGCGCGGCTGTTCACGTTCCAGGAAGATCCGCTGCGCTTGGCTTACACCGTGGCTTCGCTGATGAATCTGGAAGCTGTGCGGGAGCAAGCTTTGCTCGAAGCCACGACGCGCGTCGAGGCACTGCGTCTGGTGCATGGATGGCTGTCGCACGAAGTAGAAGTGCTGGAGCTGCGCAATAAAATCACTGAAGATGCGCGCGGCGAGATGTCGCGCGAGCAGAAAGAATACATTCTGCGGCAGCAGAAGAAAGCCATCGAGCAGGAGTTGGGTGAGAAGAATCCCGACCAGGCTGAAGTGGAGCAACTGCGCGAGAAACTGGCCAAGGCCGATTTGCCGGAGGATATCCGCAAAGAAGCCGACCGCGAGCTGGGGCGGTTAGAGAAGTTGCCGCCTTCGCAGCCGGAACACAACGTGATCCGGACGTGGCTCGAATATGTAATCGAGCTGCCTTGGAACAAACGTAGTGACGACAACCTTGACTTAGCGCGGGCACGGCAGGTGCTGGACGAGGATCACTTCGGCATCACGAAAGTGAAGGAGCGCATACTCGAACACTTGGCTGTGCTGAAGCTGAATCCAGAAGCTAAGGCTCCGATCCTGTGCTTTGTGGGTGCGCCGGGCGTGGGTAAAACATCGCTGGGGCAATCCATTGCACGGGCGCTGGGACGCAAGTTCGAGCGCATGAGCTTGGGCGGCCTGCACGACGAAGCAGAACTGCGCGGGCACCGGCGGACGTATATCGGCGCTTTGCCGGGGCGGCTGCTGCAGGCCATGCGGCGCGCGGGATTCGCGAATCCTGTGCTGATGCTGGATGAGGTAGACAAGTTGGGTCGTGACTTCCGGGGAGATCCGGCGGCGGCCCTGCTGGAGATCCTGGACCCCGAGCAGAACAAGACGTTCCGCGATAACTATCTAGACTTGCCTTTTGATCTCTCGAAGGTCATGTTCGTGACTACCGCGAATACGCTGGATACCATTCCGGCTCCGCTGCTGGATCGCATGGAGATCTTGCGGCTCTCGGGCTATAGCGAGGAAGAGAAGGCGCAGATCGCGCGGCGGTATCTGATTCCCCGGCAGCTCACGCAGACTGGGCTGACGGAAGAGCGGGTGCAGATTACGGAACCCGCTTTGAAGAAAGTGATCTCGGCTTACACGCGGGAAGCGGGCGTGCGGCGGTTGGAGCAGGCTATCGGACGGTTGACCCGGAAGGTCGCGCTGAAGGTTGGCGAGGGCGAGCCGGGGCCTTTCGAAATCAAGGTCGAGGAGATTGAGGACCTACTGGGGCCTGAACCGTTCTCGCCTGAACAAGCGCGACGCGAATTTCCGGCGGGCGTGGCTACTGGACTTGCCTGGACGGAATCGGGTGGCGATGTGTTGTACATCGAAGCCACGCTGCTGCCGGACGGGAAGGAAGTCACCATTACGGGGCAACTCGGCGACGTGATGCAGGAGTCCGCTAAGACGGCGCGTAGTTATGTGTGGAGTCACGCGGCGGCGCTGGGGATTGATCCTGCGAAATTCCTGAACGCGGGGCTGCATATTCACGTTCCGGCGGGGGCTATCCCGAAGGATGGTCCTTCGGCGGGCGTGACGATGACTACGGCGCTGGCGTCGCTCTACTCTGGCAAGCCGGCGCGCAGTGACACGGCCATGACGGGCGAGGTCACGCTCACTGGGTTGGTGCTGCCGATCGGCGGCGTCAAGGAGAAGGTACTCGCCGCCCGGCGCGTGGGGATCAAGCGGGTGATTCTGCCGCGTGGGAACCAGAAGGACCTGCGGGATCTGCCCGACGAGGTTCGCAAGGAGATGGAGTTCATCTTTGCGGACCGCGTGGAGGACGTATTGCAGGCTGTGGTACCGGGGTTGATTATGGCTCCGGCTCTCGCGGCGTAACGCGAATTCGCTAAGATGGCGTCATGAAGACGCTACTCTTGCTGGCTTGCGCGGCGAGCGTTTGGGCGGCGGATCCCACCGCCGCCGACGCTAAGAAATTCCTCGACGACGCTGACAAGCGGCTCTTCGATTTGAGCCTGGAGGCGAACCAGGCTCAATGGATTCAATCCACCTATATTACGGACGACAGCGAAGCGGTGGAGGCTCGGGCCAACGAGCGCGCCATCGCGGAGGCCGTGCGGCTGGCCAAGGCCGCGGTGCGTTTCGATAAAACTAATCTTCCGCCCGACATGCGGCGCAAGATGACTTTGCTCAAGAATGCGCTGGTGCTGGCGGCGCCGGCTGATCCTGCAAAAAGCGGCGAGGTCACTCGTTTGGCGTCGTCGCTCGAGGGCACTTACGGCAAGGGTAAGTATTGTCCCGAGGATAAGGCTGGCGTGGCGAAGCCGTGCATGGACATTGAGGCGATCACACGGGTGATGGCCAACAGCACCAATCCGGCTGAGCTGCTGGATGCATGGCGCGGGTGGCATCGCATTTCGCCGCCGATGCGCAAGGATTTCCAGCGCTTCGTCGAACTGGCCAACCAGGGGGCGCGCGAACTCGGGTTCAAGGACACGGGGGCGATGTGGCGGTCGAAATACGACATGCCGGCCGATGATTTCGCGCGTGAAGTGGACCGGCTTTGGGAGCAGGTGCGTCCGCTGTACGTTTCGCTGCACAGTTATGTTCGCTGGAAGCTGCGTGAGAAATATGGGGATGCGGTGCCGGCAAGCGGCCCGATTCCGGCGGATTTGCTGGGGAACATTTGGGCGCAGGATTGGGGAAACATTTATAAGCTGGTGGCACCCGCGGAGGCGGACAAAGGTTACGATCTGACGGAGATCCTGAAGAAGCGCGACACCAAGCCGCTCGATATGGTGCATTACGGCGAAAACTTTTTCAAGTCTCTGGGATTCGCGCCGCTGCCCGCGACGTTCTGGGAGCGGTCGATGTTTACGAAGCCGCGGGATCGGGATGTGGTGTGCCACGCTAGCGCCTGGGATATCGATTCACTGGAAGATCTGCGGATCAAGATGTGCATCGACATTACGGAAGAGGATTTCACTACCATTCATCATGAGCTGGGGCATAACTTTTATCAGCGGGCTTACGATAAGCAGCCCTTCATTTTTCGCGACAGTGCGAATGACGGGTTTCACGAGGCGATCGGGGACACCATCGCGCTGTCGGTGACGCCGGAGTATCTGGTAAAGATCGGCTTGCTGGATAAGGCGCCGGACGCTTCGAAGGACATCGGGCTGCTGCTGGCGCGGGCGCTGGATAAAGTGGCGTTCCTGCCGTTCGGGTTGATGATCGATCAATGGCGCTGGAAAGTTTTCTCGGGCGAGATTCCGGCGGATCAGTACAACAAAGGCTGGTGGGATTTGCGGCTGAAATATCAGGGGGTGGCGCCTCCGGTGGCTCGCAGCGAGAGTGATTTCGATCCGGGGGCGAAGTATCACGTGGCGGCGGATGTGCCTTACACGCGGTATTTCCTTTCCTACATCATGCAATTTCAGTTTCACCGGGCGCTGGCGAAAGCGGCGGGATGTCCGGCGTCGGGGAGCGGCACGCCGCTGCATCGGTGCTCTATCTATGACAACAAAGAAGCCGGGCGGCGGTTGAATGCGATGCTCGAAATGGGGTTAAGCAAGCCGTGGCAGGATGCGATGTTTGAGCTAACGGGGCAGCGGAATTTGGATGCTACGGCGATTCTCGACTACTTCGCGCCGCTTCAGAAGTGGCTGGACGAGCAGAACAAAGGCAAACCGGTCGGCTGGTAAGCGAAAATAGAATTATCCATGACAGGTTCTGAGGTTCGACAGAAGTTTCTTGACTATTTTTCTGCCCGCGGGCATCGGGTGGTGCGGAGCTCTTCGCTGGTGCCGGCGAACGATCCGACGCTTTTATTCACGAACGCGGGGATGAATCAGTTCAAGGACGTGTTCCTGGGGCAGGAGCGGCGGGACTACACGCGCGCGACGACTTCGCAGAAATGTGTGCGGGCGGGGGGAAAGCACAACGATCTGGATAACGTCGGGTACACGCGGCGGCATCATACGTTCTTTGAGATGCTGGGGAATTTCTCGTTTGGGGACTATTTCAAGAAAGACGCGATTGCGTTTGCTTGGGAGCTGATCACCAAGGACTACGGACTTCCGAAAGACAAGCTCTACGTCACGGTGTTTCGCGAAGACGATGACGCTGAGGAGTTGTGGCAGAAGGTGGCGGGGGTGCCGAAGGAGCGGATTTTCCGGCTTGGTGAGAAGGATAACTTTTGGCAGATGGGCGAGACGGGGCCGTGCGGGCCGTGCTCGGAAATTCATTATGATTTCGGGCCGGAGGCGGGGGCGGGGAGTTTTCCGGACGATCCAGGGGAACGCTTCGTTGAGATCTGGAACCTGGTGTTCATGCAATACGACCGCGACTCGCAGGGGACGTTGAATCCGCTGCCCCGGCCTTCGATCGATACCGGCATGGGGTTGGAGCGCATCGCGGCGGTCAAGCAAGGTGTGTTGTCCAATTACGATACGGATCTGATCAAGCCCATTGTGCTGCGGGCGGGTGAGTTGATCGGTAAGGTGTTTGGGGAAGACGCCGCTACCGACACGGCGATGCGGATCAACGCGGATCATGCGCGGGCTACGGCATTCTTGATTCACGACGGCGTGATGCCGTCGAACGAAGGGCGCGGTTACGTGCTGCGCAAAATTATGCGGAGGGCGCTGCGGAATGGGAGGATGGCGGGGGCTACCGATCCTTACCTTTACAAGCTGACTGGTTTTGTTGCGGAGCACATGCGCGATGCTTATCCGGAAATGATGGAGAGCGTGACCCGGGTGGCGCGGGTCGTGAAGGACGAGGAGCATCGCTACGCGACCACCTTCCAAGTAGCTGAGAGAATTTTCCAGGACGAGGCCAAGGCGGCGGCGGGCGGAGTGCTGCCGGGGCCGGCGGCGTTTAAGTTGTACGACACTTACGGGCTGGCGCTCGACGAGCAGGAAGACATGGCTCGCGAGTTCGGACTGGCGATCGATCGCGACGGTTTTACGGCGGAGATGGAGAAGCAGCGGACGCGGGCGCGGGCGAGTTGGAAGGGCGCGGAGAAGGCGCAGGTGCGCGCTGAGTATCAAACGTTGCCGAAGACGGAGTTTGTGGGGCGGGAGACGCTGGAGGCTCCCGCAAAAGTGGTGGCGGCGTTTGACGGCGAAGTGGCGTTGGACCGGACGCCTTTTTACGCTGAGGCCGGCGGACAGGTGGGTGACACCGGTGTGCTGATTTCGGCTGCGACCGGCGATACCGTGGCTGTGGTGAAATCGGCTTACAATGGCGCTCCCGGGAAGACGATTCATAAGGTGAAGGTCACTGGGCCGGTGAAGGTGGGCGATGAGGTGATCGCTAAGGTGGACGCTTCGGCTCGCGAATCTACCATGCGTAATCACACGGGGACGCATTTGCTGCATGCTGCGTTGCGCCGGGTGCTGGGATCGCATGTGAAGCAGGCGGGCAGCGTGGTGGAGCCGTCGCGGCTGCGTTTCGATTTCACGCACTACACGGCGATGGATCGCGATGAAGTCAGCGAAGTGGAGCGGCTAATGAATCAGGAGATTCTGGCCAACCGCGTCGTGCATACCGACGTGATGGATCTCGACCAGGCGCTGTCGACGGGGGCGATGGCGTTGTTCGGCGAGAAGTACGGCGAGCATGTGCGCGTGGTTTCGATTGATAGCTTCAGTAAAGAACTGTGCGGCGGGACGCACGTGGTGCGCACCGGCGATATCGGGCTCTGCAAGATCGTCTATGAGGGCAGCATCTCGGCGGGGGTGCGGCGCATCGAGGCGATCACGGGCGAAGAAGCCCTGCGCAGGTTTCAGTCGGCGCAGGCGCAGCTCGCGGGCGTGGCCAGTGTGGTGCGGGCTTCGGAAGGCGAAATGCTGGAACAGCTTGAGAAGCTGGTGGCTAAAGAAAAGTCGCTGGAGCATGAAATTCAGCAGCTGAAGACTAAGATGGCGCAGGCGCAGGCGGGCGATCTGGAGAGTCAGGCGCGCGATATCAAGGGTGTGAAAGTTTTGTCGGCTCGAGTAGATGGGTTCGATCGCCAGCAGTTGCGGACGCTGGTGGACTCGCTGCGCAACAAGTGGAAGACGGCGGTGGTGGTGCTGGCCGCCGCGCACGACTCCGATATTGCAATTGTGAGCGGCGTTACCAAGGATCTGACTTCCAAGGTACAAGCTGGAAAGTTGGTTCAGGAAATCGCGTTGGGCACGGGTGGCAAGGGCGGCGGCCGTCCGGAAATGGCCGAAGGCGGGGGCACGAATGTTTCTGCGCTCGCGGCAGAGCTGGATCGAGTCTATAAGACTGTAGAGGAGCGGCTCTGACGTGTTCGACGCAGTGATCGTTGGCGCGGGGCCCACGGGGCTGGCTTGCGGCATCGAACTGAAGCGTCGCGGGCTCAAGGCGGTGTTGATCGACAAGGG
>Ga0097621_100001328_pt1 | contig 17028 bp, 16 predicted proteins | sample KBSMisM72_FD_73165 | JGI IMG/M metagenome (GOLD analysis project Ga0097621, IMG submission 73165) | Miscanthus rhizosphere microbial communities from Kellogg Biological Station, Michigan, USA - KBS Miscanthus M7-2 (version 2) (version 2) | ecosystem: Host-associated > Plants > Roots >... | reverse complement strand
CAGTCGCTGTCGCAGGGCGCGACCGAGCAGGCCGCGTCGCTCGAGGAGACGTCGGCGTCGGTCGAAGAACTGGCGCTGATGACGCGCAAGAATGCCGACGCGACGACGGAAGTCGTCGGACACCTGAAGGAAGTCGATACGCGGGCGAGCGAATCGAGCGAGGCGCTGCACGACATGGTGGCCGCCATGTCGGGCATCCAGGACTCGAGCCGCCAGGTCTCGAAGATCATCAAGACGATCGACGAGATCGCGTTCCAGACGAACATCCTCGCGCTCAACGCGGCTGTCGAGGCGGCGCGCGCGGGCGCCGCGGGCATGGGCTTCGCCGTGGTTGCCGACGAAGTCCGCAGCCTTGCGCATCGGTCGGCCCAAGCGGCGCAGGACACCACGGCGCTGATTTCGGAGTCGATCTCGCGCGCGCAGAGCGGCACCGGATCGGTCGAACGTCTGACGACGTCGATTGCGAGCATCACGCAAAGCGTAGCCAACGTGAAACGCCTCGCCGACGACGTGAGCGTGGCCAGCCGGCAGCAGTCGGCCGGCATCGAGCAGGTATCGCGAGCGATCATCGAGCTCGAGAAATCGACGCAGGCAATTGCGGGCACGGCCGAGGAGGGCGCGGCGGCGAGCGAGGAGCTCACTTCGCACTCCGAAACCGTCATGGGCGTCGTCGGACAGCTCGAAGTGCTGGTCGGCCGGTCGCTCAACTCGGGTCATGGAGTGTCGGATTCGATGCCACCGCGCTCGCGCAACCGGGCGGTGCCGCAGCGTTTCACGTCAAACCACGAGGCGGTCGGCACCTTCGGCTCGATGTAGCGTCGCCGCGCTCCGATGAGGTCTGCATTCGATGGTCTTCACGCGATTCTAGGGAACAGCGCTGCCGCTGTTCCCGAAGTCGCCGTGACGGCCGTCGAAGCACCCGTCGAGCGGCTCCCGGTTCGCCCTGAGCCTCCATCGACATCGAAGGAGTTGGCGAACCATCCCGGGCTGTCCGATCTCGATCGGGGCCTCTTTGCAGCCGGCGACACGACCTCGAACACCAATACTGCGGCGGCCCTCGACGCCCTTGATCACGGCCTGGATTCCGGTTTGTTCACCGGTCCACCTGTTCGTGCGGCGCGGCAGTCGAGCCCGACATTCTCAATGGCGTCGACCGCGGACCACGACGTCGACCGCCAAGTGGGCGGGTGGGCGGCTGCGGCCGTCATGGCGTTCGGGCTCGTGCTCGGCGCAATCGCCGCCATCGCCCTGTTTCACGACGACGTCTCCCGCATCGTCGTCTCCTGGGACAGCGCCTCCAGTTCAGCTCGGGCACGTCGATAGCTTTACGCCGGGCGCAGTCTCGGCAGCGAAATTGCGTCGGGTTTCGCAGACGCGAGGCCCCGGCTCATGAGCACAGGACTGTTTCGCAGTTTCTTTCTCGGCGGTTTCGAGTGTTCGACGCACCGTCTACGCAATGGCAAGCGGCTCGACCTTATCCGTTCCACTCGACACGATGAGTTTGCGGCGTCCGATTACCGTCTGTTGCAGGCGCACGGGATTCTGACGGCGCGCGACGGGCTACGGTGGACGCTCATCGAGCCACGCGAGGGCGTCTACGATTTTTCGAGCGCCACTGGCATGCTCCGCGCCGCACGCGACACGGGCATGGAAGTCATTTGGGACTTGTGGCACTACGGATGGCCGGACGGCCTCGATCTCTTTTCGTCCGCGTTCGTCACGCGATTCGTCGCGTACGCCCGAGAAGCCATCAAGCACATCAGCGAGCACACGGACGTGCCGCTCGTGTCGCCAATCAACGAGATTTCCTTCTTCTCGTGGGCCGCTGGAGAAGGGGGCATCTTCAACCCGTTTGCGAAACATCGCGGCGACGACGTCAAGCGACAGCTCGTGCGCGCCAGCATCGAGGCGATTCACGCGATACGCGAGGTGAATCCCGCAGTGCGAGTGTTTCAGGTCGATCCGATGATCAACGTGCTGCCGAAGACCGATCGTCCCGCGGACATCGCGGGGGCGGAGCAGTATCGCCTCAGCCAGTTCACCGCGTGGGACATGATTCTCGGACGAGTGCATCCTGAATTCGGCGGCACCGAGGAACTGATCGACGTCATCGGGACGAACTATTACATTCACAACCAGTTCGTCTGGTACGGCGATCACAGCAAGATGATCGTGCCTTCAGACCCGCGCTACCGGCACATCAGCGTGATGCTGCAGGAAGTGTACGAGCGGTACCGTCGGCCAATCTTCGTCGCGGAAACCGGCATCGAGGACGAGACGCGGCCGGCGTGGCTGCGATACATGTCGAGAGAGGTGTTTGCGGCCTGGGCTGAAGGCGCTCGCATCGAAGGCCTGTGCCTCTATCCGATCGTGAACCACCCAGGGTGGGAAGACGACCGCCATTGCTACAACGGGTTGTTCGACTATGCCGACGATCGGGGAGTGCGCGATCTGTATCCGCCGCTGGCGGAAGAACTGGCGCGCCAGCAGGAAAACGTGAAGGCGCTTCGCGCCGGAGCGTCAAGCGTCGATCGCCTCGAAGGCCTCGACACGTCGTCGCTCGACTGGGCGGCGCACGTCATGGACGAGCGGACGGAGGAGAGCCGCGCGACACACGACCACGCGTGATGCGCGGCGGCTCTGCGTCAGCGCGAGTGGTGCGACGCTGACTGATGGACGTCGGCGTGTTTGGTGAGCACTCGCTTCGCCGGCGCCTCGGCCCCTGCGTGAGAAGCAGGGCCAGGGCGATGGAGCGACGCTGACCAGTTGCGCTGCCATTGTTCGAACGCGGCGATGGACTGACGCCGTTTGGCCGTCACCTGGCGCGGCGCCGTCTTACGCACCGAAGGCGATGATGTCGGCATTGGGGAGCCTCCAGGCTGTCTTATCGGACGGACGTGCGGATCGATTAGGAGGCCTACGCCTGGGCGTGGTCGTGCCAGAAAACCCGGCCGCAGATGGGGCAGAAGATCTCGAGGTGGCCGAAGTGCGTGTCGCGTGCCGGGCCGCCGGCGCCGTGCCGTAGCCAGCAATGGATGGCGCCACGCAGCTGGGCGAACATTTCCGACATCTTGTCCAGCACCGACGCCTCCCGTGTAGCTTTTGCACCACACTCACCCGACGATCACCCGTTTCGACGCCTGCATCATCCGGCCAGATTCAGGCGCTGGGTCGGCAGCGGAATCTCCTCGTCGAGATCCAGGGCAGTTGCCGACGGAACGGACGCTCGATCGAATGCCGCTACGCACGCGGTCAGCGCCGCAATCACGCTCACGAGCACCAAAACATATGCGGCTGTCGCGAGGGTCGACCGCTCGATCCACGCGAGCGCATAGCAGACAAGCAAGAGAGCACCGACGTACGCTGGGCCGCGTGACTTGAGATCGGAACTCGGCACGTAGCCGCTGACAAATGGGAGCCGACGGTACCGGACGAACAGCACCTCCATCATAAGCGCGGCAGATACGAGGCCGGTGCCGAAATGCAGGACCGCGACTCGAACGCCGAGCACGGCGGAATGCCAGACGAACAGCATAGCGAGAACCGGCACGACGAGCGCGACCACGCCGGCGCGCTTCACCCCAGAGAGGTACGGCCGACGCTCGCCGCTCCACGCGAGGCTGAACGTGCTGCTTGCTCGCAGTTCCGCCGGCAGTTGCGCGGCGTGCCGAAACGCCGTGAGCACGCAGGCGAGCAACAACGGCTGCGCCGCGAGCATCACAAGCGGTATTGACGCGATGTCCGTTTGCGTTGCGACGACCCGCGCTCTGACCGTGACGACTATAAACGACAGCCCAACGGCCAACCCCGACGCCAGAGCGACCCGATGGGTCACGCGTCTCGGCATCGTCTGAAGTGTGAACCAGAACCCGGCCTGCTGAAGCGGCGATCGCGCGAGAAAACGTGCAACGGCCCATCTCGATGCGAGACTCATCCGTCGCCGGGGTCGCCGCCGGCCCACGACAGGCGTCGGCAGACGACGTGCGTTCCACGCGCAGAGCGCGATCGTCAGAATGACGACGACAGCGAGCGCGCCCGCCGCCACTCGGCCCAGTTGGCGATAGGTCGGCCACAGGCGGCGATAGAGCTCCGTCGCACTGCGTTCGGCGGCGACGAGGAAATCTGCCGGTCTCGTGCGCGGCAGGCTGTCGATCACAGAACCCGCCATCGTCTCGTGGAGCCCGACGAACCACAACGGCGGAAGCACGTACGACGCGAAGCCGTCTCGAGCGATCCACGTCTGGGCCACGCCTGCGTAGGTGCCCGGAAGCATCAACAGCGCCGACGTCAACACGACCACCAGCGCCGCTTGCACGGTCGACGAGACGGCGTGAAATCGCGCGGGACCCAACACGGCGGCCAAGCCTTCGCGGAACGCGAGGACGATGAGAAAGCCGAACGCGCCCGCGGCGAGCGTCACGATGGCGTGCGCGATCGTGAGGACGGCGACGCCGACAAATCCAATCGGCAACCCAATTGGCAGCGACACGCATCGCAGGAGGATGGGGAAGAGATTCCATCCAAGCGCGGTTCCAGCGGCGAGCAGCGCGATGGCGGCGAACTTCGCGCGGATGATCGCGTAGCGTGGAACCGGCAGCACGCCGAGGACTGCCGTGTCTCGCGCATCGAGCGCAAGCGCGTCCCAAAGGGCGACGGCCAGCAAGGCCATCACCAGCATCGACGCGGACACGAACAGAAAGCGCTCGTCGACGGCGCGCAGCGACGTGAGCCCAGGCGGCAGGAAGTTGTTGAACTGATACTGCAGCGCGATGAGTGCCGCGACGAACAGGCTCACCGCGATCAGCGTCCCGCCCGCCACCGACAGCACCTCGTGGCGATCCGCGTTCGGCGACACGAGATCGTGCTCGAGGAACCGGAGCAGAAAGTGTCGGATCAGAAGGCGATCACGCATGGTCGGCGACGACGTCGGCGATGTCCGCCGCGGTGCGTTCGGGATCCTCACGCAGGACGAGCTGCGAGAACACTTGTTCGAGCGATCCGCCGCTCGCGAGCCGCCGAAGCGACTCCACAGTGCCGTCGGCGACCAGACGTCCCTGATGGATCACGAGCACACGGTCGCACGTCTTCTCGACCAGTTCGAGGATGTGCGAGCTGTACAACACCGCCTTGCCCCGCCTGGCGAGCGCCGTCACCAACCGACGGAGCACGAGCGTCGTCGTCACATCCAGACCGGAGTCGGGCTCGTCGAGGATGAGGACACCGGGATCGTGGAGCAGCGCGGCAATCAGCATCACCCGCTGCTTCATGCCTTTGGAGTACGAGCCAATGTCCTGATTGGCGGCGTGTGAGAGCCCGAAGAGTTCGAGCAGCGCGCCGATCTTCTTCGTCAGCCGTTGGGCGTCTAGCTCACGAAGCCGGCCGACGAGTTCGAGGTATTCCGTGGCCGACTGGAAGGTATAGAGGATCGGCTCCTCGGGAACGTAGCCCATGCGCCGGCGGAAATGCAGCGGATCGCGCGAGATGTCCTGACCTTCGAAGACCACGCTGCCGCCCGATGGATCGAGGAGTCCCGCCAGCAGTTTCGCGGTTGTGCTCTTGCCCGATCCGTTGGGCCCGAGGTAGCCGACGACCTCGCCGCGGCGGACTTCGAAGCTGACGTCGTTGACAACGGTGACTCCGAAGAACCGTTTGAGGAGGTGCCGTGCTTGGAGCATGAGAGTTTAGACACCCGGGGGACCAGGATTTCCCACTTCTGCGCTCTCTCTTCAGCGGATTCAGCATTTGCCATTAACGACACTATAGAACGTGATAGTCTTCCTGTGTCCGTTATTGTCATATAACCTTGAAGGAGGGTAGTTCGGTGTTTTCTCGTTCCCTGAAGATCGCGTTTGCCGGTGCGTTGTTCCTCGGTCTCTTAGCGGCGGCTCCCACGAGCGCCTCAACCGATCACGGCCATCTCACGTTCGTGACCTTCCAGCACTCCGTCATGCTTCCGGGCGACGTCCAGCTCACGCCGGGGACTTACCGTTTCGAGTTTGCCTCCTCCCCTGAGAAGCGCCTGGTGCGCGTATCGAGCCGCGATCTCGGGATCGTGTATTTGATGGCTTACACCAGCGACGTCGACCGTCGGGACAACGACCGCGAGGCCGTCGTGACGCTTTCCAAGAACTCGCAGGATGCGATGCCGTCGATCACTGCGTGGTACCCCCTGGGCGAGTCCGTGGGACATCAGTTCGTTTACAGCCGCTAGGCGCACGCCGAACCTCTCTCCGAGCGGCAGCCGGCGACCCAAAGCCTCCGGGTTCCAGGTCGTCGGCTGCCCAGAATTCCTGCATCGCCATCAAAAACAAAAAACCCGCGATTGACTCGCGGGTTTTTCGGAAAGCACGTAGGAGCGTTCGCTCGGCGGCTCAGTTTCGCGCTTTTGCCTTCGCGCGCCGGCGCAGGCCAGCGGCCACGAGACCGGAACCGAGGAGCAGGAGGCTTGCCGGTTCCGGTACGGCTGCCGTGTTCACGACGAGGTTGTCGACAGAAAACGACCCGGGGCCCGCGCGGAAACCAGCCGAAAAGGTGTCGAACACACGGACGCTGTCCAGATTCACGAAGCTCCCCGGCAAGACGAAGGGGCTGAACGTGTCGGTCAAATCGAAGAACGCGTTCACCGTGCCGCCGCCATCGAGCGCCCCGATCACCTCGATGCGCCCCCGGAAGCCCGGAAACATCGTCGCGCCGTCGAACGAGCTGAGCGAGAACGGGGCGCCGCCGATTTGCGCGATGTCGACATACGCGTGCGTGTTGGCTTGATCGCCGCTTGCCATCAAGCGCGTCGTGCCGTTGTGCGTGTAGGGGGCACCGCCGCCCGAGAAGCCGTCGGTGAAGACTCCCCATCCCTGCGCGTTGAACGTAAAGCTGAAGCCTTCATCGAGAATCACGCCCGCCCCGTCGTCGGGATGCCCCTCGAACGTGATCGTGGTTGCAGAGGCCGTTCCGCAGGTCAGGCCCAAAACCAATGCTGCAATCGCCCACGCCGTGATCCCAAAACGCCCCATGGTTTTCATCATCTGTACGCCTCGTCTCCTGAACTTTTTCGGGTGTCTGGACGCAGCTAGCAGACTCAGTGCCACACGGCGGCGGTAGAATTCGGACCGATTTCGCGCCAGGCGTTTTCTTGTGCGGTGTGGGGACGCTTTTAGTCTGCTCGCGGACGCCCAAAGGTTGGAGCGGGCTACGGGGATCGAACCCGTGTCCGAGGCTTGGGAAGCCTCTGTACTACCATTGTACTAAGCCCGCTTGGCCGAGTACGCCGTTCATTGTACTCAGAAGTCGAATCGAACACCGACCCCAGTCTGAAGTCCGCCGGCGACGACGTTCGTCGCGCCTGCAACACCTGCGGAGAGCGTCGTCGACGCACGTGAATATCGGATGAGTGCGCCGAGTCCCGCGCGTCGCCACCGCCTCCACGTCGCGTCGAGTCCGACGTTGAAGCCGATCGGTGTCGTCGACGCTGTCGTCGTCACCGCCGACGCAAGCGTCGGCGCGTCGAAAGGGTACGGATCGGAGACGTTGATGTCGGTCACCAGCGCCTGCTCGATATGAACGATCGAGACGCCGCCGAGCAGCGTGAGCGCCAGTCGGCCGCGCGGCGGCGCCAGATAGGCCGCATCGAGGTGGACCGCTGTCTGCGATTGCGAGAGTCGTGTTGTGCCGTTTACGGCCCGCGGCAGATTGAAGAACACGGGATGTGGCACGCTGGCGGCGATTGCCGCGTCGCGTTCGCGTGGCAGGACCGAGACGCCGATCGCAAATCCAAGCCGGCGCCGCGCGCGAACGGTGACGCCGGCGTCGATGAACATTCCTGCGGAGAAGGGTTGCTTGACCCCGATTGAGGCAGGCTCAGCGTTCTTCGCGACCGAGAACTGCTGCGTCACGTCGTCGCCGGTGACTTGGGCTCCGACGTTGACGTCGACGGTCAGATCGCCGGGCTTTCGCGGCGGTGTGCGCGGCCGGCGAGCCTGCGCACCGGCCACCGTCGCATGCAGCGCGACAATCGAGGCGACAAAAAATGCCGAGCGCGTCACAGCCATCATCGGAGGAGGACATTGGGCGTGCTGAACGTCACCGGCCGATTGCCATCGTCGGCCGCGAAGAACGTCGCCGTGACGCTGCCTGACGTCGCCGGCTCGACGTTGACGCACAATCGCGCGCACATGTCGCTCTGGGCGAGCAGTCGAGAACTGCCTGGGCCGCATTGAGTAAAGTTCGAGGCGATCTGCGTCGGGAGAAGCGTCTCGGAGTTCAGCGCCGTGCCGCCGCCGTCGAAGTAGTCGAATTGCAGCGCGTTGAGGGTGAGGTTGCTCGTGCCTGCTGATGCGGTGAGCCACAGCGTCCAGGGAAACGCCGCCGGGCACGAGCCGGCAGCAGGAGAAGCAAACCCGGCAGCCGTCGGCGCGGTGCGTTCCTGGACGCCGACGGCGTCCCACGCCTGAGTAACGGCCCGCTCGACGGCGCCGCCGGCGGCGTACAAATCGCGCGAGGCTTGAATCGTCGCGACGCGCGTCAGCGCGAACGTCGCGTTCGACGGCAGCAATGCCGTCAACGCGCGGAAAAACACCTTTTCGATCTGATCGCGATTCGCGCTCCCGACGCCTTGAACCGCCAGCCGCGACGTGCGGTTCACGCCGCCCTCGATGGCGAGATAAAACGCGTGGCTCAGAATCGTCGAGTTGAAATGCGGATCGCCGCCGATGTTGCGCAGCGTGTAGTGATCCGGATCGCCCGTCGACGCCGGATTACTGATCGAGCGCGTCAGCGGACCGCGAAAGATCGGCACCACGGCGCCCGGCGGTGACGTCAGGTCCTTCCCTTGGAGATAACTTGCTTGCAGTTGACCGTTGCCGGACGCTTCGTAGAAAAATGCCGTGGAGATCCCGAAAATATCGGAGAACCCCTCGTTGAGCGCTCCTGCCTCGCTGAAGGGGAATCCGTTGAGATTGGCCGAGGCCGCCGTCACGCCGTGCGTCAGTTCGTGGCCGACGACGTCGAGCGCGGCTGAGAACGGCTTGACGTCCACGCCCGCGAACGACGCCGGCGCGCCTTCGCCAAACACGACCTCGCCGCGCGAATTCGGACCGCACGTCGAACAGAAGAACGCGTTGAGATAGTACGTGCCGATCACGGCAGTCGACGATCGGGCGATGTCTGCGAGCCGCACAGAATGCGTCACGATCGCCATCCGCAGATCTCGATTGTCGAGCCCGTGGCGCCCGAATCGCTTGAAGAGATAGTCGTAGTACCAGCCCGCATATACGTGCGCGTCGACGACGGTCGTGTCGGACCAGGTGTTGTTCGTACTCGACGCGACGTCGCTCGGGACCGGTGTCGCGCCGGCGAGGAGCTGGATCGCGCGGGTAAGATTCCCGTGGGCATCGTAGGTTGTGATTTCCGCCGGGCGGAGTTTGTCGTCTGCGACGAACGCGCCGCCGCTTGCCGTGCTGCTGACTTTCTTCGGGTCGCCGTACGTGCCTGTCCCCGTGCCGACTTCGTTCTGGAACGCGCTGTATTTCTGCAGGACCGCACCCGACTTTGCGTCGAGGACGACGTGAACCCCTTCGGTGTCGGTAAACGCGTTCCCGATGTACGCGAGGTGATAGCCGTCGGAGAGCGGCAGAATGACGAGCTCCGGGTCCGAGCCGACCAGCATGCCGCCGGCGGCCTCGGCAATGCGCTGGGCGGCGTCGGCAATCGCATATGCCGGCGCCGTGTCGAGGCTGATCGCGCTGTGGATCGTGCCGAACAACGACACGGTGCCATCCGGCGCGGTCTGTCTCGTGAGATCGCCGCCGACGATGCGGATGCCGCGATAGAACTGGTCGAACCGCTGGTGCTGGCGAGCGGGGACGAGTGGGTCGCGATCGGACGATCGGAGCCGCAGGTCGCGATCGCTCACCATCCGGTCGACCTGGACGTCCCACGCGCGCAGATCGCTCAACGCCGCACGTGTGACGGCAAGCGCGAGCGGCCGGGCCTGGGCGTCGGCGCCGCGAGCGCTCAGGGTGCCGAGCACCACGAGTGCACAGACCGACAGCGTTCTCGTCACGACGCGATCTCCTCTCTGCGGAGCGCGCAGTATCGAAGACCGACGCCGATTAGTCAATTGAAAAGGAGTGTGTTACGCGCGAATCAGCGCAAGTATTTCGTCGCGTTTGGCGGCCATCGTCACCGATGTCGTCGCCTCGAGATTCAAACGCAGCAGCGGTTCGGTGTTCGACGGCCGCACGTTGAAATGCCAGTCGGGATACTCGACCGACAGGCCGTCGAGCCGATATTGCGTCGCGTCCTTGTAACGTTCCGCGATGGCGTCGAGCTTCGGCCCGACGAGATCCATGTGCGCGAGCTTGGTGTTGATCTCGCCCGAGATGAAATACTTCTCCCGCAGCGGCGCGAGCAGATCGTGCAGGCTCTTGCCGTGCTTCGACATCAACTCGAGCATCAATAGGGCAGGGATGAGGCCGTTGTCGCAGTAATAGTTGTCGCGGAAGTAGTAGTGGCCCGTGACCTCGCCGCCGAACACCGCGTTGGTTTCGCGCATGCGCCGCTTGATGAACGCATGGCCCACGCGGTTCATCAGCGCCTTTCCGCCGTGCGCCGTGACGATGTCTTTCACCGCATAGCTGGCGCGCAGGTCGTAGATGATTGTCGCGCCGGGCTGCTTCAGCAGAAACGCCTGCGCGAGCAAGGCCGTCACGAAGTCGCCGGCGATGAACTCGCCGGTGCCGTCGATGAAGAAGCAGCGGTCGGCGTCGCCGTCGAACGCGATGCCGATGTCCGCCTTCTGTCTGATCACTTCCTCGGTGATGTCGCGGCGGTTCTCTTCGATGAGCGGGTTCGCCTCGTGATTCGGAAAACTGCCGTCGATGTCGAAACAGAGCTTCGTCGTCTTGCACGGCAGCCGATCGAAACAATGCGGCGCGGCGATCGCGGCCGTGCCGCTGCCGGCATCGAGCACGACGTTGAACGGTTTGATGATCGTCGGGTCGATGAAGGACATCACGTGGTTCACGTACGGTTCGAGGACGCTGCGGTTCGTGACCTCGCCGCGCTTCCGCGCCGGCGCCGGGAGGTCGCCCCCGATCACCATGTCGCGGATGTCGTTGATGCCGGCCTCGCCGCTCAGCGGAAACGCGCCCTCGCGCACGAGCTTCATGCCGTTGTACTGCTTGGGATTGTGCGACGCCGTGATCTGCGCGCCGCCAGAATGATTCGCGCTGGCGACGGCGAAGTACATCATGTCGGTCGACAGCATCCCGTACTCGGTGACGTCGACGCCTTGTTCGAGCACGCCTTCGACGAAGGCCGCCTTGAGTGACGGCGATGACAAACGCATGTCGTAGCCCACGGCGATCTCGCGCGAGCCGAGATAGGCGGCGAACGCCACGCCGATGGCGTGGGCGCCTTCCTCGTCGAGGTCGTTGGGATAGACGCCGCGGATGTCGTAGGCCTTGAAGATGTCGGGATTGAGTTTCACAGTTTGCTGAAGTCGGTCACGACCGACTTGTCTCCGAGGACGGCCCCGTGCTCGACGAGCGCGCTTCGGCCGATGTGGCAGCTTCGCCCGAGCAACGAGTCGCGGACGATCGCTTCCTGGCTCACGCGCGTGTCGGCCCACACGATGGATCGCTCGACGGACGCGTGCTCTTCGATGTGGCAGTGGCGTCCGATGACGCTGTACGGCCCAATCCGCGCGCCGGCTTTGATCACGGCCTCCGCGTCCACGAAACACGGGCCTTCCAGGATCGCGCCTTCTTCCACGCGCGCGGTCGGCGCCACACATCCACGAGCCGTGGCGGCGCGGTCGTCGCCGGAAAACGGGGGAGTGTGATAGCGACGGTCCATGATGTCGCGGTGGACCTGCATGTATTTCTCGGGCGTGCCGATGTCGATCCAGTAGCCCTTGTACACGTAGGCGACGAAGGTTTCTTTGCGCTCGATGAGCGACGGAAAGTAGCTGCGCTCGATCGACCACGCGATGTCCGTCGGAATACGGTCGAACGTATCGGGCTCGAGCACGTAAATGCCCGCGTTGATCGTGTCGCACGTAATCTGATGCGGATCGGGCTTCTCGAGAAATCGCTGGACGTTGCCGTGAGCGTCGGTTTCGACGAGCCCGTACGCGCTGGGATTCTCGACGGGGGTGAGCACGATGGTCGCCTTCGCCTTGCGCTCACGATGGAGGGCGATGACCGCCGCCAGATCCACTTCCGTCAGTACGTCGCCGTTGAACACCACGATCGAGTCGTGCACGCCCTGAGCGGCGTACTTGATGGCCCCGCCTGTGCCAAGAGGTGCAGGTTCGACCATGTATCGAAGTGATAATCCTGTATCGCCGCCGTCGCCGAAAATTTCCTCGATGCGCCGCGGCTGATAGTTCAGGCTGAGGATTACTTCATCGATTTCAGCGACTTTCTTTATGAGGTCGAGCTGAAATTGGAGGAACGGGCGATCGAAGATCGGGACGATTGGCTTCGGCGTGTGAATGGTGAGCGGACGGAGTCGCGTGCCCTTCCCGCCTGCGAGCAGAATCGCCTTCATCGCAACCACCGATGATATCATGTGGAGCGGGTGATGAACCTTCCCAACGCACTGACGATCAGCCGAATCTTTTTCGTGCCGCTCTTGGTCGTCGTGCTCCTCACCAACTTCGAAGGCAGAAACATCGCTGGCATGCCGACGGAACTCGTGGGCGCCGCGATTTTCGGCATCGCGGCGATTACCGACTGGGTGGACGGCTATCTCGCACGTCGCCGCAAGCAGATCACGATGCTCGGCCAGGTCATCGATCCGCTCGCGGACAAGTTGCTCACGTGCGCCGCGCTGATCTCACTTGTGCACATGGATCTCGTGCTCACGTGGATGGCCGCGCTCATCATCGGCCGCGAGATCACCGTCACGACGCTGCGCAGCGTGGCGTACGCGCGTGGGGTGGCGATGCCGGCGTCGCGAATGGGGAAGGCCAAGATGATTGCGGAGGTCGTCGCGATTCTCGCGCTCATCCTGGCGCATGGCTCCGACGGGCTGCGCGCGCCGCTCTACTGGATTGGCCAGGTGGCGTTGTGGGTGGTGGTCGTGACCGCGCTGATGTCGGCCTTCGACTATTTCCGCCGGTTCAATCTGGTCCTCAACCCGAGGATTGCGGATTTTGCCGCTGCCCGAGAGCAGCGGCAAAACGCGGAAAAGCAGGTCAGGCAGGCTTAATCAAGCACGAAGGACTGTTCTATCGGGTCGCCGCGCCGGGCTCTACGACGGTCGCCGTTCCCTCTTCCACCCGCGGCACGATGATGTCGTCTTTGAAGACCGCATCACGGCTCCGCGTCACCAGCAGCATCGCACGCGACGGACCCACCGCGACGGCCGTCGCTTCGCCAATGGCCGTCAGCGGCATCCCCGTGGCCTGCAGGTCGCGCCAGATGGCGAAGTGCGAGCCCACGGTGATGTCGCGATCTGATCCGTGGTCGATGGCGATGAACTCGCCCGCGCCCGCGGCCAGCCTGTCATACGGCCCGGACACGACCCGCGAATAGTTCTTGAAGTCCTGTTCGCCGCGCGTGACGGGGGAGAAGATGTCGCCCTCCGGGAGCGTCGGCGCTTCGAAGGGTTCGAGGAAATCGCCCGCACGCAGTTCTGAGCAAACGTAGTCCGGCCGTGCCACCGACATCTGTTCGTTGACGGCGACGATGTGGACCCATCCGGCGGTATGGACCATGTGGGCCAGCTTGTCGTATTTCGTCTCGGCGTTGCGGAACAGCCGGCGGACGAAGTACTGCTGGTTCACCTGCATGCCGTGGTTCGAGCCGACGTTGATCACCAGCAGCTCGGGCGTGCCGAAGCTGCTGCGCGTGACGACGTCCTGCGATCCCAGGACGCGAGGCAGGTCGAGCGGTTCACGCGCGACGACCGGCGGAGGGGCGCACGCGACGGCGATTTGGCTTCTGCTCATCGGCACAACAGGGACGGGCGCCTGTGCCGACGCCAAAGACACAGTGCCGGTAAGCGCCACCGTGGCGGCGAGTGTAAACATCCGAGACCCCATGGACTCCTCCTATGACTTCTTTTCGTTCGATGCCTGCTGGGCCTTCAGTTCGGCGATCCGTTTCTGGGCGTCCTGCAGGTGCTCGTTCTTCGGGAATTCGTTCACGAGCTTTTCGTAATAGGGGAGCGCTTGGGCTTCACGGCCTTTCAATTTCATGTACGACTCGGCGAGGAAGAAATACACCTCGCCCCGGCTCGAGTACTCCGGATCGTTCTTCAGCAGCGCCGACAAACGATCGATGGAGCCTGGATACCACTTCTGACGGAAGTAAAACAGACCGACCTGGAAATCGGCCCTGCCGAGACGGTCCTTGGCTTCTCGCAGCCGCGCCTGCACGTCGGGCATCAACTCACTGTTCGGGTAGCGCGCGATGAACGTCTGGAATTCGCGGATCGCATCGCGTGTTTCGGTCTGGTCGCGCTCGGCCGCGCGCATCTGCTTGAAATGCGTCATGCCGAGCTTGTACTGCGCGTAGTCGGCGCGCTTGTTCGTCGGGTAGTACGCGAGGAACTCGCGGTATTCGTTCATCGCGAGGACGAGGTTGTCGGCGCCGCCTTCCTCGAGATAGGTGTCGCCGACGGCGAGCTTCGCGTCGGGGCGAAACGGACTCTGCGTGTAGGTTTCGACCACCTGCTTGAAGTACTCGCGGGCGGTGATCCATTTCTTCGCGTTGAGCGCGGTTTCGCCCTTGTCGAACAGAAACTTGTCGGGCTCCTGCGTGCCGGCCGGGACGACCTGACGCGAGGTCGTCGCCGAGCACCCGACGGCAAACACGAGCGCCACGAGCGGGAACAGTCTTTTCACAGCACTCCAGACAGCCATTGAAACTCTGCCGCGAGGCCTTCCTCGAGGCCGAACCGCGGCGCGAACCCGAGATCCTGGCGCGCGAGCGTCGTGTCGGCGTAGGTGTGCCGCATGTCGCCCTTCTGCGCGTCGTCCCGGTTGACGGTCAACTGGCGGCCGGCAACGCGTTCGATGATCTCGAGCACGTGATTCATCGAGACTCGCGAGCCGCCTCCAATATTGTACACACGGCCAGGAACGCCTCGGGTTGCTGCTGCAATAGTCGCGCTCACGGCGTCATGCACGTACGTAAAGTCGCGCGTCTGCTCACCGTCGCCAAACAGGCTCATCGGCTCACGCCGAATCGCGGCTCGAAGAAACTTGTGGAAGCCCATATCGGGCCGTTGCCGAGGTCCGTACACCGTGAAGTAACGCAGCGAGACCGTCGGCACCTGGTGATTTATGTAATAGAGATAACAAAGCTGTTCTGCGGCCAGCTTCGTGACGCCGTAAGGCGACACCGGCTGGGGCAGCGCGTCCTCGCGCATCGGCATCGCGACGAGATCGCCATACACCGAGGAGCTCGAGGCGTAAACGACACGCTCGATGTGACGGGCGGCCGCGACAGCTTCGAGCAGCACCTGCGTCGCGTCGACGTTATTGATCGTATAGACGCCGAAGTCGCGTCCCCAGCTTTTGCGGACTCCGGCCTGGGCGGCGAGGTGAAACACATGCGTGCAGCCGGCGAGGATGCCCGTGAGATCCGCGTCCTGAATCGTCGACTCGACGAACGTGAATCGCGGATTGGTCCTCAAGGTCGCGAGGTTCCGCTCCTTCATCGGTCGAGGGTAGTAGTCCGTAAAGCAGTCGAGCCCGACGACGTCGGCGCCGTCGGCGGTGAGCCGTTCGGACAGCGTGGACCCGATGAACCCGGCCGCACCGGTGACGAGCGCTTTCATGCGAAGAGTCCCGCGACACGCTCGGGCAGACGGCACGGACGGCCCTGACGGTCGATGGTGACGTGGACGGTGTGGCCGGTCACGAGCGTTTGTGAGTCGGCGGCGCGTACGACCTGATAGTTGAACGCCACTCGAGCCGGCGACGCGAGCGTCGCTTCGGTGCGAATGTCCAATTCGTCGTCGTACCGCGCGGGCTGCTTGTACTCGCAGTGGGCTTCGATGACCGGCAGCGAAAAGCCTTCAGATTCCATGTCCCTGTATGTCCAGCCGGCAGACCGCAGCAGATCCGTGCGGCCGACCTCGAACCAGACGAAGTAGTTCGCATGATAGACGACGCCCATCTTGTCCGTCTCCGCGTAGCGCACGCGGACCCGTGACACTGACGTCGGCGTACTCAATCCTGCAGAGCGGCGATGGCCGCCAACTTGAGATCCCGCGTCGCCCGCTCGGGGTCGCCGCTGCCGAAGATCGCGTGGCCCGCCACGAGCATGCGCGCGCCCGCCTTCACGATCCGAGTGACCGTATGGATGTCGATGCCGCCGTCGACTTCGACCGGCGCCGCGATGTTGCCGGCTTTCTCGAGGAGCGCGCGCACGTCGGCCACTTTAGACTCGCTGCGAGGAATGAAGGTCTGGCCGCCAAACCCGGGGTTGACCGACATGACGAGCACGTAGTCGACGTCGGCCGCGACCTCGCTGATCGCGACGACGGGTGTCGACGGGTTGAGGACGACGCCCGCCTTGACGCCCAGGGCTTTGATCGCATGAATCGTCCGGTGCAAATGGGGCAGCACCTCCACATGCACCGAGATCATCGACGCGCCGGCTTCGGCAAACGGACCGATGTATTTGTCGGGATCCATGATCATCAAGTGCACGTCGAGAGGAACTTTCGCAATCCGCTTCAGCGATTTGACCACCGGCGGGCCGATGGTGATGTTCGGGACGAAATGGCCGTCCATCACGTCGACGTGGATCAAGTCGGCGCCGCCCCGCTCGGCTGCTGCTACGGCCTCCGCCAGATACGCGAAATCGGCCGAGAGAATCGAGGGCGCGAGCAGGACGCTCACTTGCTCACCTCGAGCGAGATCGGCTCGTCGGGCCGTACTTTGAACCCTGCTTGCGGGTTCTGACGCAGCACGATTCCCGGGTTGACTCCGGGGTAAGGCGCTGAACTGACGACCGACGCCCGAAACCCGCGCTGCCGCAGCATTTCCGCGGCCCGCTCACCGTTGACGCC
>Ga0097621_100001326_pt1 | contig 17035 bp, 13 predicted proteins | sample KBSMisM72_FD_73165 | JGI IMG/M metagenome (GOLD analysis project Ga0097621, IMG submission 73165) | Miscanthus rhizosphere microbial communities from Kellogg Biological Station, Michigan, USA - KBS Miscanthus M7-2 (version 2) (version 2) | ecosystem: Host-associated > Plants > Roots >... | reverse complement strand
ACGGATTACGCGGAGCTTCGCTTACGGATTTTCCAAAACTTTTTAGGCAACCATGGGTGCTGCGAAGGCTGGTGCAGCAACAAGGGCAACAGCGCCACGCAGGCGCGGGTGATCTTCCGCGGGCACGACGTGGATCTCTGTCGCGCCGCCAAACTCAGTCAACGTGCGTTCGCGCAGAGCACTGCGAACGATCGGTTCGATCAAGCTCCACGCTGTAGTTATTTCGCCGCCGATATAAATGCGCCCGGGATCGAGAGCGTTGATGATTGAAGCCAGGCCCAGGCCGAGGTAACGCGCGGTGGAGTTGATCGCAGCGAGTGCTTTTGCATCGCCGGCACGAGCACGTGCGATTAGATCTTCGACCGAGAAGCTGGCAGTTTCAGTATCGCGCGGTCGCGGTTCAGACAAGTCGTGACCGAAGTAGCGCGAAAGAGTCGCGAGGTTTGAAATGTAAGCTTCCCAGCAACCGGTAGCGCCGCAGGAACACTTTGGCCCATCTATACTCAGCGGCACATGTCCAAACTCGCCCGCGGTATTGTGACGACCGCGCAACACTTCGCCGTTCACGACAATGCCGACGCCAACGCCATCCGAGACGCTGACGAAGATCGAACTCCCCGAAGCGACAACGTCGCTGCGCGTGGCCCACACCTGTGCGAGCGCGCATGCCTTACCTGAATTCTCGATGTGAACAGGAATGCCAAGAGCAACGGAAAGAGGTTCGCGCAAATTGACGTCGCGCCACGAAAGAGTCGGCGCGTGCATCACTCGACCCTTTGCAGGATCGACCATACCTGGAACCGCGACACCGACACCTTCGCACGCACCGACTTCCTTGTAGTCCACAAGGATCTGCTTGATGCGTCGCGCGAGCTCCTGAATCAAAACGTCGACTTCGCGATTCGTTTGAAAACTACTGACGACGCCGAGCTGCCGGCCCATCAGATCGGTAACGAGGATGTAGGTTCTCGTCGCGCGAATATCGACGCCGACGACGCAACGCTGACGGGAGTCGATGAAGAGAAACGTCGGGCGCCGGCCACGTCCGACGGATTCGCCGACAGCGCCTTCGAAGATCAGTGACTCATTCAGGAGTTCGTTCACAAGCAAACTGGCGACGCCGCGGCGAACGTTCATGAGCCGGGCGAGGTCAGCGCGCGACACCGGTTGGTGGGCCCGAATGAGATTCAGGGCAATCTGCCGATTGATTTCGCGGCTGGTACCGCGACGAGCGACCTTGAAATCGTGTGTGTTAATCTTGCGCATGGATTAAATTGTTCTTAGTTAAGACTTATTACGCCAACCATTTACAGGGAAAAGGGACCGCCTGTTTTGTTATGAGTTAATGGGAAAACTGGGACGAATGAATTTGTCTAAACGCGGAACATATACTATTCCGCTTCCGGAGTGTCAAGACTTTTCTTGTTTTTTGCCACGAATTAGACGGATCCGTTTTATCCGTGTCCCCTTGAGCGCCAACGATCAATCGCAACTGCGACGACGATAATCGCGCCGATAATGATCTCCTGAATGTAGTTGGGCCAACCAACCTGCTGACAACCATTCCGGAGAAACGCCATGATCAGCGCCCCGATCATCGATCCGAGAATACTTCCCTCGCCGCCGCTTAAACTGCCGCCACCAATCACCACCGCGGCAATAATGTCGAGCTCCGAACCGGCGGCAACAGTCGGATCGCCCTGTCGCAAACGCGACATCTGCATCACTCCGGCAAGTCCGAACAACAATCCAGCTAGCCCGTAGATCCAAATCTTCAATCGGTCCGTCGCAATACCACACGCACGCGCCGCCGCTTCATTCGATCCAAGCGCGAAAACACGTCGCCCAAAAACCGTGTTACGCAAAACAATCGCAGCGCCGACAGCGAGCACGATCGCGATCCACACACCCGGCGCGACCAGTAACCACGAAGGTGTTGGAAACATCACGAGCAGCTCATTCAACCAGGTGCCCGGCATGTTCACCGTTTGCTGGTTCGCCATCCACTTCGCGACGCCGCGCGCAACGCCGAGCATTCCGAGAGTGGCAATGAACGGCACGACTTTGAGTCGCGTGATCACGAGACCATTCACCACGCCGACGACTCCACCCACCAGAATGCCGCTGAGTAAAGCAACTGAAGGCGGAAAGCCGGCATTGATGGCGAGTGCGGTGATAACTCCAGTCAGCGCGATCGTCGAGCCAACGGCGAGATCGATACCGCCGCTGATGATGATCATCGTCATCCCGATCGCGCCGATCGCGACGATCACGGTTTGCGACAGAACGATGCGAAGATTGTTTGGTGAAAGAAGCCGAGCAGGCGTGTCGACCAGGATTGAAAAAACGCCGATGACTAACACCAGCCCGAGCACAGGCCCGAGGCGATTCAGCCATTGACGCACAAGACGAACCATAAGAGTTAACCGCGGATGACGCGGAAAAAATCCGGATTTTATCCGTTTAATCCGTGGCCTATTTTAAGTATTGGTCCAGTGGCGGATGGAGTAATGTCTTCACTTCCGGCGATTCGAGATTCTCTTTCGTCACGAGCATCACACCCGTGTCGATCTTCTTCTCGACCTGCTTACCCTGCAGACTGTCGACCATCGTCTTCACGCCGAGATAACCCATATTGAACGGGTTCTGCACGACGATCCCGTGCAACTGGTTCGCATTGATGGCGTCGATGAACGTTTGGCTAGAGTCGAACCCGACAAACGAAATCTTTCCGGCCTTGCCGATGTCCTGCAGCGCCAAAAGCATTCCGGCAGTCGACGATTCATTCGGCGTGAAGACGCCCTGCACGACGTCGCCGAAACGATTCAACAAATTCTCCGAAGCACGCTTGGCAGTGTCGCGTGTCGCCCCGGCGTATTGATCGGTCGAGACGAGCTCAATGTCAGGAAACTTCGCCTTGATCTGATCGATGAAACCCGCTTCACGCTCCGTCGTGCTCGCGGATCCTTCAGCATATCTCAACACAAGCACCTTGCCTTTGCCATTCAGAAGTTGGCCCATACGATCGGCAGCAAGCGAACCGCCTTTGCGGTTGTCAGTAGCGACGAAACTCACAAAGTCGTTTGACTCCAAACCGGAGTCGATAATCACAGTTGGCACACCTGCCCGACCGGCATCCGAGACCGGACGCACGAGAGCGCGATTGTCGAGCGGCGCCAACACGATGCCATTCACTCCCTGTGCGGCAAAGCCTTCGACGACCTGAATCTGCTGTTCGCGATCGTCTTCACGCAACGGGCCCTTCCAGATCACTTCGACGTCAGTGCCCTGCGCAGTGAGCTCGCTCGCGGCCTTGTTGCTGCCGGCATGAATGCTCTTCCAGAACTCGTGCGTAGTGCCTTTTGGTATCACAGCAATCGTGAGTTTCTTTTTGCCGTTTGCCGCTGGGCCATTAGGCTTTGTACAACCCAGCAACGCAACCACGAAAATTAAAACGCAGGTCAACAAAAGAGATTTGCGCATGTTTCCTCAGTTTGTGATTTTGTGCCTCTTTGTGGCAATACTATTCTTCACTAACCACCGGAGTACCTAAGCCACCCATTCCCTCGATCAGCACTTCCATCCGGTCGCCCGGTTTGAGAAACACCGGCGGCTTGCGTGCGAAGCCAACACCCGGAGGTGTGCCCGTCGCGATCACATCACCAGGTTCGAGCGTGATCGACTGTGTGATGAACTCAATCAACGCCGGAACACCAAAGATGAGTTGATCCGTGTTTGAGTCCTGCATTGTTTGTCCATTGAGCACGAGCTTGATCGAGAGCTTGTGCGGATCCGTGATCGCATCGGTGGTTACGATCGTCTGGCCCATCGGCGCGAACGTGTCGCAGGACTTTCCGCGTTGCCACTGTCCATCCGCAAACTGAAAGTCGCGCGCACTCACGTCGTTGAAAGCGGTGTAGCCGAGCACGTAGTCGTAAGCACGAGCGGCGGCTACGTGTTTTGCGCGCCGCCCGATCACGACCGCCAGCTCTGCTTCGTAATCCACTTGTTGGCTCGTCGCCGGCAGGACCACCGGTTCACCCGGCGCAATCACGCAATTGGAAAACTTCGAAAACATGACCGGCTTTTCGGGAATCGGCATGTTGCTTTCCGCCGCGTGATCCCTGTAGTTGAGTCCGATGCAGATGATCTTTCCCGGACGCGGCACGGGCGCGAACCAGTAAGCATCTTTGCTGGGAACCAGCCAACCCTTCTCGCGCGCATCGGCGAGTGCCTTTTCATCACGCACGAGCACATCGTGTGTCTCGCGTGCTTTTTTGAACCATCGACCATCCATGTCAAACCACGCGAGCGGATCTGCCGGACGATCGGATTTATCGAAGAGCTTCTCGCAGTCGAGACGATAGCCAGTGTCGCGATCGCCAACGTGCAAAATAAATCCCATGCGTGGCGAGCGCCAATTTGAGTCTTCAGTTGCGAAAGAGATGATGTGCATTTAATTCACTTCGTCGACGATGACATAAAGCTCTTGCGGTCCATGGACTCCGATCGCGAGCGTCAGCTCGATATCAGCCGTGCGTGATGGACCGGTAATGAACGTAACTGCCGGACTGATTTCTTTGTCTTTTCGGATAAGCGTCAAAACTTCACCCAGAGTTCTATAAATCTGCGACGCACGAACGATTGCGATGTGCACTGGCGGTACGAGCGAAACAAATCGATGCCGTTCACGTGTGCTGTCGAGAACGAGCGTGCCAGTCTCGGCAATCGCAGCCTGCACACTACTGATACCGACGTCGAATCGGAAAATATCGTGCGCGTCCGGGGCGATGCCTAGCTCGTCGATTTCGAGATCCGTTAAATGTAGCAAGCGCTCGACGTCGGGATTGTCTGAAATGGCGACGCGCCCGCCGCGAATGATTTGAGTCAACGCCCCGGCAATTCCTTCGTCACCCTGAACGATGACACAGTGCCCATCAACCGCTTCGAGACTCTCTTTAAATTGGCCACAGATCTCCACTGATGAAGACGGATTCTGATCCGCGTTCATCCGCGCAAATCCGCGGCTAACTTCCTGTTTATCGTAGGGCGCGCTGGTCGCCAAATGCGATCGTATAGACCCGAGAATGTCTTCGCGTGCCGTGTTATTCATCCGACCACAACTCGTGAAAACTCTTCGATTCAATGGGACGCAGATCGCGACCGTTGGTCCACGCCTTTGCCACGGGAACGAATCGCTGCACTATCCGGCCCACCACCGCGCCCATTTTATAAAGCGAGGGACGCATCATAACCTGAGCCCACATCTTGAATGCCAGTCGTTCGCTGAGTTTTCCTTTGCGCGGCGCAATCTCCGCGCGCAGGTGTAACAGGAGCCTTGGTATATCAATCTTCACCGGACAAACTTCGCGGCAGGCGCCACACAAGCTCGACGCGTAAGGAAGTTGCGCTGACTTTTCGATGCCCATCAACTGCGGCGTGATCACAGCGCCAATCGGACCAGGATAAACCGAGCCGTAAGCATGACCACCAACCTGTTGATAAACCGGACACGCGTTCAAGCACGCACCGCAACGAATACAAGCCAGTGACTGGCGTGTCACCGGATGGGCCAACATGCGCGAGCGGCCGTTGTCGAGCAAAACGATGTGCAACTCCTCCGGGCCTTCGTCACCCGCCTGCCGCTTAGTTCCGGTGATGTATGACTGGTAAGTCGTTAACCTTTGTCCAGTGCCTGAACGCGGCAGCAGCTTGAGAAACACGTCGAGATCTGCAAACCGCGGCAACACTTTCTCAATACCCATCACGGCGATGTGAATGCGCGGCAGACTCGTCGTCAGACGAATGTTTCCCTCATTCTCGACGATTACGATCGTTCCGGTTTCGGCAATCGCGAAATTCACTCCGCTGATGCCCACGTCAGCAGCGGCGAAACGATCGCGCAGCGTGGCGCGCGCGGTACTGGTTAGTCGTGCAACGTCGTCTGTGAGCGGCATCCCGAGTTCCGCGTTGAAGAGCTCGGCGATCTGCCCGCGTGTTTTATGGATTGCCGGTGCGATGATGTGCGAAGGCGGTTCGTCCGCGAGTTGAATGATGTACTCACCGAGATCTGTCTCGACAACCTGCATTCCCGCAGCCTCGAGCGCCGCGTTGAGATGCGTCTCTTCGGTTGTCATGCTCTTGCTTTTGACTACGATGCGGGCGTTACTTTCTGCGGCAAGATCACAGATGATCGAGTTTGCTTCGGCAGCGTCGCGTGCCCAATGAATCTTTGCGCCGCGAGACTCCGCGTTGCCGACAAACTCTTCGAGATATCGATCGAGATGCGAAAGCACATCGTCTTTGATTGCTCGTGCTTCGCTGCGCAGGTCTTCCCAGTTCGGCAGACTCGCCGCCGCCGCCTTGCGACGCTCACCGAACAGCGACGTCGCATTCTTCAGCGCTCCGCGCAGGTGTGAGTCAGCTAACGCGGCCTTTGCGTTCTCCCCAAATGTCTCGCTTGAAAGATGATTCATGAAAATCCGTATAAAAATCTGTGTTCATCTGTGGCTCAACAATTCCGCCAGATGCATCACTTTCACTTTGGATCGCTTGCGCGACAGCCTGCCACCAATCTGCATCAGACAACTTGCATCACCGGACACGACGGCCTGAACACCTGCACGCTCGATAGCATCAATCTTCTGATCCAGGATCGCTACCGAGATCTCCGGATACTTCACGGAAAATGTCCCGCCAAAGCCGCAACAGGCATCGGCATGTTCCAGCTCGACGAATTCCGCGCCACGCACGTTTCGGATCAACGTACGCGGCTCGGTCTTCAGATTGAGATCGCGCAAGCCATGACAGGCGTCGTGCCAGGTTAGTCGACCTTGCCATGATGCGCCGACGTCTTCGACTTTGAGTACGCGGACCAGGAACGAGCTCAGTTCGTAAGTCTTTGCTGCAATTGCTTGCGCTCTTGGCAGCCATTCGGGATCGCCTGCAAACAGTTGCGGATAGTGATGGACCATCGCGGTACAGGATCCCGATGGGCTGACAATCGCGTCGGCCTTGCTCTCTTCAAAAATCTCGATGAAGCGCCGAGCGACGGGTCGCGCCTCGTCGAGGTAACCGGTATTGAAAGCCGGTTGCGCGCAGCACGTCTGCCGCTTGTCAAACTCAACCTCGCAACCAACACGCCGCAACACCTCGACGCTACTCACGCCGACGCTGGTCCACAATTGATCGACGAGACAAGTTACGAAAAGCGAAACCTTCATAAAATTGCCGATTGCCGATTGCCGATTGCCGATTTTGTAATTTTCGCCAGACATAAATTGGCAATCGGCAATTGGAAATTGGCAATCATAGCGTTACGACGCCTTTCACATAGTCGGCCGCGTGAATATCTATAGACAATGCTTTCTCGACATCGGCGAACGACGTGTAGCGATGCGTGATGAGCGGCGCGATGTCGACCCTATTCTGCTCGATCAAATTCAACGCGCGCACATAAACTGCCGGTCGCCCATCACTCTCAAACCCACCAGACGCGCCCACGGAGCTCACGAGCACGGGCTCTTTAAAGAAGATGCTGCTCAACACGCTCAAGTCTGTTCCGGCATGACCGTGCCCGTAACACAACACCGTCGCCTGCTTCCGAATCAGCCCCGGCATCGATCGAAAGACTGCACCCGATCCCGACGCTTCGATCAAATACTCAACACCCTTACCACCGGTGTGTTCGTGGACCACTTCAACCAGATCCGATGCAACCGGATCGATCGCTTCATCAGCGCCAAATCGCTTTGCGAGCTGCCGCTTGCGGTCGTTTGGATCGCTGACAAACAGCAATCCTTCGTACGAAAGCACGTTTCGAAGATACTGCGTGAACAACAGTCCCGCCGGTCCAGCGCCGCATATTAACACGCTGCGAACCCGCTGCTCCCCGCTTTCCGCGTTCACCGCGTGCCGCGTGCGTGCTCTCGCGACCGTGTCGGACGAGTGAATTATGCAACCAAGCGGCTCGACCAGCGCTGCTACCGACGCATCGAGTGGAGCAGTAATCTTTACAGCATTCACCGCCGGAACAGCAATGAACTCGGCCAGTCCACCGGGCAATCCCGTAATTCCGTGTTCGCGGTAAAACTCGCACTGATGACTGTTCCCGGTCCGGCAGTAGTCACACAGAACTTCGCGCCTTCGGCTGACACAGTTCAAGCCCTGGTCCACCACGACTGGGTCGCCTTCACGCAGATCGGTTACAGCACTACCAACTTGCTCGACAACACCCGCGATCTCATGACCCAGAATCTGCGGCTGCAAAGCAAGTGGAATCTGTTGTCCGTACTCGTTCGTGTTGTAGTTTGCGTGACCCGCGAAGATGTGAACATCAGTTCCGCAAAGACCCACCGCCGTAACGCGAATCAACACCTCGTACCGCGAGATTACCGGACGCGGAATGTCGCGCACCTCGAGACGATTCACGTCGCACAAGACGCTCGCCTTCATCGTCTGGTTCGACGGCAACTGCAAATCGTTCTGATTCGTTAGAGACGCTGCACTCATATCAAGTCGCCAGTATCGAGTCGACCGGCATCCCGGAGCATTGCAAACCGATCCATCGTTTCGCGCATGCCAACCTCGAGCGGTGTCGACGGCAGCGAACCGATCGTATTTCTAATCGCTGAGTCGTCCATTGCGGCTGCGATCGGAATCGGTGGACCACCAAAAGTGATCAAGTCGCCATTTGCTGAGTTGATGAAATCGGCGATGCGATCGACAGTAACGGTTTCGCCGTGGAGATTGAAAACGTGTGCGCCTTCAGGCGCGTTGTTTGCGCACGCGAGAAATGCGGCGGCAGTGTCAGCGACGTATTGAAAATCCGTTGCGCCGCCGAAGCGAATGTGAAACGGACGGCCGAGCACAGCAGACTTCATCGCCTTTGTCGGATCGCTTGTCAGTCCGGTATCGCGGTTTACGCCGTAAACAGTTAGCGGACGCAGCCCCACACTGCTGACGCCGTGATCGAGAAAGTAAACGCGCGCGTTGCCTTCGTTCGCACGTTTGAAGACGCCGTAGTGTGTCGACGGTTCACATTGCGCGGTCTCGTCAAGCGCGACATCGTCGTCATTCATTCCGTAAACAGCCGCAGAGCTGGCGTAAACAACTCGCTTCGATCCGAGCTGTCGCGCAGCTTCGAACACGTTCAGTGTGCCGGCGACGTTTACGAGCGCGCCTGTAACGGGATCGGCCTTGCATGTCGGCACCTGTAAACCCGCCAGGTGAATCACGTGTGCGGCTCCTGACTCGTCGAGCGCAGACAGCACTGCGGCGCCGTCAGTGATATCACCCGTCTTGAAACGTACCTTCGCGAGATCTTCGTCACTCATGATGGCGCTGAGGCGACGCGAGTCGTCGCTGCGATCGAAAACAACGGCCGTGTCGCCGCGCTCGATCAGCGCTTTCACGATCCATGATCCGATACAGCCCTGTGCGCCGGTGATGAAGTAGGTTTGAGCCATCAGTTGAGACGATAAAACTTTTCAGCGTTTCGCGTGAATATCTTATCGCGATCCGAGGCGCTGACGTGCTTAAGAATTTCCTGAGAGGATTCGAGGACGCGATCGTACGAGGCGGCCAGCAGGCAAACAGGATAGTCGCTGCCAAACATCATTCGATCCACGCCGAAGGATTCGAGAGCAATATCGACGTAGGGACGCAGATCTTCCGTTTGCCATGAAGTCCAGTTTGCTTCAGTAACCAGGCCGGAAAGTTTGCAATTTATGTTTGGATAATTAGCGAGCGGTTTGAATGCTCGAGACCATTCCTTGATCTCGTTGCGTGCAATTGGTGGTTTCGCGAGGTGATCGATCACGAGGGGTAGATCGGGGCAGCTTTCGGCAATGAGCGGCACGTGTTTCAGATGACGCGTGTGAACGAGTAGATCGTAAGAAAGACCGCGCGCGGCGAGTTGTTTGAGACCTGCCAGGACCGCGGGTCGCACAAGCCAGTCGTCGTCGGGTTCGCTCTCGACGAGATGACGGACACCTTTAAATTTCGGATCTGCGCACAGTTCGTCTAACTGCGTATCGGGATTCGCGAGATCGACCCAACCCACCACTCCTGCGATGAAGCTGTTCGTGTGGGCAAGCTCTAATAACCATTTTGACTCGGCGACGCTGTTACTTGCCTGAACCAGGACGGTTCGGTTTGTCTGGATGATAGGAGCGAGATCGTGTGGGAGGTAGTCGCGATAGAGGATGCCCAGATCGCTCGACATCCACGGGTAATCGAAACGACCTACTTGCCAGAAGTGCTGGTGGCTATCGATCATGTAACACGGATCAGACGGATCCCGAGCCGGATTTACGCGGATACCTCGCGTGGTTTTTCGGCGCGCTTGCCTTCGTGGCTTTGTTTGGGTTCGCTGTCGCACTCAAGCGCGAACGTTGTGACGAGTTCGGGGGCGCGCTTGGGTAGGCCGACGAGGCGAATACGGAAATCGTCCTGTTCGAATTTAACCGGCGTGTTGCTGCCATGCATCGTCACTGCGCTAACCTTATTCAACAGATTTCCAATCACGACCGTTTCGCCGGGCCAGTAATGAACGTGCGCGTAAAGCGTGTTGCCTCGCCGAGTGTAGCTCAAATAGTTTCCGCGGCGCGGCTGGCAGTTATCGGAAAGACGGATCGTATCACCATGCTTCGCCATCCACTCGCCGACAGTTGTCAGCACCTGCACTGATTCGAGCGGGATCGAGCCGTCCTCGGTTGGCCCAATGTTCAAAAGATAATTGCCACCGTCGCGCGCGCACGTAATCAGGTTGCGGATAACCGTGGTCGGACTCTTCCAATTGTGATCCGACTTGTGATAACCCCAACTGTCGTTCAACGTCATGCACGATTCCCACGGCCTGTTAGCTGACGCCTCGATCCGTTGTTCCGGAGTATCAAAATCCTCAGGGATCTTCGAACGATTGTTGATGATGACGTCCGGCTGGAGCTTGCGCACGGTGGTGTTCATCTCGACCGACTCCCAGCCCTTCGCATCAAGTGGCCACGGCACGTCGTACCAAAGGATGTCGATCTTGCCGTAGTTCGTCATCAACTCTCTGACCTGCCCGTGAATGTAATCGACAAAACGACGCCGAGCGGCTTCATCTTTCAAACAACGCGCACCGTCGGGATGATGCCAGTCCATCAGCGAATAATAAAACCCGACGCGCAAACCTTCGGCGCGTGCAGCTTCAACATACTCTTTCACCAGATCGCGTCCCGGCGCTTTTTTCGCGGCGCAGTAATTCGTCAACTTCGAGTCGAAGTTACAAAAGCCTTCATGATGTTTCGTCGTCATCACCATGTACTTCATGCCGGCACGTTTCGCGAGCTGGGCCCACGCGGTGGCGAAGTTTGGCTTGGGCCTGAAGTTGTTTGCGTACTGCTCGTATTCCTTTGCGGGAATGCCTTCGTTTTCCATCACCCACTCGTGACGTCCGAGCGTGCTGTACAAACCCCAGTGAATGAACATGCCGAACTTCGCTTCGTGCCACCACTTCATGCGGCGCGCGCGATCCTCGACAGTTGAAGTCGTGGGAGCGCCCGCATCTGCAGGCCGAGGCTCCTGTGCGGAAACCAGGTCAAATTTTGAACTAGTCGCAACAGCACCTGCAGCTGCGCCCATGAGGGCCAAGTAGTTTCGCCGGTTCATTACGTTGTCTCCTGAAAAGTAGGCTGGTCTTCGTTAGCGGTAACGGAGTTTATTAGGTGACGTGGACTCTGCGGAGAATCCGCCGCACGATGAATTAGGGGAAGCAAAATTTGCGGAGGCCATTCGCCGAGTTGTTGATAAGCCCATTTCTTCTCGCCTGACGCGAAAGGCTTCAAAAACTCGAGTGCTTTGCGAATGCTGCGCCCGTCGCGCGTCTCGTAGTGCCACAGATCGACGCCCACGTTCTCACCCAGACGTGCCAGCACCATCAAACCATCGAGATTCATGACGCTGTAACTCCACGATTTTGTGCGCGCGAGCTCGAGCGGCTGCCGGCCATCAGGTTCTATTTGAAGTGCGATACGTTTTGTTTTAGCCGTTTCCAAAACCGATTTGGCCCACGCGGTCTTGCCGAGAAACAATGCGAAAGAAACTACCTGCACGTCATAAAACGTGCCGTGATTGTTCTTTGCCGCAGCTTCATCAAGACCGTTCTTGCTCTCGAGCATCCACTGCAGGAATTTTGAAAACCAATCTTCCATGCCCTTCTGATCAGCCGTGGTCCAATGTTTCGAACCCGCTAACAACCCAATCGCATCAACAATCCGCGTCAGTCCGCGTGTCTCGATCAGGCCGATGCCGCGTCCAGTGTTGATGCCCGGAATCCCCTGTCCGAATTGCAAATTGGGGTTCATGCGCGTTGCCGGATCTAGAAAGAACGTCCGCAGCAGCTCAGCAGCTTTAGCGGCGTACTCTTCATTTCGTGTTGCATGCCATGCGAGCGCCAGTGTCTCGACCGCCGACTCCATCTGGTCCATGACGCGATGGTCCGTGATCTTTTCGATCTCAGGATTGCGTTCGCCGTCGCGGCGAATGTAAGGCAAACCGTTGGGACGATTCGGATCGGGCCAGAAGTAAGGCGCCTGGCTCATGTAGTCGTGCTTGTCGCCACTCGGGGGCGTGACAGCTTTGCTCGTGACAGAGAATGGCCCACTCCCCAACGCTTTCCGAGCATCGCGTTCGAGTTTGACGAGATCGGGCGCGAGTTGCTTCGCGTCGAGAATAAAGACGCGTGGATTTGTAGTTTGGGCTGATGCGCTAATCGGCAGCATCAGGACTGACGTAACCAACACAGCAATCCTGACTACACGGGTAATCGCCATTAGAACATCAGCCTCAAGCCAAACTGGATCTGCCTCGGATTGGTGCCCGCCGCAAGTGTCGTGATGCGCCCGACATTATTGGCAAGCGTAGTTGCATTCGTGTTCAGCGTCAGGTTCCCGTTCGCGGGAGTGTCCCAGTTCTGAATGTTGAAGACGTTGAAAGTTTCCATTCTGAACTGCAACTCCCAGCTTTCGCGAACCGGAAAACTCTTGAACAACGAAAGGTCGGTGTTGAAGACCGACCTGCCGCGAAACACGTTGCGGCCGAGACTGCCGAATGAACCTGAAGGAATGCCGAAAGCACATGGATTGAACCAACTCTGAATCGTTCGCACTGCGTCCGCCGCTTTGCCGCCCTGCGAAATCGTTTTCTGACACGCGGGATCCGGATTCGCCGCGACTGGGCCAGCCGTAAACGGATCTGCGATCAGGTTTGGACGAAGATAGGTTCCGGGCGCCGTCGGCGCACTGCCGCGAAGATTAGCAAGATCGCCGGTAACTTGCAGGTTGAACGGCGCGCCCGAGCGTGCCTGCATGATGAAGTTGGTTTGCCAGTTACCCAAAACCCACGCTGCCGGACCGCTGCGAAACCAGCGTTTGCCTTTGCCGGTTGGCAACTCGTAGACGGTGGCCCACGATAAGAAATGAGGAATGTCGTAAGACGAAACTCCGCGCGCTGTGCTCTGGTCGTAGTAGTTTTGAATCGAGGATCCGCCGCCTGGTCCATTCTCGACGTTGAAGTAACCGCTGCTTACGTCGATCGACTTACTCCACGTGTAAGAAATCAGCGAGCTCAAGCCCTTTGAGAATCGCCGTTGAAACTTCGATTCGAGTGCATTGTAGTTTGAGTAGCCGATATTGGTGGTGTAGGTGATGCCGGCACTGACCCACGGCATCAAGCGCAGGCCATCGATTACCGAATTAGGAGTGCCGTTCGGCGAAGCCTGACGCGCTGCGTTCGCAAATCCCGCATAAGGCAGCCGGCCGTTCTTGCTGCCGACGTAAGCCACCGACACCATCGAATTCGGCGTCAGCTCACGCTGCACTTCGACGTGCCACTGCTGTGAATACGGATCTTTGTAATTCGGATCGTTTGGAAACCCGCTCAGGTTCCAGGGATTGGTCGTCGGCAAGGGCGTCGCGAATCCCTGAGACTGAAGCTGGATGATGTTGAAGGCCGTTCCGTTTGCGAAGTTGGCACTGGCATTCGCGTTACCCGAGAACGCCGTGGCATCGGGCCAAACAGTCGCTTCGAGATCGTTCTGTGCGTACTGGCTGCGCGCTGGAAGTGGATCCCAGTACAGGCCGTACCCGGCGCGCAAGACTGTCTTTGGATTGAGCGTCCACGCGATACCGACGCGCGGTCCCCAGTTGTCTTTGATCGGCGGCGGCGCGAAGAATTTTGTTCCCGCAACGACGACGTTGTTGAAGTGCGGATCGGTCTTGAAGGCATCGGGTATACACGGAGCAGACTGTGACGCACTGCAGAACGGCGGCATCTCGGTAGCGCCGATGGTCCAACGCTGGTTCGCAAGGTCGAGTGAATTCCACAACCGGCCGTCGGTTGTCTTCGGCTGCGTCAGATAGTCGTAACGAAGTCCAAGCGTTAAAGAAAAGTTTCGACGCACACGCCATTCATCCTGAATGAATGCCGCCCACGAACCGTACTTGAACTGAACTGGACCACCGTGCAAGACGGGCAGTTGCGCGTTGAAGTTGTTTGGAAAACCAAGTAACGCTGACGCGAACGACAAACCCGTGGTTCCTGAAGCGGCGGTCGGCAGCCGTGTCTGCTCATCGTTGAAGACGTACGTTTGAAATGTATTGAGCTGGACTCGTTTTGCTTCGATGTACCAGCCGCCGGTTTTGATACTGTGATTGCCTTTGAGCCACGTGACATTCGGTGTCACGCTCCAGTTTGGATTCTCGCGCAATGCGGCGCCGCGAATTCCGAAGTTGTTGTTTCCTCCTGCGGTCCAATTTTGCAGTGTCACCAGAAGACCGTTGTACTTATCAACGTCCACAAACCCAAACTGGTTGAGCGGATCTAATCCCGCCGTGTGTTGGTTTTGCTGGCTCGAGTCAACGCCGGGCCGGCCTGCGTAACCGGCGCGGATATCAAAGATCAGAGTCGGCGAGAACGTGTGTGTCCACGCGCCGCCATAGTTCCGACCTTTACCGCTGCCGGCCGTCGATCCGTCTGTTCCAATCGGATTGAACACGGTGACGTTCTGCTGCGTGTAGCGAAAGAAAATGGTGTCGCTCTCCCTGAAGCGATGATCGATTCTGACCTGGAAACTGTTTGAGTCATTCGTCGACGGGCGAATCTGCGCGAAGTTGTTTGTCGGATCGCCGGTTAGATTTGGCGTCGGCGCATAGGTGCGGAAGAAATTCTGCATCGGCGCAAAGATCAGCGCTTGCGGAATCTTGAAACAGGGAGCACCGATCGCCTGGTTCTGTTGCTTCTGAGCATTGACCGGCAGTGGCGTACCCGATGCATCGCAACGAAACTCATCTCGAACGAAATTATTTCCGACCAGTCGTGTTGAATATGGGTTGTAGATCTTGCGTCGGAACGGAGTGTTGCTGAAGTCGCCATTGATTTCTGCGACTGTCGGAACGTACGACAGTGCGAGTGTCGGTTGACTGTAACGCCAACCGTCGTAACCGGCGGAGAAGAACGTGCGGTTCTTGAAAACTGGACCAGTCAGAGTTGCGCCGAACTGATTTTGGCGAAACGGAAGCGGCTCGTCGGGCACGCCCTGGCCGGGTTTGCATCTCGCGGTGGTGCAAACGTCGAATGGGTTTCGGGCGTCGAACGCGTCGTTGCGCACATACTCGAATGCGGAACCATGAAAGTCGTTGCCGCCGGATTTCGAGACCATGTTTACAACGCCACCCGCGGCGCCGCCGTAATCGGCGCGGGAGTCATGGCCCACGACTTTGAATTCCTGCACGAGGTCGATGTTTGGGATGACGATGTATGTCGGTCCACGGACGTTGGTGTTGATGATGCCGTCGAAGAAGTAGAGCTTCGAGCGATTTTCCTGACCGTGGAATGACGGATCCGCAAAGCCCGACCCGGGTATACCGACGTTGCCTTCGACGCCACCAACGTTCCGGTTCTGCGACGTCGAGACAGGGGTTACACCGGGCGTCAGCGTGAGGAGCTGCGTAAAGTTTCTGCCGTTCAATGGCAGGTCCTGGACAACCTTCTCAGGGATCACTGTTCCAAGATCCGATGAGGCCTGCTGGATCAGCTCAGCCCCCGCCATGACCTCGACAGTTTCCGATACCGCGCCAATCGTCAACGCAACGTTCTGCGTCACTGCTTCATTGACACCGACGTCGAAAGGAGCGCTCTGCACGCCTTTGAACCCCTGTGTCTCCACCCGGAGCGTGTACATCGCGGGGTTGACGTTCACGAAGTTGAAGTAGCCGTCTTCGTTGGTCGTGGTTGCAGATTCGATCTTCGTCGCCTGGTTGATCAGCTTCACCGACGCGCCCGGAACGGCCGCGCCATTCGGATCGGTAACCGTGCCACTAACCTTCGCATTCGCCTGCGCAAACGCGACCACGGCGGTTACGCCAATCAGGACCAAAAAAGCGATTGTGCGTTTTAGTAAAAACATGACGCGCCCTCCGATTGGACCAACGTTGAAACAACGCCGAAGGCGTTCGCTAATTTAAGCCCAGGGTTGGAGCGCAGCGACAACCCTGGGATCAGATTATAAATTGCGATCAACCCTGAAAGGGTTTGACACTTGGCTAACCCTTTCAGGGTTTAATGAAGGTTTTGTGTTCGATCCCAGGGTTGTCGCTGCGCTCCAACCCTGGGCTGAAATTAGCGAATGCCTTCGGCATTGATCTGAAGTGAAATAACACGCTCGACATTCTTAGAAATTGAACCTGATCGACGCCTGCATGACGCGTGGCGTGCGGGCGGCGATGGCGGCTCCGAATCTCGCGTTGGTCTGTTGGAAAGACGTCGTGCAGACGTTAGTCAACGAGCAGGCGGCTTTCGGCGTAGACGTGCTTGGGTTGTTGACGACCAGGCCGTAGGCCACTCCGGCGTCGATATCACGGAAATTCGTGTGATTGAAAATGTTGTAGATCTCCCAGCGCAATTGCAGCGCGCGTTTCTCGCCGAATTTGAAATTCTTGAAGAACGCAAGATCGTTGTTGAAGATCGACGGCATTCGCACCGCGTTGCGTGGCAT
>Ga0097621_100001325_pt1 | contig 17039 bp, 6 predicted proteins | sample KBSMisM72_FD_73165 | JGI IMG/M metagenome (GOLD analysis project Ga0097621, IMG submission 73165) | Miscanthus rhizosphere microbial communities from Kellogg Biological Station, Michigan, USA - KBS Miscanthus M7-2 (version 2) (version 2) | ecosystem: Host-associated > Plants > Roots >... | reverse complement strand
GGAAGCAGCACCCAAATCTGGCAGTCGACCAATGGTGCTATTGGCGTGATGGGGAAAAATGAATTGCCCGAAATTGAAGCGGTGACGCGGATGCGTGGGAATTGGACTTACTCGCTTTTCAAATACGGGGAAAAACTTTTTTATGAAGAAAATGTGGTGTTTTCTGATCCCGCATTGTTTACCATGTTCGATTTTGGTTTGATTCGTGGAAATAAAAATGAACCATTCCAGGATGACTATTCGTTGGTACTAACGGCCACTACCGCGCGCAAATACTTTGGAGAAGAGAACCCGATTGGCAAAGTGATCAGCGTCGACGACTCCGTAAATTTTAAAGTGACGGGTGTTATTGCAGATTTTCCAAAAAATTCAAGTATACACGCTGATATCGTTCTGCCGATGAGCCTGGCAAAAAAATTGTCAATCAACAATGACCCGGCACACAGCATCGACAACGATTTCATCCAATACAATTTCGAAACCTATTTTATATTAAAGCCCGGCACCAATCTTTCCCGATTGTCAAAGAAGTTAAGGGATATTCATCTCCGCAACAAAGCCGATGACACTGATATCGACTACCTCGTCATGCCCTTGACGAAAATGCATTTGTTCAAGTCTGATGGCACAGAAGCAGGGATGCAAACGGTTAAGATGTTCACCATCATCGCCATCCTCATCCTGGTCATTGCGTGTATTAACTATGTAAACCTTTCCACGGCGAGATCCATGTTGAGATCCAAGGAGGTTAGTCTTAGAAAGATTGTTGGCGCTGCCCGGTTGCAACTTTTTATGCAATTTGTTGTAGAGACAACCTTTCTTTTCATGCTAACGGCAATCCTGGCCGTGGGACTGGCTGTGTTGCTCGTTCCCAGTTTCAACCAGGTTACCGGGCAGGAATTGACAATTAACCTGGGCAACCCGAGTATTTGGAAAATCATTCTCATTACGATTGGATCCACTCTAATTATTTCAAGCATCTATCCTGCCCTGCTGCTATCCTCTTTCCAACCTTTGCAAGCTTTGAAAGGTAGAATTTCGACACGCATCAGTGACGCATCGTTTAGAAGAATACTGGTGGTCACCCAGTTTGCAGTGTCGATGATCTTAATCGTGAGCACACTGATCATTGGCAAACAACTGCGATACATCCGTTCAAAGGATTTGGGATATGACAAGGAACACGTGCTTTCGTTTACCATGCGCAATCTATCTGATCATTACGACGCTTTTAAAAATGATCTTCTTAAACTGCCAGGCGTCTCCGGGGTAACAAAGGCAAGTGCAAACATCATTCGGATTGGCGGCCAAACGGGCAGCAACTGGTGGCCGGGTAAACAGGAAAATGAAACGATGATGGTAAGACCGCTCGCGGTTGACAAGGATTTCATTCCATTTTTCAAAATCAAAATGGCTTCGGGGGAAAATTTCAAGGGTGAAGGATCGGATTCGGTGCATTATATTTTAAATGAAGCAGCGGTTGAGAGAATAGGTGAAAAAAATCCCATTGGCAAGCCCTTTAAGCTTTGGGAGACACAGGGCACCATTATCGGCGTCATGAAAGATTTTCACCTGGCTTCCATGAAAAATAAAATCGAGCCGGCCGTCTTCCTTTATGCACCAAAACGCACTAACAGAATTTACATAAAGACCAACGGCCAGGATGCATCGCGCACCATTGCGTTTGCAGAACAACAATGGAAGAAATATAATGCAGGTTTCAGTTTCACGTACGCCTTTTTGGACGAGAATTTCGATAGCCTGTATAAGGGGGAACAAAGAACGGGCTGGCTGTTTGATATTTTTTCACTTGTTGCAGTTGTGATATCCTGCCTCGGACTGCTCGGACTTGCAACATACACAGCGCAAGTACGCACCAGGGAAATCGGTATCAGAAAGGTATTAGGAGCAAGTGTGATTGGAATCATTCGTCTGCTGGCGACAGATTTTCTAAAGCTGGTCATCATTGCAATCTTTATCGCGATCCCGGTTGGATGGTATTATATGAACGGGTGGCTACAGGATTTTGCTTACAAGACAAGTATAGGCTGGGGAGTTTTTGTATTGGCAGGATTAACAGCCATTGTCATTGCAGCGTTGTCTGTGAGTTTCCAGGCAGTGAAATCGGCGTTAGCTAACCCGGTGAAGAGCATCAAAATTGATTAAGCTATAACATCAACACTATGTTCAAAAACTATTTCAAGACTGCAGTCAGGAACCCGCAGCGATGGCGAACCCGGCGAAGAGTTTGAAGACAGAATGACCTTGAGATTGTGGATTGTAGTTCGTTCCACAATCCACAATCCACAATCGATAATCTTGAATCTTAAATCTTGAATCTTGTATCATGTTAAGAAACTACATCAAAACCGCCTGGCGAAATCTTGTCAATCACAAGTTCTTTAGTGTACTCAACATGCTCGGCTTGGCCATCGGACTTGCCGTGGGCATGATGATCCTGATTTGGGTGGAAGATGAATTCAGTTATGACTCCTTTCACAAACAGGCAAAAAATATTTACAAGGTCAATTCGCACCTGGGCTCAGGCGCCGATTTGCAGGTATGGGACGGCATCCCTGCTCCCATCTCCTTATATGCCAAACAGTCGGTACCTGAAGTAGAAAACGCGGTCAGGGTTGATCATATTAATATTGAGCTGCTATTCAGAATTGGCGACAAAAAATATCTCGCGCCGAAACGGTCAATGGCCTTTGTTGACTCCAGCTTTTTCAAGGTATTCGACTTCGGCATGGAGAAAGGCAATCCCAAGTCTCCCTTTCAAAATATGAATTCAATCGTCATCTCCTCCAAGGTGGCAAAGAACATTTTTGGCAAAGAGGATCCGATGGGAAAAACGATGGCGACCGAATTTGGCAACTTCATTGTGACTGGAGTCATGAATGATTTTCCGCAGAACTCCACTTTGAATTTCGACATGTTGCTTCCCATGGCCTGGGATGCCGATTATTTCGCAAAATCGGGCGGCAATGGCGACTGGAAAACCATGGACGAAGACCTGGGGAATTTTTCCTTCCAAACTTATTTTCTCATTAAGCCAGGTACAAGTCCGCAAATGGTTGGCAAAAAGATCACCCAGCTCTTTAGGGATAAGAAGGGACCCGATGCGAAAGACGACTCATTTGTTTTGCAACCCCTGACAGACCGCCACCTGGTAACAATCGATGGCAATAGGAGTGCTTTGCAAACCGTCAGGATCTTCCTGGGTGTTGCGATCCTCATCCTTGTCATCGCCTGCATCAATTACGTCAACCTGGCCACCGCAAGAGCCATGCTTCGCTCGAAGGAAGTAAGCATGCGCAAAATAATTGGCGCTGAACGTATACAATTATTTATTCAGTTCATCGCCGAGTCGGCGCTCATGTTTATGTTCTCTACCCTACTTGCATTCCTCATCATTTACACCCTGCTTCCTCTTTACAATGATATCTCGGGCAAGAACCTCGTCTTCGACCTTTCAGATGGAAAAATTATAATGACGCTTGCCATTGCAATCGTGGGCACGCTTGCTCTTGCCAGCATTTATCCGGCAGCATTGCTTTCAGCTTTTAAACCCCTGCATGCATTAAAAGGGGAGGTCACGAAGGGTATGGGCAAATCGACCTTTAGAAAGGTCCTCGTCGTAACGCAGTTTGTATTTTCCGTGGCACTTATTGTAAGCACCATTGTAATCGGCAACCAGCTTCGATTTATCCGCTCAATGGATATTGGTTACAACAGAGAGCAAATATTCAGTTTTCAACTAAGAGACAGCCTCGCCGCACATTCCGATGCCGTAAGGCAAACCCTGTTGTCCCAGCCCGGCGTATTGGCGGTATCCGGGTCTTCTACCAGCATTTTGGGCGAATTTAATTCTACGGGCGACACAGAATGGGAAGGCAAGCAGGAAGGGCGTATGTTTTTGATTCATACCAATTTCATCAACAAGGACTTTATTCCATTGCTGGGTATGAAAATGGCGGCAGGCAGCAATTTTACCGGTGAAGGCGATTCGGCACATTTTATCCTGAATGAGACGGCCGTCAGGGAGGCGGGCATTAAGAACCCTATCGGACAAAGATTTCAACTGTGGAACAGGAAGGGAACCATTATCGGCGTAGTTAAAGATTTCAATTATGCAACACTTAGAAAAAAGATCAGTCCTTTAATATTTGTATATAGTAAGAATAGTGAGATTCTTTATGTGAAAACGACCGGCCGGGAGGCCTCAAAAGCAATTTCAGCGGCGCAGAATATCTGGAAGCAGTATGGCTCAGACTATCCCTTCTCCTACTCCTTTCTTGAAGAGGATTTTGGGAAAATGTATGAGGCAGATCAGCGCACCGGCGTTCTGTTCAACGTGTTTACGGTAGTGGCCATTTTCATTTCCTGCCTCGGATTATTCGGGCTTGCCACATTTACAGCGCAGGTAAAGACAAAGGAAATTGGCATCAGGAAGGTTCTGGGGGCAAGCATTTTCAGTATCACCAACATGTTAGCGAAGGAATTCCTTCTCTTGGTGTTCCTGGCCTTTGTAATTGCATCTCCCATCGCATGGTGGGCAATGGACAAGTGGCTGCAGAATTACGCATATCGTGTGAACATCAGCGGGTGGGTTTTCCTGCTTACGGCTGTGCTTGCGATGTTGATCGCGCTAATAGCAGTTTGCTTCCAGTCTGTTAGGGCGGCCCTGGCGAATCCGATTAAGAGTTTAAGAACAGAATAATATCATTTTCAATTCCAAATCACCATGTTCAAGAATTATTTCAAAACAGCCTTCAGAAGTTTAGTAAGGAACAAGACTTATAGTATCATCAACATGGCCGGACTGGCGGCAGGAATTGGTGTGTGCATGACCATTTTTATCATTATTCAATACCAATCGAGTTTCGATAATTTCCACAGCAAGAAGAGCCGGATCTACCGGGTATTGACAGAATATCATCATGCGGATGCAAATGAAATATTTTACGGTGCAGGTGTTCCAACTGCCCTGCCACTTAACATTAAAGTTCAATTTCCACAAATTGAAAATGTAGCTACCATTTTCAAAACAAATAATGATCAGGTGCTGGTGATCAATCAGCAAGGTGGGATCGAAAAGAAATTTAAAGAAGAGCAGGGTGTTTTCTACACTCAGCCCAGCTTTTTCGAGATTTTTGATTTCCCGCTCCTCGCTGGATCGGCCAACTCTTTGAATGACCCAAACAGCACGATTCTCACAAAGGAAACTGCCGAAAAATATTTTGGCCTATGGCAGAATGCCATAGGGAAATCAATAAAAATCAATAATCGCGAAACGCTAAAGGTTACCGGCATTCTTGGCACCATTCCATCCAATACGGATTTCCAGGTCAAGATGCTCATTTCTTTCGGCACGGGTTGGACGAAAAATTTTCTGAAATCAACCAATTGGGATGGCACGGGATCCAGTTTCGGATGCTATCTGTTGATGCCTGAAAATATGTCTATACCTGATTTTAACAGGCAACTGCGTCAATACGTGGCGAAAATGAAATCTCCCGGAAACAAGGATAGTCATATCGTGCAAGCACTCACGGATGTTCACTTCGACAATAAAACAGGGAATTTCAGCGGCAAGAGTATGAGTCATGAATTGATCAACGCACTTTGGCTGATTGCAGCCTTCATCGTCTTGATTGCATGTGTCAACTTCATTAACCTCTCCACTGCGCAAGCCGTTAACCGGGCGAAAGAAATCGGTGTAAGGAAAGTATTAGGTTCCAACAAATCACAGCTACGACTGCAATTGCTCACAGAAACTTTTATCATTGTCTTATTTTCATTACTGATTGCAACCGCAATTTCCTATCTCGGACTGCCGGCAATTAATCGAATTCTTGATCTTCATCTCTCTTTCAATTCCTCTAATTTCGGGGCAATCATGTCATTCCTTGGACTGATGTGCCTGGCTGTCACTGTAACAGCAGGATTCTATCCATCACTCGTGCTTTCAAGGTTTAATCCGATCTATGCGCTGAAAAGCAAACTGACTGATAAGCAAACAAAGGGAATCTCGCTGCGCCGGGGACTTGTCGTTTTTCAATTTGTCATTGCCCAGGCATTGATTATAGGAACCCTGGTTATCCTGAAACAGATGAACTTCTTTGTGAAGCAGCCCATTGGCTTCGATAAATCTGCGCTTGTTAACATTCCCATCCCGACAGACAGTTTGAGTCAAACCAAACAGGCGTTTCTGAAAAGTCAGGTTGCCCAACTGAACGGCGTGCAGTCCGTTAGCTATAACTCGAATACGCCTATTGAAGACGACAACGACAATTGGAGCACATTTAAGTTTGATCATGCGATCAAGGAGACCGAATTCTACTGTATCACGAAATGGTGCGACAAGGATTATATACCCACCTACAAGCTATCCTTGGTTGCAGGAAGAAATATAGAGCCCTCTGACACCGTCAGGGAATTCCTGGTCAATGAGGAGTTGGTGAAGAAATTGGGGTTGAAGCGACCAGAAGATATACTGAATAAAGAGATCAGCATGTGGGACGATCACTTGAAAGGCCATGTGGTTGGCGTAATGAAGGATTTCAACAATAGGTCTTTCCGACGGGAACTTGCGCCACTGCTGATCTCGAGCTGGTATCGTGGATATGAACAGGCGTCGGTAAGACTCACGACGGCGGATATGGGAAAAGGCATTCAATCGCTGGAAAAAGTGTGGGGTCAGACGTATCCTGAATTTGTTTTCGAATATGAATTCCTGGATGACAAAATTTCAAGTTTTTACAAACAGGAGAACGAATTGGCTCAACTCTATAAAATTTTTGCTGTGATTGCCATTTTCCTGAGTTGCCTTGGGCTGTATGGTCTGGCTTCCTTTATGGCCGTACAACGACTCAAGGAAGTGGGCATTCGAAAGGTATTGGGAGCGACGGCAATGAATATTGTTTACCTGTTCTCAAGAGAGTTTGTAATTCTTATTTCGATTGCACTTGTTATAGCAGTGCCGATTGCCTGGTACTATATGAACCGATGGTTGCAGGATTATCCTTTCCGTATTCAAATCAGTTGGTGGATGTTTTTGGCAGGTGGCGCCTTGTCCATTGCCATTGCCCTGGCAACCGTGAGCTTCCAGGCCATTCGTGCGGCATTGACGAATCCGGTGAAGAGCCTGCGATCAGAGTAAGCTTTGGTCTACGGTATACAGTAAACGGTATACGGTATACGGTAAACGGTATACGGCCAACCGTCAATGATTCAGCGACTAAAAAATATTTTATGCTCAAAAACTATTTCAAAATCGCGTGGCGAAACCTGAAAAAGAACAAAGTTTTTTCGCTGATCAACATCCTGGGACTCACGATAGGAATCACTGTGTGCATGATGATCTTTCTTTACCTGATGAACGAATTTGGGTTCGATAGCTTTCACAAGAATGGAAAGAATATCTACCGTGTAATGCGTTCTTTCGACAAGGGAAAAGCGGCTGTACCTTATTTGTCGGGGCCATACGCGACCGCTCTTCTGAATGATTTCCCGAACGAAATTAAGAGGGCCGTAAGAGTGATGCCTTCCAACAGCCTGATCACAGTTGATACCGTTTCCTTCAACGAGAAGAAGATATATATTACCGATCCCGGATTCTTCCAGCTTTTCACTTTTCCACTGATAAAGGGAAATCCGGCTGACGTTTTGAAAGACCCTTATAGCGTTGTATTGACATCTTCCACCGCGAAAAAGTATTTTGGGAATTTAGACCCCATCGGAAAAATTGTGCATGTCGACAAGACCCTTGCACTGAAAGTGACGGGCATTGCAGAAGACGTACCTGCAAATTCCCATTTGCAGTTTGACATCATTTACCCGATATCAAGGTTCTATAACCAGGATTGGTTTAAGATTTGGAATAACAATTCCATGTACACGTATGTACAATTGCAGGAAAGTATGGATGGGGCAACGCTTGAAAAACGATTTCCGGCATTTGTGGACAAACACATGGCGGAGGACAAAGTCCAGAATGGCGCAAACTTCGAGCTGGCACTTACACCTTTGAAAAATGTCTACTTCGAGGGATCTTATTCTTTTGACAAAGTTTCACACGGCGAAAAGAAAACGGTGTACATCTTTTTGTCGATCGCCATCCTGATCCTTCTGATCGCTTGCATCAATTTTATGAACCTGTCTACCGTACGGGCAGTTGAACGGTCAAGAGAGGTGGGAATCAGAAAGGTGATGGGTGCACTTAGAAATCACCTCGTATTGCAGTTCATTGGAGAGTCTTTGCTGCTAACTTTACTTTCCTGTGTGCTTTCGCTGGGCATTTTGCAGCTCGTTCTTCCCGCTTACAATGACTTGTTGGGATATAACCTGAGCGTTCCCTGGAAATTACCTGCCATTTATCTCTTTTTTGCCGGTATCATATTATTGGTTGGGTTCCTCGCTGGCTCCTACCCTGCTATTGTCCTAAGTGCTTTTTCTCCCATACAGGCGCTAAAGGGGAAACTGAAATTAGGAAAAGGCGGTTCCCAATTTCGACAATCGCTCGTTGTTCTTCAGTTCTGCATTTCAGTATTATTGATTATCGGCACCATTGTCATCATGAAACAGATGCAATTTGTGAAAAATAAGGAACTGGGGTATCAATTGGAACAAACCCTGATTATCCGGATTGACAACGATGACATTTATAATAACCGGGTTCACTTCAAGAACGAATTGGAAAGAAATCCCGCTATAGCTTCAGTTTCGATGATGTCGGGAGAACCGGGTGGATTTTATGATGATTTTCTTTTTGAAGTTGAAGGGCAATCGGAAATGTTCAAAGCCCGGACTGAATTTTCTGACTTTGAATATGTCAAGACGCTTGGGCTAAAAATCATTGCGGGCAGAAATTTTTCGAGCCAGTTTCCTACTGACACCACAGGATCGGCGCTTGTCAATCGAACGGCCGCAGCAAAATTAGGTTTGACGCCAAAGCAGGCAATTGGCAAATGGATTAAAAACCCGATTAGAGACAAGGAACGTCGCAGAATCGTTGGCGTCGTAGAGGATTTCAATTTTCTTTCGCTGAGAGAAAATGTGGAGCCCCTGGTCATTGCTCCGAACGAGGATCGCCGTGTCATTCTGGTCAAGACCAAAGCCGGCAGCCTGGCGAGCGCGATGGAACAGGTAAGAAAACAATACGCAATAGACGCACCACAATATCCCTATGAATACAGTTTCATGGATGAGAAGTTTGATGATCTTTATAAAAAAGATCTCAAACAACAGAAGCTCCTCAGCGTTTTTTCCGGGCTGGCAATTTTCATTGCCTGCCTGGGCTTATTCGGACTTGCATCATTCACCACCGCCAAAAGAATCAAAGAAATCGGAGTCCGAAAAGTTTTAGGGTCTTCTTCACAGGGAATCGTGTTGATGTTGTCAAAGGACCTCCTCAGACCTGTATTCCTGGCTACGCTGATTTCGATTCCTCTGGGATATTTCATCATGCAGAAATGGCTGGAAAGTTTCGCTTATCGGACCCCGTTACACTGGTGGATTTTTGCGCTGGCAGCATTGATCACCTTTGTCATAGCTCTGGCAACAGTAAGCTCAAAGGCGCTCAAGGCTGCACTGACGAATCCAGTCAAGAGCCTCCGATCGGAATAAGAGAGAATTAAAAATTAAAAAGTAAAAATTAAAAAATCCACAATCCACAATCCACAATCTACAATCCATAATCTAGTATCATGTTCCGCAGCTACTTCAAAATAGCGATTCGAAATCTCTCCAGGCATCGGCTTGTTTCGATCATCAACATTTTGGGAATTGCAGTGGGCCTGGCGTGTTGCATACTGATCCTTATGTATGTGCAATTCGAAACCAGCTACGATAACTTTCATTCGAAGGCCGACAGGATTTTTCGCATTACGATGGAATATTCGGCGGACAATACCGTCAATAAAGTTTCAGTAACAGGCAACAAAGTGTTGACTGCATTTAAACGTGAATTCCCGGAAGTGGAGACTGGGGTGAGAACCTATCCCGCTTCCGCTGTTGTACGATATGGGGATAAAGTATTTGACGAGAAGGCGTTCACCTATGCAGATTCAACTTTTTTCGATGTCTTCTCCTTTCAGCTCCTGCGTGGCAATCCCCAATCTGTACTGGCAAGGCCAAATACAATCGTGCTGTCGGCTTCAACTGCAAAAAAATATTTTGGATCAGGGGATCCAATTGGTAAGACGCTGAAGATTAACAACGAGAAGGATTACGAGATAACAGGAGTGGTGACCGATTGCCCCGCCAATTCCCAGATTAAGTATGATATGCTGGCCTCCTTCTCCAGTTTAAGAGGCGATCGGTTCGACGAAGAAAGCTGGTGGGATGCCAGTTATCTCACCTACCTCCTTCTAAAAAGTCCGGATGCCGCAAATTCGCTCCAGGTCAAGATTCCAGGCTATATGAAGGCGCAGGACAAGGATAATGGAATCAACAATGGAAATTACCTCACTTATTTTCTTGAACCACTCAGGCGGGTCCATTTGTACTCAACCGTTGAAGGCGGATTTGAACCCGCCGGTGATTATCGTTACGTCGTCATTTTCTCCATTATCGCATTGCTGATTATGTGCATAGCATGCTTCAACTATGTAAACCTCACCACCGCAAGAGCCACGAGCAGAGCGAGAGAAGTGGGCATCCGCAAACTCATGGGAGCTGTTAAAAAAACCCTGATCAGGCAATTCCTTGGTGAATCCATTCTTACCGCTGCGATATCTTCGTTATTTGGGTTGCTGTTGGTAAGTTTTCTTTTACCCACTTTCAATGCGGTATCAGGTAAACAACTTTCATTTTCGAATTTGTTGCAACCAGGTTCCATGCTTTTTGTTATTGTCATCATTCTCGGTATCGGAATACTTGGTGGACTTTATCCCGCATTCGTGCTCTCCAAATATGATCCCGCGAAGGTTTTGAAGGGCAATTTTAAATCGAGCGCGTCCGGTGTCTGGTTAAGGAAAGGCCTCATCATGATTCAGTTCTTCATTTCTGTTGGACTTATCGTGAGCACCATTGTCATTCAGAGCCAATTGAATTATATCCAAAACAAAAAACTGGGTTATAACAGGGACCAGATACTGGTATTGCCATTGGACAAGATTTTGAATCAAAAACTTGACGCTTTTAAGACGGAGTTACTGGCGAATTCTTCCATTCAAAATATTACCACCTGTAACCAGACGCCCGCCTTCATTCCCGGCAAATATTCACTCTCGCTTGATCACCGGGAAATGAGTGTGACTGCGGTTCGGACCGATAAGGATTTCGTAAAAACACTTCAGCTCAGCATGGTAAGCGGGTTGGATTTTAGTCCGGGCGACCAGGCATTGGTTGATTCAGAAAATATCGTGCGGCCACTTCTGCTCAACGAGGCTGCTGTGAAGATGTTGGGTTGGACTTCGGCCGAAGCAGTCGGCAAAAAAATTTCATTCCAGGGAAGAGACGGATATATTAAAGGCGTTGTCAACGATTTTCATTTTAGTTCAATGCACCAGGCCATCAGTCCATTTGTGGTTTTCCTGAGTCACAATACCAGGAACCTGCTGGTAAAACTTTCCGGTTCTGAGGTGAAGCCTGCATTGGATGCGATCAGGAAAGCCTGGACAGCGATGGCGCCGCATCGGCCATTCGAATATGAATTTCTTGACGACCAGTTCAACGAATTGTATAGTGCCGAAAACCGGACAGGTAAATTGTTTTACAATTTCTCATTGCTCGCCATCGGCCTCGCATGCCTTGGATTATTCGGACTTGTTTCGTTTACAGCCGGTCAGCGCAAGAAAGAAATTGGCATTCGAAAAGTGCTAGGCGCCAGCGTAAGGAATATCATCTCGCTGCTTTCAGGGGAGTTTGTGCGATTGGTGTTGCTGGCTTCGCTGGTTGCGATTCCGGTGGCCTGGTTTGCCATGCATCGTTGGCTGGATGATTTTGCTTACCGGATTGAGTTGAACTGGTGGATGTTTGCCGTGGCTGCTGGCGCTGCATTGTTGATTGCTGTACTGACCGTTCTTGTGCAGGCGATCCAGGTGGCGGTGGAGAATCCTGTGAAGAGCCTAAGGACAGAATGAGTGGAAATAACCAAGATCCAAAACCAATGACCGAAATCTTTATCTAAAATCTACAATCCCCAATCCAAAATCCATCTTATGCTAAGAAACTATTTCAAAACCGCCTGGCGCAATATCACCGCAAGCAAGGGATACAGCGCGCTCAACGTGATGGGTCTTGCCACTGGCATGGCCGTGGCACTTATCATTGGGCTCTGGGTGCACAACGAATTCAGTTTCGATAAATTCCTGGCCGAAAGCGAGCGAGCCTATCGTGTTCAAAGAAATTTCGACAGCAATGGTGACACGCTTACGTTCCGGACCACATCTCTCAAACTTGCCAACACACTGAGAACAGAAGTGCCGGAAATAGAATATGTTGCCGAAAGCGATTGGATGGGACAGCACGGTCTCGTTGTGGGAGATAAAAAACTATATCTCAACGGAGGCCAGGTGGGTTCCGACTTTCTGAAAATTTTCAGGTACCCTCTGGTTAAAGGAAATCCAGGCGCGGTGTTGAATGACCCCTATTCTATCGTTATAACAGAATCGCTTGCTAAATCGCTGTTTGGAGACGATGATCCGATAGGCAAAGTCGTGCGTTTTGACAACAAGGACAATCTCAAAGTTTCAGGCGTACTCCGTGAAATCCCCGACAACGCAAGCATGAAATTTAGTTTCCTGGTGCCTTTCAGCTACATGGAACAAACCAACGAACGCGTTAAAAGTAATCGCTCGGGAAGCTATGGCAACAACGGTTATCAAACATTCGTAAAGTTGAAGCCAAATGTGACCATGGCCCAGGCAAATGCACGGGTCAGGAATATCGAGCATACGGAAAAGGATAATACGAATGCCATGAAGAGTTATGTAACTTTTCAACCGCTGAGTCGCTGGCATCTGTATTCAAATTATGTGAATGGGCAAGACAAGGCCGGATTCCTGGAATATGTGAAGATGTTCGCCATCATAGGCTCTCTCGTGTTGCTCATTGCCTGCATCAATTTCATCAACCTTGCGACAGCGCGATCTGAAAAAAGAGCGCGCGAAGTGGGTGTGCGGAAGGCCATTGGCTCAGGTCGTCAACAGTTGATCCTGCAGTTTCTGGTGGAGTCGTTCATATTTACCCTGATCGCCTTTCTTTTGGCAATGCTCCTGGTTACATTAAGCCTGGGGAGTTTCAATACGCTCACGGAAGGCAAATTAGAGATTCCTTTTGCCAATCCGGTTTTCTGGGCCATTTGTCTCATTGCGGTTGTCATCACCTCCATACTTGCCGGGGGAAGACCGGCACTGTACATGTCTTCCCTCCAACCCGTGCAGGTTTTGAAAGGTGGAACAGCCAGCACAGGCAAGGGTGCTTCGCTACCCAGGAAGATATTGGTTGTTCTCCAATTCAGTTGTTCTGTAGCACTCATCATCAGCACGATCATAATTTATAAGCAGATCCAATATGCGCGCGAACGGCCAACAGGATTGGAAGTGGATCGCCTGATGATGACCAATATGAATGACGATCTGAATAAGAACTACGAAGCGCTCAAAAATGACATGCTCAGCCAGAAGTTGGTTACCAGTGTAACCACAGCCACGAGCCCCGCTACAGACATCTATTGGCATTCCGATCTCGAACGCTGGCCGGGAAAAAATGCAGGTGAAACCGTTGAAATGGGTACAGTCATCGTGACGCCAGACTATTTCAAAACGCTGGGCATGCCCATCGTTGAAGGCCGTGATTTTACCAATCAATACGACAGCATGAGCGTGATCTTTAACGAAACGGCAATTAAAAGGCTACGCATCAAAAATCCAATTGGACAAGAGGTTAGATGGGGCGACACGAATGTAAAGATTGTTGGAGTTGTAAGAGATGCGCTGATGATTTCGCCTTTTGCACCACCCGACCCCACCATGTTTTACGTTGCAGAAAGAGCGCAAAGTAATTTGATGTATCGCCTTGATCCAAAACTTAACACGGCCGATGCAATTGCAAAATTGACGGCTGTTTTTGCGAATTACAACCCGGCTTTCCCCTACACTTACAGATTCGCAGACCAGGAATATGACCAGAAATTTAAATCAGAAGTGACAGTCGGAAAACTTTCAGGAACCTTTGCTGCCCTCGCCATTTTCATCAGCTGCCTCGGCTTATTCGGACTTGCGGCCTACCTGGCGGAAAAACGGACAAAAGAAATTGGCATCCGAAAAGTGCTGGGCGCTTCAGTTCCGCAAATGTGGGCGCTCCTTTCAAAAGAGTCGATCCTGCTCGTTATGATCAGCTGCCTGATTGCTTCACCCCTGGCTTATTATTTCCTAAGCGACTGGCTACTGAAGTATGAATATCGAATCAACATAAGCGCTGGTGTTTTCGTTCTCGCAGCATTGATGGCAATCGTCATAACCATTGCTACGGTAAGTTACCATGCGGTGAGAGCAGCACTGGCCAACCCGACCAAGAGTTTGAGAAGTGAATAAGAAGTAAAAATTAAAAAGTAAAAATTAAAAAGTAGTGCAGGTATCAATTTTGAATTTTGACTTTTTAATTTTTAATTATCAAATGAATCTACCATGCTCCTTAATTATTTCAAAGTTGCTTTCAGAAGCCTGTGGAGAAGAAAGACATTCTCACTGATCAATATCATGGGCCTTGCCGTAGGTATTGCAGCTTGCTTCCTGATATTTTTGTATGTAAAATTCCAGACCAGTTTTGATCGCTTTCATAGCAAGGCTGATCGCATATACAGAATAGTAGACGACGTCATCACCCCTACGGAAACGATCCATAGTGGTTACAGCCAGTCGCCTGTAGCAATCAATATTAAGCGTGACTATGCAGAGGTAGAAGACGCCGTCCGAATTACGCCGGAAAGCTTTCTTGTCAGGATCGGTGATGCCAAATACCAGGAGGAGCATACGGTGCTGGCGGATTCAACGCTGTTCAATGTCTTCGATTTCCCCCTGGTTGCCGGAGATCCAAAGACCGCGTTGAGAGATCCAATGAGCGTCGTGCTTTCTCAATCGTTTGCGAAAAAGTACTTTGGAAAGGAAAATGCAATGGGAAAGCAATTGATCCTTACCGGCAAAGCCGTTCCTGCAAAAGTGACGGGTATCATGAAAGACATCCCGGGCAATTCTCAAATCGTAGCCGATCTTTTTGTGTCCATTTCTTCGTGGAAACAGATCTATGGAAATCCCACCAGCGACAGCGAATGGACAAATCACAACCACTACGCCTACCTGCTGCTAAAGCCAAATACAGATCCGAAGGCGCTTGAGAAGAAATTCCCCGACTTTATGGAAAGGCACGACGGTCGCCAGATGAAGGAATTGCAGATGTATTATACCCTTTTCCTGGAACCCCTGAGAGACGTGTATTTGAAATCGAAGCGCGGAGGTATGGTGGAAGGCAATATTAACAACGTGTACATCTTTTCTGTCATTGCTGTTTTTATCCTGCTTATTGCCTGTATCAATTTCATCAACCTTACTACAGCAAGAAGCGCTGAACGGGCGAAAGAGGTGGGCATCAGGAAAGTGGTTGGCGCCCTACGGTTCCAACTGGCCAGGCAGTTTCTCAGCGAATCAGTGGTGATTTGCCTCCTGTCCTTCGTCATCGCGCTCGTATTGTGCATCCTGCTTTTACCAATGTTTAACAGCCTGGCGGGGCAGGAAATTTCTAAAGGCATTTTTCAGCAACCCCTCCTGGTAGTTGAACTTTTCGGACTCACCATTTTGCTGGGCGTAGTTGCAGGGTTGTATCCCTCATTGGTATTGTCTTCCTTTCAACCCGTCACCGTACTCAAAGGCAGGTTCAGCACAGGAGCGCGTGGAATGTTGTTGCGAAGAGCACTGGTCGTTTCACAATTTACCATTTCGATCGTTCTCATTATTGCAACCATCGTAGTATATAAACAACTCAGCTATATGCGCAACCAGGACCTGGGATTCTCGAAGGATCAACAGGTGGTCATTTTTACGAATTACGATAAGAATAAAGACGCCTTCAAACAATCGCTAAAAGATATACCTGGCGTGAAGTCCACAACCTATTCCGTTTGCGTACCCGGAGGTAATCCGTTTAGCGCCTACACAAAAATTCAAAATAAGGCCGGGGAGATGCAGCAAATGAATATCGATTATTACTCTGTCGACTTTGATTTCATCAACCAGTTTGGTTTGAAAATGATTGCCGGGCGCCAGTTCTCAACCGAATTTCCGTCCGATACCGGGAAGGCCATGATCTTGAATGAAGCCTCCGTGAAAATGCTTGGCTATGCCAGTCCGCAGGAAGCCCTGGGCAGAGACTTTGATCAATGGGGCCGTCAGGGTAAGATCATTGGTGTGCTAAAGGATTTCCACGCGAAATCGCTTCAAACGGAAATTAAGCCGATGGTTTTCCGGGTTGAGCCATATGGATGGGGAACGCTAACGATTAAGGTGGATGGCAAAAATTTGCCAAAGACCCTGGCAGCCATCGAAAGCAAATGGAAAACGATTATTCCCGATCGTCCTTATTCTTTCAATTTTCTCGACGAGTCGTTCAACAAACTTTATAAATCGGAGCAGCAGTTTGGCAAATTGTTTTTCAATTTCGCCTTGCTGGCGATTTTTATTTCCTGTCTTGGTTTGTTAGGCCTAGCCTCTTACAGTACAATTCAACGCACAAGAGAAATTGGCGTTAGGAAAGTGCTTGGCGCAAGTGTAAGCAGTATTGTAAATCTTTTGTCGGTCGATTTCATCAAGCAGGTTCTGGTTGCATTCGTATTGGCTGTACCGATCGCATGGTGGGGTATGAGTAAATGGCTGAATGATTTCGCTTATCGCACAAACATGACCTGGTGGGTGTTTGCAGCAGCTGGATTGACAGCAGTGTTCATTGCTTTCTTTACAATCAGTTTCCAGGCCATCAGGGCAGCGGTAGAGAATCCGGTGAAGAGTCTCAGGTCGGAATGAGTGAAGAGTAGACAGTGG
>Ga0097621_100001324_pt1 | contig 17041 bp, 13 predicted proteins | sample KBSMisM72_FD_73165 | JGI IMG/M metagenome (GOLD analysis project Ga0097621, IMG submission 73165) | Miscanthus rhizosphere microbial communities from Kellogg Biological Station, Michigan, USA - KBS Miscanthus M7-2 (version 2) (version 2) | ecosystem: Host-associated > Plants > Roots >... | reverse complement strand
GCACTCGGTCGCCGGCTGTTGCGTGAGGAGCTCCTCGCGGGCGCGATCCTGCGAGGTAATCCTCTCTTTTCGGCGCCATCTCAAGTCTTTGTCACACGGAACTCAGCAACATCTGATTACCATTCATTCCAACTCCGCTTCCAACGACGACTCACAAACAACCTTCAGGCTTTGTCGTACTACACCTGGTCGCATTCGATCGATACAGCGTCAAATGAGTCGACGCAGTTTGGGCCGGCACTTGTCTTTGATCCAAATCGCGATAGGGGTCCTTCGGATTTTGATGTCCGCCACTCCTTCAATGTAGCGCTTACTTACGATCTGCCGACTCCTAACATCAGCAAGTTTGGCAAGGCGATCCTCGGGAATTGGACCGTCGACACGATTGTAGCCGTTCGGTCTGCGCAACCGGTTGAAGTGGGCTCGTTCCGAGACTTAGGTTTCGGCGTCATCTTTCTTCGCCCCGATTTGATCCAGGGAGTACCTCTATACATCGATGACGGAAATGTAGGTGGCGGTCAGCGATTTAATCGAGCCGCATTCGTCGTTCCGGCACAACAGCGCCAGGGGACGCTTGGGCGAAACGTGTTACGAGCCTTTCCGTTATTTCAAACGGACTTCGGACTCGCCCGTCGCTTTAAACTCTCCGAGACTGTCGGGCTGGAATTCAAAGCCGATTTCTTCAACGTGTTCAACCATCCGAACTTCGGTGATCCCGTCGGCGACCTGGACGACCCCAGATTCGGAACCTCATTTCGAATGTTTGGCAAGGGTCTGGGGACCGGCGGCATCCTTGGAGGTTTGAATCCTCTTTACCAGGTCGGTGGACCACGTTCAATGCAACTCTCTTTGCGAGCGCGATTCTGAAGCTGCTTTCGATCCACAGATTACACAGATTCTATAAATCAATCTGCGTAATCTGTGGATAAAGGACCTACCAAATGCCCAGACTCCCAATTGCCATTTGTCTCGTTCTATTCAGTGTCCTGGTGGCCGCCGCCCAGGAGCGACAACTCGTGCCCTTGCCGGTTCAGGATGCGATTGCCGCTCGGACTTTCTCAACCACACCCTTTTCATTGAGCAATGATGGCTACTGGATCGCTTACACGCTTCAGGATCCAAAGAGAAGTCAGATCATCAGCGATGAACGACAGCGGTGGCTAACAGCTTCCGGAACGCCGCCACAGCAAATCGGCTGCGACGTTTGGATTACAAACGTCAAGACTCGAGAGACGCGAAACCTTACGGAGGGCAAAGGCAACAGTTGGTCACCAGTGTGGTCGCCTGACAATAACTATCTCGCTTTCTTTTCAGATCGTGGTGGGCTGGCTACGCTCTGGATCTGGGAAAGACGTTCAGAGACGCTGCGTCAAGTTTCTGATCTTCCAGTGGTCGGATATCGCGGGCTCTCGTTCCCGCGCTGGACTGCCGACAGTAAAAGCATTGTTTTTTGCGTATTACCGGAAGGGATGACAGTCGAGAAAGCAGCACTTCGCTTCACTGGTCTCGAGAACAACCGTCCGGCGCCCAATACCAACAAGCTGGACCAACCGACTGTCACGGTCTTCAAATCTACAGCGGTTACAAATGGGAGTGTCCCACTCAAAACCACGAGCTCTACCTCAGTCTACAACGACGCGTATGCAGCAGATCTCGTTATTGTTCAACTCGAAGGAGCAAAAGTCAGGCGTCTGGTTAAAGGCTCTAAGCCATGCACCTATTGGCCGTCGCCCGATGGCGCCTACATCGCCTTCACAAATCTGAAAGAAAATTCCGGCCAACCGAGATTTGATCTCATGGCCATTTCGGTACGAGACAATGTCCCAATCACTCTCGCTGCAAACCTTAATCAGGGGTTTGTCGCGTTGAGTGTTAGCTGGTCGACGAATGGTATTCTGAGTTACACCACACTCGAATCGCAGCCAGGGGGACAACTCCGCCGCGAATGCTACCTCGTCGCCCCCAACAGTACGCCACGCAAAGTTACAGGCACCCCCGTTAAAGGTTTTTCCTCTCCTCTGCGGGCGCCTCTGTGGGATAAGAGCGGACAATTCTTCTATTTGATTAGCGGCAATTCTCTCTGGAGAGTAACGGCAACAAGCGCAACTGCCGTTGAGGTTGCTCGAATGCGCGATCGAAACATCGTCGATATCGTTCCCTCGACGGTGCCCGGCCGGTTTTGGTCTCCGGATGAAGATGGCTCATTGTTCGTCACAACCTCAGATCCCGAGTCGCTGCGAGTTGGGTTTTCCAGAATTAATCTCACCAGTGGTGAAGTCACACCACTAGTCGAAGAAGACAAGGTTTACGGCGCCGGCAATCCGCTCCTCCCTGCCGCCATGGGTACGCCGGATGGTCGATGGCTTCTTTATATCGCTGAAGACACAGGACACAACCCTGATTTTTGGGCTTTTGATGGAAACGTCCGCGAGGCGCAACGAGTGACAAACACGAATCCGGAGTTTGATAAGTACGTGATGGGCGCGAGCACGCTGGTGGAATGGCATGGTCCAGGTGGAGAGCGACTTCGAGGTGCGTTGCTGCTTCCTGCGGGTTATCAAAAAGGTAAGCGCTACCCGCTGGTAGTATCGCTTTATCCGGATGAAGAATTATCGAGACACCTCAACCTTTTTGGGATGAAGTTCAACATCGCGATCGACTCAGTTAACAATCAGCAATTACTGGCGACCCGCGGCTATGCAGTGTTGCTGGCGGATAGTCGCATGAGTGTCGGAAACCCGATGCAGGAGATCGTTAGAAGCGTCATGCCGGGTGTTAACAGGGCAATCGAGATGGGCATTGCCGATCCAAACCGAATGGGAATTATCGGGCACAGTCACGGAGGCTATGCCGTTTTATCTATTGTCAGCCAGGTACAACGATTTAAAGCTGCAGTGAGCTGGGCCGGTTCCGCCAATCTGATTACGATGTACGGCCAGATGGACTCAGATGGAACGAGTCATTGGATCGATTGGGCTGAAACGGGCCTGGGCAACATCGGCGGAAGTTTATGGCAAGTCAGAGAACGTTACATTGAGAACTCACCGATCTTCTATCTCGACCAGGTGAATACCCCTCTTCTAATAGTTCAGGGCTCGAGCGATCGTATTACTACTCCAAATCATTCCGAAGAGATTTTTGTGGGGCTCAGGCGCTTGAATAAAGAAGCAGAATACGCGCGATACGAAGGAGAGGATCACGGCTTTTGGTTTTATCCGAATCGCGTGGATTACTGTAACCGGCTCATAAGCTGGTTTGATCGCTGGCTCAAACCCACCGAAACAGAAATATCCAAAACACCGCAATAAGCGCGGCGGTTAATCTGGCGTGTGGCTTTTGCCTCAACCGTCCGGCACCATTCTTGGACCGGGTCAGTACAGGGAGCGGTAGCGACCTGGTCAGTGATTAGCATGCTCTATTTCCCAAAGACTCTTGACTCTCATCGTTTGACCAGGTCGCTACCGCTCCCTGTACTGACCCGGTCCAAGAATGATGTCTGACTCTTGAGAGCGCGAACTCCTCTCAAGTAACGATCGAGAAAGCCGACGATGCGTTGATAGGCGTATACCTGGTTAGACTTTTTGGTAAAGCCATGCCCCTCATCGTCAAACACGACATACTCAATTATTCCGTTCTTCTTTCTGATCGCTGCCACGATTTCATCTGACTCTGACTTCAACACTCTGGGATCGTTGGCGCCCTGTAACACCAGCAACGGCTTCACAATCGCATCCGCATGAAACAGAGGAGATATCTTTCTGAGCATCTCACCATCAGTGGCCGGATCCCCGAGCTTGCGGTAGAAATCCGTCAAAGAACTTCTCCAGTATGGGGGAAACGATTCCAGTGTTCTTTGCCAGTTGGTTGGTCCAAAGAGATCGATCCCAACCGCAAACTCCTGCGGGTAGAACGTCAAGGCTGAGAGAGTCAGAAAACCTCCGTAGCTCGCCCCCATGATCCCGACCTTGGAGCTATCCACCCAATCAAGTGTTGCGAGATATCTTCCCGCCTCAATACAATCCCGCAACGGCTCCTGCGCATGCTTTCCATTGTCCAGAGCATGAAAGGTTTTTCCGTAGCCGGAGCTGCCTCGGTAATTCGGTGCCAATACTGCATATCCCTGGTTCACGAGAAATTGTATGGTGGCGTTGTATTCCTTTCTCGTCTGACCACCCGGACCACCATGGATGTAAACCAGCGCCGGAACTTTATTCACAGAACTCGCATCGTGAGGCTTCCAGAGTAGAGACGGGATTTCCAATCCATCATAGGAGCGGTAGCTAACGATTCGCGAATCGACCAGATCATCGTGATCGATCTCGGGTGTAAGGCTGCTCACCAACTTTCGCGTCATGCGAGAGGAGAAATCATGAATGTACAGATCTCCGGGACGACAATCACCCTTGACGTAGAAACCCAGTAACCGCGCCGATCGAGAGAAACTAAAACCGGAAATTGCTTCACCCGGAAAACAAGGCAGCGCAATCTGCTCACCGGATTGCAAACAAGAAACTTCTATCTGAAAAAACGAATCACGATCACGAGTGATTACCTGATACTTGCCATGAGGCGAAATCGATATGTAGCAGTCGCAGTCATCTTTCACTACCTCCTCGCTGCGTCCCGTTTCTAATTCGATTCGTTCGACGTGATAGAAATCGCCACCTCGATTCGTTCTGTAGTAGAGGTACTTAGAGTTCCAATCGAAACAGGAAGCCCAGAAACAGCCATCGCCCTCGTTTGACGTCAATTGCCTCAACTCGCCTGTAACAGTTTCATAGAGAAAAATGTTTGAGTTCTCTCGCGTGCGAGGCTCGCCGAGCGCAATGTATCTTCCGTCTCTGGAAATACAACCGAAGTCGTAGCCATGGAAATCGGTGAATAGCAACTCGCGTTCTAAGGTCGCGCCGTTGATCTTGTAGATGTCGAAGCAGTGGCGATCCCGCTCGTTGGTCGCACAGTAAAACGCCGTACCGTCGGAAGTTAGGCCAAAGAATCTCGCCGTAACATTGTCGCCGGGTGTTAAATCGACGAATTCGCCTCCAGGTTCAAGGACCCACAAATGGTAGTTCTCAGTTCCGCCTCGCTCACGCGAAACGAGCAGGCGTTCACCATCCGGAAAGTACGAGAGCGCATAAACATTGTCGGTTGACGAATTGGTCAGTTGCTCAGCTGGTCCACCTGCTACCGGCATGCGGTAAACATTGAATACACCGCTCGCGTTTGTCGTGAATACAATGGATTTCTCGTCCGGAGAAAAAGCGCCACCCATCACTTTTCTCGTGCCGGTGAATTGTTCAATCGTATAGATGTTTCTCTGCGACATTAGTGTTAACCTTGAGCCATGAGGGCGATATCGCGTTGTGGCGCCTGAACCCTTTTGACAACCTGCGTCTTCGGCTCGAGTTCAAACTGGCTCTCGCAGAGCAAGCGATAATTCAGATTAGTTTCGTACAAGGATGAATGACTGCCCTCGGCGATGACTCTGCCCCGATCGATCACGAGAATGCGATCTGCCCACAAGATCGTCGAGAGGCGATGTGAGATTACGATTGTGATTGTCGCCTGATTTACTTCACTCATCTCCTCAAACAATTTTTGTTCTGTAACTGCATCGAGCGCAGAAGTACTTTCGTCCAGAACCAAAATCTGCGGGCGTTGAAGCAGTGCGCGAGCGAGCGCCACGCGTTGTCGTTCGCCACCAGAGAGTTTGCTCCCTCGCGGACCGACCTGCTCGTTCCAGCCTAGTGGCAGTCGATTTATGACATTTTCCAGTTGGGTGATTCGAACGACTTGATCGAGGACGCTCTGGGACGCCTTCGGATTTCCGTAGCGGAGATTCTCGAGTAAAGTAGCGTCAAAGATTGGTGCTTCCTGCAACACAAACGAAACTGTCGATCGAAGACTCTGCAAACGAAGTTCTCTCACGTCAATTCCATTCACAACAATCGCGCCATCGACAGCGTCATACAGCCTGGCGATCAAACGTGCGATTGTGCTCTTGCCGGCTCCGCTCGAACCGACCAGTGCAATCTTCTCACCGCAATGAGCCTTCAAACTGACGTTTGTCAGTACTGGTTTGTCATATCCATAACTAAAACAAACATTCTTCAATTCGAGTTGCGGTGTCGCACTATGCGGAACATCAATCGCATTTGGATTTTCCGGAACAGAAACCGCCGCTTGTTCAATTTCACATAACCTCCGCGCACTCGCACCGACTCGCTGAAAGCGCGAGTAGATATCCATCGCCGCATACAAGGGCGCGAACAGTTGCAGGGCGTAACTGTAAAATGCAACCAGGCTGCCTACAGTCAACGTTCCCTGCAACACCTCGTAACTACCAAGACTGAGGATCGCCATCACACTAAGAACAATGATCAGAGATGAGGAAGAAGCAAAGAGCACTTCCATACCCAGCCTTCTCAACTCGGTTCGTGTTGCGGCGGCGGAGAGTCTGGTGAATTTACAGGCTTCAGTTAACTCCCTGCATACGAGTTGCACTTGCGTCATGCATGAAATCTGATCTTGCAGAAACGCAGTGACTCTCCCTTTTTGCTGTTGCAGTTGATCTGAACAGTCTCGCAGCGGACGCTGGAAGCGATGGCGAAGAAAGAGAAAGGCCGGCACGAGCGGGAGCACAATGCAGGTCAGTCGCCAATTCAACACAAACATTGTCACGACGATTAATACAGTGGTAACTGCGGTGCGTAGCAGCAGAGTTGTGAGCTGTCCGGTTATTTCCCCAACCAGAGTTACATCCTGCTCGAGACGAAATAGAAGCTCGCCTACGGAATTCTTTTCATGGTATTCAGACGATAGTTGCTGCACTCTTCGAAGCAGATGGAGGCGTGTCATAAAGATCATTTTCTGCACCGCACGATTACCAACCATCACACCCCATGCATTGAAGAAAATCCGACCAAGGTAAGTGAGCAAAAAACCTGAGATGGCAACAAGCAGTAATATTCGGGAGCCTCGAATCAACACATCGTCGATCAAAAACCTGATGATCAGGGGTTCTGACAACACAAGCAGGCTGGAGATAACTGTCAGGAGAAAGCCTGCGAGGTGAGTGCGAACAAAAGGTCGGAGTTGAGCAAGCAACCACATATTTTCAGGCTTGAAAGTCATTGTCAGTGGATGCTGTGCGGTAACTTTTTATCGCTTTGGTAAAACCTACAAAAGCGCCAACAAGTTGGCGCACTCCAGTCAGGCGCCGATTCCTGAACTTTTTGGTATCCGGCAGGATCTACCTGCCGGATACACTGATTGTTCAGGAAGCGCTCAACCCCCTGTTAGTCCTCCGTCGCAGGGATGAAGCGTGTCCCAAATTCGAAAGTAAGACCGTCAAGTACCTGCTCATCCCTCTTCTCACCCAGAACGATATCTTCGGCCTTTCCAAGCTCGATGACAGCGGCAACTTCATATTCGTTAGTCATTGCAGTAATCCTCCTTTCTTTGAACGTTATATCGTTGTTGTGGCGTGCCGAGCGACGAACGCCTAGTCTTCTGTTGCTGGTATAAAGCGCGTGCCCCACTCAAAAGTCACACTGTCGACGACCTCCTCCATTAACTTTTCACCAAGAACGATGTCTTCAGCCTTGCCCAGTTTGACTACTACCGCGCCTTCGTATTCGTTAGTCATGATCTGCTCCTCCTTTCTTCTTTAGTTGTTCAACTCCGGACACTCGAGAGTTCGCAACCAAAACTCGAGTGAAATGGTTTTTAGCAATGCAATAAAATTAACTCTTAAACCGTGACCTGCTGACTCCAGAGCTTCTGTTAGAGCGACCGGCTCGACGTAGCCATACGCAGTGGCGCGAGAGTCTTTAAAGAGTTCACGCAGGCCCGGTATTTCGCGAATCACCGCACGGCAGATCGACTCATGCGGATCACCTTTCGTTCTACGCCGGGCAATCCGGTCGGGCAGTAAAGTCTTAAATGAGCGCCGCATCAGCGAACGCGTTTCGCCTGGACGCAATCTCTGTTCGGCCGGAATGGCCTGCAGAAACTCCACCAGCGGACGATGCAGGTAGGGATATCTGATCTCGACGTTGAAGTGAGCCCTTCTATATCCCGCCGCGATGTGGTTGACCACTGAAACAAATCCCGCGCTTTGATCGCGACCACTGGGCAATCGAAACCCGTAGACATCGAGATTGGCATTGATTATTTCTCGCATGTGATTTCGCTCGACGAAATCGGCGCTGAACCATCGCGGTAATTGCTTCTGCGATCGATGAATCGATTGTGGAAGGGTGGGCAAAATCGTTCGCTGCCAGAGGAGCCAAAGGTATGGACGCTTGAGAGCTCCACTCCAAACGTGTAATCGCTTATGTAAGGCCAGGACCTTACCCTCAACCAGCAGATCGCATAACTCAGGTGACGGATCGTCACTACTACCGAGCATCTGGTCGCCGCCTTCACCACTTAACAACACGCGTGCATGGTGCTGGTCCATTATTTTCTGAGCGCCACGATAGTACTCCGTAAATCCATCAACTCCGTTCGGAACGAAAGTCGGACTGCGATCGAGACCCGACAGAAGCGGATAACATGATTCCTTCAAGTGATGGCCCGTGTGACCGATGTGCTGTTCGACGCACTCGATGAATCGACTCTCGTCAGCAGTAGTTGACTCATCGTAAACGTGGGAAATTGTTTCAAGTCGTGGGATTTGTACTTCGTTGTTGTTAACGAATCGATTAGCCGCACAAACGATCGATGAACTATCCAGACCACCGCTCAATTCAGAGAAGACCGGCCGGTGAGAACGCAACTGGGCCTTCAGTCCAACGCTGAATTTATGAATGAATTGCTCTTCGTAATCTTCGTCGCGCTGGTAACGAATTTCCCGGCTCGGATCTAACTCCCAATACCTGGTTTCGGTTAGCTTTCCGGCTTGATTCACGCTCACGACGTGATGAGGTTTGACTGCAAAAACGTTCTTGTAAGGAGTGAGCCCGACCCGTGGATATCGCGCCAGGAATCCAGCGACATATTCCTCATTAACCTCACGAGGAACATTTGCGACATCGAGCAAAGGCAAGAGTTCTGTCGACCAAACGATTCGTCCCCGGTTCAGATAGCAATTAATGGGGCGAGTTCCCAGCACATCGCGGACAAGCAGGAGCGTTCTTAACCGTGAATCCCACAGCGCGAGACCAAAATCACCGATGAGGCGAACAAAAGATTTTTGGCCCCACCGCAAATAGGCAGCCCGCACGATTTCCACATCAGTAATAATTGTTTCGCTTCGTGTTTTCGTGAAAAGCTCATTGATAAGCTCATCTCGATTGTCGAGCCTGCCGTCCCAGGTCAGCATGAGACCATCAGATGAAACGACCGGTTGAATTTCGAATTGTGATTCGCGAGTTGTGTGGTAGGCACGATACGTCATGCCCACATGAGCATTGCTTGCCTCGCCCCCGCCATCAGGACCACGTATTGCTAATCGCTTGCCCAGCGCAGTGAGCATCTCCCGATCCACCGGTGGCGGGTTGTTTCCAAAGTTCAAGATTCCACCCAATGCGCTCATGTGACTAGACTCGCTTCAAAAGTCGATAGTTCCGCTTTACAACTTGAGAGTCGTTCACAACGCGTCCCTCAACCTCCACCCATGCATGACCACTCGGTGGAAAGTCCTTCGCGGCGAGCACCATCTCCGCAGGTACGCCGCGACGACGAAGCAGACACGTCACCACAGCCGAGTGTTGGAGACACATCGCTTTTTTGGGGTAGTACATTTGTGCGCGGTCAACCATCGCACGCACGCGTTTACATGACTCGCGATCGGTAGCGCCTGGACTTGCCGTGGGCCAGCTTCTAACTCTCTCGATTAGAGATTGAAAGCCACGAAACTTCAGCAATAAATCGAACCCGAGTAAAGCGACAAACGCCGTAAGCGTTTCCCGTTTCGATATTTGAAGCTGGCCTTGTTCACTCTGCGTTGGAGCGGAACGGCTGTCTGGTGTCGCGTCATCCCCGGGACTTGAAGTTGTCCCGCTCACGCCGTCGCAGATGAGATAAAACTGTCGACCTCTTCGATCGGTTTCTGTCCGAAGCAACTTCATTTCACACGTCTTCTTAAGAAACTGCGCCGTGTCGTTGTGAAGTTGCTTGCGCGACACGTCATATCGCAATTCACCTTCGGCATTTATCGTTTCAAACTGTTCGGACAATTGCTGCACAACATCCTCAACGCTCAATCCCGCGGGGTTCTCCTCGAGAATCATCCACGTCAGAGCACCAACACCATTCAGCTTGCAAATCCGATCGTCGGCGATCGATAGCAATACGCTGCCATCTTTATGTCTTTGAGCTCGCGCGGTGTATGACGAACCACGAACCGAAGTTGAAGACGTAACTCTCTGCATCGTGTTTGATCTTGAACTAGAAGTTTGGGGGTAGTCCGGTGCCGGACTTCTTGCGGGCGAGTCAAGTTGTCGTTCGGTGGGCTCACTCTACGCTTCGCACGCGAGAGCGGGAAAATTTCTGTTTTCTGCTTGGGATTCGAAGCAGGCCAGGTTTTGGTTGAGAATGAGATGAACTCTTAAGCTTTCATTAAGGCTTTCTTGCTTGGAATGGTAAGCAAGCACACCATCATTTCTTTGTCCGCAGCGCCTTTATCTTTTGCGACTCAGCGGGAGACTCGGTATCCACACACGGCGTGTTGTAACTGATCACCCGACCGACAATCTCTGCCTCTCGCGGATAGGCAAAACGCCGCACACAGCATGGCGAGGAGTGATGCGGGATAATGAGCAGCGAATCGCTCTGTAACTCGCACCAACCACACGCATATGCCTGTCGCAACTCAATGAAGTAAATGGGCCGCTCGTATTCGTTGTGCCAACCATTTGTCTGCACCTTGTTCTGGCTTGTGGCAATTTTCAAAAGCGCACCTGGCCGGATCATCGGATACATACTGAAATCCGACAGACCAAGTTGCGCATAAAGAATGTGTGGATTGCTGTCGTCGCGGTGATTCGCATCAATCGCCGCTAACTGAGTTTCCGCTGTCAGAATCTCAGGGATGGCGTGGTCATCGCCATTGTGCGAAAGCAACTGCGTCACGTACGGGTCGGCGACAGACTCGTACTTTTCCTGATCCTCGACGTCAACGTTGTAAAGACGAAGGAGATCCAGAAAGTTGGTCCGGTAGATCACGCTCAGACTAAACAGTTTCCAGATGCTTGGTTCGGAGATGCGGTTTTCGAGTTGGGCCAGCCAGCCATTGGAAATACAAAATCTCTTGTCTCCTTTAACGTCCGCAATCCGCCGGCTTGCTTGTTCGACTTCACGCCCGGTGATGTTGCGTCGATTACGCAGCGTTTTCAGTTCCTGACCAGTCAGCACAATAAGCCCCCCAATTCCCAAATGCAGGCGCGGCGGAGTCTACAGGAACAAACATGCTCACTGCCTACAAGAAAATCTTTTGTCCGGGATCGTGGCAAGAAAAGCCGGATCTGCAATCCGTTAAGACGTTTCGTTTTGGTTATTTAGTCTTTTGAGAAGCGTTCCTTAAGGTTCTTACCTGATGCGGGCCTAAGGGCACTGAAATGAAAGGAATTCTGACACCGGTGTTTAAAGCGCTACTTGCAAACAATTGATTCGCGCACGCTTACGCCATGGATAACTATCGACAGTTTGTTCGCTATCGCGGAAAATTAACTTCGCTTCGGATAAACCACACCGACAACCTGCCCGATTATTCTCACCTCGTTACGATTGAATTCCTCGCGCACGTTTCCTGAGGCGGGATGAGGTATGAGGACGATCTTGTCGCCCGGTGCATTTTCGGCGTAGACGCACGTAAGCCCGTTCGGCGTCAGAACATAAAACAACTCGCGCTCGTGGAAGCTTACGTTCTCAGCTGGAGACACCTTGTCTAAGAGTTTGTTCACTAACAAACGACTACCGGGCGGCGCTATCGGTGTTGCATTCGTGTCTTCTTCACCGACAACAACGTACGCCATGTACGGCGGATAAAACGATCCGAGATACTCGACTTCGATGTCGGCCCAACGCTTCAACGAACCCTCGAAGAACTGCGTGTCCTCGAGGTTCGCATCGTCGCGAACGATTGGCATTTTTATTTTGCGATGACGGGCTACCGCATCGAGCGGTACTTCGTGAGTCCGTGAACGACTCATCTCCACCTGGTCCATGAAACGACGTTCTGGTTGCAAACCGATAGACGCATCCATTTCGGCACGCGAGAGGTTGAGAATGATGCGCAAACTATCAAGCTTGGCAGTGCCTGGTTGGCGAATACTTCCACTGATGATATTCCCCAATGTCGACTTCCCAATTCGCATATCCGAATTGTTATTGACATTCGCCAGGCGTTTGCTTTCCGCAACAATGTCTTTGTAATTCAGACCAAGAAGTTTCATGGCCGTCAGAATCAAGTTACCCAACGGCGCGTTTGTTTGCCTTTGTGGACGGCCGCGCTTTGCTTTACCGGGACTCCTTCGCGGTTGAGTCATGCGAACGTGAATCTCCTATCTCCAAACTTTGCGACAGGGAGGCATTCAGACTGTTCTTTTTTGGGAGTCGTAGTTATCGGGAGGCTGGTGCGGACAAATTTTACACTACCATGGTCCTTTTTAAATAAAGAATACGCGTTCCTTTTAAACCGAATAATGTTCGCCCGCTGGAGGTTTTATGTCCCGTCCATCCCCGGACCTCTTGTGCAGAGCTTTTTCTTTTGGCCTGGCGATAGTTTTATTGATCGCCGCCGCCCCGAAGAGTTCGGCTGCGCCATCGACGCAGAGTCAAACCGCGCCGATCCCGCTCGAGTTATCCAAGCCTATCGAACGAGCGATCAATGCAGGCGAAACACATTCGTTCACATTAGCTCTCACCGCGGGTCATTACGCGCACATTACTGTCGACCAGCGCGATGTTGATGTCGTTGTGTCTATTTACACGCCCGATGGGACGAGAGTCGCGCAGGTCGACAGTCCTAACGGCAATTACGGCATCGAGCCGGTCTCAGTCGTAGCTGAGACTTCGGGCGCGTATCGCGTCGAAGTGCTATCCACGTCGCCGAAGAAGCCAGGCAAGTATGAAGTGAAGCTGGAAGAGTTGCGCGTCGCTACCGCGAACGATCGCAACCGTGTGGCGGCACAAACACTCTTTACCGAAGCAAAGGCTTTGCGTACTGAGAGAACGCAGGAATCTTTTCAACAAGCTATTAAGAAGTATGACGCCGCGTTTGTTATCTGGCAGAACCTCAACGACAAATTGATGGAAGCATTCACGCTTCATGAAGTGGGAATGATCTACGGTGACACCGGCCAATATCAGAAGGCGATCGACTCACACACCAAAGCCGCGGCTCTGTACAAAGAACTAAAGCTTCCGAGGTGCGAAGCGGCTGTGACCGTTAATATCGGTTGGATATACGGAGAGTTAGGCGACACTCAGAATCGTCTCGCGGTGTACGACCGCGCGGCGGCGATCTACGAAACCGTCGGGGATATCGATCCCGTGCTGATCAGCAATTTCGGATCGACTTATGCGAAGCTCGGTCAATATCAGCGCGCACTCGATATAAACATGCGCGTGTTGGAAATGCGGCGCCCACTGCAGGAACCACTCGGACTCGGTGTCACCCTTCGTAACATCGGCGACTGTTACGAGCATCTCGGAAATAAGCAGAAGGCACTCGACTTCTATAAGGAGTCGCTTGGTTTCATGCAAAAAGCGGGTAATCATTTTTACACCGCCTCGACTCTGATCAATCTCGGCCTCATCTATGAAGGTCTGAAGCAAGATAAGGCGCTCGACTATTTCAATCAGGCCCTCGCAATTCGCCGTACTATCAACGACGAAAGAGGCATTGCGAACGCTCTCTTTTATAGCGCGCGCGTAGAACGCGATCGTGGCAATCTAAGCGAAGCACGTAAACGGAGCGAAGCAGCGTTAGAACTGATTGAGCGGTTGCGGACCAAGGTTGCCAGCCAGCAGTTACGTGCGTCGTTTTTTGCTTCAGTGCAACAGTTTCGAGAGTTCTACATCGATCTGTTGATGCGTTTACACAAAGAGAATCCTTCACAACGACTGGACACTGCAGCATTTAATGCGAGCGAAACCGGCCGCGCCCGTTCGCTGCTCGAATTGATAAGCGAAGCCAATACGGAAATTCACACGGGTGTAGATCCGAAGCTGTTGGAGCGTAAACAGAGTTTGGAAGGATCGATAGCCGACAAGGCCGACAGCCAGTCGCGGACATTCAGCGAGAAAAGTCCCGAAGAACGAGCCGCTGCTGCTGAAGAGCTTGCCTTACTCACCACCGAATACGACCAGGTTCAAGCACGAATTCGCGAAGCGAGCCCGCAGTACGCAGCGCTGATTCAACCAGTGCCGCTAAAACTCGAAGAAATTCAAAAACAAGTCCTTGATAACGATACTCTGCTGCTCGAATACTCACTTGGCGAAAAGAACAGCTTTCTTTGGGCAGTCACGACCGATTCATTCAAGTCGTATGAATTGCCTAACCGCGCGGTCGTCGAACCCCTCGCGCGACGTGTTTACGAACTGCTGACCGAACGTAATCGAAGTGTCGCGAACGAGACACTCGAACAGAGACGAGAGCGATTGGAATCGGCGGACGCGGAATATCTGAAAGCCGCCGCGAGTTTGAGTCAGGCCATACTAGGACCAGCAGCCGCCGAATTGAAGAATAAACGACTGCTGATCGTGAGCGACGGCGTGCTGCAGTTTGTTCCGTTTTCAGGTTTGCCTGATCCTACAAACGCGCGGCCTCTGATGCTGGATCACGAGATCGTGACTGCACCGTCGACAGCAGTCGTCGCCCTGCTTCGACAAGAAACCGCAAATCGCAAACCGGCGCCAAAGACGCTGGCCGTGTTCGCCGATCCGGTTTTTTCCACCGACGATTCTCGCGTTCTAATTGCAAAACGTGCCCACGCTGCGCGTGAGGAAAAGACTTCCGGGGCAGATGCCGTCAGATCAGCTTCGGAGGTCGGCCTGGGCGACCTGAGACGATTGCGGTTCAGCCGGCAGGAAGCCGACGCGATCACGCGCTACGCCACGCAAGACTTGAAACTCGAAGCCGTTGACTTTCAGGCAAACCGCACACTCGCCACCAGCGCCGAACTGGGCCAGTATCAGATCGTTCACTTCGCAACGCATGGTCTAATCAACAACACGCATCCTGAACTGTCGGGAGTTGTCTTGTCGCTCGTCGATGAGAAGGGCCGGCCGCAGAATGGATTCCTGCGTCTATACGATCTCTACAATCTGAAACTGTCGGCAGATCTCGTGGTGTTGAGCGCGTGCCAAACCGCGCTCGGCAAAGAGATCAGAGGCGAAGGTCTCGTCGGACTGACGCGCGGGTTCATGTACGCCGGAGCACCTCGGGTGGTTGCGAGTCTGTGGCAAATAGACGACCGAGCCACGGCCGAATTCATGAAACGCTTTTACGAAGGAATGCTGGGACAAAAACTGCGTCCCGCTGCCGCGCTGCGTGCGGCCCAGGCCTCGATGTCTAAAGATCCTCGCTGGCACGAGCCTCACTACTGGGCCGCATTCACTCTGCAAGGCGAGTGGAAATAGCCCACAAGAAAGTTAGCCACAAAAAGGCACAAAAAGCACAAAAACGAGTGAGACCATCTTTGTGCTTTTTGGCATCGTACTTGCGAACTCGAGTAAAGGAATTAACTATGACGAGCAATGCGCCATGGTGGTGGTTTGAAGGCGGTACAGAAATCTGTTCGATGTGTGGGCAGCCGTACGCATATCAAACAGGGTCTTATTGTCGGGACTGCGACTGTAAGCTTTGTCCCATGTGCTTACAGGAAGCTGAGGGTCACGAGGCGCTTTGTTCCGCTTGTTGCGAACAAGGATAGAGATTTTTATGGCAGCTCGCGCTATCTGGAAAGGCGAAATAAAACTCGGCACGACTAAAGTGCCCGTCAAACTTTATTCAGCGGTGCAGGATCGCACTGTGCGATTTCACGTGCTCGACGATCGTCAAAAACAACGTGTGAAGCAACACATGATCGATCCCGATTCGGGCGACGAAGTGCCGACGGAAGAGATTCAAAAGGGCTATGAGATCGAACCGGGAAAGTACGTAATCCTGACGAAAGACGATCTCGAGAAACTCGAACCGCCGCCTTCTCGTGATATCGAGATCGTAGAGTTTGTTCCGCAAGCTAAGATCAGTCAGCAATGGTATGAACGTCCTTACTACCTCGGTCCGGACGGAGACGAAAAAGACTACTTCGCACTCGCCGAAGCGTTACAGAACAAAGAGAGCGAAGGTATCGCGCATTGGGTGATGCGGAATAAGTATTACGCGGGCGCGCTCCGCGCCATCGACGACTATCTCTTTCTCTTCACGTTGCGTGATGCGAAGGAGGTTATTCTCGCCGACGAGCTCACGAAGCCGTCAGGCGCTGCGCCGACTCAGAAAGAGCTCGCGATGGCGAAGCAGTTAGTGGAGATGTTGCAGGGCGAGTTCAAGCCAACCGAATACAAGGATGAATATCGCGAGCGCGTGATGGAGTTCATTGAGAAGAAAGCCAAGGGACATGCGCCGCGACTGAAGGCGGTGAAAACAAAACGGAAGACAGAGGCGCTGGACAATGTTCTGGCCAAGAGCATTGCATCGTTGAGGAAGGAGAAACGCGCTGCCTAGAACTACACGCAAAAGTGCGGAGCCTGAAGAGGAGACTGCGGGTGGACGGCCGTTCTGGTCCGGAACGCTGACGTTTGGTCTCGTGAGTGTGCCGGTGCAATTGTTTCCGGCGGCGCGTTCGAACCGTACTTCTCTGCGCATGCTTGGACCAGATGGACAACCATTGGCGCGAAAGTATTATGCGGAGAAGACGGGTAAGGATCTGGACGTCGACGAAGTGGTGCGCGGCTACGAGATCGATAAAGAAAAATATGTGATCGTTACTGATGAGGAGTTGGACCGCCTCGCTCCCGAGAAGACGCGTGACATCGATCTCAAGCAGTTTGTGCCGGCAGACTCGATCCCGCCGCTTTATTTCGAGCG
>Ga0097621_100001323_pt1 | contig 17053 bp, 10 predicted proteins | sample KBSMisM72_FD_73165 | JGI IMG/M metagenome (GOLD analysis project Ga0097621, IMG submission 73165) | Miscanthus rhizosphere microbial communities from Kellogg Biological Station, Michigan, USA - KBS Miscanthus M7-2 (version 2) (version 2) | ecosystem: Host-associated > Plants > Roots >... | reverse complement strand
TGGGTGGCCAACGGGACTCGAACCCGCAACAGCCAGAACCACAATCTGGGGCTCTACCATTGAGCTATGGCCACCGTCGCGCTCGACTTTAGGTTTTTCACGTTTAATTGCAAAGACAAAGCCGGCGTCGCTCGCCCCGTCGTTGCAACGCCAGAACCGGTCAGCTATTGTCTGCGCTCTTCGCGATGAGCAAAACCGGCTTGCTTCTCCTCGCCGTGATCGCGGCGCTTTTCTTGCCGCCGAGGTCCTCCCCGGCACAGGACCAGGACGTCGATCCGTCGGAGATTTTCCTCAAAGCTTATATGACGGCGCAGTTGGGTGAAAAGCTGGAACGGGAAAATCAATTCAAGCCGGCGCTTTCCAAGTTTCGTTTCGCCGGTGCGCTTATCGAGGAGCTGAAAAAGAACCATGCGGAGTGGCAACCGGCAATCGTTGAGTATCGCGGGCGCAAAGTCTCCGAGGCAATTCTCCGCGTGCAAAGCAAACTCGGAACGCAAAGCGATCTCGCCGCTACGGCTGAAACGCCACCAGAGGAAAATGGAACCGCCGCCGCGCCAAACGCTTCGCCTAGCGGGCCACGAGTTGAAACCGCACCACCACCACCACTCAACCCTTCGGATGTTCAGGCCGCGATCCAGATCGGGACCCAGGATCTCCGCACCCGCGTCAACGCCCTCGAGAACGAGCTGAAGAAATCGCAGGATCAAGTCTCGGCTGCGCAAAAAGAGAAGTTCGAAGTCGTCAGCCGGTTGCAATCCGCGACAGCGGAACTGGAACGGGCCAAAGGCGACCTCAACAAATCCCAGAAAGCCGAAAAAGAAGTGCGGGATCAGCTGGTTACCGCGCAGAACTCCCTGCAGACAATTCAGTCCGGCGGACAAGGCAACGAGCAAGCCACCGCCGCTCTTCGCACTGAAATCGCGCAATTGAAAAAAGCGCTCGAAACCGCGGAAGCCGGGCGTGCCATGGCCGAGAAGGAAAGCACGAGCACGAATGCCAAATTGCTCGAGAGCCGGCAGCAGGTTGCCAGCCTCGCCCAGCAACGCGATACCGCCCGGCTTGAACGCGACGATGCTTTGCGCGCACTAAGGGAAACGGGCGATGCGCAGGCGCGGGTGCAGGCATTGGTAGCCGAGAATAACGAGTTGCAAAAGAAACTCGCCGACACCGAAAACACCGTCCGCCAGATCAACGCCGATAAACCTCGCAAGGAACAGGAACTACAAGCGGCACGGCAGGAATTGGAAAAGTTGCGCGACCAGTTGGTCACCAGCCAAAAAGCGAATCAGGATTCCGAGAAAACAATCGCCAATCTGCGCTCGCAGCTTGATGAAACGAGCGGCCAACTCGCTGCGGCCAAACTCAATGGAGAGACCCCGGAGGAAAGCGCAAAACTGGTGAAGGAAAACGAGATGCTGCGCGCGATCGTCGTGCGGGAACGTCAGGAGGAAGCCAGACGCGAGCAGGCAAAGAAGCTCATGCTGGCTGAGTTCGACAAGCTCAATATTAAATCGGACGTGCTTGATCAGCAGATTCATTTGCTGGCCGAGCCAATCACCAAGCTGAGCCCGGAGGAATTGGCGCTGCTTAAGACGCCGGTCGTTGCAATCTCCGATTCGCAGCCGGGCACGGTGAAAGCCAGCCTAACGATGGCGAAACCGGCGACGATCACGATTGGCGATTCGTCGTCCACGGCAAAAGCGACTCCGCCAAGCGACAAGAACTCGCTTCAATCGGTTGCCAGCGGCGAAGGCAACTCGATCGGACCCGAGGTCACCACAACCTTCAAACCCGGCGTTCCCTCCGATCTTCTTCCTCTCGCCCAAGAAGCGAAGAGGAATTTTGACAAGGGCAACTACCGGGCAGCGGAAAAGCAATATCAGGAAATCCTGGCGAAGAATCCTAACAACCTTTACGCGCTTTCAAATCTCGGCGTTGTCCTTTTTCGCGGCGGTAAACTTAAAGCTGCCGAACTGACGCTGAAAAAAGTCCTCACTCTCGCTCCGGGTGATGAGTTCGCTCATACCACCCTCGGGATTGTTTATTATCAGCAAAGCAAGTTCGACGATGCGCTTTCCGAACTGACGAAATCGCTCGCCATCAACCCGAAGAGTGCGACCGCGCACAACTATCTCGGGATTACCGCGAGCCAGAAAGGCTGGCAGGAAGCGGCCGAGAAGGAAATGCTCGAAGCAGTTGCCGATAACCCCGACTACGCTGACGCGCATTTCAATCTTGCGGTTGTCTATTCCACCTCACAACCACCGGCAAAAGAGCTCGCTCGCCGTCATTACGATAAGGCGCTCGCTCTCGGCGCACAGCCGGATCCGATCCTCGACAAAATGCTGCGCTGAACCGGCCGACCGAGTGCCGAAGCCATTTCTCACTGCCCATTGGGGTCATCTCGCCATACTCGCCGGGCAGCCTCGCTCAGCCGTCATCGCTGATGGCTCCTTCGTCTCGCTTTACGGCAGGACGGAGTCGGTTGGTTACCCCGGGGACTTAGTCTCGCCTGCCGCCGAGCAGTTCGCGCAGGACAAACGGTAGGATACCACCGTGCCGGTAGTACTCGACTTCGATCGGAGTATCGATGCGCAATTTTACTGGCACCTCCTGCTTCGCCCCACTCGTGCGTTCGATCACGAGAATTAGATTTTGCCCGGGGCGAATCGAATCGGAGAGGCCGGTGATGCTGTATGTTTCCGAACCATCCACGCCTAACGACTGCACGCTCGTCCCCTCGAGAAATTGCAACGGCAGCACACCCATGCCCACCAGGTTCGAGCGATGAATGCGTTCAAAGCTGGCCGCCACCACCGCTCGAACTCCTAATAACCGGGTGCCTTTTGCCGCCCAATCGCGACTTGATCCCGTGCCATATTCGGCGCCTGCGAGAATCACGAGAGGCGTCTTCGTTTCCGCATACCTCATCGCGGCATCGAAGATGGACATTTGCTCCCCGCTCGGTTGGTGAAGCGTGACGCCTCCCTCGGTGCCAGGTAGCATCAGGTTCTTGATCCGGACGTTGGCGAAAGTCCCGCGGGTCATGACCAGGTCGTTGCCGCGCCGGCTGCCATAGCTGTTGAAGTCTTCGGAGGCAATTCCACGCGAAATAAGGTATTGCCCGGCGGGCGATTTCGCCTTAATCGCGCCGGCCGGCGAAATGTGGTCGGTTGTGACCGAATCCCCAAAAATGCCTAACGAGCGCGCTTCCCGAATGTCTTCAATTTTTCCGACCGCCATCGAGAAATCGGCGAAGAACGGCGGCTCGTGGATGTAGTCACTCTTCTCGTCCCACTGATAAATCTCACCGGTGCTCGAGGGAATTTCGTTCCACTTCGGATTTTGATCGGCGAAGTCGCGGTAAAGCCTGCGGAAAACTTCCGGGGTGAGCGCCGACTGCATGAAATTGCGGATCTCACCTAACGAAGGCCAGAGATCCTTGAGATAAACGTCGCGGCCCTCCTTGTCCTTCGCGAGCGGGTCTGTGACCAGATTGAGATCGACTCGTCCGGCAAGGGCAAAGGCAACCACAAGTGGCGGCGACATAAGGAAATTGGCCTTGATGTTTTGATGGACGCGGGCCTCGAAGTTGCGGTTACCGGAGAGAACGGAGGCCGCGACGAGATCGTGTTCGTTAATCGCTTCCTCGATGCGCGGGTGGAGAGGTCCGGAGTTGCCGATGCAGGTGGTGCAACCGTAGCCGACAATGTTAAAGCCGAGCTGGTCGAGATATTCTTGCAGGCCAGTCTTGGCAAGATAGTCAGAGACGACACGCGAGCCGGGAGCGAGAGAGGTTTTCACCGCGGGGTCGATTGTTAGGCCACGCTCAACCGCCTTCTTTGCCAGGAGGCCGGCGGCAAGCATCACGCTCGGGTTGCTTGTATTGGTGCAGCTGGTGATCGCAGCGATGAGAACGCTGCCGTGACCAATGCGGCTCTCGCCTTCATGCCGCACGGTGTCGGGTGGTGCGGGCATTTCGTCTATGGGATCGGGTGTGGGACGATTGGAAATCATTTCCAGCTTGTTGAGCTGATCGCCGGGCTCGATGCCTTGCTCCCGCTGGTCGGTGGAAGGCATTTCCTCTTCGTGCGGCATTTTGCCATTTAGCCTAACGACATATTGCCGACCGAGATCGCCGTTCGTTTTTCCGTAACCGCCTTCCTTAACCGGTTTTCCGAGAAGCGAGCGGAAGACATTGCCCAGTTCCGGCAGGTTGATCCGGTCCTGTGGACGTTTCGGTCCGGCAACGCTCGGCTGCACCTCGCGCAAGTCGAGCTCCAAGTCGACGCTGTAATCGATTTCACCTTTGCGCGGCATGCCGAACATGCGTTGCGCGCGGAAATAATTTTCGAAGGCGACGCAGGTTTCTTCGCGACGACCGGTCGCGCGGAGATAATTGACCGACTCAGCGTCGACCGGAAAATAGCCCATCGTGGCACCGTATTCAGGTGACATATTGCCGACCGTGGCGCGATCAGGAAGCGGCAGTGAGGCCGCACCTTCGCCATAGAACTCGACAAACTTGCCCACGACCTTTTGCGCGCGCAGCATTTGCGTGATGTGGAGCGCAAGATCCGTCGCGGTGACGCCTTCGCGCAAAGCGCCCGTCATGTGCACGCCGACCACTTCCGGCGTGAGAAAATAAACGGGTTGGCCGAGCATTCCCGCTTCGGCTTCAATGCCACCGACACCCCAGCCGACCACACCGAGCCCGTTAATCATCGTTGTGTGGGAGTCGGTGCCAACAAGCGTGTCAGGATAAAAGAGTTGAGAGCTGGAGGAATCGAGGGGTTGAGACAGAACGCCTTTCGCCAGGTATTCCAGGTTTACCTGATGCACAATGCCGATGCCAGGTGGGACCAGACCGAATGTCTTGAAGGCTTGCTGGCCCCATTTCAGGAATTGGTAGCGCTCGCGGTTGCGCTTGAATTCCATCTCGAGATTAAGCCGAAGAGCTGCCGCCGATCCAAAAAAATCAACCTGCACGGAGTGATCGACCACGAGATCGACCGGCACGAGCGGCTCGATGATTTTTGGATCGCCGCCTACCTGCTTTACCGCGCTGCGCATCGCGGCGAGATCGACCACCAGTGGGACACCGGTAAAATCCTGCAAGACGATACGCGCAACAACGAAAGGAATCTCGGCGTTCGCGGGCGACCTGGCGTTCCAGTTGGCCAGCGTCTCCACGTCCCTTCGCCCAACTTTTTTGCCATCGCAATTCCTCAAGACCGATTCGAGAACGATGCGGACGCTGACGGGCAAACGAGAGATTTTACCAAGGCCCTGTTCTTCAAGGGCGGGAAGGGAATGAAGGAGACCTTCGCGGCCGTTTCCGGCATCGAACTTTCGCAGGGTATTGAATTCGTTAGGCATTATTTCAACTCGGCCAGTTTGGCTTTGATCTTATCGAAATCGGGCAGCTCACGCGCGTCGTCGTGGACTTCGGCATATTGAACAATCCCGCCGCGATCGATGAGGAAAGCTGCGCGTTTGGCCACGCCGGCAAAACCCAGATTCAACTGCGGAAGAAATGAGTCGTAGGTCACCCCGTAGTCGTTAGTCACCTTGTGTTCATAGTCACTCAGGAGCGTGACGTTGATTTTCTCCTTCTGCGCCCAAGCTTCCTGCGCGAAAGGATTGTCGCCGCTGATCCCGTAAACTTCGCAGTTCAAATCGGCATATTCGCGCAGCCCGTTGCCAACCCCGCACATTTCCTGAGTGCAGGTGCCAGTAAAGGCCATCGGGAAAAAAAGCAGCAGCGTATTCCTGTTGCCAAAATTTTCGCTTAAGCGAATCGGCCGAGGACCGTCCGGCGTTTTCGTGGGAAGGGTGAAATCAGGTGCTTTGCTGCCAACAGTAAGTGCCATAGGTAATTGCTCCGCTTCGATCGTACGCAGGAGGAGATTGCACTATAGAAACAGCCCGCGCGGGGTCAAAGCAATTGCCGCGGCGCCGAACGGGGAGAATAAGTCGCGGCTCGTTAGGCGCTGTGGCCGGAAGCAGCAACCAACGGCGAGACTCGCTTTTGTTTGGAGTTCGATTTCTCGACTGTCTTTATTGCTGGGCCGGTCGGCTTCCCGTTAGGCGCCTGAGCAGTAAAGACCGCCTGGCCAGGATTCCCTTTGAACTTCGGCAGCTTGGGCAGGGAATCGGGAGTGATGCAGACGAGCTGGCCGATCTGGAGCTGCGAGTAAACCTCGGTCACATCCTTTGAGCACATGCGCACGCAACCATAGCTGGCCGGTTTTCCTATCGCTCTTTCCTCGGGCGTGCCGTGGATGTAGATACCGCGATTGTAAGCATTCGCGTTTTCCCTCTGAAGACCACGCAACCAGATGATGCGCGTGACGATTGGATCGCGACCAGGGGCATTGGGTCGCAGAATTTCACCGGTGAACCGGCGGTTGTGGAAGACGGCGCCAGTCGGCGCATGGTCGCCAATTTTTTGCGCGACCTGAAGCCAGCCTAACGGCGTCGCCATGCTGCCCCAACGATCGCCGATGCCGAATCTCGAGGTCGAGATGGGATAAACAGCGGCGCGTTGGCCATTCTCAACCACCATCAGTTTCTGGTCGCGAACACTGATGATGATGCGCGCAGGCAGAGGCGCGCTTTCCGCACCGCCAGCCTGGTTAACGACAGTAGAGGCGAGAAAAACTACTGCGAAAAAGCAACTGCGAAAAAACATTGGCGTGTCGTTTACAGGATGAGTTCGCTTTTGTCACGCAGGAAATGCAATTTCTCGCGCAGCGGGAAGATGAAAGCGCGGCCACCATTGGGCGAGCGAGCAAAGCGCGACGTAGAGAAATCCGCCTTGGAACATGAGCAGAAATGGCAAGCTGAAATATTGTCCGTGAGTCAGCGCGTACCAGACGAAATAGCTAAAGTAAATCGCGAAAGCCACTTCGACGAGCGGGAGGAAGGACTTGAGCGGCATGTAACGGCAGGATCGCCAGCTCTGCGATTTCTTCTCGATGCCATACTTGGGAGTCCGTTTGAATTCTGACTGGTGATTGAAGACGGCCTCGAGCACCGCGCGCGCGTTGTTGATGGAAAGCCCCACCCCAAGCGCGATCAACGCCGGCAAGAGAAGTATTTCGCGCATCCAAGTGCGAGGATGCAGCTCCCGCTGTGCGCAGATGTAGAAGACGGCAACGGAAAGGGAGGCGGCGAGGAAAATCGGAACATCGAGGAGGAACATCCGCATCCAGCTCGATTGCGGTCCGCCGGTAGTTGGATGAAGCAGGACGCAAAGACAGGCGAGCAGAAGGTAGGCGAAGTTGGATGTGAGATGCCCGGTCGCTTCGACCTTGATCGCCAGCGGCAACCTGCTGCGCCAAATCCGGGGCAGCAATTTCTTGCAGGTTTGGATCGAGCCCTTGGTCCAGCGATGCTGCTGTGATTTGAAGCCATTCATATCAACGGGCAATTCCGCGGGCGTGACGACGTCATTAAGGAAGACGAAGCGCCAACCTTGCAGCTGTGCGCGATAACTGAGGTCGAGATCTTCGGTAAGGGTGTCATGCTGCCAGCCACCCGACTGTTCGATGCAGATTTTGCGCCAAAGACCGGCCGTGCCGTTGAAATTGAAAAAGCGACCGCTGCGGCTGCGCGCAACCTGTTCGAGGAGGAGGTGACCATCGAGGAACATCGCCTGTACCCGGGTGAGCAATGAATACCCACGGTTGAGATGGCCCCAGCGTGTCTGGATCATTCCGACTTTCGGGTCGGTAAAGAAATGCACCGTCGAGTTGAGCAGTTGTGGCTGCGGGACAAAGTCGGCATCGAGAATGCACACGAATTCTCCCCGAGCCGTCGCCAGACCGGCCTCGAGCGCGCCCGCCTTGTAGCCGGTGCGGTCGGTTCGCTGAATGAGATCGACATCAAATCCACGCGCAATAAGGCGTTGCACGCAGGAAATCGTTAGGTCGCGGGTCTCGTCGGTTGAATCGTCAAGCACCTGGATCTGCAGTTGCTCGCGCGGATAATCCAACTCGCTCACTGCCTTCAAGAGCCGTTCGACGACATAAATCTCGTTAAAGATTGGCAACTGGATCGTGATGATTGGCAGTTTCTCGAAGTAAGTTAACGGCCGCGGGGCGCGTTTCCGATTCTTCAGGAAGAGATAGACAATGAAATAGCGGTGAATCCCGTAAGCAGAAAGCCCCAGCAGGACGCTGAGGTAACAAAACGTCCAGATCACGTCGACTAGGTTTACTCCCATATGAATGCCACGCCGTATCGCCCGTCAAGGCGCACGGAAGGCGACATGATGCCGCCTCCGCGAATGGCGTCAAATCAAAATCTCAACCACGCCGTGCTGGGAAAACATACGTCGACATGGAGTTGGCGGGGACCTTAATAGGCGAATTCGAACGCGCGAGGCAAGCATTCGATCATGGTCGTTCGATTTTATCATGCGAAGGGGAATTGCTCCTGGCGGTAACCGCTGGAATGGTTGGCGCTACGGTAATCCCAGCGGACCCCGATTCGCCGGTTGCGCAAGGGACAAAGCAGCCGAAGACTGAGCGGGCAGTCCGATCGAAATCGTGCAAGAGCAAGACAAACTTCGGAGTCGGCCAAGGGGGCGCTTCCAAAGTCTCAACGTCGTTATCAGCATCCTGATCGCCGGCTGGGTGCCGGTGATTTTCATGCTCATGGTTTCCTACACGATTTTGAGCAACACCTTGGAATCAAAAATCCTGCGTGACCGACAGACCTTTGTGCAACTGATCGCGCACCTGGTGGGTGACGACCTCGGTCGCTCCTCGGCGATTGTGGATTATTACCAGACGTATCCGCCCGTCGCGAACATCTTTAGCGCGCGCTATCCCGATCTCGCGGCGAAAGGATGGCTGCAGGAAACGTATTATTCCCACCCGCGGATCGATGGGATGTTTCTCACCACAGCGGATGGCCGTCTGATCGCTTCGTTGCCGGACGATCCGACAATGACGCTCCGCAACGACATTACAAAGATCTGGCTGGCGGGCGCCCGCGACGTGACTAAGAACGCGTACGTTTCTCCAGTTCATCCGCGCTCTTCCGACGGCCGAATCGCGACGGATATCGCCAGCCCGGTACACGGGCCCGACGGGCGTACGATCGGTTTTGTGGGCGTCTCTATCCTGGTGGAGCGGATCGGACGCCGTCTCTCGCTCATCGATTTCGCGGATCAGGCGCAATGTCAGATCGTTGACCAAAACGGCACCGCGCTCTTCGGCGACGATTTCAAACCGAGCACCGGGATGGTATCGCCTCAGATTCAATCGCTTATCAGGCGCATGCACGCCGACAAGAGCGGCCACATCGAAGAGAACGGCGTGATCTATTCCTCGGCCCCGATCGAATCGACCGGCTGGACGACCATCGTGAAGCAACCCAGAGCGGTCGCTTATCGCCCAGTGCACGACTTGCTCGAAAAAATGACCGTGCTCGCGACGTGGCTCATAGTCGGAACAGGCATCATCGCCTGGCTGGCGGGCAAGTTTTACCGCCGCCAAAATGAAGCAGCGGCACGCATCGAACGTGAGGTCACGTTTAACGACAAAATTCTTGCCAACATGCCGAGCGGTATCGCGCTGGTTGATTCAGAGACGCGACGCTTCTTACAAGCCAACGAAGCCTTTGGCCAAATGGCGCGACGCTTCGGAAATCTGCCTCCGGAAAAAGAAGTGCGCGAAGCAACGTACCAAGAAGTAAACATCGCACCGGCCGATGCAATCGAGAAAGTTCTGTCGTTTGGCACGCCCTTCCAGCTCATCGAGCAGCCGCTGGTGGATCGTTCTGGTGGAACGAATTTCGTGAATGTGAACCTGCTTCGCCTCCAGGACTCGAAGCAGAACGTGCAAGGCGTGCTTTATCTTGTGGAAGACAAGACACGTGATGTGCGTTTGCGTCAGGAATTGATCTCGGCCAACGCGGCCAAGGATCAATTTCTCGCGCTGCTCTCACATGAATTGCGCAACCCGCTTTCACCCGTCATCGCAATGGTGGGCGAGTTGGAAGCACGTGCTTCGGAAAGCGCTGACCTCCGTCAGCCGCTCGAAGTGATCCGGCGCAACGTCGAATTGGAGGCTCGACTGATCGATGACCTGCTCGACGTGACACGCATCGCAAAAGGCAAGCTGCAACTCAGCTTTGAAGTCACGTCCATCCACGAAACCTTGCGGCGCGCCTATGAGATTTGTCGCGAAGATATCCGGAAAAAGAATCTTGCCTTCGAGTTTCGCCTGGACGCCGAGCAAGACTACGTCAGCGGTGACCCAGCAAGGCTGCAGCAGGTCTTTTGGAACCTGATCAAGAATGGCGTCAAGTTCAGCTCCGACGGCGGCAAGATCGTGGTCGAAACGGAAAATCTCAGGGATGAGCGGATTGCAATTCGCGTGATCGACTCCGGCATTGGCATCGCGCCCGCGAAGATCGACAAAGTTTTCAACGCCTTTGAGCAGGGACAAAGTTCAATTACGAGAAAGTTTGGCGGGCTTGGGCTCGGCCTGGCGATTTCAAAGGCCATGGTGAAGGCTCATGGTGGAACAATCACAGTCGAGAGCGCAGGAGTGAGCCAAGGCTCGACCTTTAGCGTCGTTCTTAATACCGTTCCTGCGCCGGCTGATGTGCAATCCACCAAGCCCGCAATCTTGCCCAAGGACGGCCAAGGAAAAAGGCCTGCACGTAAAGGCCATCTTCTCGTGGTGGACGATCATCATGATACCTGTATCGGAATGAAGATGCTGCTCGAGCGCCGCGGTTACCAGATCACCCTCGCGCACACCGTGGATCAGGCTCTCGAAAAAGCGGAGGCCGAGAAGTTTGATCTCTTAATCAGCGATATTGGTTTGCCCGACCGGAGCGGTTACGAGTTGATGCAGGAGCTGCGAGCCAGGAGCAAGCTGCGCGGGATCGCCATGAGTGGTTTTGGGATGGAGAACGACATTTTGAAAGCGCGCGCCGCCGGTTTTTCTGAGCATCTGACGAAGCCGATCAATTTCGACCGGCTGGACGAAGCAATCCGCAGCCTCCTCGTTGATTAACGGATTCGCCTAACGAAAGAGCGATCTTTAGGCTTTCGGCAGCCGCGCATCCACCAGTCCACAAATCACGTGGAGCATGAATTTGTGCGCTTCCTGAATGCGCGCCGTCGAATCGCTTCGCACGAGCAGCTCAATCTCCGCCAAGCCCCTGGCCGAGCCACCGTTCCGCCCTAATAGTGCCAGCGTAGTTAGACCGCGAGCCTTTCCTTCTTCCAGTGCGCGCAGGATGTTTTTGGAATTGCCGCTGGTTGTAATGGTGACCAGTACGTCCCCCTTTTGGCCCAAGCCCGCAACCTGTCGGGCAAAGACCTCATCGTAACCGTAGTCGTTTCCGATCGCGCTCATAAGACTGCCGCCCTGCGCAAGATTGAGCGCGGGATATGGCCGCCGATCAGTGAGAAAGCGACAACCAAACTCGGCCGAGAAATCCGCTCCGTCGGCCGCGCTTCCGCCGTTGCCACAGACGAGCAATTTTCGACCGGCGCAGAGGCAATCCACCATCGCGTCCACCGCACGGCTCATTGGCTCGGCCAGCTCGTGAAGCGATTCAAGGGTGCCGCAAGCGGCGCGGATCGATTCGTCTAAATGTTGCGTAATGTCTCCCATGGCGATTCTCCAAGAGTTCTGGGAAGCTGGCGCAGCCGATACAACCGGGCGGCCAGGTGCGCAACCAATTCCTAACTGAATCCCCGGATTCAAATACAAACGAGAGGCGAATGTTTGCTTGATCAGACGACCATTTGGGACTTATCTCCGTCTGAAAGGGAGGCGCGTCCGCGCCAGTTTTTCAAGGATTTCAGTTTGCCGTCATTCCGACGGCGATAAGAATTCTGTATACAGAAAACCCAAAAGTTCATAGTCTCTAAAGCTCCTATCATCGAAAATTCATGAGCACCGCATCGAGCGCAGAAGCCCGTAGAGAAAGCAAGACCTGGCAGTCGGCTGCCCCCGTCACGCTGTCCGTTATCTTTCCAGCTTTCAATGAAGAAGCCAATATCCGCCAGACAGTGGAGGCAGCCCGCATGGTGCTGCCCAAACTGGCGCAAACTTGGGAGATCATTCTGGTCAACGATGGAAGCAGAGATGCGACCACGCCGATCTGTGACGAACTCGCCGCGCAATTTCCGGAGGTGCGCGCCATTCACCATATGGTCAACCGTGGTTATGGCGCTGCGCTTAAGAGCGGCATTCTCGCATCTCAGTATGATTTCATTTTTTTCACCGACTCAGATGGTCAGTTCGATCTTCAGGAACTCGAGCACCTGATTGAGTACGCGGAACATTACGAAATCGTCACCGGATATCGCGGAAAACGCCAGGACCCGCCGCACCGTCTTATCAATGCCTGGGGATGGAAGACACTTGTCCGGATGGTCTTGGGCGTGAGGGTGCGCGATATCGACTGCGCGTTCAAAATTTTCCAGCGATCCGTTTTCGATCGCGTGCAAATCCGCGCAGTCGGCGCAATGGTGAATACCGAAATTCTTGCGCAAGCAAATAGCTTCGGAATGCGTATTCACGAAGTGAAGGTGAGTCATTATCCCCGCCGCGCCGGCAAACCATCGGGGGCAAATCTCCGCGTCATCGTCAAAGCGTTTAAGGAGCTCTTCCGTCTCTGGGGCCAGTTGCGTGAAGTGAGCCACGAACAAGCAGGACTGTTTCGGACAGAGCAATTACTGGTCGAATCGCCCGCTTACAATCCGCCGACCGAATACGGGCGTATTGCGAAAAACAGAAGTGTTCTGGCCCCAGTCGTAATCGATTCGGTCGCGCAGCGAGAAGTCAGCGACGGATGTTTTGCTGATTGAGGCGTTGACAGCCTGACGAGTGCGGCTTGGCTGGGCAAAAATGAACCGGCCAGGACGACGATTCTGGAGTCGATCAAAGGCAAAATCCAAGGAGGAGCTGCCTTTAGGAATCGGAAAAACCGTTTCATTCTCGAATTGAGACAATGAGGAAGCGAAGATTGGCGGAGAAATCAAAATAATTGACCGGCTGAAACCAGAGGGCATATCGAGAAAGAGGCTGTCCGCTCGTCGCGAACGAGATGGCGCAGCATCTGCTAAATTGCCTGCCTGACCCAAATCATGCTTAAGAAGCTTTTCTCGCGATCCACCACCTCTGAGGACGCCGACCGGACTCCGGCTCCGTCGAACGGGTCCCGCCGGCGCGTAATGGTGATTGGACTTGATTGCGCCGCGCCGGAACTGATTTTCGATCGCTGGCTCGACGATCTGCCGAACCTGAAATCGCTCTATCAACACGGTCTCCGCGGCCCGTTGCGTTCTTGCGACCCGCCGATAACCGTCCCGGCTTGGTCAGTGATGATGTCGTCCAAGAGTCCAGGCCGACTCGGCGTCTACGGTTTTCGGAATCGCGCCGATCATTCCTACGATCGTTATTCGATCGCAAACTCGCTTGCGATCAAGGAAGATCGGCTCTGGGAAATACTTTCGCGCGAAGGAAAACGCTCGATCGTCATCGGAGTTCCTGGCACTTACCCGCCGAAGCCGCTGAACGGGACGATGGTGACCGATTTCCTCACCCCCGACATCTCATGCGACTACACCTACCCTCCTGAGTTCAAACAGGAGATCGAGCGCGTCGTGGGTGAATACATTCTCGATGTCCGCGATTTTCGCTCCGGCAATAAGGAAAAAATTCTGGCCGACATTTACGAAATGACGCGCAAACGTTTCGAGCTCGCGCGTCATCTTCTCGCGAGGGACGACTGGGACTACTTCATCATGGTTGAGATGGGGACCGACCGCATCCACCATGCGCTGTGGGATAACATGGATCCGGCGCATCGCTTTTACCAAGCGGGCAACAAGTTCGAAAACGCGATCCACGATTATTACCAGGAAATCGATCGTCAAATCGGCGAGCTCCTGAAATTCGCGGACGCATCGACCGACGTTTTTGTTGTCTCCGACCATGGCGCGAAACGAATGGATGGCGGCATCTGCATTAATGAATGGTTAATGCAAAACGGTTACCTCACGCTCAAGGAGCAGCCTGCCAATGCGCTTCCGCTTTCCAAGTTGCGAATCGACTGGCCACAGACCAAAGCCTGGGGCGACGGCGGTTATTACGCGCGCGTTTTTCTTAACGTTGCCGGACGCGAACCGGAAGGCACAATCGCACCAGAAGATTACGAGAAAGTGCGCGACGAACTGATCGCGGGCTTGAAATCAATTCCCGATGAAAACGGTCGCGACATCGGCACCCAGGTTTATCGGCCTGAAGAATTGTATCGCGAGGTGCGCGGCGTAGCACCCGATCTGATCGTTTACTTCGGCGGCCTTTACTGGCGCTCGGTCGGCACAGTCGGCGGAGGAAAAATTCACACTTTTGAGAACGATACCGGCCCGGATGGAGCCAATCACGCCGAGAACGGAATGATCATCTGGCGGCCGGCTGGCAGCTCCTCCGGCAAGCAAATTGAAGGTGCGAAGATCACGGATGTTGCTCCGACGATTCTGCACATATTCGGTCTTCCAATTCCCGCCGACATGGAGGGCAAAACACTTGCTGGTTAAGCGGAGAGTTGCGGCCTAACGATGAAACCGTTACCGAAAAATTTCCTCAGCGAAATCAAAATGGTGCGTGCGCGCACGCCTCTGCGTTTGAGTTTTGGCGGTGGAGGCACCGATGTCTCTCCCTACGCCGATACGCACGGCGGTTGTGTCTTGAACGCGACCATCACTCGATACGTCTATGGCACCTTGGTGCCAAAGTCGGAACCATCCATCGGCTTTCGCTCCTTCGATTACGGCACCGTTGTTTATTGGACGCAGGAGGATCACTTCCAGTTCGACGGTCAAATGGATCTCGTAAAGGGTGTCCTCAAGCGCTTCGATCTCGACAAGCTTCGCGCCGAGGGCTTCGATCTTTTCGTTCACGCCGACGCACCTCCCGGCTCCGGTCTTGGCAGTTCGTCCACGTTTACCGTCGCGCTAATCGGCCTCTTTCGGGAGTTGCTCGGTTTGCCGATCACTTCCAACGGGATGGCCAAGCTTGCCTACGACATCGAGCGCAACGACGTCGGAATCAAAGGTGGCCGCCAGGATCAATGGGCCGCCGCTTTTGGCGGTTTCAACTTCATGGAGTTCCATGGCGACGAGGTGGTAGTAACGCCGTTGCGGCTAAGCGAATACCTGATTAACGAGCTGGAATATAATCTCCTCCTCTGCTTCACCGGCAGTCGCGAATCGCAGCCAATCATCGACAGCCAGATGCAGAGTGCCGAGAAAAAAGAAGCCGAACCGCTCGCAGCCATGGATCAGGTGAAAGCGATCGCCTATGAAATGAGAAAGGCGCTGCTGGCCAGCGATTTGGATCGCTTCGGCGACATGCTTCACGAGGGGTGGATGCAAAAGAAAAAGATGGCAAAGGGGATCAGCACGCCGCGGATTGACGAGCTTTACGACGAAGCGCGCAAGGCTGGCGCGATTGGAGGCAAGATCACTGGTGCCGGTGGTGGCGGCCATCTCTTGCTCTACTGTCCGTTCAACAAACGCCACATTGTAAAGGAACGTCTACTTTCACTCGGTACCTCGGTGACCGATTTCCGATTCGATCCGGTGGGAATGCAAACCTGGCGAGTCTACAAATGAACGCTGGGCGACTCTCGGACCAGCTCACCTTTACGGAGGCGACGATGGAGTCTAACCTCCCCGCCACATGAAGAAAGTACCCAAGGCAGTTGTCATCGGCTTGGACTCCGCGACTTGGAATCTCATTCGGCCGTGGATGGCGGAAGGTAGCTTGCCGAATCTGGCGCGCCTCATGAAAACCGGTGTCTCGGGAACCCTGCAGTCGGTTCTTCCGCCAATCACCCCTCCAGCCTGGACTTCGTTCATGACCGGCAAGAATCCCGGCAAACACGGGATCTTTCATTTTGTCGAGACCGAGCACGGTGGCTACGCGATGAACTACGCCAACGCCACCTCCCGGCGCTCGCCCACCGTATGGAAGCTGCTCAACGACGCCGGCTACACCGTCGGCACGATGAACATTCCGTTCACTTATCCGCCGGAGAAACTGAACGGATTTCAGATTTCCGGAATGGACACGCCTTCGGAAAAAAGTCCTTTCATTCATCCGCCCGAACTGCACGAGGAGTTGCTGAAGCATCTTGGCGAAATTCAGCTCGATCTTCGTTTCCTCGGCGCGATGACGACCGACGAGCGGCGCAATCAGGTCCTGGCCGAGATGGAAAAAATGGATCGACAATGGAGCAAGGCAGCGCTCTACCTTCTGGAGAATCATCCTCAGGACGTGATGATGTTTGTCTTCATGTCCATCGACACTGTCCAGCACTACTTCTGGCAACACATGGACCAGGATCATTTCATCCATGATCCAAAGCTGGCACCGAAGTTTGGCGACGCAGTGCGCAAAGTCTATGAACGACTCGACGCTGTAACAGGAGAAATCGTTAATCGTTTGCCATCGGAGACCACCGTCTTCGTCGTCTCCGATCACGGCGGCGGCCCGGTTGTGGACCGCACGATCTTTCTCAACCGCTATCTCGCTCAGCTCGGCCTTCTAAATTATCAAAAGAATGCGGCGTCACCCCTGCACACTCTGCGGAAGAAAGCCATGCGAACCGCCTTTGCCGCTTTGCGATCCACGCTCACTTCACGTCAGAAGAGCAAACTCGCTCAGCTTTTCCCAAAGCTGCACAAACAAAGCGAGATGTCCTATTCCGCCTTCACCAGCATTGATTGGGGCCGGACCAAAGCCTATTGCAGTGAAGTTCTTGCCTCACCTCCGAGCATCTGGATCAATCTCAAGGGCGTTAAACCGCAGGGGATTGTGGAACCAGGCGAATACGATACGCTCGTTAACACGATCATTGCGAAACTGGGTGAACTAAGAGATCCACGCACGGGTAAGCCTGTGATCAATCGGATTTATCGCCGGAATGAAATCTTCCACGGCCCTTTCGCCAACGAAGGCGCCGACCTCATTCTCGATTGGTGGAGCGAGAACAGCCTCTTTTCCAC
>Ga0097621_100001321_pt1 | contig 17059 bp, 14 predicted proteins | sample KBSMisM72_FD_73165 | JGI IMG/M metagenome (GOLD analysis project Ga0097621, IMG submission 73165) | Miscanthus rhizosphere microbial communities from Kellogg Biological Station, Michigan, USA - KBS Miscanthus M7-2 (version 2) (version 2) | ecosystem: Host-associated > Plants > Roots >... | reverse complement strand
CAAGGGCTACAACTACCGCATGGAAGGCATCCAGGGCGCCGTGCTCAAGGTCAAGCTCAAGTATCTCGAAGGCTGGACCGAAGCGCGCCGCGCCGCCGCGGCTCACTACGCGCGCTTCTTCGCCGGCAGCAACGTGCGCACGCCGGAGGCGATGCCGCACAACCGTCACGTCTACCACATCTACGCCATTCGCACGGCCGCACGGGCCGAATGGATGGAAGCCCTGCAGAAGCAGGGAATTTCGAGCGGCATTCACTATCCGATTCCGGTGCACCTGCTGCCCGCGTACGCCGATCTCGGCTACAAGGCCGGCCAGTTCCCGCACTCGGAGCGCGCGGCGGCAGAAACCATGTCGTTGCCGATGTTCCCCGAGCTCACCGTGGAGCAGTGCCAGACCGTGGCCACCGCGGTGAAGGCGCTGGCGGAAGCCAACGCCGCCGCGGCCTGATACTGAATCCGGCAGGACGCCACGCGTGAGTGCCCGACGGCCGTTGCTGATCTTTCCGTGCAACGGCAACGGACTCGAAGCTCTCGATTGCCTGGGTGACGAGTACGAGTGCGTCGGCTTCGTCGACGACACACCTGAGAAGCAACGCGCGGGTGCCTACGGCCTGCGCGTTCTGCCGCGCGCCGCGCTGAACGAGATGCGCGACGCGGCGGTGCTCGCGGTACCGGGCGGTCCCGCCTCGTACCAGGCGAGACGTTCGGTCATCGAGGGATTGGGGATCGCACCCGAGCGCTTTGCGAACGTGATTCATCCTGGCGCGCACGTCGCGAGACTCGCGCGGCTCGGCCACAACGTGCTGGTCATGGCCGGCGCGGTCATCACGAGTAACGCCCTGATCGGCGATCACGTGTGTGTGTTGCCGAACACGGTGATTCATCACGATGTGACGGTGGGCAACTTTTCGCTGATTGGCGCCAATGTGGCGGTCGCCGGCAGCGTGGTCATCGGCGAGAATTGCTACATCGGAAGCGGCACTAACATCATGAACGGCGTGCGCATTGGCGCGCGCGCCCTGGTCGGTCTCGGCAGCAACGTGATCCGCGACGTGCCCGTTGGGGCCACGGTCGCTGGCAATCCGGCGCGGCCGCTCCCGAAAAGAACCTGATAAAAATTGATTGAGGGATATGGAATGAAAATCAAAGGCTCGAAAATACTGGTCACTGGCGGCTGCGGCCTCGTGGGCTCCACCACCATCGACCTGCTGCTGCGCGACTACGATCCTGCCCAGATCGTGATCATCGACAACCTCAATCGGGGCACGCTGCACAACGTCGACGAAGCGCTGAAGGATCCGCGCGTCTCGCTGGTCCGCGGCGATATCCGCGATGTCGAGACGATGCACGAGGTCACGCAGGGAATGGATGCTGTCATCCACATGGCGACGCTGCGCATCACCGCGTGCGCCGCCGAACCGCGTGAAGCATTGGGCGTGATGTGCGACGGCAGCTTCAACATGCTCGAAGCTGCGCAGGCCGCCGGCGTCAAGAAGGTCGTCGCGGCCTCCTCCGCATCCATCTATGGTCTCGCCGAGCAATTCCCGACGCGCGAGGATCATCATCCGTACGCGAACCGGACCTGGTACGGCGCGAGCAAGATCATGCTCGAGGGCCTGCTGCGTTCGTACAACGACATGTTCAAGTTGCCGTACGTCGCACTGCGTTACTTCAACGTCTACGGTCCGCGCATGGATCTCCACGGCCGCTATACCGAAGTGCTGATCCGCTGGATGGACCGCATCGCCGCCGGACAACCGCCGCTGATCCTCGGTGACGGCAAGACCACGATGGACTTCATCTACATCGAAGACGTCGCGCGTTCGAACATCCTCGCGCTGGAATCGGACCTGGCTGACGACGTGTTCAACGTCGCGAGCGGCGTCGAGACCAGCCTGAACGATCTCGCGGACGCACTGCTGCGCGTGATGGGCAGCAAGCTCAAGCCCGAGTATGGCCCTGAGCGCAGCGTCAACCCGGTGTCGCGCCGGCTGGCATGCACGAAGAAGGCCGCCGAGAAGTTAGGCTTCCGCTCGACCATCGATCTTGACGAGGGTCTCGCGCGCCTGGTCGACTGGTGGCGCGCCAACAAGGACAGGATGGCCGCCTGATGATCCCCATCATCAAACCGCTGATGGACGAGCGAGAAGCAGAGGCGGCGCGCCGCGTCATTCTGTCCGGCTGGATCACGCAAGGTCCCGAGGTCGCGGCGTTCGAAAAAGAATTCGCTGCGTTCACGGGCGCGGAACACGCGGTGGCGGTCTCCAATTGCACCACGGCGCTGCACCTGGCGCTGGTCGCGCTTGGCATTGGGCCCGGCGACGAAGTCATCACGGTGAGCCACTCGTTCATCGCAACGGCCAACGTCATCCACTACTCCGGCGCGACACCCGTATTCGTCGACGTCGACCCCGCGACATTCAACATGAATCCCGCGTTGATCGAGGCGGCTATCACGCCTAAGACGCGCGCGATCCTGTGCGTGCACCAGATGGGCATGCCCTGCGACCTCGAGGCCATCATCAAGCTCGCGCGCGCGCGCGGCCTGTACGTCATCGAAGACGCGGCCTGCGCCATTGGCAGCGAAATCCTCTGGGACGGCAAGTGGGAAAAGATCGGCAAGGCGCATGGCGACATCGCCTGCTTTTCATTTCATCCGCGCAAGGTCATGAGCACCGGCGACGGCGGCATGATCACGACTAACAACAAGGATTGGGACGCCAAGTGCCGCCTGTTGCGCCAGCACGGCATGAGCGTGCCAGACACCGTGCGCCATGGCTCCGCGAAGGTGATCTTCGAGTCGTACCCCATCGTCGGTTTCAACTATCGCCTCACCGACATCCAGGCCGCGGTAGGCCGCGAGCAGCTCAAGCGGCTGCCAGAGATCATCGCGCGTCGACGCGCGATTGCCGCCAGGTTTCGTGAGTTGCTGAGCGAGATCGAGGGCATCGCGCTGCCCCTCGAGCCCGACAACGTGCACAGCAACTGGCAGAGCTATTGCGTGCGCCTCCCGGGCCATGTGGACCAGCGCGATGTCATGCAGTCGATGCTCGACGCAGGCGTGTCCACGCGCCGCGGCATCATGTGCAGTCATCGCGAGGAGCCGTATCTGACTGCCCGCCGGTCGGGTTCGCTTTCGCACTCTGAATCGGCGCAGGACCACTGCATGGTTCTGCCGCTCTACGGGCAGATGACCGACGACGATGTCATCAAGGTAGCTACCGCTCTGCGCGCTGCGGTGAATTCGTGACGTCCGTGGCACGCCCCATCACGCAGATCCGTCCCAGCGCAGGTTGGCTCGATCTCGACCTGGGTTCGCTGTGGCGTTTTCGCGAGCTGCTGTACTACCTCGTGTGGCGTGAAGTGAAGATTCGCTACAAGCAGGCGGCCCTGGGTGTTGCCTGGGCGATTCTCCAGCCGCTGTTCACCGTGCTCATCTTCACGGCGATCTTCGGCATCTTCGCGCGCTTCCCGTCCGATGGCCTGCCCTACCCGGTGTTTGCGCTCGCAGCAGTATTGCCGTGGACGTATTTCGCGGAAGCACTTCGGCGCAGCGCGACGGGTCTCGTGACGGACGCGGACCTGGTCCGAAAGATCTACTTCCCGAGAATCATCATTCCCGTGGCGGGCGCGAGCTCACCGCTGCTCGACTTCGCGTTCGGCCTGATCGTGCTGCTCGGGCTGATGGCCTGGTACGGAATCGTGCCGGGCTTGAGCTTCCTGACGCTGCCGTTGTGGCTCGCGGAGACATTCGGTCTCGCGTTGGCGATCGGCCTGTGGCTCGGTCCGATAAACGTGCGCTACCGCGACGTCATGCATACGCTGCCGTTCGTGATCCAGGTGTGGATGTTCGCCACCCCCATCGTCTATCCGCTCAGCATGATTCCCGAGAAATGGCGCACGCTGTACAGCCTCAACCCGGTCGTCGGTATCGTCGAGGGTTTCCGCTGGTCGCTGCTCGGCACGGGCCGCCCGGATCTCGCCGCCGTCGGCATCAGCCTGGTGGTCATCGTCATTGCCCTGTTCGGCGGCGTCGTCTACTTCCGGAAAATGGAGCGGTCCTTCGCGGACGTCATATGAGCAACGACTTGGCCATCCAGGCGCGCGGCCTCGGCAAGCGCTATCTGCTGGGCGCCGCCGGCGACAAGCACGACACCTTCCGCGACCTGCTGGTGGCAGGAGCCCGATCGGTGCTCGGCAGGCGCAACAAGAAGGCGCACACCGAATTCTGGGCACTGCGCGACGCGAGCTTCGACATTCGGCACGGCGAGAACGTCGGCATCGTCGGCCTGAACGGCGCGGGCAAGAGCACGCTGCTGAAGATCCTCTCGCGCATCACCGATCCGACCGCGGGTTCGGCCCGCATCGACGGACGCGTCGGCGCGCTGCTCGAAGTCGGCACCGGTTTTCACGGTGAACTCACTGGCCGCGAGAACGTGTTCCTGTACGGTTCGATTCTCGGCATGCAGAAGGAAGAAGTGCGGCGCAAATTCGACGCGATCGTCGAGTTCTCCGGTATCCCGCAGTTCATCGATACCCCGGTCAAGCGTTACTCGAGCGGCATGTACGTGCGACTCGCGTTCTCCGTCGCGGCGCACCTCGAGCCCGACATCCTGCTACTCGACGAAGTGCTGGCTGTCGGCGACCTCGCGTTCCAGCGCAAGTGCATCGAGCACGCCAAGGAATTGCAGAAGCGCGACGCGACCATCCTGTTCGTCTCGCACAACATGTTCAGCATCAAGACCATGTGCGAACGCGTGATCTACATCCGCAAGGGCCAGATCATGTTTGACGGGCCCACCGACGAAGGCATCGAGTTCTACGAGAAGGACTGCAGCCTGAGCACGCTCGGCTGGGTGAAGACGGATCAGAGCGAATGGCCGCTGACGATCACCGGTTGCGAGTTGAGCGACGCCAGCGGCGTGGCGAAAACCGTTTTCAATTTTGGCGAAAGCATGAAATTGCGCATCAAGTACCAGATGCGCCGTCCGGTGGACGATCCCAATTTCATCGTCGCCTTCATCCGCTCGGACGGCGTCGCCTGCTGCAACTTCAGCTCGGAACTGGACGGGGTCACGCTCGGCCGCGTAAGCGAAGATGGCGTGGTCGAACTCACCTGTCCGCCGCTCAAACTCGTTTCCGAGATGTACACCATCTCGATCCTGGTGCGCGAGAAAGGCTTTCAGCAGGTGCTGTGCGGGCAGATGGGCGGCGCATTCCACGTGAAGGACGATTTGCTCAATACCCATTTCGGAGTTTTCCACGAGTCGGCGGCCTGGAAGGTTCAGGCAGACGGCGCAGTCGAAACGATACCTGCCCGGCCGAGACTGATCGGAGCCTAGCGCTGTGCCGGAACGCAACCGATGAGCCGCGTCGACGTCATCATCCCCTGCTATCGCTATGGCGCGTTCCTGGAAGGTTGCGTGCGCAGCATCCTCGAGCAGGAAGGCGTCGACATTCGCATCCTGATCATGGACGACTGCTCGCCCGACAACACGCCGGAAGTAGCTAGCCGGCTGCAGCGCGAGGATTCCCGCGTCGAGTACCGCAGGCACGAAAAGAACATCGGACACATCGCCACGTACAACGAGGGCCTGGCCTGGGTGACCGGCGACTACGTCCTGTTGATATCGGCCGACGATCTCCTGACACCCGGCTCGATGAAACGCGCCACCGACCTCATGAACCAGCATCCCGAAGTCGGTTTCGCTTTCGGTCGCGACATCGTGTTCGAGTCCGATCAGACGCCGGTCGCGATGCCGGTGCAGCCGAGCCCGCCGAAGTTCAGCATCCTCGACTACGAAACCTTTCTCGAGAAGTGCTGCAAGCTAGGGCACACGCCCATCCAGGCTCCCTGCGTGCTGGTCCGAAGCAGCGTGCATCGCAAGGCCGGCGAATACCGGGCCGAACTGCCGCACACCGCGGACACGGAGATCTGGCTCAGGTTCGCGGCGGAAAGCGCGACCGGCATTCTCGAAGCCGACCAGGCCTTCCGACGCGTTCATCGCAGCAGCATGAGCTTCCTGTACTCGTCACCGCGACGCATCCTCGAGCAGAAAAAAGCCTTCGACACGCATTTCGACTGGTGTGGCGCGCGGCTGCGCGATCGCAGCCGATTCGAAAAACTGCTGGCAGGCTCGCTCGCGGACAAGGCGCTCTGGGGCGCATCGATCGCCATCGACCGCGGTGAAACCGTCGAAGCCAACGAATTCTTCTCCCTCGCGCTGGAAATAAAACCCGAGGTGCGATTCAGCCGCCGCTGGGTCGGCCTGCACGTCAAGCGACTGATGGGACGACGGCTCTGGTCTTTAGCCGAACACATCAGAAAGCCGCTGAAAGCGGGTGTTGGCAGCGGATCGGCAACCGTCAAGCATGGCGAATGAACCGCTGAAAATCCTGCTGGAACTGGATAGTTCCGACTTGAAGATGGGCGCGGTCAACGATGCCATCGACCTTGCACATTTCACCCGGCCACTGGGCGCACGCCTCATGTTCACGGGCGCGGTCAGCGAAGAACTGCGCGCCAAGGCGCTCGCGATGGATGTTCCGGTCATCACGGGACGCAGCCGCACCATCTCGAAGCCGGGCCTGCCACTCTTTGCCGGCAGCGTCCTCGGCTGGTTGGCAAAACTGCTGTGGATCAGGCCGGATATCGTTCATCTCAATTACAGCGCTTACGGTCCGTCGCTGGCATTGGCCGCACACCTGCTCGGAATTCCGGTCGTGTCGCGCTCCACGGAATACGATCCGGCGAGTCGCGCGAATCGCTGGATCAACGCATTCGTCGCGAACGGGAAATCACACGCCGGTTCGCTGCTGGCGTCGCCACTCGCCGATCGCGTGTACATCGCCGGAGACCTGTTCCGGCCCGAACGTCTCGCCGGGACGCCCGTGTCCGCGAAACCCCTGCCACCCCGCGCGTCGCGCCCGCGATTCCTGTTCCTCGGCCAGCTGGTCGAACGCAAAGGTATCGGTGTCCTGATCAAGGCGTTCGCGCAGATGCGCAGCGACGCGGACTTGCTGTTGGTAGGTGGCGACTGGAATCAGGCGGGGTACGCCGCGGAAATGAAAAACCTGATTGCGCAGCTCAGGCTCGGCGATCGTATTCACCTCGAGAATCACCGCACCGACATCGCGGCTCTCCTGCAGCAGTGCGACGTCTTCGTACTGCCCTCACTGAGCGAAGCACGACCGCGCAGCATCATCGAATCCATGTGCGCGGGCCGCCCGGTGCTTTCCACGAATGTCGGCGGAATCCCGAGCCTGGTGGACGACGGCATTACGGGAATCCTGGTTGCCCCTGACAACGTGCCGCAGCTCGCGGCGGCGCTGGACCGGCTCGCCGCCTCGTCCACGCTGCGCCAGCAGCTCGGCGCAGCCGCGGCCGCAAAAGCGCAGCTCGAATTTCAGCCCGAGAAAACCGCGGCGCGTTATCACGCGCTGTATCGATCTCTCGCCACGGCCGGAACGTTGCCGACATGAGAGCGTTCCTCCCAGCCGATCTGCCCGATCTTTCGAACCTGTTCATTGCCCCTCGTGACCCGGCCGATCCTGCGCAGCCCGACCAGGAGCCAGAGAAATCGCGGCTCCTCTTTCTCGACGACGCAGAGACGGGATCCGGCGCTGCCGCGCGTGAGTTGTTAGCGCGCGTCGCGCCACGGGGGCACGTCGCCATCCTGTTGCGACTGGAATCGGCGGGCGCCGTGCAACGCCTGCTGCAGTTCGCGGGGCTGCCGACCAGAGTGCGCCGGGCTGCAAGCATGCTGCGATCGATGGGCATCGCGGACTGCGAACGATTCGCGGTAAGCCCCGACGTGCGACAGCCGGTCTTCATCTATTCATTGCGCCCACCGGCGGCGGCCTACGCTCGCAACAACCTCCTGCCGCCGAATCGTGGCGCGGGCGGAGCATTGCGCTGGCTCATTACTCGCTGGGCGGGATGCGATCCGTCGGTCGGTGCCGTGCTCGTGATCGGACGCGCGCCGTGATCCTCGACATTCCCGCCATCGCAAGCAAGCTGGCACCGGAATTCGTTGGCGACAGCGCCAGCCTCTCCACGATCTGCATCCGCACCACTAATCCAAAGTACTTGCTGTTCCGCGAGAACGGGACCTCTCCGGTGTGCGTTGCCCAGGTAGGCAGCCGCGATGAACTGACAAGACTCGACGCAGTACTGCAGAGGATCCACTCCATCGCACCGGAGCTCGTCGCAAAACCGCTGGGAATGTCCCCGTTCGGCGACCGCTGCGTGCACTTGCAGAGTGGCATGCCCGGGTTGCCGTGGTTTGTCATCAAGGATAAGACCCGTTCGAGGGAGCGGTGGCTGCACCTTGCCGCGCTCGCCGGCACCGCATTGCAAAGACTACAAAATGCCGTGGGCAAGCAGGCGGAGTGGCATTCCCGGCTCAAACCCGGAGAGGAACTTCGCCGTCAGGCGCGAATCTGCGCCGAACAAGGTGTGGAGCTATCTACACGCGCAACGCTGCACATCGAGCAGCAAGCCGGTCTGCTGGATTCCCTGGGAGAAATCACTTCGCAGTACCAGCACGGCGATTTCTGCCTCAATAACCTGCTGGTGAGCGACTCCAGCGTGGCAATCATCGACTTCGACGAGTTCGGCAGGACCGTGATGCCGCTGCACGACGAGATCGGCCTCGCACTCTCCATCGCCGACCTCTCGCCACACCGTGGCGTGTCGCCCACGCCCAAACACGAGCAGCTGCGGGGACTGTACCTCCACCATCTCCTGTGGCGTATCAACCAGACTCACCACTTCCCGACCCGCAAACGGGCGCGCCAGGAGTTGTTGGCGCGGGTGGAAGCGGCTCCGGGACTGGCCCTCGACTCGCTGTCACCGTGAAAGTTGTCCCTTTGACTTCGATGCAGTTCACAGATTTGGTTAGTACTAACACCTGCTTTGCGCCCTTGTCGCCGCCCGAAGACACCCGCGGCCACCGTCCTAATTGAATAAAGTCGGGCGTCTGTCCGACGCCCGGTGTGCAATGGCTGTGGCTGGAGACAGGTTGCGCGGCCCTGGTATTGCGAATAGCGTTCCAGTGCGACGAATCGCGCCCCTGCCAGCCATTGATGAGCGTGGCGGTTATTGTCTTGCGTCGCTCCAGCGTGCCAAGCAGTACGCAAGCAACTGAAGGCTGCGTGATGCCCGCTCTCCACCTTGGGACTTATTTTGAGGAGCTAGATTGATGCCACGTTCGAAACAAGCCAGATGGCTGAGCCTCGTTGGTGTGTCGACCATTCTCTGCGGCATGGCCACTGCGAGTTTCGCGCAGACGTCGGTCACCGTTCGCACGGCATCAGAACTGATGAACGCCGTCTCGAGTGCCAACAGCGCCGGCGGAAATCGAATCATCAACGTGGCTGACGGCACGTACACACTGACCGACACGCTTTACGTCAACGCGTCCAACATCACGGTGCAGGGCGAATCCGCCAAGCGCGAGGCCGTGATCATCCAGGGTGATGCCATGAGCAGCACCGCGCGCGTCGGCAGCCTCTTTCGCGTCGCTGGCAGCAACTTCAAACTGCAGGACGTGACGCTGCAACGCGCCGGCTGGCACACGATCCAGATCGTCGGCGAAGCGAATGCGGACTCTCCGACCATCAGGAATTGCATCCTGCGCGACGCGTATCAGCAGCTCGTGAAAGTCAGCAACGATCCCTCCAATCCCACCGTCGTATCCGACAATGGGTTGGTCGAAAACTGCCTGTTCGAGTACACCGCCGGAATCGGTCCGCAGTACTACATCGGCGGCATCGATGCGCATTCCGCACGCGGCTGGACCGTGCGCAACAATGTGTTTCGCGACATTGCGAGCCCGAATAGTTCGGTGGCGGAATTTGCCATCCATTTCTGGGACAAGTCGGCGAACAACCTCGTCGAAAGAAACCAGATCATTGACTGCGATCGTGGCATCGGCTTCGGTCTGCAAGACAAGCCCAACGATGGCGGCATCATCCGCAACAACATGATCTACCACTCCGCGAACGGCGATCCGTTCGCCGACGCGGGCATCGCGCTCGCGGACAGCCCCAATTCACAGGTGTACAACAACACTATCTACCAGGAACACAGTTTCCAGTGGGCGCTGGAATACCGCTTTGCCGCGACGACGAGCACGCTCATCGTGAACAACCTGACGAACAAGCCCGTGATGGCCCGCGACGGCGCTACCGGCACCGCCGGCAACAACGTGGCCAATGCGGCCTCGTCGCTGTTCACGCAGGTCTCGTCCGGGAATCTCCACCTGGTGAAATCCAGCTCGGGCGTGACCGACGCGGGACGGACCGTCAGCGGCCTCACCAACGATTTCGATGGCAACGCGCGTCCGCAGGGCTCGGGAATCGATATCGGTGCCGATGAACTCGCGGGGGCGGCACAGGCCGTGCCGAAGCCGCCGACCAACGTACAGGCCAATTGAAGTGAAAGTATCGGATGACTCAGGAGTGCATTTCCAAATGATCAAGCGGAACATATTGCGAACCATTTTTCTGGCCGCGTCGCTCGGCGTCGCGCTTGGGACGTCGCTGCAGGCCGTCGCCGCGCCCGACGTCACGCAGTTGACCTACCTCGGCAAATTCACGCTGCCCTCCGGGTTCGAATACGGTGGTCGAGGCCTCGCCTACAACCCCGCACGCAACTCCCTGTTCGTGTCGGGATTTACGCGCAGTCCAATCACCGCCGAGGTTTCCATCCCGGCGGTCGGCGGGCAAGCGAGCATGCTTCAGCCGCTCGCAGATCCGACTGAAGGCCGATCAGGCCAGGTCAACAACGACTCAAACGACCATGTCGCCGGCGGATACCTCGTCTCGAACGGCAAGCTCATCGTTTCCGTGTACGCCTACTATGACGGCAGCAGTACGGCAGTCCTGTCGCACTTCACGCGTCCGCTCTCGCTCAGCACCAAGGGACAGGTAGTTGGTCCCGTGCGCGTGGGCTCGATGAACGCCGGCTTTTATGCCGGCTACATGACGGACATTCCTGCCGAATGGCAGACCAAACTGGGCGGAAAGGCGATCACCGGCCAGGCACACATCTCGATCATCAGCCGCACGTCCTACGGTCCCGCGGCGTTCGCTTTCGATCCTGAGAACATGAGCGCCACTGGCGCGAAGCCGCTGGTCTATTACGACATCACGCATCCGACGCTCGGCACCTGGGACCACACTTCGCAAGGGACCAAAATTGCCAACCCGGATCCGTACGTCGGAATCGCCGACGAAATCACCGGCGTCGTTTTCCCGCGCGGCGGTTCGAGCGTGCTCTTCTTCGGCCGTCACAGCACGTCGGTCTGCTACGGAGATGGCTCGCCCTGCGGTGATCCGACCGATTCCTCGAAGGGCACGCACGGTTATCCGTATCAGCCCGTGATGCTGGTCTATGACGCCAACGATTTCGCCGCGGTACGTGCGGGCACGATTCAGCCGTGGCAAGTGCTGCCGAAATTGAAATGGGTGCTGCCGTTCACCGACTCCACCGATGCGTATCACATCAGCGGCGCGGCCTACGATCCGGCGACGAATCGCATCTATGTCGGGCAGTACTTCACGCATGGAGACAATTCGATCATCCACGTGTTCGCGCTGCCCGCCCCGGGCGTGCGCCCGGCAACGCCGACGAACGTGAAAACTTCCTGAGATTCCTCGGGCGGGAGCGGCCATTCGGCCGCTCCCGCCTTCAGGTCCTTTGCGGACGCCTGGGTGCGCTCAGCTCAAGCCCTGCGCAGCAATTTCCGAGACTTCCTTTCGCCCTTGCCACCTGCGGGCGCAATGTTCGGGTCGCCGACGGGCGCCGGACTGCGGCTGCTCAGGTACAGGACCGCGTTCACCATGACTTGCAGGAAGTAAGCGACCTCGAACTGCTGCAGCGACAGGAAAAGTGAGCAGACGACCAGCCCGCAGGTCGCGACCAGCGTGGCTTCGTTCACCAGATAGAGCAGCTGGACGCTGCGGTTCGCAGGGTCCGCCTCGGTGCGCGCACGCGTTACGTTGCCGTTTTTCCACAGGGCGATGATGGATGTCACGAAGATCAGCACGTACATCGCACCGGCAACCACGCCCGATTCAGCGGTGATCTGCAGAAAGGTGTTGTGAGCCTCTCTCGGGTGCCGATCGGAATAGTCAGGGAACGCCGGACCAAAGGATGCGAGGCCAACGCCCGACACGGGGTGGTCACCGATCATCCGCAATGCGGCTTGCCAGGCCTCGATGCGGGTCGCCGCCGAGGACTCGGTGCGATACTCGCTGATCGTTTCGGCGCGGCTCTTCATGAGATCGCCCGCCTGCCACTGGTAGACGAAAAAGAATGCCGGCAGTAGCAGAAGGCCCAGCATGCGGTGCTTGGATCGCAATCCAAGGATGAGAGTTGTCGCCGCGACTCCCACCAGTCCACCGCGCGACGCCGTCAGAAAGATCGCATGCCAGGTAAAGGGGATGACGAGCCACAGGGCCCACCGCTGCCAGCGCGCCTTGAACATGAAGCCCATGTTCCAGAGGAATGGCTGGGCAACGACGAACAACATCGCGAAATTGTTTTCATCGCGATAGATACCGACACCGTCCTGATCCACCGGCCCTGCCAGACGGCCGAATATCTGGCCCGTCAGGTACTGCGCGTTCGCCCAGTACGTGAGGTAGATGGCCGAAATCATCATCACGATCACCAGCCACTTCAACGATCGTTCCGAGTTGACGCACACGCAGCCGACGAGCATCAGCACGAAGATCTTGTTCAGCGTTTCCAGGCCCACCGACGGGTCGCTGAAACGATAAGGCCCCTGCGCGTCGACGTAGGGGCCTGCGAAATAGGACAACACGAAAGCCAGCCAAAGGACCAGCGCAAACATCACGCGCCGGTTTTTCATGATCGAAAGATCGTATTTGCCCGACAGCAATCGCCACAAGAAACCGATCAGCGTCGGTATCAATACCCAGTAGACGGGCCGCAGGTCTTCGAAATTCCAGTACCAGACCGCCTGCGGCGTGAGGATCACGAACAGGTACGCGCAGACGACTCCAATCCACGGCCGCGCCAGACTCACGACGGAGATGACGGACAGAAGACTCAGGAAAAATAGGCGGCCCACGTGCTTCCGATTCCTTCAGTTCGCTTGCGCCGCGGCGTACGACTTCAGCAGCGCGCGGCAGATTGCAGGCCAGCCATACTGGTTTTCGACGAGTGCGCGGGCATGGTTGCTCAGGCTCGAGGCATCCTGTGAGTCCTGCAGCACGTGTATCACGGCACGCGAGAAACTCGCTGGATCGTCGGCGATATGCAGATGGACTCCGCTGCGCGCAGCGATGCCCTCCGCTCCGACCGTCGTGCTGATTACCGGCACGCCCATTGCCATGGCTTCGATGATCTTGAGCCTGGTGCCACTGCCACTCAGCAACGGCACGACGAAAGCGCCCGCCCGCTGCACGTGCGGACGAATATCCTCGACCCGCCCGGTGAGCACGATATTCGCATCGGCTGCGGCGAGGTCACGCAGACGACGCGAAGGATTGCGGCCGACGACGACGAACCTGATGTCCGGAACCTGCTGGCGAATCAGCGGAAGAATCTGCGTGCAGCAGTACCACACTCCCTTTTCACAGGGGTCGTAGTCGAGCGTGCCCACAAAGGTTATCTCGCGGCTGCCCGCGGGCCGCATTGACAAGGGCCTGAAATATTCGAGATCGGCGCCGTTCGGGATCACCGCGATCGGGCTAACCACTCCGAGTTCACGCAATGCCTTCTCGTCATCATCCGAGCACACCAGGCACAGGTCCATGAGATTGCAGACGCGGGCTTCGAAAGCACTGAGCTTCGGCAGCTCATGGCGGAGAATCAGCTTGTGCGGGAAGCGAGTCTCTGCCGGCAGCGTGGTCTTGACCTGGTTCGCGACGACATTGTGTTCGTCGACGATGCGCAACACACCGGGCGGAACATCGGGCTCGTAGAGCGTCGTATCCAGGTGATTGAAATGCACGGCATCGAACGCCCGATCCTTCGCGGCGAATATCGAACGGATTTCGCGATGCACCGCCCGCTCCGTGTGCCGGAGCAACACGAAGGGCGCCGCGCCAACCAAGCTGCGTGCGAACAAGATCGCCGATCCGAATAATCCCGTCTTGCGAACACGAACGAGGCGGATCTCGCGGCAGAATGGCCGCAGCGCCAGCAGGTGCTCTTCCAGCACGTCGCCGGAATCCGTCGCGAGCAGAGTCACCTCGTGCTCCTGCGCCAGACCCCGCAGCAGGTTGTAAGAACGTACGTTGCCGCCGTTATCGAGCGGATACGGAAACTTCTGCGTGACGAACAGAATTCTCATGGCGCGTCCGGCAGGCGCGGCACACCCACAGCCTCGCGCCGCGCGCCGTTCAGCACCTGTCGATAGAGCTCGAGGTAACGCGCGGCCATCGTTTCCGCTGAAAATTCCGCGCGCACGAACTGCTGCGCAGCGGCGGCAGTCGATGCACTGTATTCCGGACTCTCGAGCAGCCTGGACAACGCGACGAGGAGACCTTTGCTGTCGCCGAATTTGAAGAGCTCACCTGTTTCGCCGGGCCGAATAAGGGTGCGACAGCCGGGAATATCCGTTGCGGCAATCGGAACGTTTGCAGCCATCGCTTCGAGCAGGCAACGCGGTGTTCCCTCGAGTTCCGAAGGCAGGACGAAGGCGTGAAAGCCCTTGAGCAACGCGATCCGGTCGGGACGATAGCCGAGGAAATGAACCCGCGCGGTTTCACCGAGCTGCGCGGTCAATTGCTCGAGCTCGGCGCGCTGCGGACCCTCGCCCACCAGGCACAACCGACGGTTTTTCATCGGCAGCTGACTGAAGGCGCGTATGAGTGTGTCGATGCCTTTGCGCGGAATGAGTTGGCCGATGTAGCCGACCACCGTATCGCCGGCTGCCCGCCATTCGCGCACTTCGTCCGCCAGCTGTTTCGTGGCATCGACCTCGGAAAGGTCCACGCCATTGCCAATCAAGTGCAACTTCGAGCCGAGTCCCGGTAGTTTGCGCAGGCCCCGGTACAGGTCATCGGACAAGGGAACGACGGCGTCCAGGAAATAGAACGACAAGCGATCCAGCGCTTCATATATGCGCAGCATTGGACCGGCGTTCGAGCTCCAGCCATGCGGCGTGGAAACCACTTTGCAGGCGGTGCCGAGAACGGCTGGCCGGCCGAGGACGTCCGTCTTGTAGCCATGTGTATGCAGAATGTCGATGCGATTTTCGCGAATGAATTTCTTCATCTGCCCGATCGCCGCCAGGCTGAGTTTGCCGTGTGCTTCGAAGACCGCGGTTCGCAGGCCCATCGAGGCGGCCTGTTCGCACAAGGGCGGAAAGCCACCGGGCGCATCCTTGATGGCGCCGACGATGGATTCGATTTCGGTGGCCGGCAGATGTTTCACCAGCGCGAGGATCCAGCGCTCGGCGCCATAGAGGCCCGTCGGACTCCCGAGATGCAGCACGCGCAGCCTGGTCGCACTCACCGTGCTGACTCCTCAAAACGCTGGTGCATTGGTCTTCGCCGCCTTCGCCCACAGTTCGAACATCATCAGGCCCCACAGGAAAACATTGTGATCGCGCGACCCGGCAAGATGCTCACGCCACATGGCGCCGACTTTTTGTTCGTCGAGCACCTCTCTGAAAGTACGCGGTCCGTCGAGCAGCAATGATTCGGCGAGTGGCCGCAACTCTCCGCGCAGCCAACCCGCGGCGGGGATGGAAAAGCCGCGCTTCGGCGCAGAGGTGACCGCAGGCGGCAGGCGACGACTCGCCAGTTCCCGCAGCAATACCTTGCCGCGCCCCGACCGGATCTTGAGGTCTGACGGCAAGCGGGCACCAAACTCCAGAATCCGGTGATCGAGCAGTGGTGCCCGCACTTCGAGCGAATGAGCCATGCTCATGCGATCGACTTTTGCGAGCACATCGTCGGTCATGTACACGTTTATGTCGGTGTACTGGCTGCGCCCAAGCGCATCCGTCGCGTCGTTGCCCACATAAAATGGCTGCACCACTTCTATCGGCGTGAATCCCTTCAATTTGCGCATGAAGTCGCCGGTATAGAGGTCCTTGCGCGCGTCCTCGCGCAACCAGATCAGATCGCGGTAGAAGGCTTGTGCATCGCCGGTCGCGAGATTTTCGAAGATGGTCTTCAGCCGCAGCGGTTGCGGCAGGCGCGCCGACGCCGGCCATACGGCACCCAATGCGCCAAACAATGGTGCGCGCAACGCCATCGGCAATGCCGAGCGAATTCGCGCCTCGAGCATGTGGGGTCGGTAGCGGAATGTGTAGCCACCAAAGCCCTCATCTCCTCCGTCACCAGAAAGTGCGACCGTGACCGTCCGCCGGGCCATCTCGCACACATACCAGGTGGGTACCGCGCTCGAGTCCGCGACCGGCTCGTCGAAGTGCCAGGCAATTTTGTGAAGGATGTCGGCCGCACGCGGATGCACGACGAACTCGTGGTGATCCGTCTGCAGGTGCGTCGCGACGATTCTGGCAGTCTCGAGTTCATTGAACTTCGCGTCGTCGAACCCGATTGAATTCGTGATGACAGGCCGGCCCGACAACCGCGCCATCGATTCGACCACCAGCGATGAATCCAGGCCTCCGGAGAGAAAGGCACCGAGAGGAACTTCACCGACGAGTCGGCAGCGCACCGCGTCATCGAGGAGCGGCTCGAATTCATCCAGCGCCTCCTCGAGCGAGCGCGGGACTGAGCTGGCGAAACTGAGATTCCAGTACGGCTTCGGCGCCGCATCTCCCGCCGCGGAAACAAGCATCGTGCGCGCCGCCGGAAGTTTGCGCACATCCTTGTAGATTGTTCGCGGTGAGGTGATGTACCCGAGCGTGAAGTAGCAATCGAGTGCCTGCGGATCGAGTTCGTCTCCCACGAGACCACCTGCGCGCAGGGACTTGAGCTCGGAGGCGAAACAGAACATCGATCCGTTGCGGTAGTAATAGAGTGGCTTCTTGCCAACCCGATCCCTCGCCAGGAAGAGCGTGCGCTCGCGCGTATCCCAGATCGCGAACGCGAACATGCCATGGAG
>Ga0097621_100001320_pt1 | contig 17068 bp, 19 predicted proteins | sample KBSMisM72_FD_73165 | JGI IMG/M metagenome (GOLD analysis project Ga0097621, IMG submission 73165) | Miscanthus rhizosphere microbial communities from Kellogg Biological Station, Michigan, USA - KBS Miscanthus M7-2 (version 2) (version 2) | ecosystem: Host-associated > Plants > Roots >... | reverse complement strand
CGCCCGTGGCGATCGAGGCGATCCAGCCGTTGATTCACCTCGGTGACGAATGCGTACGCCCGCGGATCGAGGCTCGCCGCTTCGCCCACGTGACCGGCTGAGACTCGTCCGAGCACCGCCTCCCGCTCCTCGCTGAACGGGTTCATGAAGATGGCGCGCCCCACCGGCGCGAAGAAGGCGCGGTCCTCGGGGCTCAGCCTCATGGTGGCAGGCATATGCATTCAGTGTATGCCTCCCTATCACGGAATGTACACCGCACCCTAGGCCACACGGCCGGTGGTCCGCATCTTCCCATTGCAAAACAGTCCCTTGGCGTCCCGCCCAGCGGTGGCACAGCCGTTGCAAAGGGGAGTGGCGCCAACAACCAACAACGGGAGGCGAACATGAACGACCTGCTCATGGAGGAATCCGGCTACGAACTTGCGACCGAACACGGCTCGGGAGCGGCCTACGCGGGAATCGCCATCGCCGTCTTCGCGCTCGTCATCCTTTCCTTCGCCTGAGGAGCTCGACATGAAGATCACGCGCTGCGTTTTCTCCTGGTCGCTCTTCGCGCTGGCGCCGGGCCTCGCCGCGCCGGAGCCGGTCCACGTGCCCGATGCGCCCGTGTTCCGCGCGTCGTTCTCCAGCGTGGCGGCCTACAGCGAGCAGATCATCGTCGTCCCCGAGCCCGAGGACCGCGGGCCGGCGACGAAGAGTCGTTGGGTGAAGTTCGAGGAAGCGTTGGGGCCGGGACGCAGCGCGCGGCGAACGGTCACGAGCTGGCGCAACAACGACGGCACGAGGACGGAGTGCTACGCACCCTGCAACAACCTGTGCTGCACGCACAGCGGCGGCTTTTCGCTGCACGGCGCCGGCTTCGGAAGCAAGTGACGGCGATGAGGCCGTCCGACTACGTCATCAACGTGGTGCTGAGCGCAGTCATCATCGTCGGCGCTTACCAGTTCTATTTCTGGTGCCAGCGCAATGCACTCTTCGAGGCGCGCGAGCTGGGAACCTCGGTCGACGACCTGATCCCCTTCGCGCCCGGCTGGGTCTGGGTGTACAGCCTCCTTTACTACCCGACGATTCTCTATGTGAACCTCGTGCTCACGTCGCCCGGGCAATTCACCCAGGTCGCGTCGAGCTACATGCTGCTGCTCGCCTTGCAGCTCCCGTGCTTCCTTGCCTTTCCGGTGAGCACGCCGCGCAGGTGGCGCGTAGGGTCTGGAGGACGAACGCTCTCGGAGCGCTTCCTCGCGTTCGTGCAGCGCTTCGACGCGCCGTCCAACAGCTTCCCGAGCATGCACACGTCGGTGGCGATGCTGACCGCCCTCCACCTGTACGACCGCCACGGGAGCGCGACCCTCGCCTTCCCGGTGTTGATCGGCTTGAGCTGCCTGTTCACCAAGCAGCATTACCTCGTCGACATTCCCGCCGGGGCGGCGCTCGGCTGGGTGGCCCACAGGCTCTTCGAAGCGCTTATCGCAGCCTGAAGGGAACGAACATGTCCAACATCCTGCCCGATGCCTTGACGTGGCTCCTTTCGTTGGCAGCCGCGGTCGCGCTCGTAGACCTGGTCTCCGGACTCGCGCACTGGGCCGAAGATACGTTTGGAACCGAAGCGACCCCGGTTTTCGGAAAATGGATCGTGGTGCCCAACCTCCTGCATCACGGCGATGCGACTGCATTCGTGGCCAATTCCTGGTTGAAGAGCTCGTGGGATTTGCTGGCGGTGGGCGTTGCCATATTGGCGGCTGCGTGGTCGCTCGACGCATTGAGCTGGCCGGTATGGGTGTTTGTCGTCCTGGGCGTGAACGCGAACCAGATCCACAAGTGGAATCACATGCCCAAGTCCAGGCGCCCCTTCCTGGTCAGGGCGCTGCAGGCCCCGCGGCTCCTCCAGTCGTCGAGAGACCACGCGGCGCACCATCGCGGGGAAAAGAACACCGCGTATTGCGTCATCACGCCGTTCCTGAATCCGCTGCTGGACGCCACCGGGTTCTGGCGTGGACTCGAAAAACTCACGGTTCCGATGCTGGGCGCACCGCGTCGAGAGGATCTGAGAACGTTGTCCCGGGTTTCCCGCTCAAACCGTCTTTCAACGAGTGGAGACGGGAAATGAACCGCGACCAGGCGAAAGGAACGATGAAGGACGTGGCCGGCAAGATCCAGCGCAAGACCGGGGAAGTCACCGGCAACACGACGCAACAGATCAAGGGCGCCGCCAAGCAGGTGGCCGGCAAGGTGCAGAAAGCCTTCGGTGATGTGCGCGACGACGCGGACAAGCGCCGGGAAGCGCAGAAGGACCGCAACGAGCCGCGATAAAAAAACGGGCCTCCCGAAGGAGGCCCGTCCTTGTAGCTGAAGCCTACTTGAACGTGTAGGTCACCGTCGTATACCAGAATCGCCCCAGCGGGCTCGCCTGCGCGTTGGGATAACCCGCGGCGTGCGAGCCGTTGGACGAAACGTCCGTGTACGGCGGCAGCTTGTCCTCGAGGTTCTTCACGCCGAGCTTGATGGCGAGGTTCTTGATCCCCATCCAGGTTCCGGCGAGGTTCCAGCGCGAGATCGCGGCGATCTCATGCGTGCCACCCGCGACGAACGCCTCGGTCCATCCGCTGGTGTACGTGTTCTCCAGCGAGACCAGGAACGGCCCGCGCGAGTAGTCCATCGTGAACACGTGGTTCCAGCGCGGATACGCGTTGCCGCCGTAGAAGCTGTTGCCGAGGTAGCTCGTGAGCGGAAAGTCCTTGCCGACCTGGAACTTCCACTCGGTCCAGTACGTTCCCTGGAACCCCAGCATGAACTTGCCGAATTCCGCGTCCCACCGGTAGCGCGCGTCGATGTCCCAGCCCGCGGTCTTCAGGTCCCCCAGGTTCTCGATCGGTTGGTCGACATACAGCGTGGTGCCGATCGGGGTGCGCACGAAGCGCGAGATGTAGCGGTTGTAGAGCGTGAGGTCGTTCGGGTTGGCGAGGATCGCGTCGGCGAGCACCGTGCCGATCTGGTCCTCCTTCTGGATGCGCCAGTAGTCGATCGCCACCGAGAGCGTGCGGATCGGCTCCATCACGAAGCCCGCGCTCCACTGCTTCGACGTCTCCGGCTTGAGGTTCGGGTTCGAGGTGTTGCGCACGTTGAGCTGCGTGTCGACGCAACGCGCATCCTCGTCCGCGATCAATGCAGCCGGGCAGCCCGGGTCCACCACCGCGTTCGCCGTATTGCCGAAAGCGTTCGGGCTATGCAGGTCCCACAGCGACGGCGCGCGGAAGCCCTTCGCCGCGGAGGCGCGCATGAGCAACTGCGGCATCGCCTGCCAGCGACCGGAAACGCGCGGGCTGGTATTCGAGCCCACGTCGCTGTAGTGGTCGAAGCGCACCGCGGCCGACAGCTCCACGTTCTTCACCACCGGCGCGTTCAGCTCGACGAAGAGAGCGCCTACGTTGCGGCTCGCGGTGGTGTGCGGCACCGTGCCCTCGCCGCCCACGTGCAGGCCCGCGCTGTAGTCGGCGTTCACCGGCTTGTCGTCGATCGCTTCGCGACGGAAGTCGAATCCCGTCGCGATGGACAGCGGCCCGCCGTCGAGCTTGCCGATGTCGCGGCTGCCGCGCCCGTCGAAGGTCGTGACCTCGCTCTTCGACTTGCGCATGTCGCCTTCCATCTTCGTGGACTGCAGCAGCTGCACGCCGGCGGCATCGTTGGGGCCGAAGGGATTCAGGTTGCCGGTTCGCAGGGCATCGATGAATCGCTGCTCCTGCACGTAGTTGAAGTACTTCAGGTGGTCGTCCGCGCGCGCATAGGTGAGCGCGGAGTCGTAGTCCCACCCGGCCATCACGCCCTTGAATCCTCCGGAGAAGCGCGTCTGGTCGTGGGTGTTGTCGTTGATGCGCTTGCCCACGTCCGCCGAGCGATACGCGATCTCCAGGAAGCCCGGGGTGATCACGTCGTTCAGGTTGTAGCCCAGGGCCTGCAGGAGCGCGGTGGGCGCGTAGCGGCTGGTGAGCGGCAGCTGCACGTTGGGCTGCGACCCGTCGGGACGGATGTGGGTGGCCGTCTGGTCGATCGGCACGGGAGCCACGCGGCCGATGTTGTGGTTGCGCGCGAACGACAGCTCCGCGAAGAACTGGTTGTCCGCGTTCACGTTCTGCGTCCAGCGCCCGTAGACGTCCGCCTTGTGGCTGTCGGGCAGGTTGTCCACGTACGCCGCGTAGATGCCGCGGCAACGGATGCGCTGGTTGCCCGAGGGCGTCGTGCCCGCCACCTGCAGCGTCGTGAAGTTCGGGTCGCATCCCGCGAATGCAGGATTCGTCGTGAGCGTGCCCGCATACGCGCCGGGGCTGAGACCAAAGTCCATGATGCGGCCCGGGAACGCGCGGAACGACGTGGGATACGTCGCGCCCGGAATGTCGTTGGCGCGGTCGTAGAGCTTCTGGTCGATCGCCGACACCGACTTGTTGTACTGCACGCGGCCGGTCATGAGGAAATTCCAGCCCTGCTTCGACAGATCGCCGACGCCATACACGCCCGTGGCGCCTTGCTCGGTGCCGCCGATGCTGTGCTCCTCGGGGCTGCCGTAATTCACGCTCACCTCGGCGCCGCGGTAGTCGTGGCGCGTGATGAAGTTGATCACGCCGCCCACCGCGTCCGTGCCGTAGATGGCGGAGGCGCCGTCGCGCAGCACTTCGACCCGCTCGATGGCGCTGAAGGGAATGGCGTTCAGGTCCACCGCGGTCGGCGTTCCGCCGAATCCGCCGATGCTGCCGAAGGCCTGGTTGGCCATGCGCCGGCCATTCAACAGCACGAGCGTCGAGCTCGCGCCCAGGCCGCGAAGGTTCGCGTTGGACACCGCATAGCCGACACCCTGGTTGGTGTCGGACATCATCGCGGTGCTGGAGGTGATGCGCCGCAGGAGGTCTTCGGTGCCGACCGCTCCCGAGCGGTCGATGTCCTCGCGGGTGATGACGGTGACGGGCAGCGCGGTTTCGGCGTCGATCCGCTTGATCGCGGAGCCGGTGACTTCGATTCGATCGATCCGCTGAGGAGCCTGCTGGGCCGCGACCGGGACGGCGATCGCTGCGGTGACCCAAGCCAGGAGGTTCTTCGTTTGCATGGTTCCCCCTTTGATTGTGGTTTTGTTTGACTGCGCCAGCATCATATCGGGATTCACGTTGCGTCATAATTCGATGCCCATGCAGAAAATCCTCGTTTCGCCCGCCGAGATGGCCGGGCACCTCGACGACCCGGCCTGGGTCGTCATCGACGCGCGCCACGACCTCATGAACCCCGCGAAGGGTGCGCAGCTCTACGCCGAGGGCCACATTCCCGGCGCGTACTTCATGCACACCGATGAAGATCTTTCCGGGCCGAAGACCGGAAAGAACGGCCGCCACCCGCTTCCGGATCTCGAAGTGTTCGCGGCCAAGATCAACGAGCGTGGCATCACGCCGGATACGCAGGTCGTCGTGTATGACGATCTGGGCGGCAACTTCGCGGCGCGCCTGTGGTGGATGTTGCGCTGGCTGGGCCACGAGAAGGTGGCGCTCCTCGACGGCGAATATCCCTTGTGGGTGAAGGAAGGCCGGCCGGTGACGAAGGAGGTGCCGGCTGCGCGCAAGGGATCCTTCGTGCCGCGGCCGCACCTGGGCGACACGGTGGACGTGCACTTCATGGAGAAATTCCACGCGAGTCCCTCGATCAAATTGCTCGACGGGCGCGCAGCCGAGCGCTTCAAGGGCATCAAGGAACCGATCGATCCGGTCGCGGGCCATATTCCCGGGGCGATCAACCGCTTCTGGCAGAAGAACCTCAATCCCGACGGGCGCTTCAAGTCGCCCGCGCAGCTTCGCACCGAATACGAGGCATTGCTCGGAGCGGACGCCGCGAAGGCCGTGCACATGTGCGGCTCCGGCGTCACGGCATGCCACAATGCGTTCGCCATGGAGCTGGCAGGGCTTCCCGCCGGCCGTCTCTATCCGGGATCCTGGAGCGAGTGGGTCGCCGATCGCTCCCGGCCGGTCGCCACCACAACCTGACACCCGCCCAAAAGCACATGACACTCCGCGCCTTCGTTTGCGCCGCGCTGCTCGCGTCGGCGCCGGCCCTCGCCCAGACCGACCTCGTCACACCGCCCAAGGCGCTCGTTCTCGAGAACGTGCCGCCGATTCCGGCCGATCTCGCGAAGAAGCTCGATCCCTACGGCGAGTTCCGCCCGCATGGAATGCTCTCCTGGAACCCGAACAAGCGCGAGATGCTCATTCGCCGCCGCCTCAACGCGACCAACCAGATCCACCTCGTGACGGAGCCGGGCGCGACGCCCGTGCCGCTCACGGATTATCCCGACGCCGTGCAGGGCGGGGGATTCCAGCCGCGATCGGGCCGGTATTTCGTCTTCGCGAAAGCCGAAGGCGGCAACGAGGTCTTCCGCGGCTATCGCCAGGACCTCGCGACGAAGGAGGTGACGCCCTTCACGCCCGAGGGCGAGCGCGTCTCGGACCTGCGGTTCTCGCGCGACGGCACGATCGCCGTGTACTCGACGCAGCCCGTGGACAAGAACAATCCGGACCGCAAGGCGCGCACGATCGTCCACATCACCGATCCCGCGAAACCCGCGGGGGATCGCGTCCTCGCCACGCTCGACGGCGGCGGCTGGGGCGACTTCCGCTTCTCGGAAGACAAGAAGCGCATCGCGATGACGGAGTTCATCTCCGCCACCGAGAGCTACATCTGGGTGATGGACGCGAAGACCGGTACCAAGGCACGGATCACCAACCCGCCGAAGGGCGAGACGGTCCTCTACGACAACCCGGAGTTCACGCGCGACGGCAAGGGGATCTTCGTGCTGAGCGACAACGGAGCCGAATTCCGCCGCCTCGTGCTGATCCCGTCGAAGGGCGGCGCCGAGCGCGTCCTCACCGAAAAGCTCAAGTTCGACGTGGACGGATTCTCCGTTTCCTTCGACGCGAACCGCATCGCGTTCCTGACCAACGAGAACGGCTCGAACGCGTTGCGCTTCATCGACCTCGCCAACCTGAAGGAGTTGCCGCGCCCGCCCCTGGAGGCCGGCGTCATCAGCGGGCTGCAATGGCGCGAGAAGTCCTCCGAGATCGCGTTCTCCATGACCTCGGCGCGTTCCGCGGGCGATGTGTTCTCCTACGACGTGAAGGCGAACAAGGTCACGCGCTGGACCAACGGCAACAATCCCGCGCTCAACACGAGCGAATTCGTCGAGCCGCGGCTCATCAAGTGGAAGAGCTTCGACGGCCTGGAGATCTCCGGCTTCCACTACCATCCGCCGGCGAAGTTCACCGGCAAGCGCCCGGTCATCATCAACATCCACGGCGGGCCCGAGGCGCAGTACCGCCCCGGCTTCATCGGGCGCAACAACTACTACATCAACGAGCTGGGCGTGGCGGTGATCTTCCCGAACGTGCGCGGGTCCGCGGGCTTCGGCAAGACCTTCCTCAAGCTGGACAACGGCATGAAGCGCAAGGATTCCGTCGCGGACATCGGCGCGCTCATCGACTGGATCAAGCAGCAGCCCGACCTGGACGGCGATCGCATCATGATCACCGGCGGCAGCTACGGCGGCTACATGACGTTCGCCTGCGCCGTCGATTTCTCCGACAAGATCTCGGGCTCCGTGGCGATCGTGGGCATCTCGAACTTCGTGACGTTCCTCGAGCGCACCGAGAGCTATCGCCGCGACCTGCGCCGCGTCGAGTACGGCGACGAGCGCGATCCCGAGATGCGCGCCTGGCTCGAGAAGATGGCGCCGCTGAACAATGCCGATAAAATCGGCAAGCCCATCCTCGTGGTGCAGGGCAAGAATGATCCACGCGTGCCCTACACGGAGGCGGTGCAGATCGTCGAGACGCTGAAGAAGCGCGGCACGCCCGTCTGGTTCATCCTCGCCAACGACGAGGGCCACGGTTTCGCGAAGAAACCCAACGCCGACTACCAGTTCTACGCGACGGTGGAGTTCGCGCGGCAAACGCTGCTGAAGTAACATGAATTGCCGCCATCCCGCCGCCTGAGGCGAGGCTTGCGGGTACGGCGCGGGGAGAACGAATGTCCGAGGCGCTCAGGATCCTTTCGGTAGGCGCGGGCACTTTGCTCGCGATCGTGGTCTTCGCGGTGATCGTCTTCTGGTTCATCGAGGACGTGACGCAGAAGAAGCACGCCGTGCTGCGCAACTACCCGGTCATCGGGCGGCTGCGCTACTTCTTCGAGAAGCAGGGCGAATATTTCCGCCAGTACTTCTTCATGGGCGACCGCGACGAGATGCCCTTCAATCGCGCCACGCGCGCGTGGGTCTACCGCGTCGCGAAGCAGGAAGACGGCGGCGGGCTCATCGGTTTCGGCTCGACCTACGACATGAAGGAGCCCGGGGCGATCCTCTTCGTGAACGCGCCGTTTCCGGTGCAGGAGTGGGAGAAGCAGGCCACGCCCGCGCTCACGATCGGCGAAGGCTACGCGGACAAGCCGTTCACCGCGCGATCGCTCGTGAACATCAGCGGCATGAGCTTCGGCGCCATCTCGAAACCCGCCGTGCAGGCGCTATCGCGCGGCGCGGCGATTGCCGGATGCTGGATGGACACGGGCGAAGGCGGCCTCGCGCCGTATCACGAGGAAGGCGGCTGCGACGTGATCATGCAGATCGGCACCGCGAAGTACGGCATCCGCAATCCCGATGGAAGCTTCTCGCCGGAGCGCGCGAAGGTGCTCGGGGAAAAGGTGAAGGCGTTCGAGATCAAGCTCTCGCAGGGCGCCAAGCCCGGCAAGGGCGGCGTGCTTCCCGGCGGCAAGGTCACCCCGGAGATCGCGGCGATCCGCGGAATCCCGCAGGGCGAGGACTCCATCAGCCCCAACCGCCATCGGGACGCGGCGAACACGACGGAGCTGCTCGACCAGGTCGCCTACATTCGCGAGCTCACCGGGCGCCCGGTCGGAATCAAGACGGCGGTCGGCGGATTTCATTTCCTCAACGACATCGCGGAGAACGTCCTGCGCCGCGGCCTCGAATACGCTCCGGACTTCCTCGTGATCGACGGCGGAGAGGGCGGCAGCGGCGCGGCGCCGCAAGCGCTGTTCGACCACATGAGCCTGTCCATCGAGGAAGCGCTTCCGCGCGCGGCCGACGTGCTCTACGAGTCCGGGCTGAAGGAACGCATCCGCCTCGTGGCATCCGGCAAGCTCATCACTTCCGCTCGCGCTGCATGGGCGCTTTGCGTCGGCGCGGACTTCGTGAACACCGCGCGCGGCTTCATGTTCTCGCTGGGTTGCATCCAGGCGCTGCGCTGCCACACGAACACCTGTCCCACCGGAATCACCACGCACAACCCGCGATTGCAGCGCGGGCTCGTCGTGGAGGAGAAGTACCAGCGCGTGGCCAACTACGCCATGGGAATGAACAAGGACATCGAGATGATCGCGCACGCTTGCGGCGTGGCGCACCCGCGGCTGCTCAAGCGCGAGCACTGCCGCATCGTGCAGGCGAACGGCGCCAGCGCTGCGCTGAACATGATCTACCCGTATCCCACATCGGCCGCCGGACCGAAGCGGCCGGCCGCGGGCGTCGCTCCAGCGAGGGCCGGGGCCCAGTTCATCGCTTCCTGAGGACCGGGTCGGGCATCCGCCGCGGGCTACGAGGCCGACTGATCGAGGCCCAGGACCGTGTTCACCGCGGAGATGAGGCCGCTGATCTTGAAGGGCTTGGTCACGTAGCCGTCAGCGCCGAGCGTGAGGCCGCGCGCAATATCGGTGACTTCCGAGCGGCCGGTCATCATGACCACCGGCATCTTCGCGAGCTTCTGGTTGTTGCGGACTTTTTCGAGGATGTTGAAGCCGTCGGCGTCCGGCAGTCGCACGTCCAGGAGCACCAGGTCCGGCAGCGGCGGCTTGTTGAGCTCCGCGTTGATCTCCGCGCGGTTGCGCGCGAAGCGCGTGGTGAACCCCGCCTTGGCGAGTACCTCGCCCACGAACTTCAGCAGGTCCATGTCGTCCTCGATCACGAGGACCGAATGGCGTACCCCGTCGCGCGGCGGGATGAGGCTTGCGGCGTTGCGGGCCATCGCGACATAGAACCCGCTCTTGGCGAGCTGCGGGCTGCCCTTCGCGGCTTCCTTGCGCGCGGCGACGACCTTCTCCTGCGGTGGCGGCGCAGCCGGCTTCAATGGCTTGGTGAAGTCGAGATCGTCGTCGTCGGGAGGCGTCATTCCTTCTTCTTCCCGCCGATGCGGCTTTCTTCGCCACGCATGAGCTTCACGATGTTCGCCTTGTGCCGCACGATGAGGACCACACCCATGACCCCGACCGCCGCGAAGACGGGCCCGAAGCCCAGGAAGTACCACGTTGCCACCGGGGCGAACAGGGCCGCCACGATCGCGCCAAGAGAAGAATAGCGGCTGGCGGCCGCGACTGCCAGCCATGCCACCAGCACGGCGAGCCCCATGCGCCAGTCGAATGCGATGAGGACGCCGGCCGCCGTCGCCACGCCCTTGCCGCCGCGAAAGCGCAGCCAGACGGGAAAGACATGGCCCAGGAAGGCGGCAAGGCCGACCATGGCGAGGATTTCATCTTCCGCGCCCAGCAACCGCGCCACGGTCACGGCGGCCCAACCCTTGCCTGCATCCCCCACGAGGGTGAGGAGCGCGGCGATGCGGCTGCCGGAGCGCAGCACGTTGGTAGCGCCGATGTTCTTCGATCCGTACGTGCGCGGATCCGGCAGCGCGAGGATGCGGCTCACGATCACGGCGAACGGGATCGAGCCGGCGACATAGCCCCCAAGCGCATAGAGGAAGGCCGTCATGGCCGTACTTTACAATACGGACCGATGGACACGATCTTCATCCGGGAATTCCGCGTCGATGCATGGGTGGGGATCTACGAGTGGGAGAAGCAGCGCGCGCAGACGCTCGAGATGGAGATCGAGATCGGCATCCCGGGCAACGAGGTGGGCCGCACCGATAACATCCACGACACCGTCCACTACGGCGAAGTCGTCGAGCGCATCGCGAAAGACCTCGCCGAGCGCAAGTTCAAGCTGCTCGAAGCACTCGCCGAGCACGTGTGCGGCGTGATCACCACCGACTTCAAGGCACCATGGGTGCGGCTGTCGGTCGCGAAGCTGGGCCACATCCGCAACGTCCGCAAGGTGGGCGTGACGCTCGAGCGCAGGCGCGACCGGGGCGAGTGAGCGCCCGATGCTGAAGTGGCTGCTGGTGCTCGTGGTGGGCGTCGTGGTGATCTCGGCCGCCACGCCGTGGCTCGCGAAGCGTGGGCTGGGCAAGCTTCCCGGCGACATCACCCTCCACTGGCGCGGCCGCCGGGTCTATCTTCCGATCACCACCACGATCCTGCTCTCGCTCGCCCTGACACTCGTCGTGCGCCTCGTCTAGGCGGCCTTCGCCATCGCGGGGGCCGCGGGCGCCGAGGTCTCCGTGTAGATCATCCGGTAGGCCGCGTAGGTCGAAGCGATCGCCACCGGCACCCACACCATCAGCCCCAGTCCCAGCGGGATCATCGCGACGAACGAGAGCAGCAGCATGAGGATGCCGTACACGAGGAACGGCACGATGTTGCGCATGCAGCCGCGAAAGCTCGCCTTCATCGCGGCCACCGGCGCCATGTCGTGCAGCATCACGAGCGCCGGCGCGAACCAGTAGAACATCAGCAGCGGCACCATCAGCAGCAGCATCACCAGCGAGCCGAACGCGATCGACACACCGGAGGCCATGATGGCGGGCCACGCGTCCTGCGCATCGCCCGTGGCGAACGCCATCACCAGGCCGAATCCGGCGAAGAGCGCGAAGACCAGCAGGAGTGCCAGCGACGCGGCCATGAAGATGAGCCCCACGATCACGAGGCCGGCGAAGTTCTGCTTGAACCCCGCGAAAACATGCTCGATCTCGAATTCGCCACCGGTCTCGAGGGAGCGGCACGCCACCATGAGGCCGGCGGCGAACACGGGCTGCGCGATCTGGAACGCGAGCGGGCCCAGGAGCGGGAGGAAGTTCACGACGACCGCGATCACGACGATCACGAGGATCGCGACGATCCACATGAGCGGGGCCTTCACGAAGAGCCGCCAGCCCTCGGCGATCCACTCGACGCCCGCGCCGGCGGGATTCGCGCGCGGCTCGGTTGCAAGGTTCAGTCCTTCCGTGGCCATGCTTCCTCCCCTGGCGCCATGAGCGCGGCTGTCTTGGGGCGCGAGGTTACTCCTCGATCGCCACGTCAACAAGCTGGGGCGACAGCACGCGCGTGAGCTCGGCCGGATCCATGCCCAGCAGGTAGCCGCGCCGCCCGCCGTTGATGTAGATGCGCGGAAGGTCGAGCACGGAGCGTTCGAGGAAGATCGGCATCTCCTTGCGCGTGCCGAACGGGGACGTGCCGCCGATGAGATACCCGGAGTGGCGCGTGGCCGTCTCCGGCTTGCAGGGCGCGATGCGCTTCATGCCCGCCTGGCGGGCGAGCTCCTTCGTGGAGACCTTGCGATCCCCATGCATGAGCACGACCAGCGGCTCGCCCTTCTCGTTCTCCATGATGAGCGTCTTCACCACCTGGTACTCGGGCACGCCGAGCGAGGTGGAGCTGTGCGAGGTGCCGCCGTGCTCCTTGTACTCGAATTCGTGCTCGGCATAAGTGACGCCGTGCTTGGCGAGGAACGCCGTGGCGGGGGTGTTCATCCGCGATGCTCAGCCCTTGAAGAGCAGTAACGTGCCGGTCACGACCACGATCGCGCCCACCACGCGGCGCATTTGCTCCTGCGTGAGCCCCACGTGGATGCGATGCCCGATCTTCAGGCCGATGAAGACAAAGGGAGCGAGTGCCAGCCCGCCCAAGAGGATCGTCATGTGCAGCAGCAATCCCGCGATCGAATAGAGAATGGCGCGCGTGATCGCGGAGATGGAGATGAGCGCCGACATGGTCGAGCGGATCTCGGTCTTGTCCTGCAGCCTTCCCGACAGGTACGTGGCGTAGATCGGTCCGCCCGCCCCGAACACCGTGGCCACCGAGCCGCCGACGATCCCCGTCGGAATGCACCACCAGGGCGAGATCCTGCTGTGGATGCGCGGGTTCAGGATGCTGTTCAAGCCGATGGCGATGGTGAATACGGCGAGCGCGGGACGCAGGTAATCCTCAGGCACTTTCACGAGCGCGAACGTGCCGATCACGAATCCGGCGAACATGAACGGGATGATGCGCTTCAGCTCCGGCACCGCGACCTGCTCGCGGCCGGCGGTGCCGATGATCGTGGCCGAGGTCATGTCGAGAAGGACCATCAGCGGGACCAGGAAAGACACGGGCAGGAAGTGCGCGAGGATCGGTACGGAGATCACGGTCGAGCCGAATCCGGAAAGGCCGAACACGGTGTACGCGACGATGATCACGAGCGGCGCGACCACGAAAAGCCAGGGCGAGGCGCCGTCCAGGATCTCCATCATCCGCGCGGATGGTGCTTGCGATGCAGCTGCTTCAGGCGCTCGCGTGCCACGTGCGTGTAGATCTGCGTGGTGGAAATGTCCGCGTGCCCGAGGAGGAGCTGCACGACGCGCAGATCGGCGCCGTGGTTGATGAGGTGCGTGGCGAAGGCGTGCCGCAACGTGTGGGGCGAGATCGCGATCCGGATGCCGGCCTTCGATGCGTGGCGCTTGACCAGCCCCCAGAACGCCTGGCGCGTCATGGGACCGCCGCGCGCCGTCACGAAAAGTGCGTCGGACTTCCTGCCGCGCAGGAGCTCGGGCCGCGCGGTGTGCTGGTAGCGCGTGATCCAATCGGCGGCTTCTTCGCCGAGGGGCGTGAGGCGCTCCTTCGATCCTTTCCCGAGCACGCGAACCACGTTCATTTGCAGGCTCACCTGCATCGTCTTCAGGCCCACCAGCTCGGACACGCGCAGCCCGCTCGCGTAGAGCGTCTCCAGCATCGCCCGATCGCGCAGCCCCTGCGCGGTTTCGACATCCGGCGCGCCGAGCAGCGCTTCTACCTGTTCCTCGGAGAGCGATTGGGGCAGCGAGCGCGGAATCTTCGGCGACTCCAGGTCGGCCGTGGGATCGTCGCGCCGCAATCCCTCGCGCAACGCGAACTGGAAGAAGCGCTTGAGGGAGGACACGAGGCGGCCCGTGGTGCGCGGCTTGGCGCGCTTGCGCTCCACCTGCCACGCGAGATGGCGCTGCAAATCCGCCGGCGCCGCCTGGAGGACGGACTTCGGGCCCGCATCCTGCAGCCACGCGGCGAACTGGGCGATGTCGCGGCGATAGCTCTCCAGCGTGTTGCGCGCGAGGCCGTCGTTCAGCCACAACCCGTCGGCGAAACGGTCGAGCACTTTCGCGTTCGCGTCAGAGAGCGCCTTCATGCTCCAGGAGCCAGCGCTTGATGCCGAGCTCGAATCCCTCGTCCTTCGCGCCCATGAAACCGCCGATCGCCCCGCCGGAACCGATGATGCGATGGCAGGGCACGACGACGGGGATCGGGTTGGCGCCGCATGCGCCGCCCACCGCGCGCGCCGAGGAACGAAGCTCCGCGGCCACCTCGCCGTAGCTGCGGACTTTTCCGGCGGGAATGCGCTGCATCGCCTCCCACACCGCAAGACGATGGCGAGTGCCGGCGAGCTTGATCGGAAGGTCGAAGTGGAAGGCCGGGTTCTCCAGGTACTGCTGCAGCTGCACGCAGGCGAGGAACGCGATCGTGTCGCGCGGCGGCGCGAATCCGCGAACGGATGGCGCGAGGAAGCGGATGCCGGTCACGTACCGATCGGTCGCTGTGATGCCGAGCGTGGCGAACGGCGTGCGCACACACGCCTGGAATCCGGCCGCGCTGGCCTCAGGCATTCGAAGTCTCTCCGGCCAGCGCGCGAATCTTCGCCATCAGGTCCGGCGGCACCGCCATGCCCTCGCGCTCCGCGCGCTCGCGATTCTTGCGGCGCCGCTCGCCCGGCAGGCGCACTTCATCGTCGGCGAGCATCGCCTGGATCAGGGTCTCCACGCGCTCGTCGTACACGCTGCGCCCGGCGAGCGCGCCCGGGTCGATGGCGAGGATCGCCTGGCCGATGCGCGTGGGCCGTCCCTCGTCGGTGAAGAAGCTGTCCGATTCGAAACCGTACGCGGAGCCCGAGAGCGCGCACACGAGGAGCTCCACCGTGAGTGCCAGCATCGCGCCCTTCACCCCGCCCGCGGGAAGCATGCTGCCTTCGAGCGCGGCTTTCGCATCCGTCGTGGGCTTCCCCTCCTTGTCGAGCGCCCACCCTTCCGGGATGGGCTTTGCCTCGCGTGCCGCCACCATGATCTTCCCGCGCGCCACCGCGGAGAGCGACAGGTCGATCATGAGCGGCATGCCCGCGCGGCGCGGGAATCCCGCGGCGATGGGATTGGTGCCGAAGAGAGCGCGCTTGCCGCCCCATGCGGGCATCGCCGCGGGGGAGTTGCCCATGGCGATGCCCACCAGTCCCGCTCGAACGACGGGCTCCAGGTGGAATGCGGCAACGCCGAAGTGATTGCTGTTGGCCACGGACACAAACGCGACACCGAACTCGCGCGCTCGCCGCACCGCTTCGTGCGCCGCCAGTGCGCACGCTTCGAAGGCGAGACCCTGCTTCGCATCGACCACGCACGCGGCCTTGCGGTCGTGGGAGACGACGGGCACGGCGGCGCCGTTGGCGCGGCCGTTGCGCAAATGGCCGCAGTACTGCGGGATGCGCGAGGCTCCATGCGAGGCGGTGCCCTCGAGCTCCGCGGCGACGAGCGCGCGTGCCGTGGCCGCGGCCATCGCCGGCGTGGCGCCCGACTGGCGCAGCGCCGACGTCATGAGGCTCTCCAGCTCTGCGGCGGTGATGACAATCGCGCTCATGCGGCGAGCAGCGTCTCGCCGGGCTTCACGCGCGTGAAGCGCACGGGCTTCCATGCGACCTCGAAGTCACCACTTTCGGCGTTCAGCGTGACGCAAGAGAACGACGAGGACGCGAGGTCGCCGGATTCCGGAAAGTCCTCGCGATAGTGCGCGCCGCGGGAGTCGGCTCGCGCTTGCGCGGCGCTGCAAATGGCGAGGCTCACGTTGATCAGGCTCTCGAGATTCAACCAGTCGTGCCAGGTCAGATTGTAGCGAAGGTCCGCGCCGGAAATGCCCGTCCCCTCGAGCATCTCCCACAATTCGAGCAGGCGCGCGCGCCCGCGCGCCAGTCCCTTCGCATCGCGCAGGATGCCGACGTCGTCCCACATCGCCTTGTACAGCCCTTCGCGGATCGCCTCGATGTCGCCGGGCGGCTGATTCGTCGGCCGCAGGGCGCGCGCACGCAGCATGTCGAGTGAGCCGGGGACAGGCTCCCGGAATACCGCATTGCGCACCCACGCTGCCATGGCATCGCCCGCGATGGCGCCGAACACGGTGGAGTTCGCCACTCCGTTGCCGCCCAGGCGGTTCGCGCCATGCACGCCGCCCGTGTCCTCGCCCGCGGCGAACAATCCCTCGATGGAAGTGCGCCCATCGGCGGCGAACTCCACCCCGCCCATCATGTAGTGCGCGGTGGGCACCACCTCGACCAGGCCGCCCGCGAGATCGAATCCGCAATCGCCGCAGCGATCGACCATTCCCTTGAACTGCGCGCGCACGTTATCGGGACCCAGGTGCGACATGGCGAGATAGACGCCGCCATTGGGCGTCGATCGGCCCTCGCGCATCTCGGAGTAGATCGCGCGCGAGACCACGTCTCGCGTGGCGCGCTCGCCGCGCGGATCGTATCTCGTCATGAACCGCTCGCGGTTGCCGTCGAGGAGATAACCGCCCGCGCCACGCAGCCCCTCCTCGAGCACGGTTCCCGTCATGCGCGTGCCGGGCCCGGCGAGCAACCCCGTGGGATGGAACTGCACCATCTCCATGTCGCGCAGCGTGAGTCCGGCACGCAACGCCATCGCGAGGCCGTCGCAGCTCTTGTCGCCCGAGGGCGTGTGGTACCGATACATCGTGGGCCCGCCGCCCGTTGCGAGCAGCACGGCGCGCGCCTGCACGAAGACGAAGTCGCCTTCGCGCATGTCGATCATGAGGACGCCCGCGAGCGCGCCGTCCTTCGACTTCACCAGTTCGATCGCGCGATGCTCCT